>JACXTT010013638.1_pt1 | contig 10684 bp, 6 predicted proteins | sample 9270951 | NCBI WGS metagenome assembly JACXTT01 (sample SAMN15532306, study PRJNA645909) | rock metagenome | isolation source: weathered quartz diorite | place: Puerto Rico | collected 2017-06-21
GCGCACGGTTTGTCGCGGTGAGGCCCCGGGCGTGGCAGGTGCGGGACCGATGTTGGCCGTATTGGCGGGTGGTCCCATTCCCCCTGACCCCTTCCCCCGTTGGGGGCGTGGAAATTTTGCGCCCGGCGTTATTGTTGCTTTTGTCCATCGTTTGCACCCGCTCACGCTTTTGCGCGGCACAGGGAATCTATTTTCTTCCGCACCGCTTCATCCATCTTGATGAGCGGCGGCCAGGAGCGTTTGAATCCTTCGCCCGCCAGTTTCTTCGTCGCGTCAATGCCGAGTTTGCTGCCCATGGCGATTTCGCTCGTGGCATGATCGAGCACGTCGGCCGGGCCTTTGGTGAAGATGCTGTCGCGCTGCGGGTCGGTGTTGGCACACAGCCGGAACAACACGTCGCTGGTGTTGTGCACGTCCACGTCGTCGTCCACCACTATGATATATTTGGTGAACATCATCTGGCCCATGCCCCAGAGGCCGTGCATGATTTTGTAGGCCTGCATCGGGTAGCTCTTCCGGATGCTCACGAAGACGAGGTTGTGGAACACACCTTCCGCCGGCAACGCCATGTCCACGATCTCCGGGAAATTCATCTTGAAGATGGGCAGAAACAGTTTCACGGACGCGCCGCCGATGTAGAAATCTTCCATCGGCGGTATGCCAACGATGGTGGCGGGATAGACCGCATCTTTGCGGTGGGTGATGGCTGTGACGTGGAAGACGGGATACGGTTCGGGCAACGTGTAATAGCCGGTGTGATCGCCGAACGGGCCTTCTTCACGCAACGGTTCGCGAGGATCAACATAGCCTTCGATGACGAAGTCGGCGTTGGCGGGGACTTCGAGGTCGTTTGTCTCGCATTTGACGAGCTCAACGGATCTTTTCCGCAGGTAGCCGGCGAGGAGGAACTCATCGAGGCCGTCGGGCAAAGGCGCGGTGGCGGCAAAGGTGAACACGGGATCGCCGCCGAGGAAAATCGCGACGGGCATGCGCGCGCCGGTTTCGTAGTAGCGGCGTCCGTGGCGCGCGCCAACCTTCTGGAGCTGCCAGTGCATGCCCGTGGTGCGCTCGTCGTAAATCTGGATGCGGTACAGGCCAACGTTTCGGTCGCCGGTGTCGGGGTCCTTGGTGACGACGCACGGGAGCGTGATGAAGCGGCCGCCGTCCAGGGGCCAGCATTTTTGGATGGGGAGATTTAGCAGGGTTGGAGGGTACAGGTTGTAGGTTGCCGGTTGATTGACGTCTGGAGCTTTCGGCCAACTTTCAACCTTCGACTTGGACCCTTCAACCAAATGCACGAGTTCCTTGCATGGACCATCCTTCACGAGTTTCGGTTTCGCGTGACGCAGATCAAGCGCGGTGCCGAGCAGTTTGATGGCTTCTTTGAAACCGGTCGGCGGCTTGGCTTTCATGAGTGAGCCCAATTCAGCGGCGACTTCATCCACGGAATTTGCGCCCAGGCTCAAGGCCATGCGCTTCGAGGAACCCATGGTGTTGATGGCCACGGGAAAGGGCGACACCGGTCCATTGACAGTGGGTTGTTCGATCAGAAGCGCCTTGCCGCCACCGGCTGATTTCATCTCGCGGTCGGCCAGTTCAGTGATTTCCAATTCGGTGGCGATTGGCAGAGGAATCCTCTTCAACTCGCCGGCTTTGTCGAGGGCGCCGAGAAAATCCCGAAAGGATTCGAAGGCCATAGCGCGTCGAAGCTAACAGGTGCGGCCAGGCTGGCAAAGCACTGTTCGCGCGAAAAACCGCTTTAAACGAGACTCAACTCAGATTCAGCGGACCGCCTTCGCACAGGGCGGGTTTGCCGAACGTCTCGATGCGGTGTCCAACGGCGTGAGCGAGAGCGAGGTGGAGGCGGTTATGGGGAACTTTTTCCAGCTTCACCGAACGGCCCATCTGAAACCCGAACCCGCCGCCGATCAAGAGGAACGGAATGTTGTCCAGCGTGTGCGAGTTGCCTTTGCCAAGTTCGTTGGTCCAGACCAGGAGCGTGTTATCGAGCAAGCTGCCTGAGCCACCCGGTTCGGGAGTATTGGCGAGTTTTTGAGCCAGATAATTCAGCTCGCCCGCGAACCACTTGTTGATCTTGATGAGTTTCTCCTGCGCTTCTTCGTTTTTGTCCGGCTCGTGCGACAAGCCGTGGTGGCCATCGGAGATGTTGAGCCAGTTCATGCGGGCCTGTCCGACTGATTTGGTGTATTGCAAGGTGGCGACGCGCGCCATGTCATTGACGAAACTGTTGACGAGCAGATCGATTTGCATCCGGCTAAGCCGTGGCACATTGTCGTTCTGATCGGCCACGCCTTCCTCGAGCGTCGGCGGGCCAACGCGGAGTTTCTGACGGTCCGTCTCGCTGATTTGCTTCTCCATTTGGCGGACCAGGGCTTCGTGTTCCTGGAGGAGCCGTCGGTCTTCGGCGCTGATCAGTTTGCGGACCTTGCGCAAGTCGTCGCGCACATCGTCGAGGACGCTTTGGAGACTCTCCTTGTCCTTCAATTGCCCATAAAGCTTTTGATACATCTGATAGGGATCCGAAATCGGCGCGACCGGTCTGTTCGGGCCGGCATAAGACATCCGGGTCCACGGATCGGCGCGGTCGGTCACTCCCACGCCAAATTCGAGCGAGCCGAAGCGTGTGCGCGTTTCCTCTTTGCTCTGGAAAAAATTCCGGATTTCCTGATCGATGGAAATGCCGCTGGCCCATCCCGCCGGAGTGTCGGAGCCGCCCTGGATGTTGCCGGGGAACAACTCGATGCCCGTGAGCAAACAACTCATGCCGCGCATGTGGCCATCGCCGTCACCGCGGACTTTGTTGGAGAGCCCGTGCAGAATGAGCATCCGATCCTTGAAGGTCTCGAGGGGCGACATGATTTCCTTGAGCTTGAAATCACGGCCGACTTCATCCGGCCAGTAAGCGGGCGGGATCGTGCCGTTGGGGCTGAACAGGATGATCAGCCGCTGCCGTGGCCGGGCCGGACTGGCAAGGCCGAGGCTGGGCAGCCCCATGAGGAACGGCAACGACGCTGCGGACAGGCCCATGGTTCTGATGAAGCGTCGGCGATGGATGGCGTTCATGATTTGATTCTGGATCATTGTTTAACGGCAGGAGAGTTGAATGAACACAAAGTTCCTCCAGATCGCGACAAGGGTCGAAGACCCAGCCGCAGAGTGTGCGCGCCGCGCTGCTGCTCCGCACACAGCCGTGGTTCCGTTCGGGTTGAAGCTTTGACGCGGTACGTTCATCCTCTGTTGTGCTCTAACTCCGTCCAGGTTTTTCGACGCCGTGCAAGGCTGAAACTGTGGCGATCTCAACCAGGAGCTTCTTCACGTTAAAGCCGGAGTCAATGAACGACTGGCGCAGGTGGTTCAACACGTTTGGACCATAAGCCAGCATGGGTTGCTTTACAATCTGATTAAACAGTTGCTCGATGAAGGCGTTCTGGGCTTGCTCGCTGTCGGCGGCGAATCGAGCCAGGTCCCGCGCCCCCGTTAGCCGGATCGTTTCGCCGTCGTCAGTGGTATAATCGCTCACCGCATCGATGGGTCGGTCTCCCTCGGTGGTCCGAAACCGCCCCACGGCGTCGTATTGTTCCAGGCTGAATCCGAGCGGATTGATCACTGAATGACACGTCTGGCAGGCCTCCGAACGCGTCAATTGCGCGACCTTTTCGCGCATGGTCAGGTTGGGGGCGAAATCTGCGTCCTTGAACGTCATCGCCATCGGCGGGGGCCTGAGCGCGCGCCCGACAATATTCCGCGTCAGGAACACGCCGCGGTGAATTGGCGAGGTGGACTTCTGATAAGAGAATGCCGCCAGAAGATAGGGATGGGTCACGACGCCGGAGCGTTGCTTGGGATCGAACGTCACCTTGACGAAGTCGTCCGCCACGCTTGTTTCGATGCCGTAAAACTTGGCCAACCGCTCGTTGACGTAGAGGTAATCCGCCAGGAGCAGTTGGCGATAGTCCGAGGAGCCGTTCCAAACGGCATCTTCGAGGAACACGTCGAGGGAGGTGCGCAAATCGGCGATGATCTCCGGACTGAACCCCGGATAGAGCTTGTCGTCCTTGGAGAGATTCTCCACGCGATCCATTTGCAACCAGTGGCGAAGGAAATACTGCACCTTGGCCCGGGCTCGCGGATCGCGCAGCATTCGGTCGGCGTGCTGAACGACTTGTTCCCGCGTGTTCAACCGCCCTTCGGCGGCGGACTGGATCAGTTCCGGGTCCGCGAGGGAATCCCAGAGTCCGAACGCGAGCCGCTCGGCCACGGCGAAGTTGTCCGGTTTCGCGCCTTCGAGGCCGAGATACAAAAACCGCGGCGACTTCAAAGTCAGCAACACGACACGTTTGACCGCGTCTTCTGTCTTGCTGGCATTCTTGAATCGGGACGACACGAACGCGCTCTTCTGCGCCTCAGTCAACGGCCGCCGGAATGCGGTCACGACAAACTCGCTGCAGAACGATTCCAGTTGGGCGATTCGATTTGTGTCCGAGAGTTTGCTTTTTGACAGTCGATCCAGGTGCTTGACCACGTAATTCGCAACTTCGATCGCAGCCTGGGTTGTGGCTTCATCCCAGGCCTTGGAGACGCCCACGCCGCGCTCGTAACCCACGCTGCCGTCGTCCGGCGGAAACGGCGTGCGGATCACCAGAATCGGGGACACTCGCGCGGTCGACAGGTTGCGGGCTGGAATCGGTTCCTGCACACCATGCGGCGGTTTCCACTGCAACGAGATCGAGGCGGTCTTGTCCTTGAACTTGAAACAGTCCAGTCGGAGCGGATACCTCCGGCCGCCGATCAGGCGAATCGTGGCCGTGTGCTCGTCGATTTTGCCGGAAGCGACCCAGGCGTCGATCAAGGGTTGGTCGTCATCGTTGATCCATAAACGTGCGCCGTTGGGCGTCTTGAGGACGAAGTCATAGTCGCCGGTTTCGTCCGCGATAATCGATCCGCGCCACTGGATCGAAAAGCCATTGGTGCCGGCGGGTTCACCGTTCGGAGCATTGGTGCCGAAATCAAAACTCACCTGGCGGTCAACGCGCTCGACTGCGTTTGTGTTCCGATTAAAGTTTCGCGAATCATAATACGCAGCCCGCAATCCGCGTTCGCCCGCGTCCGTGTCATCGCTCCCGGTGAAGTGTTTGATAAGATCGGCGACCGCGTTCAGGTATTGGCGGTTGGTCAGGCGGACGAGCTCGATGCGCGGCGGGTGGTTGCGCAATCGCGCCGCGCGCGAGTAGAATGCGTCATAGACATGGCGCGCCACGGCTTCCGCATCCGCGCCGACGCACTTCTCCGGTGCGTCGTCCGGCATGTTCTTGTCGATGTAACGCGTCAGCTTCTCGATCGGCCAATCGCCGCGCAGCGCGTCGTCATATTTGCCCTTCACGCCTTCCCCATTGCGCCCATGGCATTTGACGCAGAGCTGCCGGAAGATTTCGCGCCCGCGCTTGTTCGGTTCCGCGCCGCCCAGGAGGTGCTGGCTCGACAACAGGAGCAGCAGCGCCAACCCGCCGCAGAATTGAATCGGCCCTATGCGCGTCATGGTCACAAGTTCGCCGCCCCGGAGTCGCTCGCCAAAGGCGGTCGTCTGGGACAGAATATTGACGGAAATGAGAGTCGAAAATTCGACTGCTTTCAAGCAGGGAACTGGTTCAAGCGGGTTGTTGCTGCCAAAGCGAAAGGCGACGTCAGCGAAAAGGATCACCTTCGTGCAGTCATTTCTTCCACCTGAATGTCGCAACGGACTGTGCCGCGAGGACCGAGGTCAGCGATTGACCCTGACAAACGAGGGCAATCAGTTTCGGCTTCTCAGCCGTGTTGACCGCAATCAACACGACTGACCCATCCGGATTCCGGAACGCGATGTTGTTGAACTCGTGTGTCCCGGGCGTGCTCTCGATCCGCACGGCGCCGCGTTGGATGAATTTCATGAAATGGCCGTACTGGTAGAACTCGAACAACTCCTCCACCTTCAATCCGTCGGACTGCAGTTTGAGAATCGCCGTCGTCGCCGGAAACGGACCGTTATTCGGCCGGCCCTTATCGTCGAGGCAGGTGACCCAGGCGTTGTAACTGCACGCCCAGTTACGCAAACGCTCGATCAGATCGTGCGCGCCATAGATCGAGAACACTGAGCCTTCGGTGAAATGAACCGGCATTTGTGGAAATTCCTCGTGAAACCGCGTCATTCCGTCGGGCTGCCCTTCGTAGTGATGGAACGCCACGCCATCCACAAACGCGGCTGCCTTGGCATCTTGCAGGATGGTGCGCGGCTGGCTCAAACCGGCCGAATCATTCTTCGGCTCGACATTGTAGTTGTGGTCGTAACACCAGATTTTCGTCCGCAATCCGGCGCGGCGCAGCGCCGGGCCGAGATAATCGCGAACGAAATCGCGCTCCTGTTCGGCGGTCCAGTGGCACGACGGATAAAACCACTTGGGATCCTTTTCCTTTGCGCGATCCACTCCCGGCTCGTTCTGCACCGTCACGGCATGGACTGAAATTCCTTCCGCTTCGTAGGCCCGAATGAAGCGGGCGAAATAATCCGCGTAAGCCGAATACCATTTCGACAGCAACTCGCCGCCGATCATCGAGCCGGTTGTTTTCATCCACCCCGGCGGACTCCACGGTGATGCGAAAAACAACAGGTCCGGATTCATGTGTTTCGCCAGTTTCAACACGGGCAGGATATACGCCCGGTCGCGCTCGATAGAGAAGCGGTTCAACTCCGGATCGGTTTCGCCCACCCGCAGATCGTCATAGGAATACCAAGGGTCACCGGAAAAATCGGAGGTACCGATGCAAATCCGCATCAGGTTCATGCCAATGCCCGCCGTCGGGCTGACCAGGCGTTCGATCACCTTTTCGCGACCAACGCCCGTCAGGCGGAACAGATTCGAGCAGGTCGAATGTTCGAACGAGGCCCCCATGCCAAGGATCTTCTGATAAGATTTTTCAGGATTAATCGCGATCACGGCGCCCTCACGGGGTTCAATCGGCTCGAACTTCAACGGGCGGCCTTCCGTCAATCGGTTTCGCAGATCGACGGTGGTAGTGCAGACGCTGACTTCAGGTTCGGCAACGGCCTCGAACACGAGGAACAACAACGCGCAGCAGGCGCCGATTTCCCATCGGACCTTCCATTTGGATGGAATCCCGGAAACTGACATCCGGCGAGCTTAGGCCATCGCGGACGACTTGGCGAGCAGGCTGCATCCGTTTCTGTTTGGGGAGAGCGTCCAGTTTTGCAGGAGGACTTAGTTCGAAGAATTGCCTCCCATTCATCCGCAGTTGTTATGATGGCCGCGCCTCGTCATTCTATCTGGAATGAATTTGGCGAACATTCAGGTGATCAGTTTCGATTGCTATGGAACCTTGATCGACTGGGAGACAGGAATCACGAGCTCGATGCAACGCGTGCTGCGCGCGCATGGAATTCGTTTGAGCGATGAGGACATTCTGCGCAGCTTTTCGCACCTGGAACCCGTCTCACAGAGCGGCATTTATCAACCCTATCGACATGTGCTGAGCACGATCGTCCGTCAATTCGCGCGCGCGTACGGCTTTCAACCATCTGAATCGGAACAGAACCAATTGGCGGAATCTTTGCCAGAGTGGAATCCGTTTCCCGACACTGTCGCCGCGCTGCGCGCCCTCAAGAAGCGTTTTCGACTGGCAATTCTCTCCAACGTCGACAACGACCTCTTTGCGAGCACAGCTCGCCGGCTTGAAGTCGCTTTCGATGTCGTCGTCACGGCCGAAGATGTCAAATCCTACAAGCCGGGCCCGGCTCATTTTCAAACGCTATTGGCTCGGACCGGTTTGCCGCCGGCAAATCACCTGCACGCGGCGGAAAGTTTATACCATGACATCGCGCCCGCCTGTGCGCTCGGCCTACGGAATGTGTGGATCAAACGCCGGCACGGTGAACGCACCGCCAACGCTTCGCGGAAGGCCCCTGTTCAACCCGATTACGCTGTGCGCGACCTCGCCGAATTGGTGGAGCGCGTGGGATGTGAACTTTAGCGGGCCGGTTGGTTTCTCCAAAGCGTGACCCTTCCCGTCCGGTCGAACGGCGGAAAGCCGTACATGCCGCAGGTCACGATGTCGAGCCGGCCATCGCCGTCGAGGTCGCCCAGCGCCGCTGAGATCAGGTGCGTCGGTTGAGTGGCGACGCTGTGAGGGGTGAAGCGCTGCCTTCCATCGTTCTCCAGCCACACAAGGCTAGCCCGTTTCGGGTCGCTCCAATCGTTGAACAGCGTTGTCACGACGATGTCGAGATCCCCGTCGTGATCCAAATCGCCCGCCACGGCGCAATAGGCGCCGTAACAGCGGTAAAGGTCGTGCCAGACAAAATTCAAATTGCCGGTGTTCTCGAGCCATTGCACGCCGTGATAGGGCCGAGGAATAATCGTTGGCAGATCGAGGTTGTCGCCGTTTGTGTAGAGTATATCAACGTCGCCGTCTTTATCGAGGTCCACCAGCTGAATCCCGGATGAGCCGAATGCCGGTGTGGCCGCTTTGAAGAGCAGGTGCTCCGTGAACAGGCCCCTTCCGTTATTGATGAACGCGGAAATTTCCTCGTGCTCCTGCGCGAACAGCGCAACGAAATCCGGATGCCCATCGCCGTTCAGATCGGCAGGCAGCACGTTGATCGCGCCGCTCTTCTTCAGGATCAGGTGATACTGATACGCTTTGTCGGATTTGTTTTCCAGCCACCCCACCTCGCCCTCGTTAATGGCGCCGTACGCCGCGACCAGGAAATCCGTCTTGCCATCGCCGTTGAAGTCGCCCGGCTCGACATCGGCCACCCGGCTGACGTGGTCCAGGAGGGTCACGGGCGTGAACTGCATCGCGCCGTCGTTTGACAGCAGCACCACGCTTCCCACCAGATCGTCGGTCGGCCGTAACGTTCCGAGGCAGCCGACAACGATATCCATGCTGCCGGCGCGTTTGCCGGCCAACACTTGCGTATGCGCGGGATTGTGCGCTGCCGCCAGCACATCTTCCTTCCAACGTCCATTCTGATTGTGAATCCACGTCACCGCCGACTTGCCGGTGTCGCACACCAACACGTCGGGGCGTCCGTCCTTGTCGAGGTCCGTGAACTGAACGTGCCCGATGAATGGAGGATCGCGCCAGTCGCCGCTGGCCGGATTGCCTAACGCAACCCTCTCGAACTGCAGCGGGGATTCACGCGGGGCGGGATTCCGGCCGAGTGACGGTTGGGTCTCCGGGCTGAAGGTGAAGTAGAAGTGAAGCACGTCCTGAAACCCTTCGTCGGTGAGCCTTGGCGCGTGTCGCGTTTCCATGATTTGCGACATGCGGGACATCACTTCGCGCCAGCTTTGGCGCGGCAAATTGGAGGGATCGGGAACAAGGTGACACGTGCCGCATTTCACTTGGAGGGGAATGGCCTTCGCCCAGTCTTCCCGGCCCAAAGCCGCGCGGGCTTTGAGGAAGGTGAATGTTTGTTGGGCTTTGTCGCCCTGCGACGAATGACACGACTCGCATTGAGTGCGTTGCGTGGTGTCCCGGCCATTCGCCGCATCGAGATACGTTTTGTTGAATGCCACCGTGGATCGCTCGAGCTCAGCTCGGCCATCGAATTTCGGAGTCGTCGCAGGTGAAGTCTTGAACAATATCGCGCCCACGAGCGCCAGCAACAGGACTCCGGCAACAACCGGGGCGACTCGTCTCCAGCGGTGAGCGTTCACGAGAGCCTCGAGGCGCTCAATGGGCTTTCCCGCCGAGCAACCACACCGGTTGCGTGAACGCGCCATTGGCGGCGACATCCCACACTTCGAAGCGCACCCAAGTGCGGCCCTTCAGCTCAAGAGGCAGACGCACTCGACGCGTGCCAAAGCTTTCGCTGTCACTGAAGTCGATTCGCTGGCGGAAGACCTTCTGCCCATCGCCGGAAACGACTTCGCCAAAGGCGAGCGGGAAGGTCCATTCAAGATTCGCTTCCAGCGTGGGCGTCGTGTCGTGGGCAAGATCAAGCGTCTGACCGCTTTGTCTTCCACCGACGCTGAACTCCGGGATGAGCACCTCACCCGTCGTCGTGAAAAATTCGCCTCCCCGCAACGCATCGAGCACGGGCTGCCAGCCGTCGTCGTAGCGCGGTAGTTTCGCGAGCCGGAGATAATTGATGTTCATGTGGCCGTAAGTTTCGAAGTCCGGTTCCATGCGGAAGGTGTCCACCTCGCCGTGCGCCTGTTTTCTTGCGCCCCAGTTACACATGTCATCAAGCAGGTCGAGGACGCGCCAGCCAAGAGTGGGCCGCGAAAGGTCGGCCGGCATCGCCTTCCATGCGCCGCCGAGGAATCGATCGGAGCGAAAAAACTCGGTGTCCTTGTATTGGTCCGGGAAGCCGAACGAAGATTTTATCCGCGGATGCGCCGTCCACATCAGGCCCTGTTCGGCTTCGAAGAGCCTGAGCACGTCGCTGGGACTGCCGACGTGATACACTCTGTGGTAGCCGGCCATTTCCTCGACGAAGGGTTTATTCTCGGGTCGATTCAACGTCCAATAGACCGGCTTTGGAAAGAGACTGATCCAATGGCCGCCGAGGTGCACGTTCGGCTCTTCGCCGGGAAGCACCAGCAACTCGCCGTCGGAAAGCCGGCGTGTCTCGTCGTGCATCACCTTGAGTTTCCGCAAGCGGTCG
>JACXTT010013639.1_pt1 | contig 10684 bp, 4 predicted proteins | sample 9270951 | NCBI WGS metagenome assembly JACXTT01 (sample SAMN15532306, study PRJNA645909) | rock metagenome | isolation source: weathered quartz diorite | place: Puerto Rico | collected 2017-06-21
GCCCCTGCCACCGGCTTGTAGAATGCGCGCCCTCCTGGTGCGGGGTGGAGCAGTCTGGCAGCTCGTCGGGCTCATAACCCGAAGGTCGCAGGTTCAAATCCTGCCCCCGCTACCAATTCCCACCGGATTTGGTCTTTGTATCACGCTGATTTCTCAGCGCTATTCGAGCCGTCGGTGAGATCTGGAATCTATGACCGAGTCGATTTGGTCTTTATAACTGGCGCGCATGATTTCGTGGCGCCTACCGACCTCCTCGGATGCGCCTCATGACTCCTCGAGCTGATCGCTCACCGCAACGCGCTCGCGACAGTCATTGGGTACGTCGACTGTGCGCAATAGAAGCGGTCAGTGTGCGGATTCTCGCTTTACGACGCGTGCTTACATCGGGCCGGTCGCCGCTGCGCGTCTGTCTTGCTGATGGCAAGACGCGCGTAGTGGTCGTCCAGAGTGGTATCCGGCCACTAAGAATGGGCCGACTCCAGGCCAACATCACAAGTGTTGACATGACTACTGCCCCCCGGTGACAGTTTTGTAGACCGAGTGGTAGGCAGTGCCCGCGTATAGCGTGTCGGGCAATTCGGGATCCATCGCCAGACCCGAGATGGACAGGTCATAGTGGCTGTTGCCGCCAAACCCCAAATTGATCGGGAACCAGGATTCCGCCGCATCGATGCTCTTGAATACGCCGCCATTTTCAGTGCCGAGATAGAGCACGTTCGGACGCGAGGGGTCGACCTGTAGGAAACCCGTGTTGGCGGTCTCGCCGACCGGCAAGCCGACGCTCTTGGGGCTGAAGGAGGCGCCTGCGTCGATGCTTTTGAGTAGCGAGTAGCCACTCAAAGCCGCGGTGCTCGCATACACGATGGACGAGTTGGTGGGATCGACCGTGACGCTCAAGAAATTATCGGTGGCGTCGACCTGAATCCACGTGGTGCCCGCATCCTGCGATCGCCAGAGGCCTGCGACACTGCCGGCGTCCGGAAAGTAGACGGTGTCGTGCCGGTGCGGATCGATCGTCACGGTGCGGCCGCTCAAGCCGAGATAGACGCCGGCCGGAGCCCCCGGAGCGCGGTCTATGCGGGTGAAAGTATTGCCGTAGTCAGTGCTCTTCCAGAGGCCGTTGCCGTTGTTCGCGGCGGTGGCGTAGACCGAATGGTCGATGGGATCCACCGCGACGCCATAGACGAAAATATCGGCCGGACCGAATTTGCGGCGTTGCCAGTGCTTGCCGCCATCCTCGGATTTGAAGAGGCCGCCACCCCAGAGGGACCCCACGTAGATGCGGCGCGGGTTTTGGGGATCAAATGCAATCCCGCGCGGGGCGTTGGTCGTCAGTCCCTCGGTGCCGCCGTCGTGCCAGCTTCGGCCTCCATCCTCGCTTGCCAGGAGACCGCCGCCGTTGGTGGTGAACAGCACGTGATCGTGATCGCGCGGATCGATGGCGATCGCATCGCCGTTCTGGCAGGCGCAGCGCTTGAGGACATCCCAGCCGAGCCGGCGCCAATTCGAATCGCTGACGGAGCGCACGAATGCTCCGTCGAAATTCGTGCCGACATAGACCGACCCCTGGCTGTCGACGCTGAGCGCGTTGCCCAATCCGGAGGAGACCTCCGAATTCTTCCAGGTCCTGCCACCATCGATGCTCTCGGAAACGCCCTGCGTGGCCGTGCCGGCATACAGTGTCTGGCCACTCTTTGCGAGTGCCAGAATGCTTGCAACTCTGGGCGAACCGATGTGCACGAAGGAGCGGCCGGCGTTGATGCTCTTCAGAACGCCGTGACGATCGGTACCCGCGTACACGATCTGGCTGTTGTCGGGATCGACCAGCAACGCATTGACGTTGGAGTCAACGTCGATCGGGTTCCAGGTCGCACCCGCATCGGTCGACTTGAAGACGCCCTGGCCGGCGGAGCCCGCGTACAGCACGTTGCTGTCGTGCGGATCGATGGCCAGCGCGAATACCGAGGCTTCGCCTAAGCCGTCGGCCGCGTAGAACCAGCTGCCTCCGCCGTCCGTCGTCTTTAGTACGTAGTCAAAGGGTCCGGAAGTGCCGTACATGACGTTCGGGTTGTTCGGGTCCATGACCAGATTCAGGCCGGCCCAGTCGCCGCCGGTCCAATGAGCGCCGCCATCGACGGTCTTAAAGAATCCGTCGAACTGCGTATTGACGTAGACGACGTTGGGGTTCGTGGGCGACATCGCTAGGCCTGCAACCGTCTTTCCGGGCAATCCGTTGTTGACCGCGCGGAACGTAACGCCCGCGTCGGTGCTCTTGATAACGCCGCCGCCGACGCTTCCGATGTAAATCGTCCGCGATCGAGGGTCGGCGGCGATCGTTGCCAGGATGGTCGGTGGAACCGGTCCGATGGATTGCCAGCCGTGGTGCTCTCGAGCCTCGGCAGTCCACGCCGTGAGGGGGAGCGACCCTGAAACGATAAGGATGAGTGTGCGCAGCATGAATTTCCCCTTGGAGGTGACCGTCAATTCGAATGACAGCCGGTCACCGCGAATTCGGCGACATGACTGCTGTTGGAGTCGAAGTGCGCCTCCAGAGTGAGGTCACCGTTCGTCAGCGTCCCGGAAACGGGATCGTTGCCCAGGTGGCCCGTAAAGGCGGTGCCTTGAACGGTGCCGCTGATCGCCGCCCATACGCGGCCGTCGAACTGCGAATAGGCCGACCCACTCACGTTGTTGGCAGCGTCCAGCGTGAGAACTGCAAATCCGGACGACCCGCCGAGGCATCCAGAGTAGTCGTGCTGAGTGCAGACACGGAACGTTCCGGCGAACTGATACGGAGCGTCGGAAATCTCTCCGAGTCGCGCCGCCGCGAAGGTGCCGGCGCTGTCCGTTTGATAAGTGCCGAACAGGAAATCGGCGTCTGCGATCTCGCCTTGGAGCGAGATCGCCGGCTGAGTGGTCGACGCCGAGAATGTCGAATCGAGCGCGGCATTCAGCGCGCCGGGCGCATCGACGCTAAACCCTGCCATCGCTTTGCCAGGCGCGGCCTCGATCTGGAGCGTGCCGTCTGCGAGCGCGAGCACCGAAAAACGGTCGCGCTCATCCGCCGGTGCGGTCCCACCATAGGTGCCGAGATATGCGCCCAAATGCGTGCAGTCGAACGCATTGCGCAATTGAGACTGCGCGGCCGATGCATCGGGCAAGGCGCGGCTCGCGCCATCGGCTGCATTGGATTGCTGAATGACTGCTGCAAGCGCAGTTGGCAGGTCCGCGGTATTGAAATCCACGGCAGACCAACTCGCCGCCGCGGCCGTGACTGCGGATGAAATCTCGATACCGTTGCCGGGGTCAGCATCTCGGTCCAGCAGCATGAGAAAGCGCACCACGTTGACGACGTACGTCGTCGTTCCGGTGCCATGGGCGACCAAGTCCAGCGGGGTGATCAGGGCCTTGGGCGTCGGTACGGTACCGATGCTGATGCCCCCGACAAAGAACGTGATGGGCTGGCCGATCTCATAAGTGAATTGCCCGTGGCCATCCGTCAACCCGACGTGAGAGCCTGAGCGATACCCAAGCCCGGTCACGCTCGATGCCCGAAATACGCCGGTCGCCGTGGATCCGGCCGGCGGTGGACTCACGGCAAGCGCTAGATTGAAGCTCGTGCTCAAGGAGTAGTAGGTGTTGGAGGGGTTGAGCAGAGTGGCGGTCACCGTGTAGGTCGTCTCGATCCTTGCGTTCGTCGGCGTGCCGGAAATCGTCCCGGTCGTGGCATCCAGCGTCAGACCTGCGGGCAAGGGGGGCAGGATCGAAAAGCTGGTGGCCGTGCCGCCGGTCAGTGCTGGGTTCAAGGCGGTCATCGGCGTTCCCACGCTGGCTTGCACGGGAGCTGCGTAAGTGATGCCCGGTGGGGAGACGACGGTCAGGATCAAGTCGAATGCGGCCTGACCGCCGGCATTGCGTGCCGTGACTCTATACGAGGCGTGGGGGGCGGCGATCAGCGGCGTTCCGGAGATCTCGCCCGTCTGAGGGTTCAGCAGGATACCGGATGGCAAGGCGGGGCTGACCGAATACGCCGTCACCTGGCCGACGACCGTCGGATACAGACCGGGAAGTCTTTGCCACGTATGGATGGGGTAACCCACCGCCACCGAGATCGGGGACGGGTAGCTCAGGCCACTGGGTGCCGCCGTGGTCGCGGGAGGGGGTGCCGGGTTGGCGCTTTCGCCGCCGCCGCCGCCTCCACAGCCTGCCGCGAGCGAGGACAGAAAAATCAGACACAGCGGTACGCGCAGACCCATAACCCATCCCCTGCCGTCGTTGAAACGGGCGATCGTTATCGGCCGAAACGGGGTGCGCGTGCTGGAACCTTCGGGGAAGATTGGTTCCTATTTGCCAGAAGAATGCGGGAAGCGGGAGATCCCTGGGGTCAGTGCCCCCAGCGCTTCACGATCTGCAGGCTGACTTGCCGCCCCAGCAGCGAGGCGCTCGCCGCGTCGTAGCCGAAATTGCCGCTCTGTGAGTCGAATTGGTTGACAAAGGGAGGGGGTCGATCGAAGAGGTTGATCACTCCGAGACTGCATTGGCTATCGGCGAGCCAGCCCTGGCCGCCCTCGACGCGGTAACCGAGGCTAAGATCGACCGTCGTCCAGGCATCGACGCCTCGCGCGGGTACGGAGCCATCCTGGTAGGCGCCCGAATGGTTGACGGTCGTCAAGAGCATCCAACGCCTGAGCGACCAGGACAGATGGGCCGCCACGCGCAGCTTCAGGGGATTTCCGACGGTGTTCACGAAGTCGACGACCGGCGCGGTGTCCGTGATCTGTTGTTTGAATACAAGGGTGTAGGTGCCGTTGAGACCCAAGGCCCACTTCCCTCGCCCCGTGTCGAGGGCATAGTTCAAAGTGACATCCACGCCGCGTGTCTTGCGGCGGGCCAGGTTGCGAAACCGATTGTCGACGATCACGGCGATCGATTGATCACAAGTGCCGATGCTGCCGGGCACGAACCGGACGATGCCTTGGCAGGCGGCAGCAAGCTGCGCGGGCGTCGGATTGCGGGTGATCAGCGGGGCCAACGCCGCCTCCTGGGTGAGAAAGAGCCCGGCGTAGGAACCCGGGGGGCCGATTTTCCCCTCATAGTCGATATCGAAGTACGTCACCGACAGGGACAGGTTGCGCAGCGCCGCGGGCGTCACATCCGCCCCGACCGTCCAAGCGGTCGAAGTCTCCGGCTTCACACCCTTCATGGCCCCGATCAGTTCGAGTGCACGTGAGGAACCTATGGGAGACTTCGGATCGATGATGTTTTCGACTTGGGCATCACCGGTCTGGTCAGGGTTTGACCAGATAAAGGGCGGTGCGCGGAAGGAGGTGCCCCAGTTTCCGCGCATCCCCAGGGCGCGCAACGGACGCCACGTCAGGCCCACTTTGGGATTGAAGGTCGTGCCGGCATCGCTGTAATGGTCATAGCGAGCTGCGAGCGACAAGTCGAGGCGATTCAGCGTCGAGTCGGCTGGCGCGGCCATGAGGGGGACTGCGAGCTCGGCAAACCCGGCCACGACGTCCCGGCCACGGTTCTCAGGTAAGTCCGCAATGTTAAGGCCCGTGGAATGCTCCCGGCGGGAGTCTGCGCCGACCGCCAGGCGGATCGGGCCCGCTGGACCGGTGATCAGAGGCCCATCTGCGATGACGCTTGCCAGGGCGGTGGTAAACACGTTCGACGCCTGATACGGGATGCTCTGATGGCGCAAGGCTGCGAGTACCGTGGGGTTGGAGTGCGAGCCGTCGCCAAAGAGGTTGAGCGCGGCGCCAGGGTCGGCGCTGCTCAAGGGGCCCGCGACGGCGTCCGTGTTGAGCGTGTTCGTCTCGAGAAAATCGTTGCTCGATTTCGAGTAGGCGGTGGCGAGGCGCAGCTGCCAGCCTCGCGATAGCACACCGGTGAAGCCCGTCGAGATGAAAGAGGTCTCGGTGCGTCCGCTGTCCACGACCGGTCCGACGTCCGCGGTGAAGTCGTAGGCCACGAGCACCGGTCCGCCGAGATGGTTGAAAGCGTTTCCGGCTGGCACCGAGTAAAAGCCCACGCTCTGCGGAAACGTGGTTTCGAAGGGCCGCGAAGAATAGCGGCCCTCGACCGATAGCTCCCAGTGGCTTGAGAGGTTGTAGGCGGCACTCAAGAAGGCGCTGCGCATGATCTGCTTGGGCAGGACGTCGTTGTCGAGGGCCAGATTGGTGTAGTTGACTGCGCCCGGAATAAGCTGCGAGGCGGTCAGATTCGTCCCATCCTGTCCGTGCGGGATCGCGGCAATCGGTAGCTGGGTGTTGGGATCGAGGAGGGTGCCGGGATTACCGCCGACGCCGCGCCAGTCCGTGCCGCCAAAGCGCCGCAAGTCACCGCCGGCCGCGCAATAGCCTCTGGCGCTGCAGGGGAGCGCCCGGCTGTCGTCGTATTGGAGGCCGAGCAGCGCGTGCCCGTCCGTCGAGGCGTGGCCCCAGAGCCCGGCGATCGTCCGCTCGGTGGCATCGCCGCCCGCACTGGCCCCGCGCGCGCGGGCTTCGAAGCCTTCGAAGTCCTTTCGTAAGATGATGTTGACCACCCCGCCGATGGCATCGGAGCCATAGAGCGCCGAGGAGCCCTCGGGCAGGATCTCGATGCGCTCGACGGCTGAACCCGGGATGCTCGAAACATCGGTGAAGGATCCCTGGTAGCCGGCCGCCCCCTGGCGCTCACCGTTCACCAGGGTCAGGGTCGTGCCGACACCCAAGCCGCGTAGCTGCACCTCCGCGCCGCGGTCAAAGAAATTGTTGATTTCCGCGCCGTCGCGGGCAGCCACGTTGGCGCGGTTGAAATTCTGCGTCACACTCGAGAGCACGTCCTCGACCCGCTCGTAGCCGCTGGCATCGATCTGCTCCCGAGTGATGATGATCGGCTTGGAACCCGCAGGATCTGCGCCGTGGATGTGAGTGCCCGTCACGACGACCTCTTCGAGATCGGTCGACTCTTGAGGGTTCGCCGCGGCCGCGTTATGAATCGGCACCGCGCAGAATAGGGCCGGCACGAGTACGATCCCGGCCGTCCGGGCGCCGATGGCAGCGTCTCTCATTTAATGCTGGGCTTTCGTGAATTCGCCGCGCCTGCCTGCGTCGGGTACATTCCCGTGCCGCCGCCGCTCTTCGAGCTGGCTGCGCTCGGCGTCGATATGACGCTGCACATCGCTCGCGATGGCTTGGAACCGCGGGTCGCCGTGCAGGGGCAACCAGAGGGGGTTGTACTTCAGCGTATACCACCAGTGCCGGTAATCCCCGGCACGGAAGTCATCCGCCAGCGCGTCGAGTGCTTCATCCTTCCGGGCGTCCAGCAACAGGGCTTCGGCCCGAGCCCGAGGCAAGCTGCCGGCGTATTTCGCGACTTTGGCGTCAATATCGGACACGACGGCCTGCCGCAAACGCTGCGCCTCCGACACATGGCCTTGTGCCTCCAGCAGCTGCGACAGCACGACGGCCGCCTGATAGTTGCAGACCTCCAAGCGCTCGGCCGGGTTATCACCAAAGTAGAAACTCACGCTGATGAATGCGATGGCCCGGCTCAATTCACCGGTTCTTAACGCGTAGTCGCGCAGTGCTTCGGCTTCCAGCCAGTTCTGGCAATCGTCATCCCAGCGAACGTCGGCGTAGGCCGCGTGCCCGGCGGCTCTCCAGTCACCCGCATACATCGACAGCACCGTAGTCGAGCGTGCGCTCTGTGGCGTCCCGGCGGCCACCATGCGCGCTGCCTTGTCGTCGCCTAGGTCCAGGTACACGGCCATGGCGGTGTGACGCAGCTTGGGATTGGCCGGATCCAGCGCAATGGCGTGCTCCAGGATCTGCGCCGCTTCGGCCAGCTTGTCGTGGAACAGCCAACGGTACGTGCCAATTCTGTCCAGCGCCGGGACGAATTGCGGATCGAGCTCCAGCACGGCGAGCATGTTTTGCTCCTCCACGGCCGCACCGCCTTCATCGAGGCTCATCTGGGCGGCGTCGAAGTGCGCTTGCGGCGACATCGGATCGATCTGCAGCGCGCGCTGCAGGATGCGTGCTCCTTCTTCGGGCCGCTCCATTTGCCAGTCCAGGAATTCTGCATAGGCGGTGAGGCCGCGGCCGTTGCTCGGGTCGAGCGCGACACCCCGGGTGAAATCGGCCTTGCGCGCATCCAGCGACGCCCCGCTCCACATGGCCCGCGCAAAATAGGCGGAGCCCAAGTTGGCATCGATTGCCAGCGCCCGATCGATCAGGGACTGGAATCGTTGCCGGACCGGCGTCAGGTCCTCGTGGCGTTGGCTGGCCAGCTGTAGGCGTGCATCGTATAGCGAGGCGTAGGCCGCGGCGAAATTCGGGTCCAGCGCGATAGCCTTCTCGAAATACGGCACGGCGGCATCAGATTCGGCCACGGAGAAGCGTCCCAGGAGCGCGCGGCCGCGCAGGTACGCAAGGTAAGCCTCGATATTTTCGCTGCGCTGATGGGCCAGCGGTCGAGGTTCGAGGCCGCTGACTCGCGCCGCAAGCGCGCTGGCGACCTGATCGGCGAGTTCGTCCTCGACGGTGAAGATGTCACTCAGGGCGCGATCGAGATTGGCGGACCAGATCAGCGTGCCCGCGGTGCTATCTACCAGTTGTACGGCGACACGCAGCCGATCAGCGTTGCGCTGCACGCTGCCATTGACCAGATAGCCGGAATTGAGTCGCCGCCCGATTTCCTGAGAATCGATGCCCGTGGTAGTCAGCGCGAACGAGGAATTGCGGGCGATGACAGCCAGTCCGCTCACGCGAGAAAGCCGGTTGAGGACCATCTCCGGCAGACCCCGTGCCAAGTAGGCATCGGCTGCATCCGGACTGATGTTTTCAAACGGCAAGACGGCCACGGTGCGCGCGCGCGTGGCCACGGGTGCGTCCACCGGTCGCGTAACTTCCTTCGGGATGGAGGCGCTCGGTTGGTGATCTCGGAGGACGATGCGCGCGGCGAAGCTGACCGCAAGCACGGCCACCACCAAGACTCCCACCCCCGGCCACCGCCGGACATGCTTTTTGGGAACGCCTTGAGTTTCGACCGCGCTTGTGTCTGCCCGTGACTCGACCTCTGACGTTTCGGCGACGGCACGCGCCGGGGCCTCGGGTGGCGTCGCGAAACGCTCGACGCGGGCGACGTCGGCAATCAGACGGTAGCCGCGGCTGCGCACTCCGGAGATATAGCGAGGCTCCTTCGCGTCGTCCCCCAGCGCATCGCGCAGTAGCGTGGCCCGCTTGTTGACCGTTTCCGGACTGACCACCTGTCCCGGCCATACGAGTTCCATCAGCCGACCATTGCTGACTACGTTCGGAGCCTCCTGAATCAGTGCGACCAGCAGGCGAAACGACAAGTTGGGCAGCGCGACCTCGACGCCGCCTCGGAAAACGCATTGACGTCCGATGTCGACCCGCAAGTCCGCGACGATATAGGTCTCGGGCCGGTTTTCCTGATCACCGCGCGGCATGAGAGGCATGGCGTGCGCGCATTCAGCGCCTAGTTGAACAGACAAAGAGTCAGCAACCCGTCCTACCTTATCCGACCTGCAAATCAAATTGTCACTCTGGAGGAGAGAATGCCTTGTTGAGCCGGTTTCAGGCAATGCGGGCGCGCGAGCGTCCGCATTTCAGCGGGTGGCTCCTGGAGAGTGGCCGACTTGAGAGTGCCGTGCGATATGCGCGCTCAATCGGTCAATGCGCAGGGCACGGATGCTCGCCGCAGCCCACCGAGGGACGGCCGCTGACGACTGCGGCGAGGCCGACTCGGACGCCACCATTTGGCCCGGCGTAGCAAAGGTCTTCCGATGCGAACCAATGCGCACGTGCGAGGCGCCAGCCGATGGTCCACGGGCTGCGGTGGTGCCGTTTGGGCGACCGAGGCCTCCCGTAAAACAGCGTGGCCGCCCCAACTAGGCGATGCCACGCGTTCAGATCGCACGATCCCGTGTCGTGCTGATCCACCGGACCAAGCATAGTGATGGCTCGGGGGTCCCCCTTGCCCAGCGAGTGGAGCAATCGCCGCCTCGAGACCGGCCTTCGCAATCTCAGCAGCACCCGTGACAGATATGGTCTAGTGTCGCGAACACCATGTTGCGTTCGGTCGCATGGCGTCTTATCTGGCAGCAAGAAGACTCGCCGGGACAGCGGGAACGTCAACCGCTCGAGTGCTACAAAGCTCGAAGCGACCCCCCGCTACCACAAAAATCTCTGTCTATTCCGAGGACATGGGTGGCGGTTTGTAATGGCCGGTGGGCCTCGGTCCGCTCCTCGAATTCCGGCGTTTGCTCGGCGCTCCCTTCCGGCTCTTTTCGTCACGGCAACCGGACGCTTTGATAACCTCGCTCGGTGTCAATTCAGCCCACAGAAACTGCACGCGCACGCACATGATAACCAGCTTGAGCCGGCGAGATGCCGTAGCTATGGTGGCACTGGCCGCAGCCTGCCCATGGGCGACTGCGATACCGCCTGCAGTTCCCCAAGGGATTCCGCTTGCACTCAAGGGCTACGACCCGGTCTCCTATTTCACCGACGGAAAACCGACGCGAGGGGTACCGGAGATCGAATATGAGTGGGACGGGCTTCGCTACCGCTTCTCGCGCGCGGAGCATCGCGAGCTCTTTAAGGCCGAGCCCGGGCGCTACGCGCCGCAGTTTGGAAACTTCTGCGCCATGGCGCTGAGCAAGGGCGAGCTC
>JACXTT010013640.1_pt1 | contig 10683 bp, 7 predicted proteins | sample 9270951 | NCBI WGS metagenome assembly JACXTT01 (sample SAMN15532306, study PRJNA645909) | rock metagenome | isolation source: weathered quartz diorite | place: Puerto Rico | collected 2017-06-21
CAGTCGCTGGCCTCGCGGCTTATCTGACCTATGCCAGTATTTCGACAACAAGTGGCTCAACCATCGGTGGTCGATCTGCGGATGCAACTACTCAAGGGTTATTGCAGGTTGTCGACCCTGAGGGGCATCTCGCGGGGCTCTGCCCGCTCAAACACACCGATGTCAAAGCGGAGATCAGTGGATTTCTCTCACGCGTCAGTGTCACCCAGGAGTTTGAAAACCCCTTCAAGGATAAGATCGAAGCAGTCTACACATTCCCCTTGCCACAGAACGCAGCGGTGGATGACATGACCATTCTGGTCGGGGGCCGCACTATTCGGGGCAAGATCAAACGCCGAGAAGAGGCACGGATCATATATGAGGAGGCACGGGCGGCAGGTCACGTCGCCGGACTGCTAGATCAGGAACGGCCGAACATCTTCACCCAGTCGGTAGCCAACATCATGCCTGGCGAGCAGGTGCGAGTCACGATCAGTTACGTAGAATTGCTGAAGTATGAAAATGGCACATACGAATTCGTGTTCCCCATGGTTGTCGGTCCCCGCTACATCCCAGGAACCCCTATCGGCAAACAAGCTGGCGGTCGAGAGCTGGATACTAACCAGGTTCCAGATGCCTCGCGGATCACGCCCCCAATTACTCCGGAAGGTACTCGAACCGGCCACGACATTTCGATTGAAGTTGAACTCGACGCCGGCGTGCCGGTTGCAGGTCTACGATCCACTCTCCACGAGATCAATGTTCTGAAGCGTGGCGACCACGAGGCGCGCGTCCGTCTGAAGGATCAGGCCACAATTCCCAATAAGGACTTCATTCTCAAGTACGATGTGGCGGGCGCCCGCATCCAAGACGCGATACTCACCCACCGCCGAGAGCGAGGCGGCTTCTTCACCTTGATCCTACAACCGCCTGAAAGAGTGAGCGCCCCCGATGTCACCCCGAAAGAACTCGTGTTCGTACTCGATACTTCGGGGTCGATGATGGGCTTCCCCATCGAGAAGGCCAAGGAGACCATGAAGCTGGCCCTCGATGGACTCTACCCCCAGGACACCTTCAACTTGATCACCTTCTCGGGCGACACCCACATTCTCTTCCCGACCCCTGTGCCAGCCACTCCGGAGAATCTCAGAAGGGCGCAAGAGTTCCTGGCCTCACGTGAAGGAAGCGGCGGAACCGAAATGATGAAAGCGATCCAGGCGGCCCTCAACCCGTCGGACGCGCAGGACCACGTCCGCATCGTTTGCTTCATGACCGACGGTTATGTGGGCAACGACATGGAAATCATATCCGAGGTGCAGAAGCATCCCAATGCTCGGGTCTTTGCTTTTGGAATCGGCACCGCGGTCAATAGATTCCTGCTGGATAAAATGGCTGAGTTTGGGCGAGGCGAAGTGGAATATGTGACGCTCGCAGACGAAGCGTCGGCAGCCGCACGGCGGTTTCACGAACGCGTGCGTAACCCTCTGCTCACGGATATCTCAGTCGATTGGTCGGGACTGCCAGTGGCGGATGTCTATCCAGAGCGCATTCCTGACCTGTTCAGTGCCAAGCCTGTAATCCTCACCGGCCGGTATTCGGGTTCCGGAAGAGGCGTGCTCCGTTTAAGAGGCAATCTAGCAGGAAAAAATATGGTTCGAGAAATCCCGGTGACGCTCGGCGATTCTCAGCCGCGGCACGATGTGCTCTCAACATTGTGGGCGAGGATGCGGATTGACGAACTGATGGGTCAGGATTATCTAGGAATCCAGCAAGGCAATCCCCGCAATGATATCCACGAAATGATCGCTCAGCTTGGGCTCGACTTTCGCTTGATGACTCAGTTCACTTCGTTCGTAGCTGTGGAGGAGATGACGATCACGGATGGCGGCCCGCCGCGTCGGGTCGACGTGCCGGTCGAGATGCCCGAGGGAGTGAGCTACAAGGGGATCTTTGGCGACCGGGCTGAAGCCACTACGCCTGCCCCGGCAGCCTTAACGTCGGTCTACCCGTCCAACGGTCGCCCAAGAATAGAGTATAGAATTCAAAGTGGAGTCTGGGGCGGTGTTCCCGGTGGAGTTCCGGGTGGAGTTCCAGGCGGAACGGTGGGTGGAGTCCTGGGTGGTGTGGCAGGAGGCGTCGGTCCGGGTCCAGTTGAGACCGGCCGCACACGAACCGGTGATAGTCAGCGAGCGCTACCACCTCAGGAACAGAAACGGATTGAACTGCTGTCGAAGCTGCACCCCTCAATCGCCGCGATCGTCGATAGGCTCAAACGCAATGTCGCCCAGCCCGATCCCGCAGAGGGGAAGTTCGTACGCAACGGGCAAGCCGAGATTCAGGTGTGGCTAGTGGACAAGTCCGTCGAGACGCTTCAGCAACTCAAGCAATTGGGATTTGAGATGCTGCTCGATCCGAAGACGAGTAAGCTAGTGATCGGTCGATTGCCGATAGAAAAATTGGAGGCCCTCGCCGAGTTAAAGGCCGTGCGTTACATCGCACCCAATTAAATCAAATCCCGGCTGGGCGCAGTCTTGCTGGCTGAAGTATGGACATGCCTTGGATAGAGTGTTGGCCTATTTCTCAAGCTCCATCTGGTCATTGGGCATGCCAAGACGCGAACCAGGTGTTACGTAGCGCAGCCGCAGAGCGGCGCGATGTTTATAGTCTCGAACCTCGAAATGTTTACCAGCTCCAGAGGAGCGCAATGTTTAGTCCCGAGGTGTCAGGACATGGCGCTCCTCCGGAGCTAGCCGAGCTTTTCGAGACCGCAGCCCTATAAGCATGTCGTCCCTTCGGGACTGAGCACAACCACGCTTCAAGGTCTGTTCGACGTCCGTCGGTCCAAATGCGACTTTCAAACAAAAAACGAATCGGGAGAGAAGGAGAGAAAGAGAATAAAGCGAAGAGGAAGTAGTACGGGCTACCTATCGAAAGTGATCTGGCCCCTTCGAAATTTGTTTACACGCGAGCAGCACGAGATGCGTGTTATCGTCCTTTCATGACATGCCGTTGTTCCGGGGTGCTCGGCGCATTGCAAAGCCTCCTTCCACGAACTTCTTGGCCGCTCATCTGGGCGGTGGCATCCTTCCCGGCAGTGAGAAATCACCGTTGGCGAGCCCTGAGAGAAGTTTTGATCCCCCCCCCCCGAGTCTTGGGAATGACGCGGCGCCCCCTCCCCGGTACCCGCCAAGTCTCAAAACGTTCTAATCTTAACCGGGTGATGACACCCGGTTGGTGCATCTAAGCAATAGAGATTCAGAGTGGCTCGGGGGGCTCGGAAGTGCCAGAAGCCCTTAGGTTAGGCCTAAGGCTGAGGCGGATGCGGTCATGGAGAGCCACGGCCAAAAGAGCTACAATTAGCGTTGTCTTTACGGAGGGACCATGGTTGCTGAATCGTTGCTCCGTGAGGAAGTTCAACAGCAAATACGAGATATCGGCCAAGTCGATATCCTGGTGGGCATCCCGAGCTACAACAGTGCCCGCACCATAAAACACGTCGTGCGAGCCGTAAAAGCAGGGTTTGCCAAGTATTTTCCGGAACAACAGACGGTTCTCGTCAACTCGGATGGCGGCTCCGGCGATGGTACGCCGGAGATCGTCAGAGATACCGCGATTGATGATTACCATACGCTCCTCACTGCCCACCCTGTCCATGCTGTCCACAAGATTATCACTCCATACAACGGAATTCCGGGAAAGGGCAGCGCGCTACGAACCGTGTTCCAAACTGCCGTTGATCTTAAAGCAAAGGCTTGCGCGGTGGTCGATGCCGATCTTCGCAGCATTACGCCCTCGTGGTTAGACCTGCTTCTCAATCCCGTTTTAAAGGAAGGCTTTGATTTTGTTGCGCCGATGTACCATCGGCACAAGTATGATGGGACAATCACCAACAGCATCGTCTATCCGCTGACGAGGGGACTTTACGGAAAACGGGTTCGGCAGCCGATCGGCGGTGATTTCGGTTTCTCGGGACGATTGGCCGAGCACTACCTGGCCCACGATGTTTGGAACACCGACGTGGCGCGCTTCGGCATCGATATCTGGATGACCACCACGGCCATCACGGGTGGTTTCAATATTTGCCAGTCGTTCCTGGGTGCCAAGATCCACGATGCCAAGGATCCGAGCGTCGACTTGAGCGCAATGCTCACGCAAGTCGTCAGCTCCGTCTTCGATCTGATGGAGACGAATTATGCGCACTGGGTCAACGTGAACGGCTCGACTCCTGTGCCCTTGTATGGATTCGAATACGCCGTGGGACTGGAGCCCATCCGCGTTAACGTCGAGCGCATGATCAATTCCTTTCAGTCGGGCTTGCACGAGCTGGCACCCCTTTGGCAGCAGATTCTTGCCAAGGAGACCGCCGAAGAGCTCAAGCGTCTCGAAGGCGTCAGTGGGGAGGCATTTCGGTTCAACCAAAACCTCTGGGTTCGCACGGTCTATGACTTTGCCGCCGCCTACCACAAATCAGTGATCAACCGGGAACACCTGCTCAAGTCGCTCACGCCCCTGTATCTGGCACGAACCGCCTCCTTCGTGCTGGAAACACCGGAGGCGAGTGCCGATGACGTTGATCAGATATTGGAAAGCCTCTGCCAAGAATATGAAACAATGAAACCCTATCTCATCCAACGATGGGAAGCCTGATAACCGAGGTGAACCATGGACAGCTCATTCACGGAAGCTTTATTGACGACGCTCAGAAGGTTCTATGAGCAGGGGATGGAGTTCCTCCCGAATCTCATCGCCGCCTTGGTCATTATCTTGGGCGGCTGGTTGGCGGCATGGGTTTTGAAAGTGATCGTCCGGTTCGCGCTGGCAGTCGGGAAATTCGATCAGTTTTGCTCGAACGTAGGCGCGACCCAAATGCTCACGCGTGCCGACATTCGCTCCTCTCCTTCGGCGCTGGCGAGCCGATTCGTCTTCTGGCTCGGGTTCATCGTCTTTTTCATGAGCGGCGTGAGGGCCCTGGGACTGGATGTCTTTAACCGGCTGATCGCCGAGTTTTTCCTGTATCTGCCAAGGATTTTTGCGGCGCTGATGATCTTGCTTCTTGGATTCCTGACCGCGAACTTCCTCTCACGCGCGGCGTTGCTTGCTGCCGTGAACGCCAACGTCCCATCGCCGCGCATGGTCAGCGGCCTCGTGAAATTCCTGATTGGGATCCTCGCCTTCGCGATGGCACTCGAGCAACTGCAGATCGCGCGGGGGATCGTCACGTCAGCCTTCGCCATTGCATTCGGAGCCGTGATGCTCGGACTGGCCCTCGCCTTCGGGTTAGGCGGACGGGACGTTGCCCGGCATGTTCTGGAAGAACGATTTCTCGAAAAGAAGCAGGAAGAGCCCGACCAGTTCTCGCACATCTAGTCCATGGCCGCTATTCGCCTGGAAAACATATCCAAGAGGTTTGCGGGGAATCTTCTAGCGCTCAACGACATTTCGATCGAGATAAACGATCGTGAGGTCGTCACGGTGGTCGGACCGTCAGGATGTGGAAAGTCCACTCTACTGCGTATCATTGCCGGACTGGATTCTCCCAGCAGCGGATCCGTCCGGATTGACGGTGAATCGGTGGAGTCAATGCCAGCCAGGCTGCGTAACATCGCTATGGTGTTCCAGTCCTATGCGCTCTACCCCCATCTGACCTGCTACGAAAATCTCGCGCTCAACCTGCGGCTGAAGAAGACGCCTTCCGCCCAGATCGATCGCCGCGTGCAAGAGACCGCGAAGTTGCTGGAAATCGAAGATCTGCTCGGGAAGAAACCTCGTGAACTGAGCGGGGGACAGCGTCAGCGTGTCGCCGTTGGCCGAGCCCTCATCCGCAAGCCTAGAGCATTTCTCTTCGACGAGCCACTAAGCAACCTTGATGCCCTGCTGCGGGAACGGGTTCGACACGAGCTGAAGGACCTCTTCACGGAGCTCAAGGCAACCGTAGTCTATGTGCCACACGACCAGTTGGAAGCAATGACACTGGCCGACCGCGTCGTGGTGCTGAACCGGGGAACCGTACAACAAGTCGGAACCCCCGACGATCTCTACCAGCGTCCCGCCAATCAGTTCGTTGCTTCGTTCATCGGCTCTCCTTCGATGAACATCTTCGAGACCATTCTCGCAAAAGGAACGTTCCGCGTTGGTCAGGAAACCGTCGACACGGGCCTCCAATGGTCGGGCCCGGTCGCCGTCGGGATTCGCCCGGAGGCCCTGCGTCTGAGTGCTTCCGGAATTCCGGCTCGAGTCTCATGGTTAGAGACTCTCGGAGCCCACTGCTTAATCGGTGTCCGAACGGGCGAGATCTCGCTGACCCTCATTTCCCCCGAGCGGCCTACCGCGGAGAACGTCCGGATAGAGCTCCATGCGAAAGATGTCCATGTCTTTGACAAGCACACCGGTGAGAATCTTGCTCTGGGCCACGCTGCTCGTCCTGCTCATCTATAGTCTCAAGGGACCCGGCGTTCACGGCGGCGAGAGTTTGTCGATACTCATGGAGCCGGATGGGACCGGAGTCTGGAGACGACTGATCTCGAGATTCAACCAGCAGAATCCTGGAATCGAAGTGCGGCTCGTCGAAGGCCCTCCCGCGACGAACACGCGCGAAGACATGTATTCCACATCCTTTCTATCGGGCAAGGCGGGCTATGACATCATCTACTGCGACGTCATTTGGATACCCAAGTTTGCAGCCGCGGGCTGGCTGATCGACCTGACCGATCGGCTTTCGCCCGGAGACCGCGCTGACTATCCGCCAGTAGAACTGCGCGCCGGGTCGTTCCGGGGAAGGCTCTATCGTATACCTGGATTCACCGATGCCGGACTTCTCTACTATCGGAAGGATTTGGTCGACAAACCTCCGGAGACTTTCGGAGAGCTTGTGAAGTTGGCACGCAGACTGAAGACGGAGGATCGATGGGGATTCCTTTGGCAGGGGAAACAGTACGAAGGCCTTGTGACTGTCTACCTCGAGATCCTCTGGGGACAAGGGGGGGATTGGATCGATGTGGATGAACGGCGCGTGGTCGTGGACAGCCCCGAAGCGGTAGAGGCGCTCGAGTTTCTCAAGAGCACGATCGGCACCATTTCGCCCGTCGGCGTGACGACGTATATCGAGGAAGACACGCGGAATTTATTCCAGAACGGCCATGCTGTTTTCCTTCGAAACTGGCCTTACGTGTGGACGTTGATCCAGCGAAGCGAAGCGTCGATCAAGGATCAGGTTGGATACGTGCCGATGGTTCATTCGCCGGGTCACTCCAGCGCCGCAACCCGGGGTGGATGGGGCTTCGCAATATCGAGATATTGTCCGAACCCTGATCAGGCATGGAAATTCGTGGAGTTCATCACGGCACCCGAACAGCTACTGGAGGTGCAACGGCACCAAGGACGAATTCCATCCCGCAAGAGTCTCATGCCGCCGGAATTCGCTTCCCTTGTGCGCAGCGCCCGAATGCGACCGCCCATTCCTGAGTATGCTCAGGCCTCAGACATTTTGCAGCGCTGGCTCAGCGCGGCACTCACCGGTCGGGTCAGCTCGGAGTATGCATTGAAGGAGGCAGCCCATGAGACACGGCTCCTTCTGGCGAACTGAACCCGGTTTGCGCCTTCGTGCTCCCGCGTTCTGCATACCGGCGGCGCTGCTTCTCGGCATGGTAGTCGGGTATCCGATTCTCCGCACTACTGCCCTCAGCTTCTTCCATTTCAATCTCGCCGCAGGCTTCCAGGCCAAGCCCGCCGGCTTCGAAAGTTTTGTTCGTCTTATTTTCGATTCACGTTTCAGGAACAGTCTAACGGTCACGTGGTTTTTCACGCTGGTCTCGGTCGCACTGGAGTTCGGTATCGGCCTTCCGCTGGCGTTGGCAGTGGATTCATTCGATCGTGCGAAAGGGGCATTGCGCACGATCTTCCTCGTGCCCTGGACGCTACCGACGGCAATTATCGCCGTTCTTTGGTCGTGGATTCTCAATGATCAGTACGGAGTGCTCAACGCGCTGCTCGTGAAGGCTCACATCACGAAATCGGCCGTGGCCTGGCTGGCTGGACCCCGCACGGCCATGGCGGCGATCATCCTGGCGGATGTTTGGAAAACGGCGCCATTCGTCTTTATCATCCTGCTGGCCGGGCTCCAGAACGTGCCGCGAGACTTGTATGAAGCGATTGAAATCGATGGCGCAGGGGCGTGGTCTAAGTTCAGGTACATAACCTGGCCTCACTTGCTTCCCTTCGTCTTTGTCGCGCTCATATTCCGCGTTATTCAGGCGTTCGCGATCTTCGACTTGGTCTACGTAATGACAGGCGGGGGTCCCGGAGGCGCTACGGAAACTGTTTCGGTCTACTCTTATCAGATGTACATGCGCTACCTCGATTTTGGTTACGGCTCAACGCTTGTGGTCGCGATGGTCCTCATCCTAGGTCTAACGGCACTCGTGCTGCACACCGTTCTGCTGCGAAGGTATGAGCGAATTTTCTAAGCGGTTTCGGACTTGGAGTTTGGCAGCGATCGTCGTGCTCTTCTGTGCACTGGCGATTGCGCCACTGGTTTGGCACGGGATCTCTTCAGTTAAACAGGCCGCTGAGTTGGCCCGGATACCGCCTACGTTCATTCCTGAAAAACCAACGACTGAAAACTATCAGGAATTGTTTCGACGCCGGCCGTTCGGAACCTATTATCTAAATAGTTTCGTGATCGCAACGCTTGCGAGCCTGCTGTGTGTGGGAGTGGCCTCGATGGCCGCATTCAGTTTGGCACGCAGCCCCGCCCGCATTCGCTCCTTGCTGGCAACCGGCCTCTTGGGTGTTGCATTCTTTCCGCCGATTGTCTTCCTGTTCCCATTGTACGAGATGGTCCGTGCCGCCGGTCTAGTGAATCGACCGTGGGCTCTAATCCTCCCCTATAGCGCTCTAAACCTTCCGTTCGCCATCTGGCTCTTGACTGGTTACTTTCGACAGCTCCCGTACGAACTCGAAGAAGCAGCTGCGGTGGATGGTCTGACGCGCTTCCAAACGTACCTAAAAATCATCTTGCCGCTGTCTGTCCCCGCGCTGGTGACCACGGGCATTCTGGTCTTCATATTTTCCTGGAACGAATTCATGTTTGCCCTGACGTTCATGAACCTGGATTCGGCAAAGACAGTCACCGTGGGCGTAGCCAGTTTGAGCGGGGCATTCACCTACGAGATCCCATGGGGATTGCTTGCAGCCGGAGTGATTGCCAGTTCCGTTCCTTTGATCCTTCTCGTCATTGTTTTCCAGAGAAAGATCGTCGCCGGCCTCGCCGCGGGAGCGCTGAAATGACGGGATTCGATCCGCCCGGATTGGAAGGACAGGAAATTATTGCTTCTTGATTCGAGCAAGACTAAAGCTAGTTTAGTTCACGAAGAGGATAAGTCGCATCGAAGTGACAAACATCCATGAAGCGAAAAGGCACCTGTCGCGACTGGTTGAGAACGCCGCGGGAGAGGAAATCATTATCGCCAAAGCCGGAAGACCTATAGCAATGCATGTCGGCTGCCGACCGAGCGCAAGATCACGCACGCCAAAGCCGCCACCAGCCGGGTGGCTCGATAAATCAACTGCGAATCGGCGTGTGTGCCGCATCCGGCGGCGTCAACCAATAGCATGCCGGTTTAAGGCGGCCGTCTGCGCACACTGAGCGCGAGTGCCAGTCCTACTCAATTTTCACGAAGAATTCCTGGTTCCGCATGAAGGTTATGTTCGGGCCGATGCCCGATATCGTCAGACTGCGGCTCCCGCCGGTGGGTGCGACCGATACTCGCAGCTTGCCATCTGGTGTATCGACTTTAACGTTTGCCATCGCTAGCGGAACTGTCGCGTCGTCGCGCTGCTGTGCGGCCCAGAGCGACTGCATCGAATTGAAATTGCGAAAAGGGGTCGCAACGGGGTCATTCTTGGTTCGGTTAGCGATAGGGCTGGGGCATGTGGCTTGAGCTGAAATATTGAGTCCCAAACCACTGTCTGTCACGGTGGATTTAAAACTAAGAACTCCCCCGTCTTCGGTCAACTGCATGGACACCTTAGCCAAGCGGGCAGTGCCAGGGCCATAGGTCGCGTTCCTAAAGTCGACCCACTCTTGCGTGGAGCCCTCATAAGCGAATAGACCTGTTTCCGTACGATTCGGCGTGAGGTTGGTATTCGTCACGGTGACGGTGGGCAGCATCGCCGAGGCCCCGACGGTCTGGCCGTCGGCGAGTCGCGTATGCCGCTCTTGGAAGTAGAAACTTAGAGTGACCGAGCCAGTAGTGGAGTTCGCAGGTGTTGCACTGACAACGAACCCCGGGGGAAGCGCGGCCAGAAGCTCCGACAATGGAACTAAGACCGGGATCTGAACCGTATACGTTCGAACAAAGCGACCGATTGGGTTAGCCACTAAAGGCGAGGTCGGGCCCTGTACGCCTGGCACCATATCATTGTAATCATACGTCGCGGGCGGCGACCCCGATCCCATCTGGGCGGGTCCCACGTGAGCGAGCCCGAGTATCGCCGGAGTAACGAGCACTAGAACCACAAACGCGAACCTGAAGCCTATGAAAGTACTGAGTTGTCGATTTTGCATTTGTCATCCCCCTTGGCTTGAAATGTCGTTGTCTACATGGATCCGATCTTGATATGAACTGTTCAGCGAGCATCCGCCTGATCGCAGAAGGACGCACAGAGGCACCCTCTCGCCGCGCAGCTCCAAGCAAATGGCTACGC
>JACXTT010013641.1_pt1 | contig 10683 bp, 14 predicted proteins | sample 9270951 | NCBI WGS metagenome assembly JACXTT01 (sample SAMN15532306, study PRJNA645909) | rock metagenome | isolation source: weathered quartz diorite | place: Puerto Rico | collected 2017-06-21
GGGCCTCCTGCACTGGGCGCTCATCGAGGACAAGAACGTGCTCTGCGCCGTCGAGGGCCTCGATCTGGAGAAGATCGTCTACGTGGACGACCACGAGCGCAAGGTCGAGGCGGTCGCGGCGGCGCCGCTGGTGACGCCGTGAAGCTCACCGCGGTGTACGAGCGCTGCGGCTGCTCGCCGACCGCGCGATCGGCGGTCGCACGCGACAGGTTCGGGCGCGCGCCGGTCGCGCACGATCGCGGCATCGAGCGCCAGTCGCACCGGCACGGGGCGCGCGAGGCAGCGCCCGCCGGCAGCGCGTGCCGCCCGTACATGAAGGTCGAGCGGGACATGCGCAAGTTCCGCGCGTGTCAGGCCATCGCTGACCGCATCGGCCCGATCGACACGAGCGAGAAGGCGTACGAGGTCTTGAAGGAGGCGGCCGGGCACGAGGTCGCGGAGCGGTTCGGCGTAGTTTGTCTGGACACGCACATGAAGCTCCGCGACATCGCCGAGACAGGTGCGGGCGAGACGAGCGCAGTGATGGCGCCAATGGTGCCAACGCTGCAAGCCGCTGTCGCATCTGGATGCGAGTATATTATTGCATACCACGTCCATCCCGCAGCGAGCGAGCGACCGAGTGACGCGGATGTCGAAGTGACCAAGAGCTTCGCCAAGGCGTTCAAGACGATCGGGCTCACGATGGTGGACCACCTCGTGATCGCTCCGGGTGGCAAGAAAGGATTTTACTCGTTCGCGGAATCGAACCCGAAGGCGCTGAAAGTGTGATGTCCATGACCCAACCGTCGCAGCAGCAGTCGCCGAAGTCCTACGAGATCCCGGCGGCGAACTTCCCGATCTGCAACCGCGTCGTCTCCGACCACCCGCTCGAACCGGGTGCGCCGCCGGTCGTCTGGCAGTTCGTGCCGCAGGAGTTCCAGCCGCACCCGCTGGTCGCGGGGCTCAAGATCGTGCGCATGTTCGTCGTGCCCAACGTTGGCGTCGAGGTCTACGCCGCCGACAAGGATGGCAAGATCGGCGTGCGCAACATCATCCCCTGGAGCCGCGTGCGGCTCGCGGAGGAGATGATGGACGCCTCGACCTTCGTGAGCGAGATCGAGGCCGGCGAGGAAGGCGACGAGGACGACGACGATCCTGAGCCGAATCAGCCCGGCGCTCCGGCGCCACCGCTCGGCGCGCTCCAACCGATGCCGCCGCCCAACGGGAGCGGCGGCGGGGGGGTCTCCTGATGGCCAACCCGACGACCGCGACGCTCGCGTACTCGATCACGGTGCCGGACATCGTCCCGGCCGCGACCGCGCAGGCGCGCGTCAGCACCGTCCCGCTCTACGCGTCGGCGGCGAATGACCCGGTGCTCAAGGTGCTCTTCGACTGCACCGTGTCGAGCGACGTGACCGCCCCGGACGGTAAGACGCGCACCGTCGTGCTCGCGCTCGGCGCCGGCTTCTTCGCGCTCTTCCCGAACGCGCAGAGCTGGGCGCACGCGTTCGACGACCTGTTCGGGCGCACGCTCGCCCTGCTCCTGCCGGCGCAGGTCGTCGCGCAGCCGGTGGTCTTCGCATGAGCGACCGCAGGCACAAGGGCGTCGCCGCCGACCCGGAGCACGAGATCGTCGAGGAGCTGGCCGACGAGGTCGAGGAGAACGGCGAGACGCGCGCCGTGGCCGACGCGGAGACAGTGAAGAAGGAGGGCGCGCTCAACGCCGAGGCCGTGCAGAGTAACCGCCGCCGGCAGCGCATCATCGACAAGAAGCGCGGCGGCGCGGGCACCGTGCCGTGGAACGAGAGCCGTGCGCCGCTGCTCTACGACGACATCATCGCCCTCTACCCGGCGAACACGCTGCTGATCTACGTCGAGCGGCTCTCGGGCACCCCGGCGAGCTGGTACTTGTGCGGCCAGCCGAAGAACGGCGCGGATCTGTACCAGTGCATCGTCAAGCAGTGCCACGGCCGGCGCGAGGAGACCGAGTACCGCGTCGTCTTCCGCGATGCGCAGAAGAAGTTCGACCGCGGCACCGGCCGACTCACCCTCCCCTCGACGCTCGACGACCCGACCGTGCCGGCGGCGCCGCAGGGGCTCGTGATGCCGCAGGGCATCCCGCCTGGCGGCGCGTTCCCGTCGAACAACAGTTACGGCCAGCAGCAGTACGGTGCTCCGCCGCAACAGCAACCGCCTCCGCAGCAGCAGCAACCGCAGTACGCGCCGCAGTTCGCGCAGGGTGGCGGCTACCAGCCGCCGCAGGGGCACTCGCCGCAAGAGCTGACCGCGCTGATGGAGATGCAGCGGCAGATCGCCGAGATGAACGGCCGGGTCACGGCGCTCTTGACCCAGCAGCAGCAACCGGCGCCCGCGCAACCGCCCGCGCAGCAAGCGCCGCCGCCGATGCCGGCGTACCTGCACCCGCGCTATCGCGACGGGCACGGCGTCGTGCCGTATGCGCAGCAGCCCCCGCAGCAGCAGCAGCCCCCGCAGCAACAGCAGCCGCAATCCGTGCTCGTGCCGCCGCCCGGCTACGTCATCGTGCTGTCGCCCAACGGGCAGCAGATGCTCGTGCCGGCCGGGCAGGTCGGGCTCGCCGGCAACCCGCAGCAGCAGCCGCAGGCCGCCGCCGCTCCCCCGCAGCCGCCGCCGAAGCCGCTGACGCCCGCCGAGATGTTCCGCGACTCGATCGGCATGATGTCGGTCGCGATCGACGCCGCGAAGACCATGCAGTCGATGCTCCCGACCGCTGCCGCGGCGCCCGCCGCAGCTCCCGCCGTCAGTGACGAGGAAGAGTCGCCGGTCAAGACGATCAAGATGGGGGACATGAACGTCGTCGTGAACAAGAAGGACGGCTCGGCGCGCCTGGTCGAGACCGCGCTCGCCAACGGCGACAAGATCATGGACTGGGTCGAGAAGCAGCGGAAAGCGATCCAGCAGGGGCAGCAGCAGGGGCAGATGCCCATGCCGCAGATGCCGCAACAGCAACAGCAACCGCCGCAGCAGGGGGGCATGATGCCGATGCCGCAGTGGCCCGGAGGTCAGCAGCGATGAAGGCCGCGCTGACTCTGCTACAAGGCGGTGCATTCAAAACGAGAAAACACGTTTGTTCGATCTGTGGAAAAGAAGGACACAATAAGGCGTCGTGTGCTCGAATCGCGTCCGAATCCGAGAGCCAACGCGCCGAAAGAGAACGGGTCAGAGAGCACACGAAGAACTACTATCGAAGTAGCCCGGAAAGAAGACGAGAAGTGAACGAACGCGTGCGGGCGGATCGCGTTGTTCGGCCCGAGATTCATCGCATCGCCACATTGGAGTGGAAGTACAAAATCAACTTCGACGCAATGTGGAGAAGTCAACGAGGTCTTTGCGCTATCTGCCACAAGCCGATGACACCCTCTGGCTGTTCGAGCGATTCGGTCGCCGTGGATCATGATCACGGGTGCTGCGCCGGCATGAAGTCGTGTGGGGAATGTGTTCGCGGGTTGGTGCATCGCAACTGCAACATGTGCATCGGCGCAGCAAAGGAAGACGTCGAACTTCTCAGGCAGGCGATCGAGTACCTGGAGAAGCGAAAGGCACACCAATGAAGGCAGGGATCAACCTGGAGTTCACCGACGACGAGATCAAGCGCATCGGCTACGAGCTGCTCGCGAGAGGGTCGATGACCGTGATGAGCCACCTCGGGCGCTACTTCACGACGCTCGACCCGCGCGTCGCGGCGAGCTTGCAGGGCCTCTTCGTGCAGATGCAGGCGGCGGCGCTCAGCCCGCAGGTGCAGAGGGCACCGATGCCGCCCGGTTGGGCACCGCCCCCGCCGTGGGTGCGACCGGCGCCCGCTCCCGGTCCGTACGCGCCGCCGCCCGAGGCAGCGCGCGTCACGCGGATGCCGGACACGAGCCCTGTCCACGACAAGTGCTTCGCGATCGAGGAGACGCGTCACATGGAAGCGGGGTTCGGATGCTGCAAGCGCGCAACGTACAACAACGTCTCGCGCACTGCGTGCCGACACTGCGGACACGCGCGATGCGATGCCATCATCACGCCGCCGCCAGCTTCACCGCGGCAAAGAAAGAAGTCTCCGCCGCCCGCGTGATAGCCATCGCGCCCGAAGGCGAGTAGGCTCACGCTCATGGGCGAGTTCAGGATCGGACGCAAGCACGCGCGGCACGTCTACCCCGATCGCGGCGCGCCGGGCGCGATCAGTCCGTTCGACGCTCCGTGGACGGAGGTCATCGCGCCGCCGGGTTCCGGCACGTTCGTCTTCGCCGCGCAGCCAGGCCAGCGCAAGTTTCTCGTCGACACCGCCACGAACAAACGCCCCGTCGAGATCGACCTCGCGGCGCTGCCAGCGGGCGCCGTCGTCATCGTCGTCGATTGGGGCGGCGGCAACGGCGGCACGTCGAGTCTGAACAACATCGACGTCAAGGCGCCTGCCGGCCTGACGATCGGCAACCCGTCCGCTGCCGGTGCGCAGGCCGCGCTCGCGGTCGTCGCGAGCGACGGCGCCGATGTCTGGTGGCAGGTGATCGCGACGAGCGCCGGCAACCAACTCGTGCAGATCGTGGGAGGTTGACCGTGAAGAAGATCCTCGTCCTCACTCTCACGCTCATCGTGATCGTTGGCTGCCCGCAGAACGATGGCAGCACGAGCGACGCCGCGCCCTCCGCTTCGCCGTCTTCATCGAGCGCGCCCGCCGCGCGCGCGCTCATGGGACCGGGTACCGAGCCGCGCCGCTTGACCCGCAAGCCCAACCCGAGCTGGAAGCCGACGCCGAATCCCGACTGGTACGGGCTCCAGCCGGCGCCGAAGCTCGCTGCTGCTACGCCGTCGAGTCAGTTCCCCGCGAGCTGGACGCAGGCAACGTGGGCGTTCGACCCGGCGAAGACGCTGCCTTGCACGAGCGACTCGAACTCCTGCTCCAGTCTCACGTGCGCGGGCGGCAATGTCGGCCCCTGCCAACACTACGCGGTCGCGTGGCAGCGGTGGGGCGGCACGTACTCGCCGCGGTTGCGGCAAGCCACGACGATCACGTTCTTGTCGAACCAGACCGACAACACGGACCCCGTGTACTTCACCGGCTACATCGAGAACGGCGCGCCCGTGAAGCTGGTTGGACCGCTCGGCGCCGCGCAGACGATCTGCACGGGCACGCTCGCAGCCGTCACCAACTTCACGCCGCCGACGACCTTGCAAACGGCGACCATCTGTCCCGCCGCGACGACGAACCAACTCATCGTCGTGAACAACGCGGCGCCGCACACGCCGACGTACGCGTGGACCTACAAGAGCGCGGGAGGCCCTGGCGTCTTCAACTTCTCGATTCCCGTCACCGACGACAACACGTTCGAGTCGACGTGGGCGAACGGCAACGCGTACACGGTCTACGCTCCGGTGCAGGTCAACCTCGCGAAGTTCGCGCCGACCTTCGTCGACGTCAACGGGGCCACGTTCGACAACGTGCCGCTCGTCAAGCGCATCACAGCGTTCGACCCGAACGGCATCGGGTTCGACCCCATTACGATTGGCGACCGCGTCGCCGTCGAGCAGGTCGCGTTTCAGCGCTACCCGATCGACGAGCAGGGGCCAGGCGACGTGTTCTACTTGCCCGAGCCGGGCATTCACAACAGCACGCTCGAAGGCGGCATCTTGTGGGGCAACTCGGTGCCCAGCGAGCTAACGACGACAAACGCCGTCTTCGAGACCGCGACCTTGGAGTTCGGCATCCTCGGCGGGTCGTTCTCGTTCCTGAGCTTGCAGCGCGGGATGCGCGTGACCGGCGATATCGTCATCCCCGCGCAGGGCAACCCGAACGAAGCGACGACGGTCTACGACGCGAACGTCTGCTCTGCGTTCCTCGACACGGGCGCGCAGCTCGACGTCCTCGGCATCGCGAGCAACACGAGCACGTCGTGCGGCATCCAGCGGATCACCGGCACCGGCGCGCTGAACGTCGTCGGCTCGGGAAGGTACGTGTATCCGGCGGGCGCGGGCGGCGCGGCGAGCGTCTTCATCCCCGGCGGGGTAACGATGCAGCTCAACGGCGGCTCGTCGGCGTGCATCGGTATCCCGGCGGCGGCGGCGATCGGTGCGTGCGCGCAGGTGATCACGCCCGCCAACTTGGACATGCAGCTCGGCGCGACGCAGGGGTGCCTGTTCGTGCCGGGCGGCGCGAGCTACTGCAACGGTGGACTCTAAAAGAGTCCTATTCGTATTACCTATCCGGTAATCGCAAACCCGACCGTTATCGACTCGCTCGCGCGAGCGGTGTACTCTCCCTCTCGTGCACCGCACCTACGTCGTAGCGCCCGGTGACAGTCCGGCGGGTATCGCCTCTCGCGACGAGATGGCCGGCTGCCCTCGTTGCGCGGTCGACCTCGTGCGCGCCAACCCGCACAAGCCCACGATCGTCTACCCCAACGGCTTCGTCACGTTTCGCGAGCTATACGTCGGTGAGACGCTCTACCTGCCGGACAAGTGGTTCGACGGCACGCTCGACCGGCTGCCGCAGTCGTACTTCCAGTCGCTGCCCGACGCGAGTGGGCAGCTCGCGGCGAACGGCAAGGCGGCGCCGCCCCGCTCGACTGTCACGGGCGGCCCCTCGACGGCGGGCGCCACCTACGGCGGGGCGCAGACCGGCGCCGCCAAGGCGGGCGACACCGTCACCTTCCAGAGCGGCCACCGCTACCGCATCACCGCCAACACGTCGATCGCGCGATCCGCGCTCACGGCCATGCAAGTCAAGGCCATCGCGAACTGGATTGACAGCCTCGGCCTCGACGGCAACACCGCGAATGTCTCCGCCGAGCAACCGGACGCCAACACGAGCGCCGTCGTGCTCGACTACACCGGGCCGCTGCTCGCGGTGAAGCTGCCCGATTCGCCGCTGCCCGACGTCGCGCAGATGACCGTCGAGGATCTCGGCGCGGCGCCGCCCGCCGCGCCGGGCGGGATGTCGGCGGGCGCGAAGGTCGCGGTCGGCGTCGTCGCAGTAGCTCTCGCTGGAGGTCTCGCGTGGATGTTCTTGGCGAAGTGATCCGCTGGAACGGCGTCTGCGTCCCCGGCTTCGAGCCGACCGCGGCGCCGTGCCCGCGCTGCCCGCTGCCGTGGCCGTTCCTCGCGGCGCAGCAGCTCGCGTGGGTGCGCACGAACAGCATCAAGCCCGGCGACCGCGTGCGGCTCAGCATCGGCGCCACCGGACTCACCGCGCTCAGCGCCGCCGTGAAACAACTCGGGTTCAACGACTTCGACCTGAACACGCTCATCACCAACGCGAAGCTCGCGGCGGTGTGGCCGCTCCAGGGGACCGCCGTCAAGGTGTGGACGCCCGACGACGTGCTGCCGGCCGACTGGCCGAAGGACGACGTGAACACGGGCAGCGAGTTCCACGCCGAGCTGACGTACTCGGGCACGGCGCCGCTCGACAGCACGAACGTCGCGCTGACGTGGGTGGGCAAGGGGATGGGCGGGGGCGCGTGCGCGAGCGACGCAGACTGCCCGAGCGGGCAGGCGTGCGTCGGCGGTAAGTGCGTGCAGCAGCAGCCGGCGGAGCAGAAGGGCATGAGCACCGCCGCCGTCGCCGGGATCGCCGTCGCGGCGGTCATTGCGGGAGGGCTCGTCGTATGGATGGTGCGCTGAGCGAGGCGATCTACCGGGGCGGGCAACTCGTTCGAGGATTCGGTCTCTCCGAGACATCGCTCGACGAGTTCGGGCTCGGTCAGTTCAGCACGTGGCCGCCGCAACTGCTCGCGTACCGCAAGCGGTGGGAGCCGTTCATTGCGGCGCACCTGGCGATCTGGCGCGCGCTCAACGCCGCCTTCGAGGGTTCGCAGGACAGCGCGAACTGCCCGCCACCTGCCCTGAGCGAGATCAGCAAGCGCCCGCTGGACTTCTGCCACGCGCTCAACCTGACGCGCATGCGGCTAGCCGACGATCCCGCGATTGGGATTGTTGCACAGTGGAACGCCTTCCACGATCAGCCGGCATCGTACGTCGTGCAGAACGCCGCGACCATCCTCAAGTACTACCAGGACGTGGTCGTGCGCGTCGGGGGACCGTACAAGGACGAGCTGGTGGAGATCGGCGAGCAGTTCGGGATCGCCGTCACCCTCCCGCCGGTCCCCGACTTCACGCTCCAGGAGCTGACGATCGCGCAGATCCAGGGCGCCGGGTACGTCGTCGCCGGAGTGCTGGAGATCGTCGGGTACAAACTCGTCGCGGGGCACAAGGCGATCATCAAGACGGCGATCAACGCCAACAAGGCGATAGCCGCTGGGCTCCAGAAGGCCGCGCAAGAGATCGTGGCCGGCTACTGGAGCACGCAGAAGGTGATCGGAGTCACCGCCGTCATCGCGGTCGCAGTCGTCGGCGCGGGGCTGCTCGTCTACTACGTGCCGAAGCGCAAGGAGTCAGCGTGATGGACGAAGTGACGTTCAACGGTCGCTCGGTCGCGGGCTTCGGGCTCGCCGACAGCAGTCAGCAGCAGTCGTGCTCGTTCGCCGGGCCGTTCTTCGCGGGGGCGTTCATCGGCGCGGGCACGCTCCTGCTCGTCCAGCTCGCGGCCGGCGTCTACCTCACGCAGCGCACGGCGCCGTTTCGGAAGCCGTGATGCGCGACGATCCTGTCAGCGGAATGGTCTCTCGGAGTCACCCGGGCAGGCGCAAAGGCGCGATGATCGGCCTCGACGAGACCGCGAAGCGCGCGTGGGAGGCTCGGAAGAGCCCGCGCCTGCGCGCGTGGGCGACGCAGCAGCTCGACAAGTGCGGCCGGCCGGACGGCAAGCGCGCGCAGGTGCAGTGCCTGCTGGACGCGTGGCGCGCGAAGGTGCCGTACGTCGCCGACCCGAAGATGGTCGAGTTCATCGCGCACCCCGAGCACCTGCTCTGCCTCGGCGACGGGCTCTGCATCGTTGGATCGGATTGCGAAGAACATGCGCTCGGGATGGCGGCGGCCGTGATGTCGGTCGGTATCGACGCGATGATCGTCGGCCAGTCGAGCCACGAGCCGGCGGACGTGCCGAGCCACGTCTACTTCGCGTTCAAGGACGACCTCGACAACTGGGTCCGCGCCGACGCGACGACGCCGTACGCCGTGGGCAAGGTCGCGCCGTACTTGAAGGAGTGGTGGATCGACCCGGCGAAGGGCATCGAGGAGACCGGGATGGGAGACTTCGTGGCCCTCGGCGCGCCGGAGGAGGGACCGAGCGAGGGCCTCGGCGACGAGTTCCAGCCGCACGTCGGCCACTACGCCGGGCTGTTTCAGCCGCCGGAGAAGTGACCCGTGGCCCGTAACCTCCGCCTCGGCCACGTGCCGGCGTGGCATCCGGTGCTGCGGTGGAGCGGCTACCTCACGGCGCCGGCAACGGACGCGCAGGTCGCCGGAGCGATCGGTCTGTCCAACTTCAAGCTCTGGCGCGCGCGCGCTTCGCTGCCCGCCGACTGGCCCGTCAAGGACGACCCGATGATCCAACAGCCTCCCGGCGGCGTCACGCCGATATGGGGAGAGGGGAACGTGCCTGTCTGGCCAAACGACATCATCGGAGACAACTGGAGACTGCTCATCGGCAGTGGCCAGCTCGCGATCGACGCGCTGTGGCTCTACGACCCGAAGGCCGACCCGTGGCCACAAGAGCTGGGACCGTGCCCACCGTGCAAGCCGAGCGACTGCCCGGAAGCGGTCTGTCCTCCGAGCGAGTGCCACCCGTTCGCCGCGGCGCTGGCCGGGTCCGTCTTCGGAGCAGCCGGCACGATGGCGATCTGGTGGACGATCGAGGGGCGGGCGCGATGAGGCGCGTGCGCATCATCGGCGGCGACGTCGAACTCGATCTGGAGACTAAGGACACAATCGTGTTCCCTTCGGACTACGTATTAGTAGTCGATCCGTCCGGTCTAACTCTCGATAAGTGCTCAGTATTCATCGGTCCAGCGCGATTCACCGACGAGCGGGCTAATCGAGTCTCTCGATTCGACCGAGATTGGTACGGAGACAACTACGCACTACGAATTGCGATTGTTGACGTGCCGGAAGAAAACTGGCAGCCTTGTGGGCGCGTGACCGAGATGACGTACTTTCGCCCCGGCAAGCTCCAAGACGATTGGAGACACCCGTTCTCGGAGCCGCAGCCCCTCTTCAAGAGTGGCAAGTGGCACATGCTGGTGATGCCGGAGGACTGCGTGATCACGGGTCGCGGGTTGGAGAAGCCGTGAATGGCGAGCTACCTCTCGTGGCTTGCCTCCCTCTCGGAGGGCAAGCGTCGGCGCCGTCGCTCTCGCTCGCCCGCCAGGTACCAGCCCGCGCCCTCGGGCAGCTCGCTCGTCGCGGCCAAACGCCGCCCTCCGATGCACGTGCAGTCGCTCCTCTTCCGCCGCGACGCCGGCTGGACGGAGGGCAAGGCGAAGGCGTGGGCCAAGGCGCACGGCTACAAGCACGGCGACGTGGCCGTGACCGATCAGTACATCAGGATTCGGCAGGAGCCGCCCGGCCGCACCGCGGTCAAGCGGACGATCGACATCGACTCGGGCCGCGGCATCCGCGCGGTCGTCGGCCGTAAGGCGAAGGAAGAAGGAGTGAGCAAGATGGCTCGTCGTCGCAAGCGCAAGTACGCCGCAACCGGAGAAGCCCGCCGCCGCCGTCACCCCCGCAAGCACCGCGAGGCGCCGCGCAAGCGCCGCCGCGCGCGCGAGCAGGTCGCGGCAGCGCCGCGTC
>JACXTT010013642.1_pt1 | contig 10683 bp, 7 predicted proteins | sample 9270951 | NCBI WGS metagenome assembly JACXTT01 (sample SAMN15532306, study PRJNA645909) | rock metagenome | isolation source: weathered quartz diorite | place: Puerto Rico | collected 2017-06-21
CCAGGATCGCCCCGGCCATGGCCGCCGCATCTCGAGGGGGGACGAGGTGACCGACCTCCCCGTCCTCGACCAGATCCGGGAGCCCCCCGACTCGCGTGGCTACAACGGGACACCCCGAGGCCATCGCCTCGATGGCCGAAACGGGCGTTCCCTCGTTGTCCGAGGAGACCACCAGGACATCTAGATCCGCGTATACGCGTGGGACGTCGCGGCGCCATCCCGTAAAGATGGTGCGCTGCGCGATGCCGAGCTGGTGGGCCAATGCCTCCATGTCCGGGCGCAACGTGCCGTCACCCACGATGACGAACCGCGCCCCCGGCTCCTTGGCCGAGACCAGCGCGGCAGCCTCGAGGAACAGTCGGTGGTTCTTGATCGGGAAGATACGCCCGACGATGCCCACAAGTGGGACGTCACTTGCAACCCCTAGCTCGCGGCGCAGCGATCCCCGATGGACGTCGCTCTCGAGGAACGGATCGAGCTCGAGGCCGAGCGGGATCACGCAGATCTTCGCGGGCGGCGCCACGCCGTACCGCACCAGGTCCTGCTTGACCTGCTCGCTCACCGCGATGATCCGGTCGGTGAAGTGCGCCAGCATTCGCTCCATCCGGCGGAGGAGCCAGCTCATCAGGGGCCCGTGGTAGCCGTGGAGGATGTGCCCGTGGAAGGTGTGGACAACCACCGGCACGCCGGCGAGCCGTGCCGCCACGCGGCCCAGGACACCCGGCTTGGCGGCGTGGGTGTGGACGATCTGCGGCCGCTCCTGTCGCATCAACCGATAAAGCGCGATCAGCGCCTTGAGATCCCGCGGCTTGAGCGTCGCCTGTCCCATGATCTCCGGGATCACGAGGGGCCTCACCCCTCGCTCGAGTGCGAGATCCAACATCGAGCCCTCGCCCGGATTCTCCGTGCCGGTGACCAACGTTGAGTCGAAGCGCGTGGCGTCGAGACCGCGCGTGAGGTTGATCACGTGGATCGCCGGGCCGCCAACGTTGAGGCGGGCAACCACCCGGAGCACCTTGACTGCCCGGGCTCCGGCGGGCCCTCCGGGCGTATCCACCCCAGCTCCATTTGCCGAGCCGGCAGATGTCGCCGCTGCTTGCCCGCTAAGCCGGGAGGGATCTCGCTTCAATCCATGAACTCCTGATGCCATAGCTCGAGCCACAGCAAGGCCCAGAGCTCGAAGGACCGATCTTCCCGGCCCTCGAGGTGCCCATCGACGAGCTGGCGAAGCGCCTCCGGCTGGAAGTAGCCCCGCTTGAGCGCCCTCGGCGACAGCAGCAGATCCTCCATCCACGACCCCAACTCCCCGCGCATCCAATTGCCCACCGGCACCCCGAACCCCATTTTCCGTCGGGCCAGCGTCTGAGGCGGCAAGAGCCCTGTGGCAGCCTTCTTCAGCAAGTGCTTGAGACGCGTCCCCCGCAGCTTGTAGCGTGTGGGCAAGCGGGCGCAGAATTCCATCACGCGGTGATCGAGGAATGGCGATCGGGCCTCGAGGGAGTTCGCCATCGTTGCGATATCCATCTTCACCAGCAGGTCATAGGGGAGGTATGACTCTACATCGATTGCCAACATCCTGTCCAGCGGCTGCAGCCCCTCTCGAGCTACCTGCTCCCACTTCCCGAGCAGCCACCCCTCCGCCTGATAGCCAGCCAGCTGCGCCTGGAACTCCGGCGCATACAGCGTCATTCTCTGCGACCACGACAGACGACCGACCCAACGCAGGTATCGCTGTGGGGCTGGCTGGCTCGCTACCTGCAGAAAGCGCCTCGCCTGCCGCAGCTGGCTCCGCCGGAGGGATCCCCCTGGAATAAGCCTGCTGAGCGGCTCGATCCCCAGGGTCCGGATAAGTGCCGGAATCTTCTGGTATCGGTCAGCGACCTGGCTTCCCGCATAGCGCTCGTACCCTGCTAGGCACTCGTCTCCCCCGTCCCCGTTGAGCGCCACCGTGACGTGGTCCCGCGTGAGCCTGGCCACATAGTATGTCGGGATCGCCGACGAGTCGGCGTACGGCTCGCCATAGTGGCGCACCAGCGTCGGCAGGATGTCCAGGGTATTTGGACGAACCACGAACTCGTGATGGTCTGTTGCATACCGCTGTGCCACTAGTCGAGCATAGGACAGTTCGTCGAACTCTTGCTCGTCGAAGCCGATCGAGAAGGTCTTCACGGGCCGGCCACAGAGCTTGCTCATCAGTGCCACGACGATGCTCGAGTCCATTCCTCCACTTAGCAGTGCGCCTAGCGGAACATCCGCGACCAGGCGCAGCCGAACTGCCTCGGTGAGCACCTCCAGCAGCTCCTCCGCCGCCTGCTGCTCGGACAGCTTCAGCTTCGGCTCATAGGCCAACCGCCAATACCGCTCGACCCGCATTTCGCGCCCAGCGGCTCCGTCTGCCCGCAGCTTGAGCGTGAGAAAGTGAGCTGGAGGAAGCTTGTGGACCCCATGGAAGATCGTCTTTGGCGCGGGGATATACCCGTACGTGAGGTAGTCGTCCACCGCGGTCCAGTCGACCTGGCGCGGGAGTCCCGGGTACTCCAGAAGCCCCTGCAGCTCCGAGGCGAACACCAACTGGCCGCCCGCCTCAGCATAGAAGAGCGGCTTCTTGCCCACCCGGTCTCGGGCAAGGGTCAACATGTGGGCCCGCTGATCCCAGAGTGCGAAGGCAAACATCCCCCGTAGTTCCTTCACACAGTCGGTGCCATACTGCTCGTAAGCGTGGACGATCACCTCGGTATCGCTACGAGTGGCGAATCGGTGTCCCAGTCCCTCGAGCCGCTGCCGCAGGTCCTGGAAGTTGTAGATCTCCCCGTTGAACGTGACCCAGACCGTCTCGTCTTCGTTACTCATCGGTTGCCGGCCACCAGCCAGATCGAGGATAGCGAGCCGACGCTGGCCCAGTGCCACCGCCCCGTTAATGTAGTAGCCCTCATCGTCCGGGCCACGGTGAGCTAGCACGTCACAGAGCCGGCGTAGGAGCAACGGCTCCACGGGGCGACCCCGAACGTCTACGATCCCACCAATCCCGCACATTCGCTAACGGGGCCTCGGCAGCACAAGCCGGGGATGGTGATCAGCCGATCGCGGTTTCCTCCCAAAGTGCCGATGCTCGCGCCATGCTTCCCACCCCCACGCAGCGAACGGTGCCCAGAGCACCCAAACTTGCGACCGCATTCGGTACACGGTCCCGACATTCGCGGCCAATAACGCGTAGATAGCGCACATCCCCCCCGTCATCAGCAGAAGGAACACCGTCCCGGACCGATTAAGCCTCGCCGCACGGGTCATACCAACCGCAATCAGTGGATAGAGCATCAGCCAGAAGACATTCTCGGGAATGATCAGGTTCTGCCGAAGTGCACCCACCTGCCACGGGAATGGCACCGTCAGAAAGTACAAGAGGCCCAACGGGAAATATCGCAATGCTTCATCCGGAGTAGCGATACTCGCCTCCTGCAAGTAGCCGGACCCGGCCTCTCTTGCTGACCCACTCCGCCGCAGGTCGAGCTCCACCAGCAAACCCTCATCGCGCTCCAACAGGACATGCTCCGTCCGTTCCGTAATCCCCACAGCAATGATGAAAACCACGAATGCTGACGTGACAACCGCCTGCCGAACCAATGCCGGCCAACGCCTCGCTCGTTGCGGGCCTGACCCACGTCCCCAGAGCAGGCTCAGTGCCACAGCCAGGGTCAGCAGGATGGCAAGGTAATATCGCACTTCCCAGAGCGCGAGGATGGAGATCCCAACGATGAGCACCGACCGCGCGTCCCACCGCGACTGTAACCGAAGCGTGTGGTACGCAGCGACACTAAGCAGCAACAGTGTGAGACCTTCCTTGTAGAGGCTCCCCGACCAGAACACGAACGCTGGCGATAGCGCGACCAGAAACCCGGCGCGTCTTGCCACAACGTCAGATGCCGCTAGCTCTCGCGCGACCCGGTAGACATAAATGGGAACGAGCGCGGTGACCGCGCTATACATGACGATCAAGGCCTCCAGAGCTCGGACCCCGCCGGTTAAATAGTAAAAAGCCGCGATCGCGGTAACCAGCAAGCGCGCGGTCTTGACGCCGTCCGGTAGGGTCTCGAAGTCAACCGTCCTTCCCGACAACCAATCCCGCGCCACCTCATACCCCATTTCCTCATAGAAGCTCGCGTCTTCCACAAGGGGCAGATCGGCGTAGAATGTCAGCGCGAATGCGAGGAGTCCGGCGAGCACACGTACGAGGAAGGCCCATCCGTAGAGTTGCGTCAGAGCGCGCCGCTCACTGAGTACCGCGCTGCGAGGCCAAACCGCGCGGGACCTCATTTGTAATTTCTCCCGGACATACATTCTGCCACTGAGACTACCGCACCGACGGGGCGAACGCTGAGAGAACCACACTCTGTGAGCGAGACAAATCCTACGGCTTTCGCGGAATCACCGCATTGCGGTCAGGACGAGAACCGTCATGCTACGGCCTCCGAGAGGAGTCGGGCGACGCGCGGCGCGTGAACCCGGGCACTATACGACTCTTCGACCGTCCTCCGCGCCTCCCGGCCGAGGCTCTGCCGGAGCGACTCGTCCTCAAGGAGAAGCGCGAGCCGATCGATCCACTCCGCCTCGGTGCCGGCATAAAAACCGTTAACCGCGTCTCGCACGATGGTGGCATTGGCGCCGACGGGCGAAACCACCGGCGGGATCCCGAGGGCCATATACTGGAGCGCCTTCATTCCACACTTCCCCCGCGACCACTCGTCATCCGGCAGGGGCATCAGGCCAACGTCGAGCCCGCGAAGGTCGTCCGGCTCGGTCTCGGCGCGCCATGGCAGGCAACGGACCGTCAGGCCCTCAATGTCAACCTTCGCCCCGATTACCCGCAACTCGAAATCCCTCTTCCCTCGAAGTCGCCTCAGCGCGGGAGCGAGCGCGGTGAGGTACGGTACGGTGGTTTCGCTGCCCGTCCATCCGATCACCGGCACGCGGTTCCGAGCGCGCGGCCGAACCTGATAGAAATCGGTATCGATAGTACTGGGCACCACTGTAACTCGCCGAGCATGTTCCCTCGCAAACGCTGCCAGCACCTCGTTGCCCACCGTCACATGGTTTGCGAACTGGCAGATAGCCTTCGCCTTCCCTTGCGGCTTCAAGATTCGGCTCCAGCCGTTTGCAACGCTCGTGTCAGCAAGATAGATCGCGTCGTCGAAATCGAACACTAGCGGCAGCCGCCACGACACCAACCGTTCAATCCAGGGCGGTCCCAGGAGCGACGCCTCTCGATATACGAAAACTACATCCGCCGAAGGCGGCTTAATGACTTGACGCAATCGCTTTAGGTACCCTCGCACGGTCTCCACAACTTTCATCACTCCGTAACCGGGCTGATAAAGAATCTCCATGGCGCGCCGCGAAAGGAAGGGCAAAAAGAGGACCTCCACGCCTTCCGCTCGCAACAGCCGTGTCCATTGCTCGATACGGTAGCGCTGCCCAGGTGAACGACCCGTAGGATAAGGAACGAGCGCGAGCACACGAATCACAAGTCAACGCTCCCCACTTGGGCGACGAACAAAGTCGTAACCCGCCCGCCAGCGACGAGCCCGTTTAGCGCTTCAATAGACACTCTTCTATCCAGACGATGCGTTTCTAAGAGCGAGATCACGATAGAGCTCATGATAGGCTCGGACCCCGAATTCGAGATTGTAGCGAGTCTCTGCTAAGCGGCGGCACCGATGAGATATCTCGGGATCCTGAAGCAAACGGTGCAGGCGTTGGGCGGCCTCCTCGTACGAAGCATCCGAAAAGGAATCGACAAGGACCCCAACATTTTCCTTCTCCACAATCTCTTCAAGGTCTCCGACGCCGCGATTGCAGACGATCGGCAGTCCCGACGCCAGGCCCTCAGCGAGTTTCGTTGGACACGACGCCCTCTTGGAGGGGATAGGCTGAATGAAGAAAAAAAGCGCCCTCGCGCGGCGAAGCCAGGATGCCACCTCGCTAGGCGCGACCGCCCGGACCTCCGCCCAGTCGTCCGTGATCCCGAGTTGACGAGCCTCGTCCGTTTGGGGCGTGAGGAACAGGGTAGGCCCCGGCACGAACCGCGCCGCCGACCGCGCGAACGCCACCATCTCTCTCGCCATATACCATGTGCCGAGTGAACCGCTATACGCGAGGCCGAACTCCGCCTCCCGGCTTGGAGCCCGTGGCGTAAACACCGATACATCAACGCATGTAGGGATTACCCGATGGAAGGCAAGCGACGGGCGCCGGGCGAGCAGCTTTGTAGCGGCAGGCTTGGTCAAGACCACTGCCCCGTCCGCACGCCGAATATTCTCGGCCTCCATACGCCGCACCACACGATCGATCAGGCTCCCTCGCCGCCAAGACCCGGTCTCCACCCGTTCATCGGAAAAGAATCCGCGTACGTCGTACAGTAGGTGTGTGCGCCGTGGAAGGCCGGCCCATCTGGCCATTGTCATCGCAATGTCCCCACGGCAGTGGACGAGGGCAGGCACGCATTTCCGCACCTCCGACGCGATGGACCGACTTCCCGCGACCAGATCCCAGAGCGTAGCCGCAAGTCGAGGTCGCCTGTGATACCGGAGAGGCCTCCACCGCACACCACAGGCTTCTAGGCGCCGTTGCGTCGCGCTTCGAAGATTCGCCTGTTGCCAACGTTCAGGCTTTTCAAAGGAGATTAGGGCGATGGCCAGCCCACGATCGGCAAGGCCGAGGAGATATGGGACAACTTGCGACGCCCCGAGGGGGTCCAGGGCTCCATCGTAGGAAATGTAGAGGACCCTCATCGTGGACCTGACGCGACGTCAATAATCGACATGCTTCTGCATTCCAATCACGCGCCCGCCCCCGGTTCTAGGATGCGGCGTATATTTATCCGCCACCTATGATCCAGCCTTTCGCCAAATGCTTAAGGGGTCCCGCGAACACGCAGACGAGGAGAAGAAAGGCCGCGGCCCCGGTGGCTAGGGCCAAGGTAATTCGCCGGCCGACCCTTCGATCGAGGGTGGCGAACCCCATGCCCGCGAAGAGGGCCAGGAGGGGCTCTACCGGAAGGCGGAAGCGCGGGCTTCCGTAGAAGACCAGCGCCATTCCGAAGAGGTAAAGGATAGGAAGCCAAGTGGGCCAAGTGGGCCAAGTGAGCAGGGAGCATTCTCCCTTGATGCGGAGTCCCGCGAAGAGGAGGGCCCAGAAGGCGATGAACGCATAGGTGGGGTTGAAGACCCCATAGAAGGGCAGGACCTCCCAGTCCAAAGGCACCCAGAAGAAGAAGGCCTTGAGGACCTCCAGTCTTAGGGCTTTCCCTGGAGCCGACCGTATCAAGCCTACCGCAGCCCGAGTTAGAGTGGCGCTGGCCTCGGGCTCGCTGAGCCGGTTCGCCGCCTCCGTGATCTCGTCCCGGGGAAGGAAGCCGAAGATCCACCCGTTTATCGGTTTATACGACGCATAGAGCGTCTTCCCCAGTTGGGTCGCCACCGGGACGAAAGCTCCATGGACTCGGTAGTTCCGGACGGTCCAGGGCATCAGCACCAAAGCAAACGCCGCCGTCAGAGCGAGCATACCCAGCAGAGCCGTCCGACGCCGCCCCGCTAGCGAAGGATGTGCTGCCGATGGCGGCTCCTTGAGGCGCCAACTCCAAACCGCTAGGGCTAGAACGAGAGGGAGCGGGTAGAGGAGGAGAACGCCACGGGTAAGGGTCGCTGCGCCCAAGAGAACCCCAGTCCCGAGCCCGAGCGTGACAACGACTCGTGCGCGGCCCGCCTCAGCCGCCCGAAACCATCTCACTGTAGCCGCCACTCCGGCGGTCAGGAGAAAGGTGAAGAGCGTCTCGCTTTCGAGTCGACCCGTAGCGGCTATCGTCCCCACATTTACAGCGATCAGAGCGCCGGCTAAGAGGCCAGGACCACGCCCAAAGAGCGATCGACCGATCAAATAGGTGAGGGCTACGGTCCCCAGATCCAATGCCACCTGGAGGAGCCGCACGCCCTGCACCGATCCCGCGGTTAACGTGTAACCCACTGCAAGGAAGGCTGGATAGAAGGGCGGCCGCCAGGAGGTAGGTTCCCCCATGGGGTTCGTATATCCTTGGCCCTGGATCAGCGAGTGCGCGAGACGGTCGTAGTCCAAAGCATCGCCATCGAGTTCAGGCGCCCAGAAGAAGAGCAAGAGGAGACGGAGGACCATCGCCAGCATCAATACGACGAGAAGCTCATAGCGACGCATAAAGTTTCTCTAGACTTGGGAGCTGGACCCGGACGTCGAATGCCTTTGCCCGGGTTCGACCCACAGCCCCGAGCTGACTTCGCCGCAGGGGGTCGGTGGCAAGGCACACCAGAGCTTCCGCCAATGCATCCACATCGCCCACCGGGACGAAGAGTGCCGTCTCCTCCGTAGCCACTTCCAAGATCCCTCCGGCCCTAGACGCCACGGCCGCGAGGCCGGCGGCCATCGCTTCGAGAAGGGCTAGGCCGAAGGCCTCGTATCGGGAAGGAAAGGCAAAGAAGTCCGCGGCTCTGAAGTACGGAGTCACGTCCCGAACGGCACCGGTGACACGAATCGCATTAAGGAGGTTGGCCTTCCGAGCCTTCTCCTCGAGGATCTGTGGCAGTTTCCCTTCCCCGACCAAAAAGAGAACCAGCTCCGGCACCTTCTGTCGGGCTCGAGCCAGCGCATCCAGAAGCAAATCCTGACCCTTCTGTGGATGAATCCGACCAACGTGAAGAACCGCGACATCGGAATGCGTTAAGCCTAATTCTTTGCGAAGCGTCTGGCGGTCCAGCCGAGCGAGCCGGCTCTGGAAGGCCTCGACATCGATGCAGTTTCGAACGACCCGGATACCCGAGAATCCAAGCTGCCGCTCAAAATCCCGCCGCACCTCATCACTCACAGCCACAAGCTCCCGGTTTATCCAGTTCCCTGTCAGCCGATCCAGGAGTTTCTTGCCGCGAAACAGTAGGGTCCCGGGATCCTCGTGACTGTAATCAGGGTTGTGGAGCGTAGTGATGACGTTGGCCTGCCCCCATGCAGCGATACGTCCGGCCACATTCGCGTAGTACAGGTGCGTGTGTACGATGTCGAAGCGCTCATCTCGAATGAGGTGCCTGAGGCGGAGGATGCCCCGCGGAAGGTCTGCAAGCCCTGAAAGACTTAGCTCGTAGACCGGGATGTGGAGGCCCCGGAGATCTTCTGCCAAAGGGTTCGGTCCGAACAGGACCGCCACCGCGGGTTCGAAGCGGCTCCGATCCAGATGACGGTGAATCGTAACGAGAAGCTGCTCGGCGCCGCCGCCGACCCCTAAAGTCTCGATCACGTTCAAAACCCGTCTCAATCTGACTCCACCGTGCTGCCATAGACTTTGAGCGTGTTGCTAGCGGCCGCCTCCCACGTGAATTGGGAAGCTCGCTCGATCCCCCTCGAACGGAATCGCTCACGAAGCTTGCCATCCTCTAAAAGGCGCAGTACCGCTGCAGCAAATGCATCGGGATCATCGGGATCGACAAGCAGCCCCGCATCGCCGACGACCTCCGGCAGTGCAGCCCGGCAGGACGCCACGACGGGAAGTCCACACGCCATGGCCTCGAGCGCGGGAAGGCCAAATCCCTCATAGAGCGTGGGATAGAGAAGGGCCTCGCCGATAGAGTACAAATCAATCAACTCCCGGATCGATACGTACCCTACAACGCGAACGTGACTATCGGCTCCCAGTTCGCGGATCCGGTCTTCCACTTCTCTTGCGGTCCAGTGCTCTACGCCGTCGACATAGGCTGCCTCAAGCCCAGGTCGCATGCCCACAATCACCAGCATCAGATCCGGCCGCTGCTTCTTTACACGCCAAAAGATATCGATGAGACCGACGACGTTTTTCCGCCGCTCACGCGTCCCGACGTAGAGGAGGAAGGGCCTGGTAATTCCATGCCGTTGGGCAGTGGCGGCGGCCTCTTCGGGATCCTGAGGTCGGAAGGAGGAGGATACCCCTGGGTACACGACATGCACCCGGCGCGGTTCGACCTCGTGTAGGCGCAAGAACTCGCCTCTGGTGAACTCGGAGATGGTGATGATCGCCGAAGCCAAATCTGCTGCGTCCTGGTTGGTTCGCCGATGAACTTCCACGATTTCCGGCGCGTACCATTCTGGGTACACCAAGGCTCCAACATCAAGAATTGTGGTCACGCTAGCACCCCGCCGTTGTGGCGGGTGGACCCCCCAACCCGAGGTGTGAAAGACGTCTACGCGCCCAATCAACGTATCGATGGGCGGCCAACGGAGTCGGTGCCAGGCCCCGAGAAGGAAGCGGCTGGGGATCCGGGGGTTCACGACGCGCCCTGGTAAGTTCAGAGCCGCGCCGACGTTACTCATGCGAAAGGCGTTACAGAATAGGACGAGTTCTAATTGGGGGCCCACCTGCGCCAAACTCCGCGTCAACTCCCGCGTGTAGCGGCCCGCGCCTGTCTCAGGATGAAGGGCGCCGGCAACGTCGAGTCCGACTCGCATCAGATGGCCTCGCGCTATTACACCAGTACCACTAGGAGCTCGGTATCATAACCGCGACGACGGCCCGCAAACCGAGTGACCTCAGACGATGGACCCTTTCTTCCTTGCGATCAGCAGGAGAGTGTTGCCTGAGCCCACGCGCTCCGCGATTCGGGCGATGAGACCGCTCGCTTTGTCAAGGAGCCACAGGACCGA
>JACXTT010013643.1_pt1 | contig 10683 bp, 11 predicted proteins | sample 9270951 | NCBI WGS metagenome assembly JACXTT01 (sample SAMN15532306, study PRJNA645909) | rock metagenome | isolation source: weathered quartz diorite | place: Puerto Rico | collected 2017-06-21
GTTGAGCTTGCCCCTCGCGACAACGAAAGAACAGTCGTCCAGCACGACCTTCGAGGTCGGCTCGGCTCCATACGCCATGCTGACCGACCGCATGGCCATCTCGCTGAAACCTTCCCGGTCAGGCAAGCTCGCGCTCACCGGTCTCAAAAGCCTTGAGCGCCTCCTCGTGGATCGCCTCAAGGGCCTCCTCCTCGAGCTCACCGTACCGCGCGGTAGTCAGCACGCGGTGGTCGCGGGGCCGGGGCAGATCGACCTCGATTACTTTCTTGACACGCCCCGGACGGGTGGTCATGACCACGACCCGGTCGGCCAGGAAGATCGCCTCCTCCAAGTCGTGGGTGATGAAAAACACCGTCTTGTGCGCAAGATCGTACAGCTCGAGAAAATGCTCATGCATGACGCTTCTGGTCAGGGCGTCCAGCGCACGGAATGGTTCATCGAGAAGCAGCACCTTGGGGTCGTTCATCAGCGCCCGTACCAGCTCTACGCGGCGGCGCATCCCTGAGGACAACTCGCCCGGATATTGATGCTCGATTTCAGCCAGGCCCGAGCGCGCGAGCAATTGCCGCGCCTGCGCCTCAGCCTCCGAGCGAGACAAGCGCCCTTGCAGCACCGGACCGCAGGTTACGTTCCAGAGCACCGTCTTCCACGGGAAGAGGGCCCCGTGCTGGAAGACCACCATCCGGTCGGCGCCCGGCGCTAAGCGCTTCCCGGGCGCGGTCAGAATGCTTCCATCCATGGCGATCTCGCCCGAGGTCAGGGTATCGAAGCCCGCGATGATGTTAAGCAGCGTTGTCTTGCCACAGCCCGACGGACCGACGACGACGCAGAACTCGCCCGGCGAAATGTCAAACGAGAACTCCTGCAGGGCGACAACATGAATCCCTTCCGGGTCGTACACCTTGCCGACATTCCTGATGCTGAGACCTCCGCTGCGCGCGAGTGGACTTGGCGTCAGCACGTCACACTACCCGGCGCCAGCGCGTTGCATAGCTCCCGATCTGCCATATGAGAGCGCTGAAGAGAAGTCCTGCCAAGCCGATGCTGATCATGGCCGTAATGATGAGGGGGATCACGCCCCCTACGTACGCCTGCCACATCGTGGCGCCCAAGCCGGTCTGGCCGAACCCTATGCTGCTGACCATCTCGGCGGCGACCACGATTTCCCAGGTCAATCCCATCGCGATCGCCATCCCGGTGAAGATCGAGGGAGACGTTGCCGGCAGCACCACTTTCCAGAACATCTGCCAGGGGGTCGCTCCCATCGAGAGCGCAGCCCGCAGATACCTGATGTCGAGCGTCTCGACGCCACCGAGGACGTTGATCACCACCGTGAAGAATGAGCCGAGAAAAATGACCGAGACGACGGTCTGCTCCATGGTCGGCCAGAAGAGAATCGAGAGCGGAACCCACGCCAATGGAGGAATCGGCCGCAGCGTCTCGAAAACCGGGAAAAAAGTATTCTTGAACACGCGGCTCACCCCGAAGGCAAGGCCCAGCGGCACGCCGAGAACGACCCCGAGGATGTAGCCGATGGTGACCCGCTTCGCGCTGATGTACACCGCCGACCAGTAGGCGGAGGTCTGGAGGGTCTCGACTACGTTCTCAAGCACGATATGAGGCGCGGGCACGAAACGGAGAAAGGGCAGCTTCACGAGGCTGGCCGCTTCCCAGAGAGCGAAAAAGAGAGCGATCCCGCCAACGCCCCGCCACAACGCGCCGGACAGGACCACGCGTCGCAGCCGGCCGGCCCAGGCAGCTCGCTGCATACCGTCAGTGCGAGCGCCAGGTCATGAGTTTGCGGCCCAGGTAGCGCACCATCGCGCTGCTGAAGAAACCGAGGAAACCGAGGGTCAGCATCCCCATGATGATGGTCGGAATCTGCACCATCGAGTAGGCATCGTAGATCATGTAGCCGAGGCCGCGCTTGCCGGCGATCATCTCGCCTGCCACGAGCGCGACCCAGGACAGCCCCATGGCGATCTGCAGGCCGATGAATACATGCGGCATGGCGCCCGGGACCACGACATGCACTAGGGTATCCCTGCGCGTAAAGCCCAGGCACTCGGCGGCCCTGAAATAGCTCTGGTCGATGGACTGCACGCCGAGCAGCGTGTTGAGCACGGTCGCGAAGAACGCTGCGATGAACGTGACGAAGATGACGGGCGGCTCGGTGCCCGGCAGCATGAGGATCGCCAGCGGAACCCAGGCAAGCGGCGGGATCGGCCGCAGTGTTTCGGCCAACGGGAACGTGAACTCGCGGAACGTACGGTTCCAGCCGATGAGAATTCCGAGAGGCACTCCGAGAAGCACAGCGAGCGCGAAAGCCGTATACGCGCGATAGACGCTGTACGCGATGTGGGAATAGTAGAGCGGCGTATATACCGAAACGCCAAAGAACGGATTCGGATTGAACCACTCCCTCAGCACCACCGCTGGCGGCGGGATCTTCCTGAACATCGGCACCTCGAGGACCGCCGTCATTAGGTGCCACGCAGCCAGCACGGTGGCAAAGCCCAGCACCAGAAGATAGGGGCGCGGGCTACGAAGCCAGCGAAGAAATCCTGCGGTCACTCTCCAGTCAGAGACGGTTCGGGCGGCTACTTCGCCGTGCCCTTCTGTGCCCCCGTCCCCTTTACGACGCCGACCGGCAGCTTCATCCCCAGTTCCGCCGCCGCCTCTTCCAGCAGTTTGGTGTACACGGCTCCTTCAGGCATATCCGGCGAGGGAATCGCCTTGACGCTGTGCCAGAACCGGTATGCGTCCCTGAAATAGTCCATCATCGCCTTGTCGAACGGAGCGCCGAGAACCTCGTTCACGTCCTTCGCGCCCGCGTGAGGCGGGAAGCGCCCGTCGAGGGCCGAGCGAACCATTGCCGGCGTCCAGCCGGGAAGCTCTTCAGCCACCATTCGTGCCACCTCGTCGGGATGGTCGATGATGAACTTGAGGCCCTCGAGATCGGCCTTCACCCACCCCTTGGCCGCCTCGTAATTCTTGTCGATGAAGTCCTTTCGCATGATCAGCGCAGAGCCTTCGATCCAGTTCCAGGTGTTTCCTGTGAACGCGATCTTGGCGATCCCGCTCGCCACGATCTGCGAGACATTCGGCTCGAACTGCTGGGCGGCGTCGATCGTTCCGGCCTGCAGCTGGGTGCGGATCACCTCCGGTCCCAGGTAAGCCTTGTCGCCGAACTTGACGCCGAGCCGAGTCTCCATAAAGGAGGTGAAACGGTCGCCGCATGAAGCGCGGCCCGCCACGCCGAAGCGTTTGCCGTTCAGCCATTTGAGCCATTCTTCTGGACTCTTGAAATCCGGCGCATCGGGGCGCACCAGGATGATGGCGCAGATGTTCCCCGGGGACTGGTGGTGAAGCGAGACGATCCTGATATCCGCGACGTCGCGCTTGGTGGTCGCGACCATGGAGGGCGCATCCCCGATATATCCAACCTGCAGCCGGTTCGCGAGCATGGCGTTGAAGACGGGAAAGCCGACGAGCGTTACTTCCCAGCGGACAGTGCTTCCGGCGGGCAGGTACTTCTTCCACAGCTCTTTCTTCTTGATCACGGTGCCCGACCACCCGCCATTCCAGGACGGAAAGTAGCCCACGCCGATCTCTACGGGCGCTCCTTTGGCTTGCTGGGCCCAGGCCGGCAGCGCGCCAAGCAGCATTGTCGAGACCATAACCAGAACACCTAAAACGGGCCGCTTCATGGCGCTCTCCTCGTCGTTTCAGACCGCGATCATATTTTTATTTGGTCCTTCCTCGCAGACAACCCGCCAACATCTCCGTGCTAGATTAGGCGAACCGGCCAGGCTGAATCGGAACCTGGGACGCAAGCTAGTGAAGAACACTGGGCCGGTCAATGGGGGCTGATTCATGACCAAGGAAAAGCAGTTCGGCTTCGACACGCTCGCGGTCCACGCCGGGCAGCGCCCCGATCCGGTCACCGGCTCGCGCGCGGTGCCGATCTACCAGACGAGCGCGTACGTCTTCGAGGACACCGACCAGGCGGCGAATCTGTTCGCGCTGCAGCGCTTCGGCAACATCTACTCACGCATCATGAACCCGACCGTGGCGGTGTTCGAGGAGCGTATCGCGGCGCTGGAGAACGGCATCGGCGCGGTGGCCACCGCCTCCGGCCAGGCGGCGCAGCACATCGCGCTCGTCTCCCTCATGGATGCGGGCGACGAGTTCGTCTCCTCGAGCACTCTGTACGGCGGCACCATCAACCAGTTCGACGTGCAGTTCCGCAAGATCGGCATCAACGCGCGCTTCGTCGACATCGGCAGCCACGACGCGATCCGCAAGAGCATCGGGCCGAAGACCAAGTGCATCTTCGCCGAGACGCTCGGCAACCCGAAGATCGACGTGCTCGACATCGAGGCGGTGGCGAGACTCGCGCACGACAACGGCATCCCGCTGGTGGTGGACAACACCTTCGCCAGCCCGTACCTGTGCCGGCCGATCGACTTCGGCGCCGACATCGTGGTGCATTCGGCCACCAAGTTCATCTGCGGCCACGGCACCACCATGGGCGGCGTGATCATCGACGCCGGCCGCTTCCCCTGGGGGAACGGCAAGTTCCCGGGCATGACCGAGCCTTCCAAGGGCTACCACAACCTGCGCTTCTTCGAGTACTTCGGCGATTTCGGCTGGCTGATGAAGGCGCGCGCCGAGATGCTGCGCGACTACGGCCCCTGCCAGAGCCCGTTCAACGCGTTCCTCCTGCTGCAGGGCCTCGAGACGCTGCACGTGCGCATGGAGCGCCACGTCGCCAACGCGCAGCGCACCGCCGAGTTCCTGAAAGCGCACCGCGCGGTGAGCTGGGTGAACTATCCGGGCCTCGCCGAGAGCCCCTACCACAGGCTCGCGCGCAAATACCTGCCGAAGGGGCCGGGCTCGATCTTCACCTTCGGCATCAAGGGCGGCCGCGAGGCGGGCAAGAAGCTGATCGAGAACGTGCAGCTCTTCTCGCACCTCGCTAACGTTGGCGACTGCAAGAGCCTCATCATCCATCCGGCCAGCACCACGCACCAGCAGTTGAGCGACGCCGAGCTCACCGCGTGCGGCATCGGGCCGGAGATGATCCGCGTGTCGATCGGCATCGAGGACATCGACGATCTCCTTTGGGACCTTGGCCAGGCGCTGGAGAAGTCGCAGCAGGCGGCGCCGAGGACCGAGACGCTGGCGATGGCCGCCCCCGACGAGCCGCACGGCCACAGCATGCTGAGCAAGGCGTTCGGCGCGCCGTTCCAGAAATAGGGAGACGATATGGCCGTTGGAGACCGCACCAACCTCGGCGGGACCGCGTACGACCGGCTGCGTATCCTCACGAGCTGCCGCAATATCGCCATGGTCGGCCTCTCGTCCAACCCCTACCAGCCGAGCTCGTTCGCCGGTATCTATCTGCAGGCAAACGGCTACAACATCATCCCGGTGAACCCGTCGCAGGCGGGCAAGACCATCCTCGGCCAGCGCGTCTACGGTCGCGTCGAGGAGATCGACAAGCCGGTCGACATCGTCGACGTCTTCCGGCCCGCGTCCGAGGTGCCCGAGATCGCGCGCCAGGCGGTCAAGATCGGCGCCAAGGTGCTCTGGATGCAACTCGGCGTCATCAGCGAGGAAGGCGCGAAAATCGCGCGCGACGCCGGGCTCGAAGTGGTCATGGACCGCTGCTGCAAGATCGAGCACGCGCGCTTCTTCGGCGGCCTGCGCGTCATCGGCCTCAGCACCGGCGTGCTCACCTCGCGGCTCGCGCTGAAGATTCCCGTATAGATATTTGCGGTGCACCATGTTTCCGTAGGAAACGGCGCGATCAGCCTTGCGCGCCCGGAAAATCGCAGCGCATGATTCGCTACAGGAGGAGCCGATGGCGAAAAACGCTCGCAGGGATTTTCTTCGACGCACCGCTGCGCTGACCGGAGGCGCGCTGGCAGCGGGCGGCGCGGCGCGCGCGGCGCCGCTCGCAGTGCCGCCGACGAACCAGGAACCCGGCCGCATCATCGAAGAGACGGCCTACGGCATGCCGTCGAAGTACGAAGCGCACGTCAAGCGCCGGCGCACCGACGTCTTCAAGAACCGGCAGAACCTTTCCGACTGGAGCATGACGCCGCTGCAGCATCAGCCCGGCATCATCACGCCGAACGGCCTGATCTTCGAGCGCCATCACGCCGGCACGCCCGACATCGATCCGCGCACGCATCGTCTCGTGATCCACGGGATGGTGAAGCAGCCGCTGCAGTTCACGATGGACGACCTCGTGCGCTATCCGTCGGTATCGCGCTTTCACTTCCACGAGTGCTCCGGCAACGGCCTCACCGACTGGCTCAAGCCCGCGTCGATGACCGTGCAGCAGACGCATGGGCTGCTGTCCGGCGTTCTTTGGACCGGTGTGCCAGCTTCCACCCTGCTGGATGAAGCCGGCGTCGATCCAAAGGGCAAATGGGTGCTCTTCGAAGGCGCGGACGCTTCCGCGCACACGCGCTCCATTCCGCTCGAGAAAGTGCTCGACGACACGCTGATCGTCTACGCGATGAACGGTGAGGCGCTGCGGCCCGAGAACGGCTATCCCGTGCGCGTCGTCATTCCGGGCTGGGAAGGCAACGTCAGCGTGAAGTGGCTGCGCCGGGTGAAGGTGAGCGACCAGCCGTGGTATTTCCGCAGCGAGACCGCGCGCTATACCGATCCGATGCCCAACGGCAAGTGGCGCAAGTTCAGCATGGTGATGGAGTGCAAGTCCGTCATCACCTGGCCTTCCGGAGGGCAGCAGCTCAAGGCGCCCGGCTACCAAGAGATCCGCGGGCTTGCATGGTCGGGCTCGGGCAAGATCCGCGCAGTCGATGTCTCCACCGACGGTGGCAGGAACTGGCGCGAGGCGATGCTCGAAGAGCCGATCATGGACAAGGCGCTCACGCGCTTCAAGATCGGTTGGAACTGGAACGGCTCGCCGGCGGTGCTCATGAGCCGCGCGGTCGACAGCACAGGCTACGTGCAGCCGAGCGTCCAGGAGATTCAAAAGGCACGCGCCATCGTCGGCTTCGTGCAGCACAACAACGTGATCCAGCCGTGGGCGGTGAACGAGAAAGGCGAGGTGCGCAATGCCATCGGCCAAGCCTAGTTGCGCTGTCGCGTTCGCCGCGCTCACCGTCGTGGCCTGCGCCCAGATGGGCGCGAGCGGCGGCGCCGGCATAGCGGCCAAGTCGGCCGACGGCATCCCGCTCGGCACGAGCGGCCCGCATCCGGTGCAGCCGTTGGCGGACAAGCCGCGCTTCGGTCACGCGATCGCCGAAAGCGAAGTGGCCGCATGGAACATCGATGTGCGCACGAGCGACGGCCAGGGGCTGCCGCCGGGGCACGGCTCGGTCGCCGAAGGCAAGGCGGTCTATCAGGCGAAGTGCGCCTCCTGCCACGGCGCCGAGGCGAAGGGCGGGCCGGTCTACGGCACGATGGTCGGCGGCATCGGCTCGTTCACCACGAACACGCGCGTGCTCACGCCGGGCAGCATGTATCCGTACGCGCCGATCCTCTTCGACTACATCCGGCGCGCCATGCCGATGGACCGGCCGCAGTCGCTCACCGCGAACGAGGTCTACGCCGTTTCGGCGTACATCCTCGCGTTGAACGGCCTCGTGCCCGCCGATGCGGTGATGGACGCGGCGAGCATGCCGAAGGTGCAGATGCCCAACCGCGAGGGCTTCATCATCGACGATCGCCCCGATACGAAGTCGGTGCGCTGCATGAGCGACTGCAAGTGAGCGCATGAACGCCGACGAGCGGCCGGGCGCGTCCCGGCCGTTTTCGTTTCCGGCGGCACATGTTTCCAAAAGAAGCATCTCCATAGACTCGGGAAATCTTGCGGCGCTCATCGGCGCAGCCCAGAATCCGAAGCAGAAGGAGATTTTTCGATGAGCAAAACCGCCGCGCAATGGAATGCCGCGCCGAAGTTCCCGACAAGCCATTTCGTCGACTCGCGCATCTATACCGACGAGCAGATCTTCGCCGAGGAGAAGGAGAAGCTCTTCCAGCCGGCGTGGGTTATCGCCTGCCACGAATCCGAGCTGCCCGCGCCCTACGACTACCGCCTCGCGACGCACCCGGCTGGCGTGCCGCTGATCATCCTTCGCGGCGAGGACATGAAGGTGCGCGCCTTCTACAACATCTGCCCGCACCGCGGCAACACGCTCCTCTACGATCCCTCGGGCAACGCCAAGCGCATCACCTGCATCTTCCACCAGTGGTCGTTCGACTCGTGCGGCAACTGCCTCGAGATCTCGCGCGGCGAGCAGGGCTACCAGGACCGCTTGGGCAAGCAGGACGTGTCACTGCGCGAGGTGCGCTGCGAGGTCGTCTTCGGCGGCTTCGTCTGGGTGAACATCACCGACGATGCGCCGCCGCTACGGGACTTCGTCGGCGGCGCGCTGGACCTTCTCGAGCCCTACATGCAGCAGCCGATGGAAGTGTTCCACTTCCACAAGGCGCACGTGCGCACCAACTTCAAGCTGTGGCACGACACCAACAGCGAGTTCTACCACGACTTCCTGCACTACTTTAACCGCATCACCGGGATGATGCAGCCCGGCTACTACGAGCGGAAATACACGCCGTTCCCGAACGGCCACGCCACCGTGGGCTCGATGCAGATCCAGTATGACAAGTACGAAGGCTCGAAGGAGCGCGCGGTCGGCTGGCCGGGCATGGCGCGCGGCGGCTGGTACATGGTCGACCTGTTCCCCGGCATGACCTACAACCTGCGCACCTCCGTGATGCGCATCGACACCTCGGTGCCGCTCGGACCGAACGAAGTGCTGATCGAGTTCCGCGGCCTGGGCCTCAAGAGCGACACGCCGGAAGAGCGCGCGCAGCGCGTCTTCGACCACAACATGATCTGGGGCCCGTTCGGCCGCAACCTGCACGAGGACCTGCTCGGCGTTACCGGCCAGGGCCGCGCGATGCGCAAAGGCACCGACAGCCGCTACGTGATCCAGGGACGCGAGGAGAACAACACCATCCACGACGAGGTGGGCATGCGCCACTACTACGCCGAGTGGTCGAAGCGCATGGGACGCCGCGCCTACGCGCCGTATTGAGCGTTAAGCGCATGGTCAAGTCCGAGCAGCGGCTGGCGATCGAGGAGCTCATCTACCGCTCCTGCCTCGCGCTCGATGCGCGCGATTACAAGCGCTTCCTCGAACTCTGCGACGCGGACTTTCGCTACACCATCACCACGCACAGTCCGGAGATCAAGCGCGACATGGTGTGGCTCGATCACGACCGCAAGGGCATGGAGACCCTCTTCACCAACCTGCCGCGCCACAACAGCGACCATTCGCCGCTCACGCGCCACGCCACCGTGTACACGGTGGACGTCGATGGCGCCACGGCGAACGTAGTCTCCGCGCTGCAGGTGTTCCGCACGCAGCTCGACGGCGGCGCCACCGAGCTCTTCGCTGTCGGCCGCTTCCACGACACCGTCAAGCTGGGTGACGGCGGGCCCAAGCTCGCCAGGCGAGTCGTGCGGCTGGAAACGCGGCAGCTCGGCTACGGCTATCACATCCCCTTCTAGACCGTGCGCATCCAGGTGAACGCCCGCAACCGCGGCTATGACTTCGAGGCGCTGCCCGGCGAGAAGGTGCTCTACGCGGGCCTGCGTGCGGGCATCGACCTTCCGTACGAGTGCTCCACGGGCACCTGCGGCACCTGCAAGGCGAAGTTGCTCTCCGGCCGCGTGCGCGACGGTTGGTCCGAGGCGCCCGGAAAAAGATTCGTCAAGCCCGCGCTCGGCGAATTCCTCATGTGCCAGTGTGTCGCCGAGGAGACGCTCACGCTCGAAGTCTCGAAGTTCGTCTATCCCATGGAGACCGGCGCCTGCGTGCCGCAGCGCTCGACCGCGACCGTACGCCAGCCGCGCGCGCTCACGCACGACGTGACGGGCTTCGCGCTGGAATTCGACCAGCCGCGCGACTTCGACGCCGGGCAGTTCGCGCTGCTCGCGCCGCAGGGAATCGCGGGCTATCGCGCCTACTCCATGTGCAATTTCGGGCGCGCCGTGCGCGCGCTGGAATTCATTGCCAAGCGAAAGCCCGGCGGCGGCTTCTCCGAGTGGCTCTTCGGCGGCAAGCGCGACGGCGAGCGCCTCGAGACTTTCGGCCCGCTCGGCAAGGCGACCTTCGATCCGGCGCTCGGCAAGAACGTGCTGCTCATCGCCGGCGGCTCGGGTATCGCCGGCATGATGTCGATCCTCGCGCGCGCGGCGCAAGCGCGCTACTTCGAGCGCCATCGCGGCTGGCTGTTCTTCGGCGTGCGCACGATGCGCGACGCCTTCTTCCTCCACGAGCTTTCCGCCCATGCGCCCAATGTGGACGTCACCGTCGCGCTGTCGGACGAAGACGTTCCGGTGAATGCAAAGCAAGAATGGCCGCGGCTGTGCTTCGAGCGCGGCCTCGTGCACGATGTGGCGAAGCGCGCGATGGCGGGCAGGTACCAGGAGGTGCGCGCTTATGTCGCCGGCCCGCCGCCTGCGGTGGATGCGGCGATCCGCATGCTGCTCCTGGAGGCGAAGCTCACTACCGACAACATCCGCTACGACAAGTACAGCTGATGGGAAAGCGCCTCGTCTGCCAGGTTGCGGATGTGCCCGAGAACTCGCTCAAGGAGTGCGAGGCCGAAGGCGGGCTCAAGCTGGTC
>JACXTT010013644.1_pt1 | contig 10683 bp, 9 predicted proteins | sample 9270951 | NCBI WGS metagenome assembly JACXTT01 (sample SAMN15532306, study PRJNA645909) | rock metagenome | isolation source: weathered quartz diorite | place: Puerto Rico | collected 2017-06-21
GGACGGCACCGGGGGGCGGGGGGAAGTGAAGGCCCGTCTCAACGAGCTTGGCGGTGAGGAAGGCGTCAATCGGATTGGCGGCAGGAGACGACGTGAGGAGCTTCTGACTTTTGCCCGCAGGGGAAGTGAGACTCCTGACGTCATCTCCTACGGAAGGCACTGCCGGGCGCTTCACCGGCTGCCAGGCCCAGTGCTTCGCATTCACGCCGGAGCCGTCGTCGGGCCAGTTCGCTCCTTGATCAATCCACGCGCGCAGCAGACCGATTTGCTCCGACGTCAGCGGTTCGCCCTTCGGCGGCATCTGCATGTCCGGCACGAGGCCGCCGACGAAGTGAATCAGCGGACTGTCCGCGCTCTTGCCGGGAATGATGTCCGGCGCATGCGAGTCGCCGCCCCTGAGCGCGGCGGCCTTGCGGTCGAGGCGCAGTTGGCCCTTCTGCTTCTGCGAGCCGTGGCAGGAATAGCACTTCGCTTCGAGGAGCGGCCTGATGTCCTTCGTGAAGCTCGCCGGGCGCGACGCGGCGGGCGGTAGCTTGGTCACATCCGGCTTGTCCGCGGCACCGAGTGGCTGCGCTGCCATCGCCACCCAACCCGCCACCGCCGCAACCGACAGCGCGACGCAGCGTGACAGGAAAAAGTTTGGTTTCATGCGCAAGCGGTGCTTCGACGGAGCTTGGTGGCGGGGCTTTCAGTTCGGAAGGCAAAATTGGCGTTGGACGCTTCGGGCGCGGTTTCGCAAGCTCCGCCCGATGTTTGCAACGCTCCGCCAGTGGGCCGACTTCGTGAAGATTTCGCACACGGTCTTTGCCCTGCCCTTCGCGCTGGCCTCGATGGTGGTGGCCGCACGGGAGCATCGCGGCTGGCCGGGCTGGCGCGTGTTCGGGCTGGTCCTGCTGGCGATGTTCTGCGCGCGAACCTGCGCGATGGCGTTCAACCGCATTGTGGACCGCAAGTTTGACGCGGAGAATCCACGCACCGCAGGCCGCCATCTGCCGACGGGGGCCATAAGCCTGACGAGCGCGTGGGCGCTTTGCGTCGTGAGCGGCGCAGGACTCGTAGCCGCCGCGTGGCTGTTGAATCCGGCCTGCTTTTATCTTTCGCCGGTCGCGCTTTTCTTTGTGTGTTTTTACTCGATGACGAAACGCTTCACTGACTACACGCACGTGTGGCTGGGCGTCGCGCTGGCGCTGGCACCGGTGGGCGCGTGGCTGGCGGTGAAGGGGCATCTGGGGTTCGCACCGCACCCGGAACCGCTGGGATCCGGGCCGCTGGGGGTGCTGATCGCCCGGCAGGGATTGACCGGGCTGCAACCGCTCGTGCTGGCGGTGGCGGTGGTGTTCTGGCTGGTGGGGTTCGACATCATCTACGCGATCCAGGATCTGGAATTTGATCGCGCGCATGACTTGCACTCGCTGGTCGTGGCCTGGGGGACGGGAAACGCGCTGGCCGCCGCGCTGCTGGCGCACCTGATCATGTGGGGAGTGCTGGTGGCCTACGGACTGATGTGCGGTTTCCGGTTCGTTTACTTCGTGGGATTGGTGCTCATTCTGGGGTGCCTGCTCCTCGAACACTTTCTGGCGCGACGCCGCAGCTTGAACTGGGTGAACACCGCGTTCTTCCGGCTCAATGCGATCATCAGCAGCCTGTTTCTGGTGGTGACCGTGGTGGAGGTGATGTTTCCCGTGTTCCGCACCAGCCAATGACGGCCAGCTATGATCGAAGAGCGAACTTCCGACGCAGACGGTTTTGACACTGGCGGCGGGTGAAGTCATTCCCAATGGATGAATCTGCCGTGTAACTGCACGACGGTCGCGATTAAAAGCAGGTTCCAGCCTGCACTTCAACCCTCGCCGTCCTTGTCCTCTTCACGCTCGCGCTCTACTCTCGCCTTAATTCATCCAGCCATGAAACTCCTGCCCTCGCTCCTCACCGGCCTGCTGGCCGCCGTTCCGCACCTTCACGCCGCTGATGCCCAAGCCGCCGTCCGCGCCCGCGTGGATGCTGAACTGCCGCGCCTTCTCGATCTCTACAAGCACCTTCACGCCCACCCGGAAATCTCCTTCCAGGAAGAGAAGACCGCCGCGCGCATCGCGGACGAACTCAAGCAGGCGGGCTTTGAAGTCACCACCAAGGTCGGCGGCCACGGCGTGGTGGGCGTGCTCAAGAACGGCCCCGGCCCCACCGTCCTCGTCCGCACCGACCTCGATGGTCTGCCCGTGCTCGAAGAGACCGGCCTGCCCTACGCCAGCAAGGCCCGCACGAAGGACGACAAGGGCAACGACGTGCCCACCATGCACGCCTGCGCGCACGACATCCACATGAGCTCGTTCATCGGCACCGCGCGCGTGCTGGCGACCTTGAAGGACAAATGGAGCGGCACGCTCGTCTTCATCGGCCAGCCGGCGGAGGAGCGCGTCGGCGGTGCGAAGGGGATGCTGACTGCGGGGCTTTACACGCGCTTTCCGCGGCCTGACTACTGCCTCGCGTTGCACGCCGCCAGCGACCTGCCCGCCGGCGTCATCGGCCACACTGAGGGTTACGCGCTCGCCAACGCCGACACCGTGGACATCCTCGTGCGCGGTGTGAGCGGCCACGGTGCGTGGCCACACATGACCAAGGATCCCATCGTCCTCTCTGCGCAAATCATCCTCGCGCTCCAGACCATCGTGAGCCGCGAAACTTCGCCCACCGAGCCGGCGGTCGTCACCATCGGCTCCATCCACGGCGGCACGAAGCACAACATCATCCCCGAGGAAGTCCGCCTTCAGCTCACGCTCCGCAGTTACTCCGATGAAGTCCGCGACGCCTCGGTCGCCGCGCTGAAGCGCATTGTGCGCGGCCAGGCGCTCGCCGCCGGCATCCCGGAGAAGCTCCTGCCCGTCGTGGAAATCTCCGAGGAAGGCACACGCTCCACCTACAACGACCCCGCGCTCACCAAGCGGCTCATGGGCGCGATTGGCCGCTGGATTGGCGACGGCAACCTCGTCGCCAAGAAGCCCGTGATGGGCGCGGAGGACTTCGGCCTCTACGGGCGCGTCGAGCCGAAGATCCCCATCTGCATGTTCTGGCTCGGCACCATCACGAAGGAATCCGTCACCGAGAGCATCAAGACCGGCAAGACCCTGCCCTCGCTGCACTCCAGCAAGTTCGCCCCCGTCCCCGAGCCGACGCTCAAGACCGGCGTGACCGCGATGAGCGCGACGGTGCTGGAACTGGTGGGGAAGAAGTAGCCGAGATGCGACGGCTACTTGGCGGCCTTTGATCGCTTGGGTGGAAGGTCGGAGATGCTGACGATGTGCAGCGCGTCCACCGTGTGCGTGGAGTCGCGGCGGTCCACGATTGAAACGACTCCCTTTCCCACCGCGATGAAATCGCGATGCGGCACCTCGAATTTCCGCCCATCCGAAAGGTAGATGACAAAGGGCGTGAACGGCCCGCTGAGGCGGTCGCGGATGGGATTCAGGTTCAGCATGCAGCAATCATGTGGCATTAAGACCGGAGCGCAAGTCCGGCTTGCGATGCTCACTCAATGGTGGTCAAAGCCGCCTCCGCATCCGGCGGATTCCACCACACTTGTTTGCCCGCGTCCGCTACGAGCACGCGTGCGGCGTTGTAGCCGCCGAGGCCGGTGACGTTGCCGCCGGGGTGCGTCGAGCCGCCGCAGAGGTAGAGGCCAGGCAACGGCGTGCGGTAGCGGCCGGCACCGGGGAACGGGCGGTTGAAGCCGACCTGTCCGTTCGCGAAGGAACCGACCAGCAAGTCTCCCTGCGCCATGTTTGGCAACGTGCGCTCGGTGTCGAGGGCCGAGCGCGTGAAGGAGTCGAGCATGCTGTCCGTGAGATTTGGCGCGAACTCGGTCCACGTCGCGAGCAACTCGTGGCCGTGCGCGGCTTGCACGGCGTCCCAGTTGCGCGCGTCGCCGCGCAGGGCGTAGGGCAGCTTCTCCCAGAGGAAGGCCGTGTGCTGGCCGGGCGGCGCTTGCGTGGGATCGAAGAGCGACGGGCACGCGCCCCACGCGACGGTCGGCGGAATCTCCCCGCGCTCGTGCGCCGCGACGATGTCGTGGAACTGCCCGAAGCGTTCCAGCCCGACGATGAACATGAACGCGCGCTCCAGCTCGGGCCGCCGTGCCGCCGCGGCCCAGCGCGGCGGCTCGCGCAGCGCGACATTCAGCGCGAAGAGCGGGGCAAGCAGGTTGTATTGGAACTTTGCGGCGCGGGCGCGGACTTCGGCGGGCACGACGTCAGGTGGGAGCAGGTCGAGGAAGGTCTGCTGCGGGTTCAGGCCGGACGCGATGAAGTCGGCAGTGAGCTGTTCGCCCGTGCTGAGTTCGACTCCAGCGGCGCGACCGCTGCGAACAAGGATTTGCTTCAGCTCGACTCCGCAGCGGATTTCCCCGCCATGTTCCGTGATGTCCGCGACGAGGCCGCGCGCGAGGTTGCCAGAACCGCCCACGCACATCTGCGCCTTCGTGGGCGAGGCAAGCAGCGCAGGGATGGCGTGGCCGAAGCCCGGCTGGCGCAGGTCCACTTCACGCAGCCCGTTGAAGAACAGCAGGCCCGCGCGGATGGCGTCGTGCTCGAAGTTCTGCGTGACGAATTCCAGCGGCGAGAGCACGGAGACTTCGAGCAGGCGGCGGCCCAGCTTGGACTGCGAGAGCAGTTGCCGGCGGCGCTCCGGCTCCAGCGGCGGCGACTGCGCCTCAGGGACCAGGATTTGCTCGACGATGGGGCGGAACTCCTCGGTCCAGCGGCGCAGGGCGTCGGCATCGCGCTTCGAGAACTCAGCGAAGGACGTGGCGGTGCGCTCGAAGTCGGTCCACCACTCCAGCGCGCGGCCGTCGCGGAGCAGCATGGCGACGTTCAAATCCGGCTCAAGATAGCGCACGCCGTGGCGCGCGAGTTCGAGGTCGCGGAACCACGGCATCCGCGTGATGGCGCGGTGGAAGAACGAGTGCGGGTGGTGCGTGAAGCCTGGCAGACGCGGATTCGCCATCGTGCGCAGGCCGCCGCCCGGCTCCGGCGCGCGGTCGAGCGCCAGCGTGCGCAGGCCGCAGCGGGCGAGGTAGGCTTGCAGCACGAGCGCGTTGTGCCCGGTGCCGAGCAGGAGCACGTCGTGGTGTGAGTTCATGAAATTGTGGCTCATCCAATCTCCGGGCCGGCGAGGGCGAAGATCTTCTGCGGGTTGCCGGGCCATTTGTTCTCGCCGAGGAACATGCGGATGAGCGGGCGCTGGGGCTGGAAGCCGAGGCGTTTCGCGAGTTCCACCGCGCCGATGTTGGCGTCGGGAATGTCCCATAAAATTGGCCGATCCGGCAGCACAGTGAGGAAGCTCTTTATCAACGGGCCTGCGGCGGCAATGGACTCGGCAACGACCGGGCCGAGGTAGTGCGCTGTCGCGCCTTTGCGGAGGATGCCGAAGGCGTTGATGCGCCGCTTCGGGGTCAGATGGACCAGTGAGCGTGAAACCTGCCAAGTCATGCGTCTCACCATCGGCCAGCGAATCAAACCGAAGGCTTCCACATCGAGCACTTGAATTGGCTCCACGTCCGCGTCGCCCCAGCGACGAACACGGTATTTCATCGGCCTGACGGGCAGTTCAGTGGCATCGGTCTCCCATCGTCGCAGCGTCCACTCGTCCTTGAAGCCCAGCGTGTCGTAGAGCGTTTTGCCCAGCGGCGTGGCGTCGAGCTTGATGCAGGCAACGCACGGCTTCAGGAACGCAATGCAGTGCTCCAGCAGCGCGCGCCCGATCCCGCATCGCCGCGCGTCAGGATGCACGAGCACCATCCCAATCCATGCGAGCTTGTCCTCGTAAATCGTCGTGGTGGCCGTGCCGACGGGCTGCCCGTCCCATTCGGCGATGAAGCAGCCGTCCGGCTGGTGGTTGAGGAAGCGCATCCAGTCGTCTTTGGTCTGGTTCCAGCCCGCCAGCGCCCGCAGCGAGTCGGCGAACACGAAGTCTGTTTTCCGAAACCGCCGGATGCGCAGGGAACTCACGCGGCAAGGCTAACCGCAACCCCGCCGGAAGGGAAAGCCGGTTCGTGTCCGCCTGTGGGGAGTTATTACGTGTAGGTAATATCGGGTTGCCAAAGCCCGCCCGCTGGCCGATGCTCCGCGTTGTCATCGGCCATGAAAACGACGCTTCCTATCTCGCCTCCTCTGCGAGCCATTGCCGCCCTGTTCCTCGTTCTCGCGACCGCCGCGCTGCCCGCATCCGCCGCCGACTGGCCGATGTTTCGCGGCGGCCAGAACTTGCAGGGCGTCGCCGAAGGCAAGCTGCCCGCGAAGCTTGACCTGCTCTGGATCTACAAGACCGGCGGCGCGGTGAAATCCTCAGCCGCCATCGTGGGCGGCAGCGTCTTCATCGGCTCGGAGGACGGCCTTGTCTATTCCCTTGCGCTGGCGACGGGGAAGACGAACTGGACCTTCAAGACCGGCGGGGCCATCGAGTCCTCGCCGCTGGTGTTCGACGGTCGCGTCTTCATCGGCTCCAGCGACGCCTACGCCTACGCGCTCGACGCGAAGACCGGGAAGCAGGTTTGGAAATATGAGACCGGCGACAAGATTCTCGGCGCACCGAACTGGACGAAATCGGCGGACGGCAAAAGCAACTGGGTGCTCTTTGGCAGCTACGACTTCAAGCTCCATTGCCTAGACGCCGCGACCGGCAAGTCCAACTGGGTTTACGAGACCGGCAACTACATCAACGGCGCGCCCGCCGTGGACCGGGGCGTGACCGTCTTCGGCGGCTGCGACGCGATGCTGCACGTCATCTCCGTGAAGGACGGCGCGCAGGTGAAGGAGATCGAGGCCGGCGCGTATGTGGCCGGCTCGGCGGCGCTCGTGGACGGGCGCGCCTACTTCGGCCACTACGAGAACGCCTACCAGTGCATTGACCTGGCGAAGGGCACGAACATCTGGACCTACAAGGACCGCGCGTTCCCCTACTCCAGCTCCCCGGCGGTGACGCAGGACCGCGTGCTCTTCGGCGGGCGGGACAAGCGTCTGCACTGCGTCCGCCGCGACAACGGCGATGCCATCTGGACCTTCGGCACGCGGGGCAAGGTAGACAGCTCCCCCGTCATTTGCGACGGCAAGGTCGTCTTCGGCTCGGAGGACGGCCGGCTCTACCTCGTGTCTTTGGCAGACGGCAAGGAGCTGTGGAACTACGAAATCGGTCAGGGCATCACCGCCTCCCCCGCCGTGGCCGACGGCCGGGTGGTCATCGGCAGCGAGGACGGGAGCGTGTATTGTTTCGGCAGCAAGGCCACCAAATGACGCCCGAAGCCGCATTGGACGCACAGATTGAACGCTACCGCCGGATGAGCGGCGAAGAGCGGATGGCCATTGGCTTCCAGCTTCACGAGTTGAGCTGCAACGTCGCGCGCGAGGGCATTCGGGCGCAATTTCCAGACGCCAGACCGGACGAGGTGGAGCACCGCCTCCGGGAACGCCTCCGCTTGGCCTACGAGTCATGACGCAGGAGCAGCTACTTCAGAACTGCCGCACCCGGCTCCATCAGTCGGGCGTCGCGTGTCGCGTGACTGACTCTTTAGGGCTGTGCGGCAGCTTGGTAAAAGAGCTCGCCGTGCTCCATCACAAACTTGAGCGGAATCTTCGGGTTGTTGATGTCCTTACCACCCGACTCGTGCCACTTGTGCTCCCACTTTGTGAAATACGGCTCCAAGTCCTCTGGTGCCATCCGGTAAATCGCCCGCAGTTCAATCCCTTCATACACGGCCATGAACCAAACGACCTGCCGATACTTGGCGAGGATGGTTGGGTTCATGTGATGATGGGTGGAGAAGCTCTTGGTGAGCAGCGCGTTGACCGACTTCAGCTCGTATTCGTTCCCCTCCACGTCCCGGGCGTCATTGCCTTCTCGACCGCCGGTAGTTTTCAGGCCAGTAATCAGCAGCATTTGCAGCAGCTTGCCGCCGTTGTCCTGAAAGATGTCGCCGATGCCGTGTTTGGAAGCGAGCACCTGATACTCGCGAACGTAGGGAAAGAGCCTGTCCAGTTCGGCTTTGTCCGGGTGCTGCGGCATCGGTTCAGTCCTCCTTCAGGAGCTCGGAGATGTGACATCCGAGCGCCTTCGCCAGCCGCTCCATGTTGTCTATCGAGACATTTCGCTCGGCACGTTCGACGGAACCGACGTAGGTGCGATGCAAGCCTGCCAGTTCCGCCAAGTCCTCCTGCGAAAGCCCTTTCGCCAGCCGGGTGCGGCGCAAGTGCGCAGCAAAGACACCTCGTGCGGTGGACTTGGATTTCACGCGCAGAGGTTAGCTGGGTTGACGACTTTACATCTACAGCCTTAAAGTAGCGCAATGAAGCTCACCAACCACACGCCCGCCTATGTCACCAACTGGGGGGCCGCCTATTGTGGCGATGCGCTGGCTTTGCTCGCCGAACTGTCGGATGAGAGCGTGAACTTGGTGCTCACCAGTCCTCCGTTTGCCCTCCAGCGCGAGAAAGAATACGGCAATCGATCGCAGTCAGATTATGTGGAATGGCTCGCGCAGTTTGCCCGGCTGGTGCAGCGCAAGCTGAAACCCGATGGCAGTTTCGTCGTGGATTTAGGAGGAGCTTACGAGACCGGCTCTCCCACCCGCAGCCTCTACAACTTCCGGGTCGCCGTTCACTTCTGTGACCAGCTTGGCTTTCATCTGGCGGAGGACTTTTACTGGCATAACCCCTCCAAGCTGCCCAGCCCCATTGAGTGGGTGAACAAGCGCAAGCTTCGGGCCAAGGACTCGGTCAACACGGTCTGGTGGTTCGGCAAAACACGCTGGCCGAAGGCCGACGTGACGAAGGTGTTGACCGAATACAGCGACCGGATGAAGAAGCTTTTGGAAGACCCGGACGGCTTCTACACACCCAAGAAGCGCCCGTCTGGACACGACATCGGCAAGGCATTCGCCAAGGACAACGGCGGAGCCATCCCGTCGAACCTGCTTCAGATTTCCAACTCGGAATCGAACGGCGTTTATCTGCGTGGCTGTAAGACTGTGTCGGCCAAGCAGCATCCAGCACGCTTCCCGGCCAAGTTGCCGGAGTTCTTCATCCGCTTTCTCACTGAGCCCGGCGACCTTGTTTTGGACATCTTTTCCGGCTCTAACACGACCGGTTCCGTTGCCGAGCGTGAGGGAAGAATGTGGCTGGCTTTCGAGGAGCGGCGCGATTATCTCGCCGCATCGGTGTTCCGTTTCTTCGGAGAGGAGGCGGACGATGAAGGATTTAAGTTGGCGCACGACACCATCCTGGACGGCAGACAGGTTGACTTAAGGCGAGCGGTGTATGGTGAGCCGAAACCAACCAAACCTGCGAACGGCAGCCATTACCCCATCAAGCCAAGCCAGAGTTTGTTGCTGCTCAACGAAGACGGGACAACAGCCGCCCTGAAGTCCAACCGGCCGGTCGCCAGCGTGAACTACCGAAAGTCCAGCCGGACCCAAAAACGCAAATCTCTCCTTTCGCCATGAGCACCATCACCATCGCCCCTCTTCCGCCCGGCGCGAAGCACGCGCCGCCGCCCGCTCACCAAGACACGACCGCAGGCAATTACTTCGTCACCAACTACCCGCCGTTTTCGTATTGGAAGCCGGAGTTTGTGCCGGAGCTGCGCGCGGTCATCGAGCAACCGCCGCGCGCGGGTGTGCCGCTGGGGCTTTACACCCATATTCCCTTCTGCCGGAAGCGCTGCCACTTCTGCTACTTCAAGGTCTATACGGACAAGGATTCCTCCGAAATCAAGGGCTACATCGAGGCCGTGCTGAAGGAGTTCGCGCTCTACGCGGGCAAGCCCTTCGTCGGCGGGCGCAGGCCGAAGTTCATCTACTTCGGCGGCGGCACGCCCAGCTACCTCAGCCCCGACCAGCTCAAGCATCTCACCGACGGCATGAAGCGCCTGCTGCCGTGGGACGACGCGGAGGAAATCACCTTCGAGGCCGAGCCGGGCACGCTCACCGACCACAAGCTCCGCGCCATCCGCGAGCTGGGCGTCACGCGCCTCTCGCTCGGCATCGAGCACTTCGACGACCACATCCTCGAAATCAACGGCCGCGCGCATCGCTCGAAAGAAATCGCCCGCGCCTACGCTTACGCGCGCGAAATCGGCTTCCCGCAAATCAACATTGACCTCATCGCCGGCATGGTCGAGGAGACCGAGGACAAGTGGAAGGAAGCCGTCGCCAAGGCCGTCGCGCTGCAGCCCGACTCGCTCACGGTCTATCAGATGGAAGTGCCCTACAACACGGGCATCTACCATCAGATGAAGGCGCAGGGCAAGCTCGTCGCGCCCGTGGCCGACTGGGAGACCAAGCGCCGCTGGGTGGACTACGCCTTCCGCGAGTTCGAGAAGGTCGGCTACGCGGTCAACAGCACCAGCACCGTCGTGCGCGACCCGGCGAAGGTGAAGTTCCTCTACCGCGAGGGCCTCTTCTCCGGCGCGGACCTGCTCTCGGTCGGCGTCGCGAGCTTCGGCCACATCAACGGCGTCCACTACCAGAATCAGGCGGACTTCGCCCCGTATCTCGAAAAGGTCCACGCTGGCGAGTTGCCCATCTACCGCGCCTACCCGACCAAGCCCGACGAGCGCTACATCCGCGAGTTCATGCTGATGCTCAAGCTCGGCGCGAACAGCCGAAAGCAATTTCAAACCAAGTTCGGCACCGACCCGCTG
>JACXTT010013645.1_pt1 | contig 10683 bp, 10 predicted proteins | sample 9270951 | NCBI WGS metagenome assembly JACXTT01 (sample SAMN15532306, study PRJNA645909) | rock metagenome | isolation source: weathered quartz diorite | place: Puerto Rico | collected 2017-06-21
GCGTTAGCGTGTGCCACGAGAACCTCCTGGACTAGTCGAGACGTCAGACATCTCCACTAAGCCGGGAGGTTCTCCCTTTCACAAGACCCGGACCGTCACCAACGTCTCAGCCGAGTACAACTAGCCGTTGTAGCTGATCCGGATCTTCTCGGCCAGCGGCAGCGACTGGCAGGTCAGCCGGATGCCCTCGGCCAGGTCGTCGGCGTCGAGGACCTCGTTGTGCTTCATCTCCAGCTCGCCCTCGAGCACGATGCAGGCACACGAGCTGCAGTTGCCCTCGCGGCAGCTGAACGGCGCGTCGACGCCCTTCTCCTCGAGGAACTCGAGCAGGACCTTGTCGCCCTTCCAATCGTCGAAGGCGTACTGCTGGCCGTCGAGCTCGACCTTGAGGCTGACCGGACCGTCGAACGTCTTGCTCGCTTCGCTCGCGTCGTCGTCAGCGTCGTCGGCCTCTGCGAGCGTGGCTTGGGCCGCGAGGACTTCCTCGACGTCGCCGAAGGGGTTGCCACCCAGCGAGACGAACTTCTCCTGGTGGCGGCGCTCGCGCGGGATCTCGAGATCCTTCAAGGCGGTGGCGACGGCCTTCATGAACGGCGCCGGGCCGCAGCAGAACGACGTGTACGTCGGGAAGTACGACGCCAGCAGCTTGACGCCCTCTTCGCTGGGGAGGCCCTGGACGGACTCCAACCAGTGGATGACCGTGAAGCGGGTGGCGTGCTCGGCCGCTAGCGCGGCCAGCTCCGCGGCAAAGATGACCGACTTCTCGTCCCGGTTGGCGTAGAAGAGGACGACCTTGCCGGTCCCCTTCTCCAGCGCCGTACGGGCGATCGAGATGACCGGGGTGATGCCGGAGCCGCCACCCCAGAGGAGGAAGTCTGCGTTGAGGTCCTTCGGGGTGAAAATGCCGCCCGGCGGGAGCACCCGCAGGCTGTCGCCGGCCTTCAGGTTGTCGCAGATCCAGTTCGACGCATAGCCGTCCACGGTGCGCTTGACGGTGATCTGGTGCTTGCCGCTATGCGGGCTGCTGGAGAGTGAGTAGCAGCGTGCGGCCAGGCCGGTCTGGTCGCTGGGCACGGCGACCGTGAGGAACTGCCCGGGCGTGTAGGCGAAGGTCTCCTGGAGCTCAGCGGGCAGGTCGAAGACGATCGACCTGGCGTCCGCAGTCTCCTCGATGACCTCTGCGACGTTCAGCCGGTAGGACTCGATTGCCATCTTCAGTAGCCATCCTCGGCGCCGACGTCGATTGCGCCGTCCTTGACGGCTTGGTCGATCGAGGAGCCTAGTCGCGAGCAGGCGACCCGGATCGGTCGTCCCTCAGGCTGGGATGCGGCTCGGTTGAACTCGGCGCAGTGGCCCAGGGCCTCGGCAGTCCACTGGATGGAGGTCTGGTGCTCGCTGTTCTTCTTCACCAGCACCTTGGCCAGGCAGTCCAGGCAGGCCACCTCGACCAGCCGCGCCTGGGTGTAGAGGCGCTGGTCCTCGGCCGTGTCCGGGCTGGTCGGCGCGAAGCTGACCATCAGTGCGCGACCGGGTGGCCGGCCGCAGCGTCCTCTTCGGCCTTCTTGCGCAGGTTCTCGGCGACCTCTTCGTGCCAGTACTCGTTGGCCTTCGTGGTGTCGACCTCGAACTCGAAGCGCTCGGTCATCTCGGGCGCGATGTCGGCCTTGTCGGTGTAGAACTGCTCGTACCACCGACGCAGCTGGTAGACCGGGCCGTCCTCCTCGCACAGCAGCGGGTTCTGGACGGCGACCTTGTTCTTCCAGATGTGCACGTCCTGCAGGAAGCCCTCGCCGAACATCTTGGTGTACTTCTCGGCGATGAAGGCCACCGTCGCGTCGTCCATCCCCTCGGGCTTCTTCACCGTGATGCCGTACTGCAGCGTGAACGAGTCCGCGCTGGTCGCGATGTGGGTGTTGATCAGGATGACCTCGGTCTCGAAGCCCTTGTAGTTCACCCACAGCCAATTGATCATGTACGACGGCCCGTAGTAAGTGGCCTCGGACTTGAGGAACAGGTCGGTCCCGCCGGAGCTGTAGCCGCCGGCCTTGTCCGGGCGCCCGGTCGACTCCATGTACTGCGTCGCGATGTGGCCCTCGAACACGTTGCGGAAGCTGGTCGGGAACGAGAAGTGCACGTAGTAGAAGTGCGCCATGTCCGCGACGTTGTCGATGAGCTCGCGGCAGTTCGAGCCCTCGATCTCGGTGATGTTCCAGCTCCAGTCGGCGTACTCGCCCTCGGCCAGGCCGGGCAGCTGGTACGGCAGGATCGAGCGGTCGGCCTCCGAGCCCTCCGGGTCGAACCAGATGAAGAGTTGGTCGTTGACGATCGCGGTCTCGTAGCGCTGCGTCTTGGCGCGCAGCGGCACCCGGCGCGCGTACGGGATCGCCTTGCACTTGCCGTCGCCGCCCCACCGCCAGTCGTGGAACGGGCACGCGACCTCGTCGCCCTTGACCTCACCCTGGGTCAGGTCGCCGCCCATGTGCCGGCAGTAGCCGTCGAGGACGTTGAGCTCGCCGTGGGTGTCCTGCCAGACGACGAGCTTCCCGTCGAAGGCACGGATCGCGTGCGGCTGTCCGTCGCGGAACGCGGACGCGAGGCCGAGGCAGTGCCAGCCGCGGGCGTACCGGCTCGGCGCGACGCCTTGATCGAGCGAACGACCCTGCTCATGGGTACTGGCGGTGGCGGTGCTCATGGCTGACCTCCGGGTCGAGAAACGCTGGTGCAAAACAAGAACAGGTTATAGTTTTACGCGTAGCAAATCCAGTCCCGACCAGTATGGGGATCCTTCATGAAAATCGCACTGAACGAGGAGCACGAAGCCCTCCGGACCGAATTGCGGGACTACTTCTCGCAGCTCGTGACCGCCGAGGTCAGGGCCGGACTCTCCGTCGCCACGAGCGAGTTCAAGGAGACCGGCGACGTCATGGGCGAGTTCGGAGACACGACGGTCTACAAGAACGTGATCCGGCAGATCGGCCAGGACGGCTGGCTCGGGATCGGCTGGCCCGAGGAGTACGGCGGCCAGAACCGCTCGATGATCGAGCAGCTGATCTTCACCGACGAGGCCGCGATCGCCGGCGTCCCGATCCCCTACCTGACGCTGAACACCGTCGGCCCCACGATCATGCGCTTCGGCACCGATGCGCAGAAGGAAGAGATCCTGCCGGCGATCCTGCGCGGCGAGATGCACTTCTCGATCGGCTACTCCGAGCCCGGCTCGGGCACGGACCTGGCCTCCTTGCAGACGAAGGCGCGCCTGGAGAACGGCGAGTGGGTGATCAACGGCCAGAAGATGTGGACCTCGCTCATCCAGTACGCCGACTACATCTGGCTCGCCTGCCGCACCGATCCGGACCTGCCCCGGCACAAGGGGTTGTCGATGATCCTGGTGCCGGCCGATGCGCCTGGCTTCTCCTACACGCCGGTACACACGGTGGCCGGCGTGGGGACGTCCGCGACGTACTACGAGGACGTCCGGGTGCCCGAGGGCAACCTGGTCGGCGAGCTGAACGGCGGTTGGGCGCTGATGACCAACCAGCTCAACCACGAGCGGGTTGCGCTGACGTCGGCCGCGCCCCTCATGCACTCGGTGGCCCAGGTGCGCGAGTGGGCGCAGAACACCAAGAACCCCGACGGCTCCCGGGTCATCGACGCCGAATGGGTGCAGGTGCTGCTCGGCCGTGCGCGCGCCCGGGTCGACATGCTCAAGCTGCTGAACTGGCGCCTGGCCTCCTCGGTCGACGACCTGTCTCCCGCGCACGCGTCGGCGACGAAGATCTACGGGTCCGAGCTGGCCACGGAGGTGTACCGGGCGCTGATGGAGATAGTCGGACCGGACTCCATCGTGTCCGGCGACTCCGCCGGAGCGGTCCTGCGAGGTCGCCTCGAGCGGTACTACCGCTCCGCGCTGGTGATGACCTTCGGCGGCGGCACGAACGAGATCCAGCGAGACATCATCGGCTACGTCGGGCTCGGTATGCCCGTCGAGAAGCGCTAAGGACACCGGACATGGACTTCTCCTTCACCGAGAACCAGAACGACGCCGCCGAGCTGGCGTCGACCATCTTCAAGAACGAGTGCACCCCGGAGCGGCTGAAGGCTGCGGACGCGGGGCGCTTCGACCGCGCCCTGTGGCGGTCGCTGGGCTCCGCCGGGCTTCTGGGGCTCTCGGTGCCCGAGGAGGACGGTGGGGCCGGGTTGGGCGTGCTCGAGCTCTGCACCGTACTGATCGAGGCGGGGCGGATGGTGGCGCCTGTTCCGCTGGTCGCTCACCTGCCTTCGTCGATGGCTCTTGCTGCCTTCGGCAACTCCGAGCAGAAGGCGTTGCTTGCTGGGGCGATCTCTGGGGAGATTGTGCTGACGGCGGCCGTGTCCGAGGAACGCGATCACTTGCCGGCTTCGCCGACTACGTCCGCTACGCCAGACGGTGACGCGTGGCGTCTGACTGGAGTGAAGAGTGTGGTGCCCGCCGCTGGCTCCGCCGCGGCGTTCCTGGTGACGGCGTCGTCGCCTGACGGCGTCCGCGTGTTCGTGGTCGAGCCCGGGGACGGCGTCACCGTTGTGGAGCAGCGCGTCAGCGATGGCGCCCGCGTTGGTCGCGTCGAGCTGGACGGGGCCGTCGGGTCACTCCTCGGCGGCGCGGACACGGTCACCTGGCTCGAGCAGCGGCTCTCGCTGGCGGCGTCAGCCTTCGAGCTCGGCGTGGTCCGGGGTGCGCTCGACCTGACCGCGGCGTACTCGAAGACCCGCGAGCAGTTCGGCCGACCGATCGGCACGTTCCAGGCCGTGCGCCAGCGTCTCGCCGACGCCTACATCGACGTCCTCGGGACCGACCTGGTCCTGTGGCAGGCCGCCTGGCGGCTGGATGAGGGGCTCGAGGCCGAGAAGGAGGTCGCCAGCGCGAAGCTGTGGGCGGCCGACGCCGGCCACAAGGTCGCGCACACGACCGTGCACGTGCACGGTGGCGTCGGCATCGACATGGACGGCGAGGCGCACCGGTACTTCACGGTCGGCAAGCTCGGCGAGTTCCTACTGGGCGGGACCACCGACCAGGCCCGGAAGATCGGTGCGCTGCTGGCTGCTGAGCCTGTGTGAGCATTCGCTCGCTTCTGGAGGCTCGGGCCGAGTCGGACTTGCCGGCGCTGCGCGCCGGTTCGCTGACGCTCACCTGGCGGGAGTACGTCGCCGCTTCTCGAACGCGAGCTGCGGCGCTGACGCGCCTGCTCGACCCGGCACGGCCGCCGCATGTCGGGTTGCTGATGGAGAACACGCCTGAGATGGCGATCCAGCTGGCTGCGGCCGGGTGGGGTGGTCATGTCGTGGTCGGGTTGAACACGACCCGGCGCGGCGACGGCCTGCTCGCGGACATCCGCAAGGCTGACGTCCAGGTGATCGTCACCGACTCGACCCAGCGTGCACTGCTCGACGGGTTGGACCTCGCCGGTGTCACCGTCCTCGACGAGACCTTCAGCTGGCCGGTCGACGCGGCGGCTCCTCCCGCCGAACCGGATGGCGCGTCGTTGTTCATGCTGATCTTCACCTCGGGGACCAGTGGCGAGCCGAAGGCCGTCCGGATCACGCACGAGAAGATCACCGGGCCCGGGGCCTACCTGACCGAGCGGCTCGGCCTGACCGGTGACGACGTGCACTACGTGTCGATGCCCCTGTTCCACTCCAACGCGGTCGTGGCCGGCTGGGGGCCGGCGATCTACAACGGCGCGACAGTGGCGCTGCGCGAACGCTTTTCGGCGTCCGCCTTCCTCGACGACGTCCGACGGTACGGCGCGACGTACGCGAACTACGTGGGCAAACCTCTGGCGTACGTGTTGGCCACTCCGGCCGCGCCGGACGATGCCGACAACCCGCTTCGTCTCGTGTTCGGCAACGAGGGCAACGAGTGCGACATCGCCACGTTCGGGGAGCGGTTCGGCTGCCGGGTCGTCGACGGATTCGGATCGACAGAGAACGCGGTGGTGATCAGCCGGATCGAGGGCACTCCCCCGGGCTCGCTCGGGGCGCCTGCCGACGGCGTGGCCGTGCTGGACCCGGAGACCGGAGTCGAGTGCCCTGCTGCCGTCTTCGACGGCGCAGGCGTGGTCACGAACCTTGATGCGTGCGTGGGTGAGCTCGTCAACACCACCGGGACGGGGGCGTTCGCGGGGTACTACAACGACGAGGCAGCCACGGCCGAGCGGATGCGCGGCGGGATGTACTGGTCGGGCGACCTCGCCTATCGCGACGCCGACGGATGGGTCTACTTCGCCGGGCGTACGGCGGACTGGCTGCGGGTGGACGGGGAGAACCTGGCAGCGGCGCCGATCGAGCGGATCCTGTTGCGGCACCCGGCGGTCTCCGAGGCCGCCGTGTACGGCGTACCCGATCCTCGTTCCGGGGATCAGCTCGTGGCGGTGCTCGTGACGACTGCGTCGATCACGGCGGACGAGTTCGGCTCGTTCCTCGCCGAACAGGCGGACCTCGCGACGAAGGCGTGGCCCCGGTTCGTGCGGATCGTGGACTCGCTCCCCCGGACTGCGACGAACAAGGTGTTGAAGAGGGAGCTGCAGGCCGGGCCGGTCGAAGCCACCTGGACACGCGAGGAACGGGGCCGGTCGTACGCCTGAGGCCGACGACCTGCCACGATCGGCGCATGACGCAGACGCCTCCCGGTTGGTACCCCGAACCTGACCCCACGTACGCCGGCCCGCAAGGACGGGTCCGCTTCTGGGACGGCGCCCGCTGGACCGAGCACGTCCACGATCCCGGAGCGTCGGCGCCTGCGCCGATGTACGACTACGGCTCGGGACCGGCCACGACACCTGACGGACAACGGCTCGCGGGGTGGTGGCAGCGGGTTGGGGCCAACCTGCTCGACGGGTTGATCGCGACCCCGCTGGTGCTTCTCGCCGTCACCCCGGTCATCACGTCCCAGTGGGACTCGCTGCACCAGTGGTTCAGCGACCTGCAGACGGCGGCCAACAACGGCACTCCCACGCCGCCCAGCCCGGCGCTGCTGCAGTTCGGCACCGGCCCCTGGTTCGCACTGTTCCTCTCCAGCCTGGCCGCCAGCTACCTGTACCAGGGCATCTTCCTGCTCTGGAAGCAGGCGACACCCGGCAAGATGATCGTCGGCCTGCGGGTCCGGTTGCGCGAATCACCCGACCTTCCGGCAGGTGCGGTGTTTGCACGGCTGGGCTTCACGTTGCTGGTCGGGCTCTGCTTCGTCTCCGGAATCCTCGACTACCTCTGGCCGTTGTGGGACGACAAGAAGCAGGCGCTGCACGACAAGGTGGCCAAGACCAACGTGGTCCGGGTGCGCTGATGTCTCAGTGCAGAAGGTTCTGGACCCCGTTGGTCAGCCGGATCACGTAGAAGCCGGAGTTGGTGTCGGTGAACCAGACCTCGTTGCGCGCGACGTCCCACGCGGGCTGCGACATCGCCCAGGAACCGAGGGCCGGGACGAGGGCCAGCTTGTTGATCTTCGTGACCGGCTTGTTGAAGTAGGCGACTTCCTTCGGGTGGAAGACGTCGCGGATGTCGAAGAGCCGGAAGCCCGACAGGATCATCGAGCATCCGGCGATCTTCGGGTTGTTGCGCGTCGGCATCCCGCAGTAGTGCGCGGCGTAGCCCTGGGCCGGGTCCCAGGCCATCGGGTCGCCCTTCTGGGGTCCCCCGCGCTGGTCGGGCTCGTGCACCTTGAGCCGGATGTTGCTCACCACCCGCGGGTGCCGGGGGTCGTCGACGTTGATGATCCGGGCCGCTCCCACCGGCGCGTGCTCGAGGTTGATCACGTCCTTGAAGGTGAACAGGTCCACGAACTCGTCGACCTCGAAGACGTACTGGTGCCCCTTGCTGGTGAACGGTTCGGCCACCTGCGGGATCGACACCTCGTGCCAGGTGATCGTGGAGAGCACGGGGACCTGCGGGTGTGGCACCCGGTCCTGGATCTGGCTGACGTCGAGGATCCGCAGGCCGCCCCCGGTGATGCCGCCGAGGCCGGGTGCGCCGATGTTGGCGACGTACATCGTCTTGCCGTCGTTCGAGAGCCGCAGCCCGTGGTAGACGACACCGCCCTGCTTGAAGAGGATCTTCGGCTTCCGCGGGTTGCTCAGATCAACCGCGGTCAGGCTGAGACCGGCTGCGCCGGAGACGTAGTAGGTCCGGCCGTCGGGCGAGAAGCCGCTCTCGTGGCCGAGGATGCCGTTGAGCGACTCGGAGAGCAGCTTGGGCTTGCGGCAGTTGGTCCTGACGTCGTACACGTCCAGGATGCCGGGCGCGGTGGCGGCCGAGCCCATCACACCGACGAGCAGGCCGCGCTTCTGGTTGACCAGCAGCGACTCGTGCGGGCTGATCATCCCGACCGAGACCAGGTTGGCGGTCTTCTTCGGGTGCGCCGGGTTGGTCATGTCCAGGACCACGACACCGAGGCCGTCGCCGGACAGGGTGTTCGAGACGACGTCGCGCGGAACCAGGAGCGTCGAGTCGTAGAACGCGCAGGTGTGGCCCTGGGAGTCGGTGTAGCGCAGCGTCTTGAAGCCGCCCGAGCTGCCCTGGTGGCCGACCTCCACGGCGTTGCAGCGGTAGCCCTTGGCGGCGCGGCCGTCGTGGTAGTCCTTGCTCGGAACGCGGCCCTGGGTGCTCGTTTCCGGCAGCGAGCCCGGGCCGCAGTGTGCCCGCGGGACCGGTGCGGTGGAGATGCCGGGTGCGGCGCTGCCCATCGCCGTCCAGCCGCCGATCGACGCGATGATCACGGCGAATACGGCGAGGAGGCGGCGTACGGACGCGGTCCGCTGCGGGGAGGGGTTCGGGACGACCATGCCGGGACTCTAGTCCCTCATTCAGTCGCCAGGCGGACGCCGAATCCGATCAGGACGCCGGAGGTGGCGATGTCGAGACGGCGCCGGATCTTCGGCTCGTTCATCCAGGTGGTGACCGTGCCGGAGACCGCGAGCAGCAGGACCCAGTACAGCGCGGTCAGGGCGACGAAGATCGCGCCGAAGACGGCCGTCATCAGGCCGGCCGAGGAGCCGTGCGGGATGAAGCCGGGCAGGAACGTCACGAAGAAGACGCCGACCTTCGGGTTGAGCAGGTTGGTCAGGATGCCGGCGCGGTAGCCGGTGCCCAGGACGCCCGCGGCGCGCCCTTCGGGCGTGGCGGCGGTCGCGCCGCGGGTGCGCCACGCTGTGATGCCCAGGTAGATCAGGTAGCAGGCTCCGACGCCGCGCAGGACGTCGTACCCGATCTGGCTGGCGTGCAGCAGCGCGGCGATGCCGAGCGCTGCGGCGGCCACCCAGACCGTGAGGCCGGTCAGGTTCCCCAGGGCCGTGAGCGTGCCCTGACGACGTCCGCCGCGCAGGATGCTGCGCACCACGACCAGGGTGTCCGGTCCCGGGAGCAGGACGATCAGCGTCGCGGCGCCGATGAAGGCGACGAGGTTGAGCAGCACCTGAGCAGACTAGCCCCGGATCTTCTCCAGGCGCGCGACAGTTTCCTCGTACTCAGAGATCAGCTCGGCCATCACCTGGGCGACGGGACGGACCTCGTTGGTCCGGCCGATGATCTGGCCGGCCGGCATCGCGACCACGTCCGGGTCGTCACCGAGGTTCATCCGGTTGTGGGCGTCGGAGACGAGCAGGTTCTGCAGCGGCATCGGGAGCGGCGCCGGAGCACCCTCCTCGTCCCAGGCCGCGGTCCACTTGTTCTTCAGCAGGCGGGCCGGCTTGCCGGTGTAGACCCGGCTGCGGACGGTGTCGCCCGAGCCTGCCTTGAGGATCGCGTCGCGGACGGTGTGGCTGCTGCCGAGGTCGTACTCGGCCACCGTCAGCCACAGGCTGCCGGTCCAGACGCCCTGCGCACCGAGGGCCAGGCTCGCCGCGACCTGGCGGCCGCACCCGATCCCGCCGGCAGCCAGCACCGGTACGTCGACCGCGTCGACGATCTCGGGGGTGAGCACCATGCTCGCGATCTCGCCGGTGTGTCCGCCGGCCTCGTAGCCCTGGGACACGATGATGTCGACGCCGTTGGCCACGTGGGACGCGGCGTGCTTCGCGGCGCCGGCGAGCGCGGCTACGAGCACTCCGTGCTCGTGCGCGAGTTCGATGACGTCCTGCGGCGGGGTGCCGAGGGCGTTGGCGATCAGGACGGGGCGGTGCTGGAGCGCGACGTCGACGTGTGACCTGGCGGTCGAGTGCAGCCAGCCGAGGACGCCCTCACGGCCTTCGCCCTCCGGGAGCGGCGGGACGCCGAGCTTGCGCAGCGTCTCCTCGACGAAGGTGATGTGTTCGCCCGGGATCAGCGTCTTGAGGTCGACCGACGTGCCCTCGGTGGGGATCTTCATCGGCATCACGACGTCGACGCCGTACGGCTTGCCGTCGGTGTTCTCGTCCATCCAGTCCAGCGTCTCGTCGAGCTCGCTCGCGTCGTTGAAGCGGACTGCGCCCAGGACGCCGAGGCCGCCAGCGCGCGACACGGCCGCGGCCACCTTCTCCGAGGGGGTGAAGGCGAAGATCGGGTACTCGATGCCGAGTCGTTCACACAGTTCGGTGCGCATCAGGCTTTCGCGCCTTCCTTGTTCTGGGCCTCGAGGAAAAGCTCCTTGGCACGGGGGTACTGCCCCTTGCCGGTGGCATTTCGCGGGATCTGGGGGAAGAGGGTTAGAGTCGGGGGTAAGTTTGTGACCGACCGGGA
>JACXTT010013646.1_pt1 | contig 10682 bp, 6 predicted proteins | sample 9270951 | NCBI WGS metagenome assembly JACXTT01 (sample SAMN15532306, study PRJNA645909) | rock metagenome | isolation source: weathered quartz diorite | place: Puerto Rico | collected 2017-06-21
AAAGCGGCTGCGCGGGGACGGCTAAAAGCAGAGGCCACTTCCCTTTCGGCACAATTCGCGCCATCTGCGCTTCCCGTTCGCCGGACATTTTGGCTACCGCAACGCCGCCCATCCAGCAGGCGGCGGCGTTGTCCGGGTGATGTTCGCGGCGTGAGGCCTCACCCACAATCTTGCTGTCCGGCCAGCCCAGCTTTCCGAAGTGGTCCGGTAAGGCGATTCCTGCCAGCCGGGCGGAGGCGGATGACCCGCATCCTTTGCCGATGGGCGCCTCGTTCTCGATTCGGAGCGCGAGCGGAATGACCTGCTTGTTTTCGGATTGGAGGACTTCGGTGTAAGTGCTGAGAATCAAATTCTTCTCCAGCTTGCCGCAAATGTCGGAGTCGCGTCCGCGGGCTGCCAGGGAAAATTCAGCAGCAGGCCGTGCGCCCACTTTTAGACGAAGGTCAAACGCCAGTGCCGCGGCATCAAACCCCGGCCCAAGGTTCGCAGAAGTGGCCGGCAAACTGACGGAGAACGAAGCTGGACGTCGGGTGGTGTTGCCCATGTGCCTAGTTCTGCTTCTCCGCTTGTTCAAGCACGTTCAGCACCGCATCCACGCTGGCGTCCAGGACAATCGGCGCCCGTTGTCGAGGTTTCAAAATTTGGGAATCTTTTTCGTAAGCCGTCCCAGTAAACAGATCGCCACGATGGAATTTCAAGGTAAAGTCCGGGTCCTTCAAAACATGTCCGGTGAGCACCAACACCACCGATTCGTTCACTTTCACAAAACCTTGCTTTACCAGCTTCTTCAAGCCGGCCAAGGTGACCGCCGAAGCCGGCTCGCAGCCGATGCCATCCGCGCCAATTTCAGCCTTGGCCAGCGCGATTTCCACTTCGCTCACTTGTTCCACTGTGCCGCCGGTAGCATCCAGTATGCGCAACGCTTTTTTCCAGGATGCAGGGCTTCCGATGCGAATGGCCGTCGCCATGGTTTCGGCTTGCACCGGGACCAGTTCCTTTCCGCCCTTTTCCCGTATGGTCCGGACCAGAGGGTTCGCGCCTTCCGCCTGAATGATGGATATCCTGGGAAACCGCGCGATCAATCCCAGGTCTTTCATTTCTTGGAACGCTTTGCCGAGCGCCGAGGAATTTCCCAGATTTCCACCCGGCACGATAATGTGATCGGGCGGAGACCAATCGAAATGTTCCATCAGCTCAAAGGCAACTGTCTTCTGCCCTTCCAGCCGGAAGGGATTGATCGAATTCAGCACATAAATCGCCTTGTGCTTCACGATTTCGTTGAGCACGCGCATGCAACCGTCGAAGTCAGTTTTCACCTGGCAGGTGACGGCGCCGTAGTCGAGCGACTGCGAGAGCTTGCCCCAGGAAATTTTTCCGTCGGGAATGAGAACTAGGCTGTACATGCCGCCGCGCGCGGCATAAGCGGCCATGGAAGCCGAAGTATTTCCCGTGGAAGCGCAGGCCACCCAGCGGAATCCGTCCTTGCGGGCAAACGAGGACGCCACCGTCATTCCGGTGTCTTTGAACGACCCGGTGGGATTCATCCCCTGATGTTTGGCATAGAGTTGACGAACGCCGGTGATCCGCGAGCACAAGGAAAGCTCGTACAGCGGCGTATTTCCCTCTCGCAGCGTAATGGGAAGCTCTTTTCCCAGCGAGGGCAACATTTCACGAAAACGCCAGACCCCGCTCTGGTCCTGCGGCAGCGGCGATGAACGGCGTTCTTTCCAGATTGCCCTGAGGGCCGCCGGTTCAAGCTTTTCGCTTACTATACCGGGATGGGGAAAGACCACTTCCAGCAAATCGCCGCATTTTTCGCAATTCAGGCCGGACTCCGCGACGGAAGTAATCGCTTCGCACCCGATACAGCGCAGCAGCGTATCGTCGAGTTGTGAGGCTGGTGTCATCGATCAATCTAAGTTGTATGGAAGACTGGCTTTCAGAATAGCAGACCCATGCGGATTTCTGGAGAATTCGCGAAGAGACATGGTTCGTTAAGCCGCACTGCCACCTCAATTCACCTCAACCCGGGTATGAGATATTAAATGGCACAAAGATAACGTCGCCTAGAGGGACCGCATCATGAAAATTGTGGACGCAAAAGTAATTGTCTGTTGTCCGGGCCGAAACTTTGTCACTTTGAAGCTCATTGGCGAAGACGGAATTTATGGACTGGGCGACGCCACATTGAACGGGCGCGAGCTTGCCGTCGCCAGTTATCTGACGGACCACGTGGTCCCACTGCTGATCGGGCGCGATGCGCGGCGGATCGAGGACATCTGGCAATACCTATATAAAGGCGCGTATTGGCGCCGCGGGCCGGTAACCATGACTGCGATCGCCGCCGTGGATACCGCGCTCTGGGACATGAAAGCCAAGGGCCTAAACACACCGCTCTATCAATTGCTGGGCGGCGCGTCCCGCGACCACGTGCTGGTGTATGGTCACGCCAGCGGCGCGGACATCGAAGACACCGTAAAAGCGGTGGCGCATTATGTTGAACTGGGGTACAAGGCAATTCGCGCGCAGTCGGGAATTCCCGGCCTTGCGAGCACCTACGGCGTTGGTCGGGGCGCGCTGTTCTACGAACCTGCCGAACAAAATGCGCCGCCAGAGAACCTTTGGTCCACGGAAAAATATATGAATTTTGTGCCGCAGTTGTTCCTGCGGCTGCGCAAGGAATTTGGCCCCGACCTGCATCTGCTGCACGATGCCCATCACCGGCTGACTCCGATTGAGGCCGCTCGCGTGGGAAAGGAGCTTGAGCCCTATCATTTGTTTTGGCTGGAAGATCCTACCCCCGCCGAGCTGCAAGAAAGTTTCCGCCTGATCCGAAGCCACACCACTACCCCGCTCGCGGTGGGCGAAGTTTTTAATGTGATTTACGATTGCCAGCAGCTGATCCAGGAACAACTGATTGACTACATCCGCACCACGGTTGTGCACGCCGGGGGGATTACGCACTTGAAAAAGATTGCGAGTCTCGCCGAGATGTACCAGGTGCGCACCGGCTCACATGGCGCGACCGATTTAAGTCCCGTGTGCATGGCTGCGGCCCTGCATTTCGATTTGAGCGTCCACAATTTCGGGATTCAAGAGTACATGCGGCATACGGCCGAAACAGACCAGGTATTTCCGCACTCCTACACATTTGAGAACGGGTCCATGCATCCCGGAAATGCACCCGGGCTCGGGGTGGACATCGATGAGCCGTTGGCCGCGAAATACCCTTACCAGCGCGCCTATCTGCCGGTGAACCGGAAGCTGGACGGGACCATGCATAACTGGTAAGTCAGCGCGCTAGAGGATGGCCTCAGGCTGTACGCTTGCTTCGAACACGGGCGCTAACGCCAGCCCGAGATACTGCCGGGCGTTTTCAAAGCAGATGTTCCGCACCATGCCTCCGATTAATTTTTCGTCGTTGGGCAGCTCGCCATTTTCCATTTCATTCCCCAGTAAATTGCACAGCACTCGCCGAAAGTACTCGTGGCGCGGAAATGACATGAACGAGCGCGAATCGGTGAGCATTCCCACGAAGCGCGAAAGCAACCCGGTGTTGGAGAGCGCGTTCAATTGCATCTCGATGCCTTCTTTTTGATCGAGAAACCACCAGCCGCTGCCCAATTGGATCTTGCCTGCGGTTGCCCCATCCTGGAAATTTCCCAGGGCCGTGGCAACCAAGTAATTGTCGGCAGGGTTCAGGTTGTAGATCACAACCTTGGGCAAGGTATTTTCCTGTTCCAACTGGTCCAGATAGGAACAGAGCCGCACGGCTTGCGGCCAGTCTCCGATGCTGTCAAACCCTGTGTTCGGCCCAAGCTGAAGTGTGCGCCTGACGTTGGCATTGCGAAGCGCGCCCAGGTGCAACTGTTTTGTCCACCCCTTTTCCGCATCTAGACGGGCGAAGAACAGCATCAGGAAAGAGGCGAATTGCTCTTGCTCTTCCAACGAAGGAATCACGCCTTTCCGCGCTTTGTCAAAAATGACTCCGGCCTGGCGCTCGCCGCATGGCGCCGCATAACAGTAGCTAATGCCATGATCGGAGAGTCTGCAGCCCAGCGAATGAAAGTAATCGTGACGTTGTCTTAACGCTTGCAGCATCGTGGTGAAAACAAGGACACTCGTATTGCTGACGGCCTCCAGTTGTGCAATCCATCCATTGAACGCAGCCGGATCTTGTATGGTCAAGGCTTTGTCGGGCCGGAATGTGGGGTAAACGCGGAACTCATTTGGCGAAGCGTTGACCGCGCGATGGGCGCTAAGATCGTCGCAGGGATCGTCCGTGGTACAAACCACCCGCACCTTAAATTTTCTGAGAATTCCCTGGGCGCTCAATTCGCTGTCCCGGAGCATGGAATTCGCGCGCGCCCAGACGTACTTGGCATTGGTCTCATTCAACAGTTCGCCGATCCCGAAATATCTTTTCAATTCGAGATGGGTCCAGTGATAGAGCGGATTGCGCAGGCAGTCAGGGACCGTGCGCGCCCAGGCAAAGAATTTTTCCTGGGGCGTAGCATCTCCTGTACAGAAGCGTTCGGGGACCCCGTTGGCCCGCATGGCGCGCCATTTGTAGTGGTCCCCTTCCAGCCATATCTCAAACAAATCGTGGAAGCGGCGATCTGCGGCAATTTCCGTCGCCGGAAGGTGGGAGTGGTAATCGAGAATCGGCTCGGCTGCCGCGTAGCCGTGATAAAGACGCTGTGCTGATTCGCTGTGCAGCAAGAAATCTTCGTGGACGAAATTATTCACCATCTCTCCCAGAAGCCTTGTTCAGCAACTCCCTGCGCTTCGGTCCTTATTATCACAGAAGTTCTTAACAGATTCTTGCCCCAAAAAAGCAACCTGGAGTTTCAACGCGAGAAGACGATTGTGTAAGATCGGCAACATGGAAAGAATCTTTGGAAGCCGGTATCTCATCGCTCTAGCGATGTTTTTTGCAGTCAGCCTTCCTTTTGCTCATGCACAGGCCAGTCCGGAAACAGAGACCATTATCATTGACGCAAATGTTCCTGCGCATCCCTTTCCCCATTTCTGGGAAAAGATGTTCGGCTCAGGCCGAGCGATCCTGAGCTTGCGTGAAAGTTATCGCGATGATCTACGGCTGGTCAAGAAGACCACCGGCCTTGAATATGTCCGCTTTCACGCCATTTTCCACGACGAGGTCGGGCTCTATAGTGAGAACAAAGAAGGAAATCCGGAATACAACTTTTCCTACGCAGACCAAATCTACGACGGCTTGCTGGCCAATGGCGTAAAGCCATTCGTTGAAGTCAGCTTCATGCCAAAAGAACTGGCGGCCCGTCCCGCTCTGCATGCGTTCTGGTACAAACAGAATGTATCTCCGCCGAAAGATTGGGGAAAATGGGACGACCTGGTCGCCGCTTTCGCGCAACACCTGGTGGACCGCTACGGGGTCGATGAAGTTGCCGGCTGGTACTTTGAGGTTTGGAATGAACCGAATATAGATTTCTGGGCGGGCGAGCCCAAGCAGGCCACTTATTGGGAACTTTACGATCACACCGCCCGCGCGCTTAAGAAAGTAAATTCGCGGTTGCGCGTGGGAGGCCCTGCCACCGCTGCCGCGGCGTGGGTGGACGCATTCATCCAGCATTGCGCGGACCACAACGTTCCCGTGGACTTTGTCTCCAGCCACGCCTATGGAAACGATAGCGCTCAGGATGTATTCGGCGCCGACGAAACGATTCCCCGCGACCAGATGGTTTGCCGCGCCGTGAGAAAAGTCCACGACCAGATTCGTTCCTCGGCCAAGCCCGAGCTCCCTCTTATTTGGAGCGAATTCAATGCCAGCTACAAGAACGAATCCGAAGTCATGGATTCGCCGTACATGGGCCCGTGGCTGGCAAATACGATACGGCTGTGCGATGGGCTGGCGAACATCATGTCGTATTGGTCGTTCTCGGATGTCTTCGAAGAACAAGGCGTGGTGAAGACACCCTTCTATGGCGGCTACGGGCTGATCGCCGCGGGCGACATTCCCAAACCCGCGTTTCAGGCCTTCGCAATGTTGCACCAGCTCGGCGACCAGCGTATTTCCATGGCTTCAAACTCTGCGGTACTCACTCGCCGGAGCGATGGTTCTTTAGTTCTGGCGTTATGGAACTACGCGCCGCCTGACCAGCAGGGTGTCACGAAAACCCTGACCCTAAATTTCAAAAATGTCAGGATCCAGCGTGCAATTATCTCGCGACTGGACGGTGAGCATGGGGACGTCTTGCGCGAATACGCACGCTTGGGATCGCCACGCTATCCCACAAGGGCAGATCTGGAAAAACTGCGCGCGGTGGACATGACCGCTGCCGCGGAGACCGTGGCCGTCAAGAATAATGAGATGGCCCTCACCATCCCAGGAAAGGGTTTGGTGGTCATCGAGTTGCATTAAGACGGCAAGCAAAATCGCCTTATGAGCAATTAGCGATCAACAGGCAGAACTCTGGACCTGCTTCCTGGTGATCGCTTGTAACCAGCCTTGAAGAAAATCCAGGAGCTGCTCCGGGGGCTTTAGCCAAAAGTCCGCTTCCGTCTCACGCCATTCTGGCCGCACCAGCACCCGCATTCCCCGATTCTCGAGTGCCTGAAAAGCACGCTCGTCCGTGGCATCGTCACCGAGATAAGCTATCGGCGCATCGGCCTGCAACTGCTGCAAAATGTGCCGGACCGCGTCGCCCTTATCCGGTTCAGGCGTACGTAATTCGAGGCCGCCATCGAACCTCAGGATTTCGATCCCTGCGCGTTTTGCAATGCCAGACCAACCAGCCAAAACGCGGCGCTCGGTGTCCTCGGCTTGGATCTTGGGGAGCCCTCTCCAATGCACTGCGATGCTCCCCGGCTTGAATTCTGCCGTCTGACGGAGGCCCTGTAACTGAAGCCAGCGGTCCGCCTCAATCAGGGCCTGTACCAGAGACTCGCTCACGCAGGCCATTTCCACCGTCCCTTCCCTTTTGCGACGCTGCATCCCGTGCAACCCCCAGATCTCAGGAGAAGGGTAAATCCCTAACAGAGCGACAATGTCGTCGGTGGGACGGCCCGTCACAACATAGACACGAGTACGCCCAGTTGCTGCGATCGCCTGGAGGATCCCAGGCACGCCCGGGTAAGGGAAAGCCTTGTCACGCTCAACCTGAAACGGCGCGAGGGTGCCGTCGTAGTCCAGCAACAGGGCAGATTCCGGGGCGCGCGCGACCTGCTCAAGCAATCGCTCCACCTCGCCTTGCGTCATGGGTTGCATCGGTTGCCCGCGCAAGTCCTGAACACTCATGCGACAGAAACTCCCGCGCGCAGCCTCTCTTGCGCTGCTTCGGTTGAATCTAATCGTAACTCGCAGAGCCCCGCTACCAGATTGGCGGCCCAGCGATACACATTATTTTCTCTCACGGTTTTACGCATGCGCTGCATACGGAGGACCTTATCTTCCGGCTCCATCTCCAGGGCAACATGTAAGGCATCCGCGGTTTCATCGATATCGTAGGGATTCACCAGCAAGGCATCGCGCAGCTCACGCGCCGCTCCCGTGAATTGACTAAGAATCAAGACGCCATGCTCATCGGCCCGGGCCGCGATAAACTCTTTGGCCACCAGATTCATGCCATCGTGCAAAGAGGTCACCAGACAGAGATCGGCCGCCCGGTAATATTTATCGATTTCCTCGTGGCTGTGTTGCTTCTTCAGAAACACAATCGGTTTCCATTTGCCGCTTTGAAACCGCCAATTGATGCGCTCCGCTTCCAGTTCCACCTCAGCCAGAAGGTCATGGTAGCGTTTGATGTGGGTGCGGCTGGGCGCGCCGATTTGCACGAACGTGAATTGTCCGCGATAGGCGGGCCACTTCTCCAGGAAACGTTCGATGGCAAGAAATCGCTCAAGAATTCCCTTGGTGTAATCGACCCGGTCCACGCCGACGCCCAGCAGCGTGGCCTCCACGCCCAGGCTTTTCAATAGAGCGGAACGGTCCAGGTAGGCCGAGGTTGAATCGACTTCCACGCTGTGCCCGTTCGTCAGATCGACACTAATGGGGAATGGCCGCACAATGGTGCTATGGTCCGCGCGGCTGACCGAAAAGTGCTCCCAATCGATGCGTGATTCAAGCGCGCGGTCCACCGTTTCCAGAAAATTATTGCAATGGGACTGAATGTGGAAACCGATCAAGTCCGCTCCCAGCAATCCTTCCAGCAGTTCACGCCGCCAGGGGCAAATACCGAACGCCTCCGGATTCGGCCATGGAATATGCCAGAAGATCGCCACCCGCGCATCCGGGCGGTGTAACTTGACCAATCTTGGCAAGAGCGCGAAGTGGTAGTCCTGGACAAGGACCACGGGTTGGGGCGAGTCTGCAATTTCTTCCAGAATTGCGTCCGCGAATTTCCGGTTTACTTCCAGATAGCTCTGCCAATCGGAAGCGCGAAAGATAGGCCGCGTGTGGGCGATGTGACAGAGCGGCCACAAACCTTCATTGGCGAATCCGTAGTAATAACCTTCTTCCTCTTCTTTTGAGAGCCAGATTCGCCGCAATGTGTAGTGCGGATCTTCCGGTGGCACGCTGATATGGTCGCGGCGGTCGACCGTCTCTTGATCGGCATCCCCGCTGCCGTGGGCCACCCAGGTCCCCGAGCAGGCGCGCAGGATCGGCTCGAGCGCGGTGACCAGGCCGCTGGCGGGGACTATGCACTCAACGTTCTTCCCGTTTCGCGTGTGCATGTAGGGCTCGCGATTCGATACCACCACCAGCTTGCCGCCTTCCAACTTTCCCTGAATATGGATCGCCAGGCGCTCCGCCGTCCATTGCGACTCGCCGGCTTCACGCAGCCGCGCTTCATTTTCCGCCGCGCTGCGCGCCTGGGAGAGACTCTCGGCGAATGTAGCCACTTCATGCGCGAGCGGAGGAAAGGCATCGAGGTCGGGTGGTTGCTGCGACGATGGGACCCGGCCTGTGCGCAGGGCCTTCATCCATTGGGCCGCGCGGGCAATGGGTCCGGTGATGCTCCAGCGCACGATGAGCAACGTGATGAGAGAAATCACCAGCACCTGTAATAACACTCTTAGGAAGCTTTCGTGCCATGTCCTGAGGTTTTGGTCGTGAATGTAACTTGCGTCGTGAACGATGACCAGTCCACCAACAACTTTATCGTCGCGATGCACCGGGAGTGTGTACATTTCCACCGGAAAACTTCCAAGACGGAGAAAGGAACTGATTCCCTGGTCTCTCTCCATGGTTTGCGCAAGCGTGGCCGGAGGGGCGCCGAGTTTTGGCACAAGGTCGGGAGTGGCGGCGATCAGCTTGTTATTGAGATCGTAAATCGCGATACCGATGAGGTGTTCCCGGTTCCCGAAACGTTGCACAATGCGTTGCAACTCCCGGCCCGAATCGCGGTCCCAGAAGCGCTCTACATTGTTCGAGAGGCTGTCGCCCAGCACTTCCGCCCTGCGCTCCAGGTCGTGGCGCAGAGCGCGCTTCTCTGCCAGTACTTCGTAATAAGAGAAGACCAGCGACACCAGGGCAATGCCCACGATTAACGAAACGATGAGCCGGACGCTCAGTAGCCTCATGATATGACCCTCCGCCCCCTAGATGGAGGAAGATCGTGCCGACCGATTTTGTGGTCATGGACCGTCATCGCTAAATGTTTGCCGACTTGAGATATGCGCGAAGATCGCCAACGATCCCGGCGCGGAATGGCCCACTAAAAGAGCATCAAAGTGTCTTGGGCCGCTTATTGGATGCAAAGCGAGAACTGCCGGTTTACCGTGTCGCCCACGGACTACCGGCCATCAGCCAAGTTACTCGCTCGATTTTTGGATGTGAAGCTCGGGCTAGAATATGCAACTTTACTTCCAAGTGGAAGAGTAGTCTGTATGTTGTTGAGATGATTAAGGAACAGGCCACTTCAACCAGTTATCCGGACCATGAAACATTCACCCGCTGACCGGAAGAATATGCCAGTGGGTGGACGCCGGGGCCTAACTCGTGGCCGGTCGCTTTGAAAGCGTCAGCACGAATGAGCGGAAGCGCCAGCGCCTTCCCTCAGCGGCTAAAGAGACTGTGTTCTTTGCAAAGTAAGCGTTGTTCCACCGCACATTCTACGGAAAATCCCACAGGGTGTACCCTACCCAAAACCCCTCCTGCATAGTTTTCCGATAACGTCTTCTTGGCGACTGGCCACTAGTTCACCACTTCTTTGTCCGCGATGCTTAAGGCTTCATCAAACACCGAAACCGCCAGATCGATTTCATCCTTATTAATAATGAGTGGCGGGGCAATGACAAAATGACTGAGCCAGGCCTGAAGGTAAACTCCATTCCCCATCATGCGCGCGGCCACACGGTCCACCAGCAGCGGTTTGCCTGTGACCTTATCGGTCCCAGTATTGAACGGTTCCTTGGTTTTCTGGTTCTTCACCAGTTCGACGGCCCAGAACATACCAATGCCCCGTACTTCCCCAATCGCGGGATGTTTCGGTTTCAACTGGTTCAGTTGTTGTCCAAGATAGGTCCCCGTTTCGCGCGCCCGCGCCACCAAGTTCATGCGCTTCATCTCTTCGATCGAGGCGATTGCCGGGGCCAGTGTCAGTGGATGGGCTTCATAGGTATGCCCGTGCGAGAAAAAGTGGTCTTCAAAATATGAAGCAACCTTGGCGCTGGTTGCACACAGGCCCAACGGAATCGCAGCA
>JACXTT010013647.1_pt1 | contig 10682 bp, 9 predicted proteins | sample 9270951 | NCBI WGS metagenome assembly JACXTT01 (sample SAMN15532306, study PRJNA645909) | rock metagenome | isolation source: weathered quartz diorite | place: Puerto Rico | collected 2017-06-21
GCCGGGGCGGCGTACGTCTTCACGCGGAGCGGAACGACCTGGAGTCAACAGGCCTACCTCAAGGCCTCCAACACGGACGCTGGAGACGGCTTCGGCTCGGGAAACAACGGGTATTTCTCGGGCTCGTGCGTGAGCGTCTCAGGAGACGCCGTGGTGGTGGGGGCGCCCTACGAGAGCAGCGCCGCCACTGGGGTAGACGGCAACCAGGCGGACAACACTGCCGCCGGCGCGGGGGCGGCGTACGTTTTCACCGGCCTGGGGGCGAGTGGCTCGACGACCTCGACGACCTCCACGACACTTCCCGGCTGCGCTGCGATCGCGACCTACGAGTCGATCGACTGCCGGCTCGATGCTCTCGTGGCGAGCCTCGGCGGAGCGCAGGACCTCGGGCGACTGAAGGGCGGTCTCGTGAAGGCGGCCACGAAGGCTCGCGCGAAGAAGCAGCAAGCCGAGGGCTTCGTCGCGACGGGAAAGAAGAAGCAAGAGAAGAGGGCGATGAAGAAGGCGGTGAAGGCGCTGTCGAGCTTCGTCCACAAACTCGGCTCGCGCTCGGCGAGAAAGCTGATACCACCGGCGACGCGTCAGATGCTGACTGACCAGACGAACCCGATCCTTGCGGACATGCAGACCCTGCTTGGAACCCTCTGAGGTCCGACGATCTCGCGCAGCGCCGGTGGGGGCGTGCCCGCATTCACGCCTCCCGCCCCAACGTCTCGTACGCCTGCAACTCGCTCGGCGGCACTGTAGTCGCCAGCGATCCGCGGCAAGTCACCTGGCGCGTCTCGTGAGGGGACTTACACCTGTCGGAACGAAAGTGGAATGGTCACCCTGTCCACCGCCGCTCCGGCGCAACCCTAACGCCGAGCCGGCTGTGCATTTGCAACGCCTGGTGAGACCCCGCGTCTGCCTGATCTCGGGGCGGAACGACCAGACGCTCTAGTCAGAGACGAGACGCATGGCGCGTCGGGGATTACGTCAGCGACTAGGTCCTACCGATTTTCGTTGACAGCGCGTTTCGGAAGCGTGCAGAGGACTACCGAGCCATGACGGCTACGTGGCGCGAACGGATTGTGACGGCGCTGATCGTTGCGTTCGCTGCACTCCTGATGCTCGCTTCTTGCGAGTAACGGAGACACACGCCGAGCGTAAGGCTTAGGCGCGACCATGAGTAGCGAGCGCGCCTACGCCATCGGAATCCTCGGCGTCTTCCTCCTGCTGTTGCTGATGGCTTGGTGGTGCTGACGTAGGCGCCTTCTCACTGGCGTCTAGCCAGGGCGCTTAGGCTGCCGGCAGCGGAGTCGTGCAAGCCGTTCTCTGATCGCCTCCGCAACGAAGTCCTGAACGTCGCAGCCCCGGCGGAGACATTCGAGGCGAACCCGTCGCCTGAGCGACATGGGGATGCGACTTTGCAGTGGCACGAATACCGCCCCGGAGCGTCCCTTCACGCCTGCTCGGCGGCGACGCATGGATCACGTCCTAACACGCGCGGCCGAGTGCGCAACTTCTTCGTCTACGCACCCGCTGCCAACGTTCGACACTCAGCCGCCTGCCGGGCACAGTGAACCGCGTGAAGCGGAACGAAGAGGGACGCGGGGTCAGTGACGTCCTCGCGGCGGTCGCCGGGAACGTCGCGGCCGTGCCGCTCGTGCTCGGCTTTGTTGCCCTGGGTGGCGCTGTCCTAGCCGGGCGCGCCATGGCCGACGTAGCAAGTCACGCCTTGGCGCCCCATCCCAAAAAGCGGAGGTCGCGGCGAACGCAACGGCGGCAACCGCCCGCGTCGTAGGCTGCTTCTAGCTAGCGCGTTTGGACCGGCGCCCGCTGCAACGCGCGAGGTGCTCCCTGAGTGCGGCGATCACGGCGCCGACCAAGCCAAGAGTGACGCCGAGGAACCCGGCTAGCGCAAGCCACGACTCGGGTACCGTTGCCCCTCTGGCGATGAGTCCGTCTCGTGTGTCGAGCAGCTCACGACTGGTGGATGCGTGGCCGATGTCGCAAACGGCACGCCACCTCAGCGCCGGGCTCCGAGGCGACCTCTTGCCAGCGGCAGCCCTTCGCGCTAACTGACTCAACGTCTCCAGCACTGCGGAGGATTGGCATGAACCCCACTGAGGCAGTTGGTGAGGGCCTCCGCGCCGTCGCACGGATCGCCGGGGCCCTCGTGTCGCTCCCACGCGAGGCCACCTACATCGTTCTCGGGGCGGGCGTCGTGGTTGGTCAGGCGCTACTGAACGCGGGCAGACGCATCCTCGCCGGGCGCGAAGGAAGTCCCCCAGGACACGAGCCCCGCGAGGCGGCGTGAGCTTGCGCTCCGTCTCCGGTCGAAACGGGGGATCGCGCACAAAAGCGGGCCGCGCTGCGAGAAGTCAGTCGGCGCTCCAAGTCAACCTTGACTCGCAGTCGAGACTTGCCGCCATGTGCAGGACGTCGTCATCGTACCCCGGATGGGCGGTCGGCCTTTCTCAGCTTGTATGTCGAACGGGACCTCGCTACGTCTGATCTTCGTGATGACGGCGTCGGTGCGACGCTGAGAGGCATGAGGTGTTGATGGAGCTGGCGCACCACCATCGTGCCCTGATTGTCGAGGACGATTCGGACTGCTGTGAGGCTGTAGCTGCGTTGCTCGAAACTGAGGGCTACACCGTCACGATCGCGGAGAACGGACAGCTGGCGCTGGATCAGCTGCGTTCGGGGCTCGCTCCGTGCGTGATCCTGCTCGACTTGATGATGCCGGTGAAGGATGGCTGGCAGTTTCGGGCCGAGCAGCTGCTCGACGAGGCGCTCGCGGCGCTACCAGTCATCGTCATGTCAGGCGCGGGTCGCCCCATCGAGCAGGCGCAACTACTGGGACTGCAAGACTACATTGAGAAGCCGATTCCACCTGAGCGTCTGTTGAACATGCTCAGGGGACTCTGTGCCGAGCCGTAGCCGCGCACGCGTCTTCGGCCTAGGGCATGATCCCGACTTTGATCCTGGCGGGTCTGGTCGTGGGCAGGTGGTGGATGCTCGCCGTCGCGCCCGTCGCGTGGGCAGCGGACTAGGGTGTCACTTTCGCTTTCTGTTAGTCTCTGACCGACGGTCAGGATGTCTCAATCCATCCCCAACGCGGTCAAGCTGTCGCTGAAAGCGACTCCTCCTCCGTCCCGGCCGGCTAGTTTTCTGCCCACTTCTGTTGACGACATCTCGGCCGGTGCGCTAGCCGACGGTCAGTCATCGAGCAGACCCGACCGGGGGGCGGGTCGTAAGGAGTGTTGCATGCCGTCTCTCAAGCCGTTCACGGGCATCGTCGTCGGGTCGCTCGTCCTTCTCGCCATCGCGGTCCCCTGTAGCGTTCGGGCGGCTACGATCACCGTCAACAGCACGGACGACCCCACTGGACCATCTGGCACGACGACGCTGCGTCAGGCGCTCGCTGCTGCGGCCGATGGCGACACGATTGACGCCACCGCCGTCTCCGGCACCATCCTGCTCATGAGCGGCGAGTTGTTGGTCACGACGAACGTGACCATCCTCGGCCCTGGTCCTGCCAATCTGGCGGTGAACGGCAATGCCAACGGCCGCGTGTTCCACATTACCGCCGGCACATTAGTGTTTGTACCCACCCCAGTCGTCTCGATTTCTGGCCTGACGATCACCAACGGCTTCGCTTCCGGGCCTTTCCCGGCCAACCAAGGCGGCGGTATCTGGAATGATCATGCCGCGCTGACGCTCAGCAACTGTGTGGTGACGGGCAATTCGGCGGCTGGCGACGGCGGTGGTGTGATCAATGACGCTTTCGATCACGGGGCCGCGACGCTCGAAATCGACAACTGCACCATCAGCAACAACTCGGCGTTGTGCTGCACCTTCAGCAACAACGTGACGACGTGCCCCGGGTCATCCCCGTCCTGCTACTCCGGCGGCGGCATCAGGAACGTGGGAGGCCCCACACCCGGCGACGTAGGCGCAACGCTGACCATAACGAACAGCGTCATCAGCGGCAATTCGTCGCAGGGCGCCCAGGGCGGCGGCATCCGCAGCTCCGCGACTAGCATGGCGGTGAGCAACAGCACCATCAGCGATAACTCGGCTGGGGCCGAAGGCGGCGGCATCAGTAACAACACCAACCCGCTGACCGTAAGCAACAGCACCATAAGCGGCAACTCGGCGGGCCGCGCTGGCGGCGGGCTCTACACTGACGGCAGTGCGACGATGACGATTGACGGCAGTGGGACGACGACGATCACCGACAGCACCATCAGCGACAACACTTCCGTGTTCGGCGGTGGAGGAATCGACACTGGGTCCGGTATTTCGCTGACGGTATCGAACAGCACCATCAGCGGCAACTCCTTCAGTCAATCAGACCAAGGCGGCGGCGGCATCGCGAACGCTGGGGATGCGGTCGTGATCAACAGCACCATCAGCGGGAACTCCAGTCCTGCAAACGCAGGACTCGGCGGCGGCATCGTGAATTTGAGTAGATCGTTGACGGTAAAAGACTGCACCTTCAGCGGCAACTCGGCCGGCGGTAACTCGGGCAACGGCGGCGGCGCCATCTTCAACTGGACAGGAGGGACGACACAGATCGGTGATACCGTGCTCGATGTTGGCACTACCGGCGCTGGCGGAACCCTCTTCAACAACAGTGGCGCGATCATCTCCCTTGGTTACAACCTCAGCAGTGACGCGGCCGGCGGCGACAGCTCGACGGGCCCCAGTGGGCTGCTGAACGCCACCGGCGACATGCGTAACACCGATCCGAAGCTCGACGCCCTAGCGGACAATGGCGGCCCGACGTTGACGCATGCGCTGATGATGGGCAGCCCGGCCATCGACGCTGGTGACCCGAACTTCACTCCACCACCCGATGATGATCAACGGGGCCCCGGCTACCCGCGCGTCGTGAACGGTCGTATCGACATCGGTGCCTTCGAGGTTCAAACAGCTCCAACGACGACCACCACGAATGCGTCCAGCACCACCACCACGACTCAGGCGCCCGCGACGACCACCTCCACAACGACGACCGAGGTACCGACGACGACAACCAGCACTTCGTCTACGACGTCGACCACGCTCCGACGGAGAGCATGTCGACGCAACTGCCGGCAGGAAGAGAAGGCGTGTCAGAATGCCTGCGGAGGCCACGGCCGGACACACCGTCTGTGCGAGCGGGAGTGCCGGAAGCTGGGGAAGGAGTGCGGCGAGTCGACCGGTTGTCAGCTCCCGCCTACGTAAGTCCCTAGCCGCAGCATCGTGTCCACTTCCGTCCCATTGCGGACACGGACGCCTTTGTTGCGCTCGCTAAGCGAGTGAAATGGCGCTGACCCTCCCCCCTCTCCCCTGTCCGGCATGAGCTGCCATCCGGCGGTGGACCAACGTAGGCGTCGGGTGCTCCACCCAGCTTGTGCGGCAGGCGAGTCGAACGCTCGCCCATTGGCACGCCTGTCAAGGCTCCTCTACGTAACTAGGAGTCTCGTCGGGCCTTGGACGGCCCTACCCCCGCCCCAGGGTAGCCGCATCTACTGACCTTCGCCGGCTGCATCCGGCGTGCACAGTAGCCGGCGCCGCGCCCGAAGTGTTGGCGTCTTCCCATGTTTGAGAAAGGGCATGCCGCCCTGTTCCGCCATTCTGCAACGGGGCGGCGTTCCTCGTTGGACAGGCTCACCCATACGGCGGCACGCCCCGTGCATCACGTCGTTGCAGGGCAGCCAACCACGAGAGCGGGCAGGTGCACCAGGACCACGCCGTGGCCGTGCGGGGCGTGTGCGCGTCGCTCGCGACGCAGGGGGGCGGTCTTTTCTTGACCTACAAGACCGAGTACGAGGCGCTGGTCGCGGCGGGAAGGGTGCAACGGTCAGCGTGGCAGTAACGTCCCAACTGCAATTCACCGACAACGCAGCGACGACGACGCTGGCGTTCCTGGCGGCGCGGTGAAGAACGTACCGTCGCGGCGACGACGGCGCCGCCGCGACGGTGCTGGTAGTAGAGGGCGCTAGAAGTGAACGCACGTGGGGCCGCCCGACGATGCGGGCGAGGCGGCCGCCGGCGGACAGAGGCCGTTCGGGTCGAAGTTGCCGCCGACACCTGTGCAGACGGTTACATCGGTGAGCTCCGGACCGACGCCACAGTTGAACGGTGGCGTGCTTGTCAGCCCGGCCGAGCTGCTGCAGCAATGCCCAGGGGCCCCGGGCGCCGCCACGCACGTTCCGGTCGCGCCGTCACACACGGTGCCGGCTGCGCCGGCGGTGCCGGTCGGGGCGCAATCACCCGCCGTCGCGCCGTACCAACAGGCACCGCCGGCGTCTTGGCAACAGACCGGAAGCGCGGCGGGCGTGAAGGAGTCCATGTCCGCCACTTGGCGGTTGACCAGCGCCTCGAGCGTCGGGCCGTCCCCGGGGATCGCGCAGGCTCCCGCCTCGGCCTTGGTGATCGCGGCGTTGAACTTCGTCTCGGCGGCCATGAGACACGCCCCGTCGACCGGCATGCTCTTGGCGACCGCCTTCTGGTAGCACTTCGCCTTGCTGCCGAGCTTCTTCGCCGCCGCCTTGCTTTTCGCGATCGCGCATTTGGCGGCCGGCGAAGTCGCGCCGTACACCGTGGCCGCGGGAAGCATGACCACGAGCGCCATGACACCGAGCGCACTGCAGAATCTCGCCATGTGCCTTCCTCCTGCGGCAGGGGGGCGCCGCGCTGCGGGGCCTCTGCGGGAGGCCCGATCGGCGTCTCCTTACCCCGGCTGCTCGATCGGCGTCCAGAAAATAATATTGCCGGCATGGGCGGGGCTCGGATCGCCTATCTGCGCGAAACGCCTTTGGAACTCATGGCGCGCCGGGTGCAAGCACGGAAGGCGCACCCCGAGTGCGCGTACATCTTCCACCGCGCCGGCGAGCCTATCCGGGAGTTCCGGAAGGCGTGGCGCACGGCCTGTAAAGCCGCCGGCGTTGCCGGGCTGCGCTTCCACGACCTCCGGCGGACGGCGGTCCGCAACATGGTACGTGCCGGGGTGAGCCAGGCGGTGGCCATGGCGGTCAGCGGCCACAAGACCGACAACGTGTTCCGCCGCTACGACATCACGAGCGATGAGGACCTCCGGCGCGCGATGGAGCAGACTGCCCACTATGTCGACACGCTCCCGACCGGCACGAAGGTAGTGAAGATCGCGGACGCATTGTAGTCTACGGTTTGTCTACAGGTACGACACCATGCCAGCCCCGACGACCACCGGCAGCGACAGCGCAACCCCTGCACTTCTGGGCGTGTTCGGGGATGGTGTGGCCTGCTACCTTGATGGGTGTGCACTTCGAACCCGCAGGTCGGGTGTTCGACTCACCCCGGGCGCGCTACGCGGGACGGGCGCCGTCAGCCGGTTCCCAAGGATCGCCGCGGTCACCGCGCCGAAGGCCCTGGGCGAATGACATGGGCTTCTGGGCTCCCGTCGCGAGATGAACTAAAGAACGCTCCCGGAGGTACCTAAATCATGGCCACGTCGCTCTACGACCTGAGTGTCGCCTGCTACCTGGAGACGTTGTGCGGGGTCGATGGCTTTCTCGCGAGCGGGCTCGCCCACCTCACGGCCAATGGTGTCGATCCGAATGAGGTGGTCGAGACGCGCCTGTTTCACGACATGCTGCCGTTTCGCTTCCAAGTGCAGGCGGTCGCGCACCATTCGCTTGGCGCCATCCACGGCATGCAACGCGGCCTGTTCCAGCCGCCGGCGAACCTTACCGCGCTCGACTATCCCGGGCTGCAGAAGCTCGTCGCCGACACGCGCGAGGCCCTTCAGAAGCTCACGCCCGCGGAGGTGAATGCGCTCGAGGGTCGCGACGTGGTCTTCCAGATCGGCAATTTCAAGCTGCCGTTCACGTCCGAAGGCTTCGTGCTCTCGTTCTCGCTGCCCAACCTGCACTTCCACGCCACCACTGCGTACGACATCCTGCGCACCAAGGGCGTGCCTATCGGCAAGCGCGATTTCATTCCGCAGATGCGGTTGAAGACGTGATTGCGCGGGCACGGCTCGGCTGACCCTCGAGCATGCAGCCACGGACGCAGTACGTCAGAGGACCGGAAGGGCACGTCGCATACCAGGTGTTTGGCCGGGGGCCACGCGACATCATGCTCGTCCCCGATCACCCGAACAACATCGAGATCATGTGGGAAGAGCCCGCGCTGGCCCGCTTCCTGGAGCGCCTGGCGACGATGGGACGGGTGATCTGCTTCGACAAGCGTGGGACCGGCATCTCCGACCCCGTTCCGCTGGGCGCGCTCCCCACTCTCGAGCGCTGGATGGACGACATCATCACCGTCATCGACGCTGTGGGCAGCACGCGCATCGTCCCTTTCGGTCACGGCGACGGCGGCCCGATCGCGATGCTGTTCGCCGCGACGTATCCCGAGCGCACCGAGGCACTCGTGCTCGGCGACACGTTCGCCCGAATGCGCGAGGGAGTCGACTATCCAGACGGGCTGAGTGCGGCGGCTGCCGAGGCGAAGGCGGCGGAGCTATACGGGTACTGGGGCCGCGACGAGCGGCGGCCGGCTCGCAGTGGCTTCGAGGTTCCGTCGTTCGCCCTCTGGCGCGCGCGCTTCGAGCGGCTGGCACTCAGCCCGGGAGCAATCGAGACAATGTACCCCGTCTGCGATCTCGACGTCGACGTCCGCTCCGTGCTCCGCTCGATCAGAGCGCCGACGCTCGTGTTCCACCGGCGCGCCAACGGCTGGATCCCCTTCGCGTTCGGGCGGTATCTGGCCGAGCACATCGCCGGTGCCACCTTCGTCGAGATCGCCGGCGGCGAGCACTTGTACTACCAGGGCGACGGCGACGGCATCCTGTCGGCGGTGCAGCAGCTCCTCACCGGCGAGCACGAGGCGCTGGACGACGATCGCGTTCTCGCGACGGTGCTGTTCACGGACATCGTCGGCTCGACAGAGAAGGCATCCAGCCTGGGCGACCGGGCGTGGCGCGATCTGCTCGAGCGCCACCATGCCGTCGTGCGGCGGCAGATCGCGCATTTCCGCGGGCGTGAGATCGCGACCGCGGGTGACGGCTTCCTGGCGCTGTTCGATGGCCCGGCCCGCGGGGTCCGATGTGGGCTGGCCATTCGCGATGCCGTGCGGGCGCTCGGTCTGGAGGTGCGCGCCGGATTGCACACAGGTGAGTGCGAGCGCATGGGGGACAATGTCGGCGGCATTGCCGTGCACATCGGCGCGCGTATCGCGGCCGAGGGGGCGCCTGGCGAGGTGCTAGCATCCAGCACCGTCAGGGACCTCGTCGTCGGCTCCGGTCTGACCTTCCAGGACCGAGGCTACCGCGCCCTCAGGGGCATCGAGGGCGAGTGGCGATTGTTCGCGGCTGCCTGAGACGCAGCAACTTCTTTTCAAGCGCTCGACGGCACAGGTCAGACTTGTGTCGCTGCGGCTACTGACCGTGCCCCAACTGTGCCCGCACCCAATCCATCTCAGCCCGTCTCACGCCGGGGCGACTGCTCGCAGCTCGCGTCCGGAAGGGGCTGGAATGGTGTGAGATGGGCTGAGTGCCTACCGTCCTCAGCCTTCGAACCTGAGGGTCGCCCGTTCGAGTCGGGCCGGGCGCGCTAAGCGGGACGGGCATTTATGGGTGGTCGGAGTAACTCGGAGACCCCCCGACTGTGCCCGGACTGTGCCCGACCCAGGGTTCGGTTGTGTGAGCGCCGGTTGGTTCCCGGCGCAGGTGCCCGCCTTGGCGAATGCGGCCGCGAACTTCCCCATCGCCTTGGTCTCGCGGGCCGCGAGGCCTGAGGAATCACCTGTCGCCGCCACCTTCGCCTGGCAGCCGAGCAGGCCAGAGTCCTTCTTGCCGACCGCCTTCAGCTTTGCACCAGTGCACTTGTCGGCGTGGGCTGGAGCCGCCCCGACGGCGAGGAGGACGAGGGCACCGAGGACGACGCCCGTGAGTGACCTGAGAGACGGCATGCGGACCCCCTTGCCACCCGTTCCCCCAGTCGGGTCGCCTCGATGACTGGCTGTTGGCTACCGCAGCGCCGGGAAATCGTCAGCAGAAGAATGGAGAAAACTAGCCTACGAGGGCGGAGGAGGCCTCGGCGTCAGCGGGAGCGAGCTTGTCCGAATCGGGGATGGAAGTGGACAGCTGGACCGGCGGTCAGGAGCGAACATAGGTCGGGCTCAGGGCGATGGAACGGCCGAGGACGCGCGCGTCACTCGTCGAAGAGCGACCGCAGCACCGACCACTCCACGCCAAGCATCGCCGCCTGCGCATCGGCACGTCGATCGCGAGCACCAGAGCGGGTGGTGCGTCGCTTCGGCGGGTCGTAAAGAGCGCCGGCAAGCCGGCTCTCCCGCGACCTTCTTTTCTGGTTGACCCAGCTTTGGCACGTGCGGTATCCGAACAGCAGTTCATAGCGCCGACCGACTGGGGGACGGGCGGCAATCTCGGAGGATCGCATGCCGCCGGTCCGCTCCCGCTTCGTGGTGCTCACTACACTCGCGCTCGTCGCCCCGGCGAGTGCCCAGATCGCCGACCACCTCAAGTGCTACAAGGCGAAGGATTCGCGGGCGAAGGCGACCTACACCGCTGACCTTGGCGGCCTCGTGGCCGGGCCCGGATGCATCATCAGTTTGGAGAATCTCCTTCACCGGGGACGCTGACATGCCCGACGCTTCGCGGGCCTTGATGTGCATAGGTCGTTTGCTTCTCGCCGCCATCG
>JACXTT010013648.1_pt1 | contig 10681 bp, 7 predicted proteins | sample 9270951 | NCBI WGS metagenome assembly JACXTT01 (sample SAMN15532306, study PRJNA645909) | rock metagenome | isolation source: weathered quartz diorite | place: Puerto Rico | collected 2017-06-21
CCAAACCGTAAAAAACCTCCTACTGAATTCAATTGGCGCGCCCTTATTGGCAAAACGGTAAGCGCTACCAAGTGACCGCCCTGCTTGACCCACTAACAGCCACGCCGCGTGATTTCACCGATGCCTACATGGATGCGGGCAATTTCTACACGGAGATCCGGGAATTCGACAATGCCCGCACGCAATACCTAGCTGGCATTCGAGCAAACGCGAAAGAGATGCTTGCCTATCAGAAGCGCCTCGCCAACGTTCTCCTCTTGGCGGGTAAGCGGAGCGACGCCGAACAAGTCCTGAACGAGATTCTGAAAGATCACCCCGATGAAACTGCCGCACGAGCGTCCCGCGGCGCTCTGCAGCTTGCCAATGGGAAGCCAGAGGATATCGACCGGGCCATCGCGGATTTCAAGTACTTGGTCGAAAAGGAGCCGGCGAACATCAGCTTCATGTATCAGCTCGGCCGAGCCTACGAGTTAAGAGGCGCTGAGGAAGCCGCCAAGGGCCAATACCTCGCCATTCTCAGGTCGGATCGCGCCAATGTTCCAACCCTGGACGCTCTTTCGCATCTGTATCTTCGCGAACAGCGCTTCGATGATGCCAAGCGACAGGCCGAAGTGTGGCTTACGGTCGAGCCCGGTAATCCGAGCGCTCGATTAGTGCGTTCAGCTACCCTAGCCGCGCTGGGCGATTACGATCAAACCCGCGCAGCCCTGACCGGCCTGATTCACGACTATCCGAAACTGGAAGGGCCGTACCTGCAAATGGGACTGCTCGATGTTATGCAGAAGCGCTATGACGAAGCTGAACAGCTTTTCCGCAAGTACTACCAGCCAGGCCGCGGAGATTTTCGTTCGCTGAAAGGGCTGGTGGAAGTCTATCGGGCCCGTGGACAGAATGACAAAGCGCTCGCAACAATCCAGCAGGAGTTGGACAAGTTTCCCCGGTCGGCCGAAGGCCGCCAACTGATGGCTGAAACTGCTACTCGTGCGGGAAAATACGATTTGGCGATCGAGCAATATCAACAACTGCGGCTGTTACGGCCAGAGTCTCCCAGCGTTCCCCTCGAGTTGGGTCTCCTCTACGAAGCCAAGGGTCAGCGCGATCAGGCCATCATGCAAATTCAGGCCGCCCGGCAGATGAATCCGAAAGATCCGGTCGCGCCAGCTATCATGGGCAAGATTCGAGAGCAGGCTGGCCAAAAACAGGAAGCCCTCGCCGACTATCGCGAGAGTTTGCGCCTCGATCCAGAGAATACTTCGGTGATGAACAACCTCGCCTTCGCCTTGGCGGAGACCAACGGCGATCAAAACGAGGCTCTGCGAGTCGCCCGTAAGGCACTTGAAAAGAGCCCGAACAACCTCGATTTCGCCGACACGTTGGGCTGGATCTATTTGAAAAAGAAAGAAATCCAGAGTGCCTTGCAGGTCTTCCAAGGACTTCGGCAAAAGCAGCCGCAAAACGCCACTTTCCGCATTCACCTTGCGATGGCGCTTCTCGAAAATGGAGACGCGAGTTCGGCGCAGCGGGAGCTTATGGCCGCTCGCGAACTTCATCCTTCGGCGGCAGAGCAGGCCCAAATCCAGCAGTTGCTTGCCCAGTTATAAGAAAAGTGAAAAAGTACTAGAACCAAAATCGATGACCCGGCACGCATATTCGTTGACTGGTACTTGGAATTTCCTTATCATAACAGATGCCATGAAGACCCTGGTACCAGCCTGTATTAGTCTAATTCTTGTGTCGATGTCCACGTTTGCTGCACCAACACCCATCTCGCTCAACCAACTTGGTCAGCAAACCGTTCACATCACTGCATTTACGAACGTGTTTCACGGCACTGGTGCGGGCGGCGGAGCTTTCAACGAACAGATCGGCCCCTATAACGCAACGATCTGGTGCGTCGATTCGCAATTGACGGCCGCAGGCATTGGAGTCGATTACAGCGCGTACATCGAGGACCTGGGCGGGTTTCCAGCGGCGTTCGATTCTAATCACGTCCGTTACCAAAACATCAATACTATCGGGGCGGCTGGATGGACCTATAATTTTGCGACTGGCAGCAGCAATTACGCGGGCGGCAATCATTTGAGTTCCATACAAAACACGGATGCTCAAACTCGCTACAAACTGGCCGCGATTCTCATCAGTCAATACATCCCCAACGCGGGCCTGCCGGCTGACAACGCGCAGAACAATTCGATCCAGGACGCCATTTGGGAACTCACGGCCAATACAGGAAAAACCGTCAACCAAACGATCGGTGTGAACGCCCCTGGCGGTTCAAGTAACTGGATCGACTATGCGATCGGTGTCTTGAATGCAGGGACATTCGACTTCAGTTCGTGGGCAGTGGTGAGCGGCGGTTGGGCGCCCGGGACCTACTTCGCGGGTCAGACCGCGTATCAAACGTTCCTGGTGCAAGTCACACCGGAACCGCGATTCTACGGCCTCTTGCTAGTTGGACTGCTGGCGCTCTGTGGGATCATCTATAAGCGCCGGACGGCGCAGGTCTAAGCGTTCGCGCTCGACCAGTTCTAGCTCTTTTGTACTCGCATTTCGTACGACTGAACTATTGATGCGCCACCACGCGCATGACACCGTGGTAGTGCATGAGAATTCTGTCTTTTATCGCGATCGCCGCGATTCTCACTGGGGCGACAGCCTGCCGTTCGTCAAAATACTACATCGGCGAGGGTGACCGCTGGCTTCGGAATAACAAGCCAGCGGAAGCCGTTCTGGCTTATCGCAAGGCGGTCCAGAAAGACTCCAAGTCGGCTGAAGCGTACTACAAACTCAGCGTGGCGCAGCGCCGGGGCAATGACAACCCTGCCGCTTTCGACTCCCTTCTGCACGCGACCAGTCTGAATCCGGACCTGATGGAAGCGCAAGCCGAGCTCGGCGATTTGTACCTTGGCGGCTACCTCGCTTCGCTCAATAAGAATGCCTCCGTCTACGGGAACATCGCTCGAATTGCTGAATTGCTGCTGGCGAAGGATCCGAACTCGTTCGCCGGTTTGAGGCTGCGAGGCTACCTCGCGATCAGCGACAAGAAGCCGGACCAGGCGCTCGAGTATTTCCATCGCGCCGATGCAATCAAGCCTGGACAGCCCGACATCGCCTTAGGACTCACCCAAGGTCTCTTGTTACGTGGACAATTCGAAGACGCCCGCCGCACTGCAATGGAATTCATCCAGCGCGACAAGACTTTCGGACCGGTCTACGACGTGCTGTACGCCTACGAGATGTCGGCCGGAACGGTTACTGAAGCCGAGTCGCTACTCCGGCTGAAGGTGGCCAACAATCCGCAGAATCAAGATTTCAAGATCCAACTCGCGGAACATTATTGTCGGCTCTCGAAAAAGAACGAAGCGTTCAAAATCGCAGATGACTTGTTGGGCCATGGCACTCGGCAGGATTCGTACACCCGAGTCGAAGAGTTTTATCGTCGTGCGGGCGAATGGAATCGCGCTTTAGCTGCATTGGATCTCGGTTTGAAGGCCAATCCCGAACAGAAGCTGGAATATCTGCAGCGCAAGGCCACGGTTGTCGCGCTGGCTGGACGCCAGAAAGAAGCGATTGGAATTCTCGACGAAGTGCTCCGGGATAAGCCGTCGGCAAGGGACGCGAGAAAACTGCGGGCCGGCTTGCTGTTGGACTCGTCTGAGAAAAGCGATCGAGAACTAGCTTTGCACGAATTGCAAACGCTGGCGAAAGTGTCGCCCGATGATAAGAGCATTCCGTTTCAACTCGCCCGTGCCTACGCTTCAAACGGGATGACGAACGACGCCCGCCGCGAGTTTGAGGCACTGCATAGAACCGAACCCAACAACGCGACGGTGCTGCTCGGCTTAGCCGAAATCACTTCGGTGTCCAAACAGTTTCAGCAGAGCCTTGAATACTCGGAACGGGTTCTGGCGGCGGACGCGCGCAACAGGAATGCCAGGCTGTTGCACGCGACCGCGTTTGTCGGCCTTGGCCGGCTGAAAGACGCTCGCAACGAGTACTCCGCATTGCTTCGTGACGAGCCGCGCTTCACCGAGGCGGCACTTCAATTGGCCATGCTGAATGTCGAGCAAAAGCGATTCAAAGAAGCGGAAAAGTTGTTTCGTGAGACCTACCGGGCCCAGGATAACGATTTTCGCGCGCTTAAAGGACTCGTCGAGGTCTACGTGGCGCAAGGCGAATGGAAGAAAGCCGTCGCAATCGTTACCGACGAAATCAATCGCTTTCCGGATGCAGCTGTGCTTCACAGCCTGCTTGCATCTACAGCCGGAAGGTCTAATCAACTCGACTTGGCTATCCAGCATTACGAATGGATCGTCGAGCACCAAAAAGGCGATTTCGAAACTTATTCGGCGCTCGGCCAACTCCATCAGCAGCGGCACAATCTCTCGCGATCGGCGGACGCACTCGCCCAGGCGCGTGACCTGTCTCCGCAAGATTGGAAAACCTGGGCGCGCTTGGCCACCGTCCAGCAGGAAGCCAACCTTCGCGAGGAAGCCAGAAACAATTACCGGCATGCAATGGAGTTGGGAGCGAATGATCCACAACTCTGGAACAACCTGGCATATCTGGAAGCGGAGATAGGTTCGCATCTGGATGATGCACTCGCGCTCGCACAGAAAGCACTCGCCAAATCACCGGCCAATCCGGAATTCGCCGATACGCTGGGATTCGTCTATCTCAAGAAAAAGAATACAGCCAGTGCTTTGGACGTATTTCAAAGGCTCTCCAGTAAGTACCCCAACGAGGCGATCTATCGCTATCACCTCGCCCTCGCCCTGCTGCAAAGTGGCGATCAGGCGCAGGGCGAACAACAACTAAAAAAAGCAGTCGCCGCCGATCCTTCGCTGTCGTTCGCAGGTCAAAATTGACCACCTAATACCAGTACTAAACGGCCACAAGCCTAGATCCTTCGTTCATTGTTTCAAGAGAGCCTACTGCTTATGCTTTACGGGAGGAGTAAAGTGCATGCAGCGCAGCAGATTTCTACCTGGCCTTTTAACCTTTTTCTTTCTAACAATTTCGGCGAGCGCCAACCCTCACCGGCTGGACACGATCTCCTATAATTTCGCGCTGGCGGACGGCGGCGGTGGTTCCTCGGCGATACTCGACCTAAGCATGAATATCGAGATATTCTGCGTCGACTTCGCGAATACCATATTCGTGCCACACAGTATGTACTCGGCTAACCTATCGACCATCACTTCCGGATCGAACCTCAGCCTGACTCGATTCGGCGGAAATGCGAGCTGGAAGACAGTCACCATCGCCGATGACGGCGTCGACGGGCAAAGCAACGACGCAGCGGACTCGGCCATCATCAACGCTGCCGGCGCCCTGGCCCGCTATCAAATGGCCGCCTACCTGGTGTCGAAATACAACATCGGTGGAGGAAACAACGCTTTCAACAATGGGATTCAAACGGCAATCTGGAAAATCCTCAATCCGTCGAGTTACGCGCTCGCGCCTGTAACAGCCGACTCTTCCGAGGCATTGGAAAGCGCCGCCGAATGGTTCAATAGCACGTCAACTCTCGACCGCGATGCGTATCTAGCAAATTACCGGATAGTCAGTGACAGCACGATGACCAGTTGCAATGGCCCCGGAATGCCGCTGTGCTTGGGATTCCAGGAGCAGATCACCGTGGTTCCAGAACCTCGAAACGTCGCCTGGCTGTTGATGGGCCTGCTCGGCGTGTGTGCCGTTGCGTTCCGCCGATTTCGCACTACCGCCGCCGAGTAAGTCTTGGCTGGAGGGCCGGGTGCGAAACCGTGCGCGCATGTCATAATAAGCCGCATGTTGCGACCTGCCGCGTTATTGGTTGTACCCCTGATATGTTTCGGTGCATCTACGATGCCGCCCGACGCTGACCAGCGACTCGCTCACGATATCTACAAAGAGATCATCGAAATCAAGTCCGGCTTTACGACCGGCGCTACTACGCCGGTTGTGGATGCGATAGCGAAACGCCTGCGCGCCGCGGGATTTCCGGAGTCCGATATTTTCATCGGTGGCGCGATTCCCACCAAGGCGAACCTCGTCGTGCGCTACCGGGGTACCGGCAAGCTAAAGCCCATTCTGTTGCTCGCTCACACCGATGTCGTCGAGGCCAAGCGCGAAGACTGGAGCATGGATCCTTTCGTCTTCAACGAAAAGGACGGCTACTTTTACGGACGCGGCACTGCCGACGACAAGGCGCAGGTGGCGGTCTGGACTGCCAACCTGATCCGCTACAAGCGTGAAGGCTACAAGCCCGATCGCGACATCATTGTCGCGCTCACTGCCGACGAGGAAGGCGGTGGCCCGTACAACGGAGTCGACTGGCTGATCAAGAACCATCGCAACCGGATCGATGCCGAGTTCGCTCTGAACGAAGGCGGCCGAGGTCAGATGGTGAAGGGTAAGCGTCTTTCAAACGACATGCAGGCCGCCGAAAAATGGTACCTGGACCTGCGGCTGGAGGTTCGAAACAAAGGCGGCCATAGCTCGCAGCCCGTCCCCGATAACGCGATCTATCATCTCGCCGGCGCGTTGGTGCGGCTCAGCCAGTTCGGCTTTCCGCTAAAGACCAACGAAGTGACACGCGCGTATCTCACGGGCATGGCCAAGCTCGACACCACAGGCGCGAACGCCGATCTCGCAAAAACGGCGCAGAACGATCAGGAAGCAATGAAGCGGATCGCGCAGGCGTCCCCCGCCTGGAATTCGATGCTGCGAACCACCTGCGTCGCCACGCTGCTCGAAGGCGGACATGCGCACAATGCCCTTCCCCAACTTGCCGCCGCGAACATCAACTGCCGCGTGCAGCCGGACGACTCGTTGCAATAAGTCCTCGATACGCTCAAGAAGGTCATCGCCGACGATCAGGTTGTCATGTCGGTGACTCAGGAGCAAGCAAATTCCCCGGGTTCACCCCTTCGACCCGACATCATGCGCGCCATGTCGAAGCTGACGGACACGATGTGGCCGGGCGTTGTGGTGCTGCCCACGATGAGCACCGGGGCAACCGATGGCCGGGCGTTGCGCGCGATCGGCATTCCAACCTATGGAGTGCAGGGGTTCTTCGGCGAGCGCGATGACAATCGCTCGCATGGCCGCGATGAGCGAATGCTGGCGCGATCGTTCTACGAGGGTCAGACGTTCTTGTACGAGCTGGTGAAAATGCTGACTGTGGCGCAGTAACCGCTAGCGGAAAGCTGATGCCATTCATTCATAACGCAGCGCCGTGATCGGGTCAATCTTCATCGCCCGGCGCGCCGGGATATAGATGGCCAGCGCCGCTGCGGCCAACAGGGCTAGCGGAATCCCGACAAACGTTGTAGTATCGCTTGCCGTCACGCCAAAAATCAACGACGCCATCAGACGCGCGAAGCCGTATGCCAGCGGAAGCCCAACGATCAGGCCCGCGCCAGTGGTTAGCAAACCGCGGCCAAAAATCATTTGGAGCACGTCGCCGCGCGGCGCGCCTAGCGCCATACGAATTCCGATTTCATGCGTCTGCTCCGAGACCAGGTATGCCATCACCCCGTACACACCGATAGCTGATAGCAGCAGTGCGATCCCGCCGAAAATGCCCATGAGCGCGGCCATGTAATTCAAGCCGATGGCCCGGTTATGAATCGACTTCTCCATGGTTCCCATGTCGGTGATGGGCTGCTCTGGATCCACGGACCGGATCGCCGCGGTGACGGCTGGCGCCAGCAGCAAAGGATCACCGGCGGTTCGAACGCCGATGTCCATCCACAGCATGGGCGCCTGCTGGTAGGGAACGTAGAAGGTGCGGCGCGGCGCGCGGTCGTAAGGACTGTGGAAGATGTCGCCTACAACGCCAACGATGGTCATCCATGGAGCCGGAGACTCCGGCCCACCGATCTTGATATGTCTGCCGATGGGCGATTCGTTCTTCCACCATCGCTCGGCCATGCGCTCGCTGATGAGCGCAACCTTGGGGGCCTCAGCACCGTCGCTGGGGCCGAGCAAGCGTCCCGCGCGCAGTGGGATATGCAGAGTCTCGAAGTATTCAGGACTCACGACCTGGTACATGCCAGTGGGCTGGTCGCTGGGCGCCTCCGCCCGGCCTTCGATGGTGAAGCGCCGGCCGTTCGAGTGATCGCTGTAAGGCAGAGCCGAAACGGCCGTGACGGAGCGGGCCCCCGGCAACGCACGGATGCGCTCGAGCACCTGCCGGTAGAATTCGGCGACCTGGTGCTTCTCGCGATACTTGTTGTCGGTGATCGCGAGGCCCAGCGTCAGCAGGGTCGAAGGCTCAAGCGTCTTGCCCGTATTATTGATGGTGCGAAATCCCCGCACCATCAGGCTCGCTCCCACAAGCAACACCACTGCCAGAGCAACCTCGGTGGCCACCAGAATATTTCGAAGCCGTTGTCCCGATTTTCCAATAGACGCGCTACGGCCACCTTCCTTCAGCGCGCCGACGAGGTCGGGATGCGAGCATTGCCAGGCGGGCGACAATCCGGCCAGCAGTCCACTGGCTACCGCGGCAGCCAGGGTGAATAACAGCGTCCGGCTGTCGAGTTGCATGTCGTTCCAGCCGAGAATGTAACGCCGCACTTCTGCGGGCATTCCGGCCTGCATCATACTCAGTCCCCATTTGGCGACCAGAAGTCCGACGGCCGCCGCCGCTAAGGCGAGCAGCACATTTTCGGTCAACAGTTGCGTGATGATCCTGCCGCGGCCAGCGCCCAGGGCTCTGCGCACAGCGATTTCGCGCAACCGACCGCTGGCGCGCGCGAATTGCAGATTCGCCACGTTGACGCAAGCGATCAGCAGTACGAACGCCACCGAGCCGAGCAGCATGATCAGGTATCGGCGCGTTTCGTAGTCAACGAGGAACCTGAGCGCCGGCCAGACGATAAAACTTCGGCCCTTGTTGCTGTCGGGATAAATCTTTTCCAAGCGTGCTCCGATGCTCGCTATTTCGGCCTCAGTTTGCGGGATGCTTCGGCCCGGCTTCAAGCGGCCAATCGATCGGAGGGAATGTGAGCTGCGTGAGTTGCGCTGCGCCGGAGCGAGTGCCATTGGTGTCCAGACGTCGGTGGCAAGCGGAAACTGGTAGCTGGCCGGCATGACGCCGATGACCGTAGTCGGCTGGTCGTCCAGCCGGATGGACTGGCCTACGATGGCCGGATCAGCCCCGAATCGGCGCCGCCAAAATCCATCGCTCAGAATGACCTCGTGCTCGCGGCCGGGCTGATCCTCACCGGGCTGAAACGCACGCCCCAGCACCGGATGAACGCCCACGACGCCGAAGAAGTTCGAAGTCACCAGTGCTTGGCCGACGCGCTCCGGCTCTCCGCCCTTGCCGGCCAGGTTGGCTAGACCGCTCTGCCAACTGGCCAAGCCCTCGAGCATCGTGTTCTCGCGGCGGATGTCGTCGATATCGGCTGGCGTTGCGGAGTTCCACTGATCCAGGTCGCCGGTGCTTGCCTCCAACACCGCCACCAGGCTTTCCAGGTGCGGTAACGGCACGGGCTTCCAGAGCAAGGCGTCGCAAACGCTGAAGATGGACGTAGTGACGCCGATTCCGAGCGCCATCGTCAGAACTGCCGTGATCACGAAACCGGGCGATTTTCCGAGCGTGCGTCCGCCATAGCGGATGTCTGGCCAGAGGTTCATGGTTCACCCCTGGATTCGATACGCATTCGTGGCACGCCAAGTTCCACGAAAGAGCCCGTCTACCCATCGCGTGAACTGGCCGGCTATTTCGAATTTCCGCCAGGCTCATTGCGTCACGAGCTGTTATCTTGAACCGAACCTCTCAACCGGCGGGAGAGTTTTTGCCGGAGTGAGCTTGAACACGAATAGCCTGCTTGGGTAGTCTTCAGGAACGAATAGAAGCTGTTGGCGACCGACCGCCATTCCTTCTCGCGTGTAGGGTGCGCCGCGATCGGTGTTGCCGGCGGCAAGGCGCCGCAGAACATGGAACGAGGACGGGTCGAGCCAGTCTACCGCCCCGCTTCGATCCGCAAGCAAACCTGATGCAACCAAGATTCCCGAATAGAACTTGATGTCCTGATAGGCATTGCCGCTTCCGATAGGAACCTTCCGCTTAAGGTTGCCCTTTTGATCCCAGATGTAAAAGTCGCGGCTATCCCAGTTCCCAGCAACAAGCAGCTTGCCTGTTACAGCGATGCAACCGATATGGTCGGAGACCTGGAATTGAGACTCGAGTTGAAGAGTGCGCTTGCTGCGCCGCTCAATCACGCTGGCGCTGTTGGGACGATACTCGGCAACCGGAATCCAGAGAGACGTGCGATCGCTAGAAATGCCGCCCGGATGAAAGCGGATGCCATCGGTCACCTCGACCTGACGTAGAAGCTCGCCCGACTTTAGTGAGAATTCGTGCAGGTATCCTTTGCGATCGGCCGTGTCGACAGACGTAACCCAGACGCGCTGTCCATCGATATCCACGCCTTGCACATGATAGGTGGCGCCTTTCAGCTCAAGCACGCGCTCGGGTTTGAGATCCGCTAGAGAGCGCGGGGGTGATTCAGCACGCAAACAGCCAACCAGCAGTAGTAGCAGGGCACGTGACATCTGGTACGAGCATAAACCACCAGGCAACGCGTGGCGGACATTGCGAACCGCTCTCGGATAGCGACCTGTCATTGATTTTTGTTGATAGCTCTGCACATCTGCAACACCGAATCGATATATACTAAAG
>JACXTT010013650.1_pt1 | contig 10681 bp, 10 predicted proteins | sample 9270951 | NCBI WGS metagenome assembly JACXTT01 (sample SAMN15532306, study PRJNA645909) | rock metagenome | isolation source: weathered quartz diorite | place: Puerto Rico | collected 2017-06-21
CTACCATCTTCTCGTCCTTGTTCATCAATGCAATGCTCAGAGCGTCCGCCGAGCTTTCGACCTCCGGACTCGGGTACGCGCCATGCTCAAGCAGGAGCTTCGCGATTTCGTAGTGCCCGTTGTAGACCGCCGAATACAACGCGTGTCCGTGCGGTGCGATTTGCTCCTCAGGCAGATTCGGATCGGCGCCGTGCTCCAAAAGCAGCTTCACGATTTCGAAGTGGCCTCTGGCAGCGGCATTCTTCAGCGGGGCTCCGCCGCCCAGGTAGTAGCCACCGTGCTCGCCTAGCTGGTTGGCCAGCGTCGGGTCTTGATTGAGCAGCTCTCGGACGCGTTGTACATCGCCGGTATGCGCGGCGGTGTTCATATCGCAGTACGCGCCGCGGGCCAGGAGGTGCGCGAGCACTTGAGACGGAGAAGTCGGCCCGTACGCCGGCACGTCTCGCCAGCCGGGGTAGTTGTAGTCGCCGTTTGTGATATGGATCGGGCGCGCGCAATCCTGACGCTGAGCATTGATGTCCGCGCCTCGATCGAGCAACTCGTCGATAATATCGATCTGTCGGGTCATCACCGCCCAATGGATCGGTTGACGGCTGCCTGCGTCGCCGGTATGCAATAGCTCGGGTGATTCATCGAGCAGCGTACGCACCTTTGAAATGTCATGGTCGCGGATCGCTTCGGCGACGGCCTCACCTTTTGGCGAGGCGTTGTGCTTGATCGCGAGTTTGGTCTCGAGCAGTCTCTCCATCTCCAAGTATCCGCGGTCACGAGCGATCTCAAGGAGTGAATCATTGACAGCCAGACCGGTCGGATCGGGGTCACGGTCGAGCAGGAATTCCGCAACCGCAATCTGGTTCTCGCGCACCGCGAAGTAGAGGGGCTTGCGATAGTTGTGATGGCAACGCACGATCGCCGGGTCTTTGGCCACGAGCAACTTTACCGCCTCCAGATCTCCGGTGATGCAAGCGCAGAACAGCTCCCAAACATCGGTGCCCGAGCCGCTGGACCAAAGCAGCGGCACGTTTTTCTTGAGTTCGTCGGGCTGGATCATGCGATTGATCTTTTCATTGGTATTCATAGGTCTCCACAAGCGGGTTGTAGTCCGGCCTTCAGTCAGGCGGAAGTTCGTATGTCACGCCTTCCGGCAAAGCGCGAGGACTGCCTCGCCAACGCGCACCCTCGCGGCGTGGGTGCGGGGCATGTGTTTGCGGATGCCCACACTCGTCAGCCGGTGGGAGCTTCACGCGGTTGTATGCGACTTGGCCTCAACGAAAAGGCGGGCTCGCATATATATTCAGCAAGGCGGCGCTCCAGGAAGGCTCCATCGTGAACAACCCACGGCTGGCGTCTGCGGGCATCCTTTTAGCGGTTGGAAAGTCGGATAGTGTCATCAATGCCCGCAAGAGCTGTTTCGCGTCCATCGGCTATCTACCTCTTATTAGCCCCCGGGATGGTATTTCCGCTCGGTGTGCCCCTTGAGTTGGGAAGGGAAGAAGTACACTTCCCTCAAGTCCCCGGTGCTGTATCGTTTCGCCTGGTCGTTGAAGTGTGGCGACCTCGGATCGCCGTTCTCTCCGCCCGCGGTCACGGCTCGTGCCCTCACGGTCTTACCGAACTCAACGACGGCCACAAAGCTATTGCCGCTTGTTCCGTAAAACTTCTTTGAGCCCTTGTACGGGCGAGCGCCGAACGAGGCCAATGATCCCCAGTTCCCAGATGTGAAGCCGACGGAAATACTCGGTCCCGCATCGCTGAACGGATGTACGATATCGTCGGTCAGCCGCTGGAAGCGATTGATATCGCCCCTGGACGTCTTCCACGTTCCGAAGTCTGCGGTGAGTTTGTCACACGCCGTAGAGAGTGATTGCAGCAGTTGCTCCGCCGGGACTTTGGTTGCGACATAGTCAGGTGCGAGCATGCCAGAACGTCTGGCCTCGCCCGCCACTCTCCTCTGGATTTCGTCTCCCCAAAGGACTGCGATCGACGTTGGAATGGACGTCACCGACCACCGCAGGTCCCAGACCCGCAGGAGGGCAATCTGGTCGGACAACTTCGCTTTGAGTGGGTCGGTTGGAGGGGACTGGTCCCAGGCTTTGACCAATGCCGGGATCGGCTTCTCAAACCACGGTAGATAGCTGTCGTAGGCGGCGGCAATCAGCGAGTCAGGCGTGAAATCCTTCTTGTTCTCCAGCACTCTGATCGCGTGTAATCCACGGGCGGACTCAACGCCGGAATCGACATAAACCGGGTAGTTTGCTTTCTTCGGGCTGCTCGGACCTGCCGCCGACCAAGGCCAGTTGTTGCTGTTGTAGAGCCAGCCGCTGGCGGGATTCAACAAGAGCGGGGACTCGTCCACAGACAGCAGGCCGCGCCAATCCGTTTCAGGGTTGCTGCCGTCCACCGGCTTGGTCCAGTCGAATTTTGGATCGCGCCTCGGAATAAAATTGCCGTGGAAATAAGCGATGTCCCCATCTGCATCCGCGAAGATCGTGTTGTTCGACGAGTTCGTGTGCAACTCCATCGTCCGCTTGAACGCCTTATAGTCCTTTGCCTTGGTGCGCGTGTACGACTGAATCAGAGCCTTTACGGGTTCCTGCATCATGCGAATGCTCAACCATTTCTCCTTTGTTGAAGCGACGATGGGCCCGTGTTGGGTGCGATAAACAGTAAAAGTTTTCTCGGCGATCCCCTTTTCGGTCTTGTAGGGGACCTTGATCACTGAAGCGGCTACCGGACGCTCTTCGTTCCCGTATTTGTAATTGAATTGATAGCCCTTCTTAATTACGGTTTCGAGATAGGTATCGATGCCGTCAACGGCGCTGGTTGTGTGCATCCAACCCGCGCGCTGGTTGAACCCCTGATAGATGAAGAACTGTCCCCACGTCGCCGCGCCGTAAGCATTCAGCCCTTCCTCGCTGGTCATCTGCAACTCGGATCTAAAAAAGAAAGACGTGTGCGGATTGATCAGCAGCAACGCCTTGCGGCCAACGGTGTTTGACGGCGAGATTGCGATGCCGTTCGACCCATTTGGCTCGTCGGGCGCGTCGCGTTCAGCATTCGACAGCACCGGTGCCTGACCGCCGCCGTAGAAGGTCTGTAGCTGCTCCAGGCTAATGGTCTCGATGTCTCCACCGATGCTTCCCTCGGTGAAGGTCAGCGCCATCCAGGGTTCGAAGCGCTTGATGATCCTCGGCGTTACCTGTGGATGCTTTAAGAGATAAAAGTTCAGACCATCGGCCCACGCATTCATCAAGGCTTTCAGCCACACAGGGCTCGAAATATAGTGCTGCTTCATCACGTCCGGATCGATGAACAGCTTCATGCGCAGGTCTCGCCACACCGCCGACTCGCCCTCGGCCTCCGCCAGGCGCCCCATGGAGTTGATGTAGTTCGTCTCGACGCGATTGAAATCGTCTTCAGCCTGGGCGTAGATCGCGCCGAACACAGCGTCTGCGTCGGTCTTGCCGGCGATATGCGCAATGCCCCAGTCGTCACGCGTTATCGTCACGTTCCGGGCTCGGCGTTCCCAGCGATCGGATTCCTTGTTTTGTGCGCCGGGTGAAGCGCCGGAGCCGAATGCGAGCGCGAACGTCAGAAACAAGACGAGGCTGAGCTTCTTCATAAGGGATCCTCCCTGAGATTCTCAGCCCAATAATAGACAACACTCCGGGTTGGTTTTGCCAGTCATTGACTGCGCGCCTCAGATTCAAATCAAGAGATGCGGGAAGGCTCGTGATCCATCCCGTCGTCGTCCATGCCTCCAGTGAAGAGAGTTCGTAGTCCGGCCTTCAGGCAGAAGCTCGTAGCCACAGACCACGATTGACCGGTCGCCCGTCGTTACAAGCTTCCGCCTGAGGCTGGACTACGAACTCCTGAAGATTCACCTTCCGAATCTCCGTGCTGTGCGCGCCTTCGCTTTGGAGGCCTCCTCCTCGCGATTCTTCGGCGATGCGGTCGATTCGAGGGAAACCAGAAGCAAGCCCGAGATCCTGGCTATGTCGTCGACGGCTGAAAGGAATGCCGCCTTGTTCGCCTTCGATGGTTTGTTGAAGCCGCTGATCTTTCTGACAAACTGAAGCGATGCCGCGTGAATCTCGTCGTCGGTGACCGGCGGCTCAAAGTTGAATAGTGTCCGGATGTTTCTACACATTCCTAATTGTCGCTTCTCAATTCTGGCGTTCACCGAGACAGAAGCAGAGCCCGTCCGGCGCGATGACGAAAAAGACTTTGTACGACGTGTCTCCGTATTGGTCAATCCGGAATCCGGCGTCTTCTCTTTCCAGGCCATTCGATTTCAACTCCGCGAATGCCGCTTCGGCGTCGTCGACCTCAAAGAAGCATCCGTCCTGGCTCGGGTCGCCACCGTTCTCAGCCAGACCGATTTGAATGACATCTCGACCGAGAACGGCGGACTTACAAGGCGAGTCGCTCCGAGATAGAAGCTTGAACCCCATTACTGTTTCGTAAAAAGGAATGGCGCTGTCAATATTCTCGACAGGCAGGTTCATCGCGTCCTCTTTATAAGGCCAGGCAGTTTTGAAGAGTGCCTTCATTCTGTTCTCCCTGTATTACGAACGGGTTCTCAGCCCTCCTAATGTTCTGAGAATTCGGTATCCTCAGGTTCATCCGTGTGGCTCTCGGCTTTGATTGTATAGCTGTCCGGGTCGGACAGGAAGTGAACCCACTCCTTAGTCATCTCGAAACCGAGTGCGTCGATATAGTAGTGGACGGACTCTTCGATGTTGGATACTTGGAAGAACGGCACCGCTTACTTGACGTGTGACTTGGGCTTTGTTTCGGATTTCATTGATCGATCTTCGATGCCCTCTATTTTCCACTGTCCATGTGCCAACCGGGATTCACCCACTGTCCTTTGCGCAACACAAATACTTCGGTAACGCGGCCGGTTTGCTGGTATCGCTGGCCACCAGTCTCAAGCTCGTAGGAATAGTCGGAGTACACCACTGCGGTGTAGCCAAAAACTTGAATTTCGGTTCTTGGAAACTCCAGCTTAACAAGCTTGCCGCCGCTTTTTGCAAACCGCTCCGCGCCCTCGAAGATCGCTTTGCGATTCTCCCAATGGTTGTCGCCTGAATTGATTGCTATTGTCTCCTCCGGAATTAGCTTTTCGAGGGCCGGCCGATCGTTCGAGAAGTACGCTCTCCAGACGGCTTCTCGCGCGTCGAGCAACCGCTTCTTCATTTGGTCTCCAAGGGGCCTCAGGGTTTGGTGCTGCTCCGCGGCCGATTCCGGGTGAAGCTCTGTATCGCTGCCGGTTTGGATCCACGAGCCCTTTTGCTTGGTGTAAAAATCCGCGATGCGAAGAACGCGCTTTGCGGGACCGCTTGGTGTATTTGACTCGACATCAGCGGTGAAACACACAAAGGCCGCATCCCCCTTGAAGATCATATCGAATTCGCGCATCTTGTAGCTTTTCATGCCGTAAGGACTTGCGGGGTCGACATAGACGTTTCCCATATATCCGTCGACGCCGTGAATCATGGTGGTCGAGCCTTCCAGGTACCCCAGCCAGTTCTGTTCGTGGGTCGCGCGCAGCTTGGCTGCGTCTTTCTGGATGAACGCCTGGAAAATGCTGTCGATGTGAGCGCGGATTTCAGCGCGATCCGCATCGCGGCCGTCGGCCCCTTTAGCCGGAGCTTGCGCTCGAACGAGCATCGCGAGTCCCGTCAAGGTGATGAGAGATAGCAGGAACTGTTTCTTGAACATGGTCTTCTCCTCGATAGGTAGACACGCTCGCCGTTTGACAAAGCCAACCAGGATCGCATCAGTTTCCTCTTAGCATCTTGTTAGCGAACGAAAACACTATCAAGCGAGCTCGAATCTCCGCTCCAGCTTGCTTCGTCCTACTTTGAAGCGTTTGTCTTGCTGGGATCGTCAGCCGGGTTCACGTAGTTCAGCACAAACGGCCCGGTTCCGTGGACCTGCACGGTGGCGGCCGTCTTCGCCAACGCGAAATGCCGCATTTCAGCCGGCATCATCGCGTATGCCCCGGCGAGAAGTTCCTTCATCCCGGCCTTATCAAACTTGTCGCCCATCCCGAAAGCTATCGTGCCTGAAATGACGGTTACGTGTTCGTCGGTCGGGTGCCAATGCGGCGCAATCTTATAACCGGCTGGGAACTTAAGTCTGATAACAAACGGCCCGGCCGCCGCCGGATTGCCGGAAATAACTGCGAACTGCGCACCCTTCGTGAGACTCGGCGGGGCGGGGCCCCACTTCACTTCGTCGGCGGTAAGCGCGATGTGCGTCTTTGGTTCCTGCGCCAGGCCGAGAGCAGCAACGGCAACCAGACCAAGTACAACGCTGAAAGCTTTCTTCATCTTATACCTCCAATGCTTGAACAGGTGACCCGAGGTTGGCGGTTTTAAGCGCCACCCTGATCCGCTCACGATAAATCACCTCAGAGCGATGCGCAATCGTTACCGGCGGCTCGGTACCATTCTTCAAACTACCTTCGCCAAAAGAAAGGATGTTCTACCACGAGGAACTCAATCCTCGAGCCGTCTGTGCCGCCGACATAAACCCGTTGCGTGGCCTTCACGAAGTCCGCCGGCTGGCCTTTCGGAATATCCATAAACTTCTGCGGATTTCGGTCGGTCAGCGGGAACCACGAACTTTGAACCTGGATCATGATCCGGTGCCCGGCGCGAAAAGTGTGGGCCACGTCCGGCAACTTGAAGCGAATCCGATCCGGCTTACCTGGCTCAAAGGGCACCGGCTTCTCAAAACTCTTTCGATACTTGCCGCGGAACGGCTCACCGCGAATCAACTGCTGATAGCCACCCATTTGTGAGATGACCGGCCCGGCCGGAGCACCGGGCACCGGCGCCGGCGGAGGATTGTTGAAGTCCGGATAATCTCCGGGATAGACGTCGATCACCTTGACGTCGAAGTCCGAATCCGTCGCGGTCGTCGAAACTTTGAGATCAATCGCAATCGGACCAAACACCGTAACATCGTGATCGAACGGTTCGGTCCTGTACACCAGCACATCCGGACGCGTCGTCGCAAATCGCTGGTCCTCGGTCATGTAGTCGCTGCGGACCGCCAGCGACACCACGCCAACATAAGGCACCGGCCGATTTGGATCCGAAAGGTATTCGTCAAACGCTTGTGTCGCAGGTTGCTCCCACGCCAACTTGCCTTTTGCGTCCAGATACATCGTCTTGGGCTGCGCCTGTTCCGCCGGCCACATATCAAACTTGCGCCATTGATTCATGCCGGTCTCGAACAGCCAGGCCTTGGGAAATTTGCCTTCTCCCTTGCCCTTGAGGTGATACATGAAAAAAGGGAATTCGATCTTCTCGCGATAGTAGGCCCCCGTCTTCGACCCAAAGTTCACGTTGCCGAGCTTATCACCGTCGCCGCGCGCAAATCCGCCGTGATTCCACGGCCCCATCACCAGCATCAGGTTTTGTGGGGGTGAGTTCTTTTCCATGAAGTCGAACATTCGCAGCGGCCCCTGTGGGTCTTCCTGATCGTACCATCCACCCACTATCATCACCGCCGGCTTGATCCCTTTTAGGTGTCTCCAGATCGATCGAGTCTGCCAGAATTCGTCGTAGGTTGGGTGCTCGATATTCTGCGTCCAAAAGAGCTGACGGTGTTTGAAGTACCTCTCGTCTGCGTCAGCCAACGAACCCATGTTGAGGTAGAACTCGTAGCCGTCCGGCGTGCCGTAGTCGAAGGCCAGCGCGGTCGGAGGCGGCGCGGGGTCTCCCTCGCGTTGCCGGAAGCCCTGATAGAAGCGAAAGCGGGCGCCAGCATGAACGCGCCGTTGTGATAGGAGTCGTCATTCAAGTAGTAGTCAGTAACCGGCGCTTGCGGGGATACCGCCACCAGCGCCGGATGCGCGTCAATCATGCCCGCCGCCGCAAAGAAGCCCGGCTGCGACACGCCCCACATTCCAACCTTGCCGGTGTTGCCGGCGATGTTGTTGACAAGCCATTCGACGGTGTCGTAGCAGTCGGTGCTTTCGTCGGTGTCTTTCGGACCCTTCGCAGGTTTGTGCGGGCGGATGATCGTGAAATCACCTTCGCTCATGAACCGGCCGCGGACATCTTGATAAGCGAAGATGAACTTCTCACGGGCGAAGAGTTCCGATGGTCCAAGAGTCGCTCGATACTTGTCCGCGCCATACGGTGCGACATTATAAGGCGTGCGCTGTAGCAGGATGGGATAGGTCTTCCCCTCGGCGATCACGTCCTTGGGAATGTACACCGAGGTGAACAGCTTCACCCCGTCGCGCATGGGGATTCGGTACTCATACTTCGAATAGTTCTCGCGCACCAAGGCCGCGCCGGGCTGAGCAGCCGCCGCAGCCTGTGCGTCCGCCTGACTAGTCTGGCCCGCGCTTGCAGCCGGACGTTGGGCAGCGGTCAGTGACGCCATTACGAGGCAGATCGTAAATGCGTTGCGAAGCTTTTTCATCTTGTTGCCGTTCATCAGCTCCCACATGTGATCTCGACTCCAATCGAAGGTTACGAAAGCGCGTCTGCGCCGAGTCGCGCGCATAATACCACGAGCCTATGGGAGGTGTGAAAACTACCGCGAATCTCTCCAGGTTAATTCTGCAGTCAAGTGAAACTAGCGGGTGAAATGTTTCAAGTTCCTGCGACTCGTGTGATTGCGTTCTGATCGGGACAACGCGATTTAGGCCGGAGCTTTCTGCGTCGTGGTTTGCATAGTATTCTTGTGGTCGGGAAAGGTGCTTGAATAGTATTCGTGCCCGCTTCCCGGCCATAAGCATGCGAGGAGGTGTAATGCTATCAAACGTCTTGACGCGGAGAGATTTTTCGATAAGCCTGGCTTCACTGTTCTCGTATCTCGGAACCGCCTTACCTGGGCTCGGATCCGTCGACGCTCGTACAGTGCCAGTCGAAGGGAGCGAGGAGATATCCCATTCCGCTGAGGCCATTCACCAGGAAGTCGTTTTCAATGCCAGCCGTAGGCGCGTCTATCAAGCCCTCACTGACGAGAAACACTTCGACAAAGTCGTGCAGTTGAGCCAGGCCCGCATGTCGTACGGGTCGAAGCCCACCCGGATCAGCAGAGAAGTGGGCGGCGCCTTCTCTCTATTCGGCGGCTTTATCCTGGGACGACACATCGAGCTCGTGCCCAACGAGCGACTTGTCCAAGCCTGGCGCGAGGCTAGCTGGAAGCCAGGGGTCTACTCGATTGTAAAGTTCGATCTTACCGAGCAAGGCTCCGGAACCAAACTCACCTTTGACCACACCGGCTTTCCCAACGGCGCGTCGCAGCAACTCGCCTCAGGATGGAAGGCAAACTACTGGGAACCGCTGGCGAAATACCTGGCTTAGGAGCCGATCAGTCAGCGATACCACCGGCGTCGCTGAAGAGAAATCTACTCGATTCGATGTGAGTGCCGGCGGTACCACTCTCCCTGTCACCTTGCCTCTGCGACGCCAAGATGAATCTTCATGAAATCAATGGCTCCGCGAACGATTTCGCGAGATCTCTCATCATTATTCTGGTTGTCAAACCCGTGAACTCCCTGCGGATGATTGGCAAAATCAATCGTGACGTTTTTGGTGATCGCCTCTTTGACGAAACGATCAATTGAATCGTTCATCGTCGGTACCTCATCAAGTCCGGCCCGCGCAACGAAAATGGGGGGCATGTTTGTGGCATTCGCCAGATAGGTGATCACCGAGAAAGCCCTCACCACTTCCGGCGTCTCATTCTTTCGGTGTGGTTCTGATTGTTGAATATCCAAAAAGGCATAAAACGACACAAGGCAACGGACAAAGTTTAGGCTGTCGCGCATGGCCAAACTCAACATCGGCCCGCCAGCCGAATATGCAGCCAGGCAGATTCTGTCCTTATCGATATTCAAGGAATCTGCATTAGCGCGCATGAAGGTGATGGCGTCGGTGACATCTTGCGCGGCTTCGGTCATCAATGGTTTAGGGTAGCCGAGCCGATGCGTGAATGTGATTCCGACCAGCCCTGATGCACCAACCAGTCGGCCCCAACTGACATAGAATCCCCAGTCCTTTGGTTTAAACTGCGCCCCCACTCCGCCATGGATAAAGACCACTGCAGGACGTCGCTCGCCTTTCGCCAACCGAGGCGGAATGTAAACGTCCATTAAGAGATTGGAATTTGTAGTGCTTGAGTATTTCAAATCCTTATGAACTTTCACTTGATCCATGCCTGGGACACGGTAAACGACAGGCATCGCGACTATTTCACTCATAGTGCGGGTGCGATCCTGAGTCGTGGCGGGACTGGCTGTGTCGCGTTTCTGAATAGAGTCTGGCGCCACTGGCCTTGTGTGTTCTGAAGCTTGCTGCTGCATTGCATTGCCGCTGGACGCGCCTAAAGTTACCAGTAAGATCAAGAAATAGTGAGTCATACTAAAGTCTCCTTAACGACTCACGATCTCACGCTGGGAATATCTAATTCAAGTGGACCGTTCACACTATCAACACTTCCTCACTGGCGGGTCTTCAGTAGACTCATTGCCTGGGATCGCATAATCTTTACGACGCTAGTAGACTGGCGTAACGTGCAATAGCACAGGCGAGAAAGGAGAAGCGATGCTGTTAGCAGAGAAACCTCGGGCCTTGTCGCGCAGTTCGATTCTGTCAGTCGTCAGCACTGCCTTCTACGTTATGCTCCTGGGCATCGCAATCAG
>JACXTT010013651.1_pt1 | contig 10680 bp, 10 predicted proteins | sample 9270951 | NCBI WGS metagenome assembly JACXTT01 (sample SAMN15532306, study PRJNA645909) | rock metagenome | isolation source: weathered quartz diorite | place: Puerto Rico | collected 2017-06-21
CGCGGCGCCGCCGGGACGGCCACCGCCGCCGGATCGGGCAAACCCAGCGCGGCCCGCCCGATGCCCGCCGACGAGTCGAACACGCGCACCGACGCCGCGCGCGACCGCGGCGACGGCGCCGGCAGCGAGAACTTGCCGCTCTGCTCCATGGCGAAACGGAGCGCCTGCTCGTCCTCGGCGGTGTCGTAGAAGCACAGCGCGAGCAGGCTCGCGAACTCGCGCGCGCTGGCGAAGCGGCTCTCCGGCCGCGGATCGAGCGCGCGGGCGAACAGCGTATCGAGCGACTTCGGCAGCTCCGCGCGCAGCTGCGACGGCGGCGTGGGGTTGCCCTTGATGATGGCGACGCAGATGAGGCCGATGGTGTTGCCGTCGAACGGCAGCCGCCCGGTGAGCGCCTCGTAGGCGACCACCGCGAGCGCCCACAGATCGGGGCTCTTCTCCGACTCGACCATGCCGGCGATGTGCTCGGGGCTCATGTACGCCGGCGTGCCGATGAGGTTGCCGTCGTGGGTCAGGCGCGTGTGCTCGCCGGCGACGCTGGTGCGCTTGGCGATGCCGAAGTCGACGATCTTGGCGCACAGCCCGTCCTGGCCGCTCACCAGGAAGATGTTCTCGGGCTTGATGTCGCGGTGGGCGATGCCCTTCTCGTGGGCTTTGTCGAGCCCGCGCGCGACCTGGAGGATGACCTCGCACGCCTGGGCGACGTCGAGCCGGCCGCGGGCGAGGCGCGCGGCCATGCTCTCGCCCTCGAGCAGTTCCATCACGATGAACGGCGTGCCGTCGGCCATCACCCCGCGGTCGAAGGTCTGGACCACGTGCGGGCTCTTGATCTGCGCGCTGGCGGTCGCCTCGCGCTCGAAGCGGGTGATGATGGTCGGATCCGCGGCGGCGAGCTCGGTGTGGATGAACTTCACCGCCACCTGGGTCTCGAGCGACAGCTGGTCGGCGACCCACACCTCGCCCATGGCGCCGCGGCCGAGGCGCCGCACCAGGCGCAAATTGTCCCTGACGAGCAGGCCGGGCGCGAGCTGCATCCGCTCCCGCGATGATAACGGAGCGCGCGCGCTACCGCATCTTTGTGCCGGCCTTGCCCAGCCGGAGCACGATCCGCGCGTGGGCCGGATCCACCGGCTGGACGCTCAGGCGCTGGCCGCGGGCGAGCACCAGCATGCCGGCGAGCCCCTTGTCCGCCTTGAGCGCGGCGAGCGGCACGAGCGCGCGGAACTTCTCGACGAACGCCACGTCGACGAGCCACCAGCGCGGGTCGTCCTTCGTCGAGCCGGCGTCGAAGTAGTCGCTCTTCTTGTCGAACTGGGTCGGATCCGCGTAAGGCTTGCTCGCGACCCGCGCGACCCCGGCCACGCCGATGGCGTCGCTCGACGAGTGGTAGAACAGCACCGGGTCGCCCGCCGCCATCTGGTCGCGCAGGTAGTTGCGCGCCTGGTAGTTGCGCACCCCGTCCCAAGGCGTCTCGCCGTCGCGCTCGAGGTCGTCGATCGAGTAGACGTCCGGCTCGCTCTTGATGAGCCACCACTTCTTGCTCATCCCCGTCCTATAGTGGGGGTGATGGATACCCTGCTGCAGAAATTGTTCGCCCTCAGCGAGATCGTCCCGGAGACCGCGGATTTGGCAATGGTTTCGGCTTTGCCGGCGCGACACGTCAACTCGAGCGCGTCGAAGATCACCTCGGCCGCGCAGGATCCGGCGCACGTGGCGATCGTCGACGCGGCGATCCAATGGGCGCAGAAGGACGTCGGCAAGGGCGGAAATCGCAAGCTCGTGGCGATGCGCGCGGTCGAGCGGCTGGCGGTCGAGTTCACCCGCGCGCTGGCCGAGCGGATCCAGGGGCGCGTGAGCGTGGAGATCGACGGGCGGCTCGCCTACCAGCGGCGGCCGACCATCGACAAGGCGCGCGAGCTCGTCGCCCAGCTGGAGGAGCTCGGCATCGCCAAGGAGCGCGTGCTGGTGAAGATCCCCGCCACCTGGGAGGGCATCGAGGCGGCCAAGACCCTGCGGCAGAAGAGCGAGATCCGCTGCCACATGACGCTGCTCTTCGGCGTGCACCAGGCCGCCGCCTGCGCCGACGCCGGCGCGGACCTCATCGCGCCGGCGGTGGGCCGGATCAGCGACTGGCACAAGAAAGCCGGAAGCACCGCGACGGGCGCCGACGACCCCGGGGTGAAGGCGGTGTGGGCGATGCGCGACTACATCCGCACCCACGGCTACGACACCATCGTGATGCCCTGCACCTTCCGCGGCACCGAGCAGGCGCTCGCGCTCGCCGGCTGCGAGATGATCTCGCTGCCGTCGCAGACCATCGACGAGCTGCGCGCGCGCCACGACGAGCTCCGCCCGGCGATCGACCGCCACGCCCCGCCCGCGAGCGCGCCCGAGCGGCTCACCATCGACGCCGGCAAGTTCCAGGAGCTCCACGCCGCCGACGAAGTGGCGAACTCGAAGCTCGCCGACGGCGTGCGCAACCTGAGCTTCGCGGTGGTGTCGCAGCAGCAGCAGCTGTCGGACTGGATCACCAAGCGCCAGGACGAGGCGGCCGAGACCTCGACCATGGCCCTGTTCCGCATCTGGGACTACGACGGCGACGGCTACATCGACCGCGAGGAATGGAACGGCACCGACGAGGTGTTCAAGGCGCTCGACCGCGACAACAACGGCCGCGTGAGCCTCGAGGAGATGGCCATCGGCTTGGGGGCGCCCCACAAACCGGAGGAGAGCTGAAGAAAAATGTGGAGCAGAGAATGGGAACAGGTGACAGGGAACGCTCACCGAGGTTCCCGGTCACCTGTTCCCGTTCTCTGTCCCATGTTCTTCTCCGCGCGCTTCGACCGATAGGCTGCCGATCCGTAGCGCGTCGACACCGTCCACGCCGGTGTAGTAGGCGATCAGGCGGTGGCGGCCCGGTTCGAGCGGCGGCTCCCAGGAGTACAAAAGAGTGCGGCCGGGGTCGTTCTTGATCGCGTCGCCGGCGCGCATGGCCCGCACGTCGGCGGTGATGCGGCGGAGGGCGCGCTTTCCGGTGTTGGTGAGCACGAGCGTCGCGCTGCGGCCGGCGATCGACCGCAGCTCGACCGACAGGTTCGCGTCGCCGGAGGGCGCCTTCCACGCCAGCTCGAGCGCCTTGGCCTCCGGGTAGCGCGCGGCGGCGGGGGCCGACTGCAGCTTGCGCACGACCAGCTTGCAGGCGTCGAAATCGGTCTCGAGGTACCAGAACTGCCCGAACGCGACGGTGTCGCCGGGGCGCGCCGGGCCCTGGTAGGACTGCATCACGTCGAGCCGGAAGGCCGCGAGCGGCACGCCGCGGCGGCTGAGCTCGGCGCCGAGCACGAGCTCGCGGATCTCCTGGTCGCCGCCGTTGTCGAGCTCGCCCTGGATGTCGAGCTCGGCGCGGCCGGCAGCGTCGTTCACGCGGCAGACGAAGTGCTGCAGGCGCAGCCACGGCGGGACGTCGACCGCTTCGCTCGCAGGCGCGGGCGCCGCGCTCGCTTCTCCCCTCCCCTGCCCTCCCACGCACGCGGGGGAGGGAGCTGGCGGCGGATCGGAGCGGGTCGGCTCGCGGCAGGCGGCGAGCGCGAGGGCGGCGATCACCAGCGCTCGACGGGCCATCCGCGCCTCGCCGCCACGCGCCTCAGGCGGGCGTCGGGGTTGATCACCACCGGCCGCGGAACGCGCTCGAGCAGCGGCAGGTCGGTGATGCTGTCGGAGTAGAACGCGGCGTGATCGAGCGAGAAGCCGGCCTTCTCGCCGCGGCGGCGCGCGAGCTCGATCTTGCCGGCGCCGTAGCACATCGGCTTGACCACCCGGCCGGTGAACAGGCCGCCGTCGACCTCGAGCTCGGTGCACACCACGTGCTCGATGCCGAGCTCCGCGGCGAGCGGCTCGGCGGCGTAGCGGGTGGCGCCGGTGACGATGGCGGTGGCGTGGCCCTCGGCGCGGTGATCGGCGACCGCGCGGCGGCCGGCGTCGGTCACGTGCTCGAGCACGTAGCGGCGGAACCAGTCGCGGCAGCTGTCGACCATCCACGCCTCGCTCTTGCCGGCGTAGCCCCGCAGCGCCTGCTCGGCGACGCGCTCGGCGTCGATCACCCCGGCGGTGTACTGCAGCAGCCACCAGCCGACCTGCAGCGCCTCGCGCCAGCTCGCCTCGCCGATGTCGCGGCGGTAGCGGATGTACAGGCTCGCGGTGTCGCGCCGAACCAGCGTCCGGTCCATGTCGAAGAGCGCGACGTGGATCGCCACGGCTACCCGCGCGGAACGCCCCGCGGCCCCGACGCCCGCGCCGGCGGAGCTTCTTCGCCGCCCGTCGGTCCGGAAATTGGACCGCGCTGCTCGGCCGCCTCGCCGCGGAGGAAGTCCTCGAGCACCTTGGCGGCGATCTCGAGCAGGTCGTACACGGTGATGGCCCCGAGCAGGCGGTCGTCGCCGTCGACCACCGGCAGGCAGCCGATGTTGTGCTGCCGCATCCACTCGAGCGCGGTGAGCGTCGGCGTGTCGGGGTTCGCCTTCACCGGATCCTTCACCATGATCTCCTGCACGGTGAGCTCGCGGATCGACGCGTCCTTGCCGCGCGCCACCAGCGGCAAGAGGGCGCGGAACGACAAGAGGCCCACGAGCTTGCCGCTGTCGTCCTCCACCGGCACGTGGCGGATCTCCTGCCAGTCCATCATCTGCGCCGCGAGCTCGACCGGATCGCTCGGCCGCACCGTGAAGAGCTCGGTCGACATGAACTGGCCGACGGTGCGGTAGCTCGGGAACCAGTCGCGGGTGCGGTGCAGGGCGGCGAGCGGCCAGCGGTGCACCGGCTCGCCGCTCTTCTGCTGCGAGTGCATCGCCGCGGTGAGGCTGCGCATGCGCACGTCGATCGGCGCCTGGTCCATCTTGGCGATCGACTTCAGCGCCCACTGCGCGCCGGTCTGCTGCGACTCGACCCGCTCCTCGATCACCCCGAGGTAGCGGGCGATGTCGTCCTGGTTGATGCCGTGCTTCTGCAGCCCCTCGCGCGCCACCGGCAAGAGCTCCTCGACGATGAGGTCGCGCGCGGTCAGGGTCTTGCCGCCGATCCAGGTGAACTGGGCGTTGAGCCCGTGGCGCGCCGCGGCGAAGAAGTTGTTCTTGGCGTCGTCGAACTCCATCACCGCGTCGATGCGCGGATGCACGTACGAGAGCAGGCCCATCATGCCGAAGAAGAACGCCGCGTTGGCCACCTCGTCGAGGATGGTCGGCCCGCTCGGCAGGATGCGGTTCTCGATGCGCAGGTGCGGCTTGCCGTCGGACAGCCCGTAGCAGGCGCGGTTCCAGCGCCACACCGTGCTCGTGTGCATGCGCAGGGCGCGGAGCTCGGGCAGGCCGCCGCTCTCGAGCACCTTCATCGGGTCCTCGTCGAGGTTGTCGGTCGACAGCATCATGCGGTAGCGCGAGATGTCGTCCTTGTAGATCTCCAGGATGCTGTCCTTGATCCACGCGTGGCCGAAGCTCACCCGCGGCGGCGCGGCGCGGAGCTTGTGGGTGCTCGAGCGCGCGTCCACCGAGCGCTGGAACAGCGCCACGCGCGTCTCGTTCCACAGCCGCTGGCCGAAGAGCAGCGGCGAGTTCACCGCCGCGGCCAGCATCGGCGCGCTGATCGCCTGCGCCAAATTGTACAGCGGCGCGAACTCCTGCGGCGCCACCTGGAAGTGCACCTGGAAGCTGGTGTTGGCGCTCTCCAGCATCACGTTGTCGTGGCTGATGTCGATCTCGTCGAGGCCCTTGATGACGATGTGGAACGCCCCGCCCGACAGCGCCGTCGCCGCCTTGTTGAGCTCGTAGTAGCGCGGGTTCGGCGTCATGTTGTCGAGGTGCAGGTGTGACAGGCGCAGGGTCGGCAGGATGCCGGTGAGCGCCACCGACGCGCCGATCTCGGCGGCCGCGCGGTCCACCGAGCCGATGAGCTCCTCGAGCTCGCTCTCCATCTCGTGGAGGCAGCGGTCGCCGAACACCTGCGGGGTGAGGTTCGCCTCGAGGTTGAAGCGGGCGAGCTCGGTGGTGATGCGCTTGTCGGCCTTGAGCTTGTCGAGGAGCTCCACCGCGACCGGCGCCGGTTGGCGCGACGCGTCGACGAGGAACATCTCCTGCTCGGCGCCGATGCGGCGGACGCCGCGCTCGAAGCGATCGGTCTCGATCAGCTTCTCCAGGCCGTGGAGGTCGTCGAGCACCGCGCGGGTGAAGGCCCGCATGCGGGTTTCACTGGCGCTCGTAGCAACGTCCTGGTCCCCCATGGTGGTAGGCCGCCGCCACTATACCACATCGACCTCGCCCGACGCGGCGGGTACAATCGTCTTTTGACTCGACGGAGGGGAACCATGGAGAACGCCTACCACGAGGACAGTTTCCACGACGATCAAGACACCGACCCGCCGCCGGAAGGCGCGGGCATCGCGACGCAGCTCGCCATTCCGCTCGGCGACGTGCCGCGGCGGGATTTGCTCGCGGTCGCGCCGCACACGCGCGTGGGCGAGGTGATCCGCGAGATGAACGAGCGCAGCATCGGCTGCGCGCTGGTGGTCGACCGCGACGCGCTGGTCGGCATCTTCACCGAGCGCGACGTGTTGCGGAAGGTCGCCGCCAGCGGCATGGACGTCAAGTCGATCGCCGTCAGCGAAGTGATGACGGCGAAGCCCGACGTGCTGCCCGAGGAAGCGACGGTGGCGTTCGCGCTCAACCGCATGAGCGTCGAGGGCTACCGCCACATCCCGCTCGTCGACGCCGGCGGCAAGCCGGTGGGCGTGGTCGGCATGCGCGACATCATCTCGTGGCTGGTGGAGATGTACCCGAACGAGGTGCTGACCATCCCGCCGGCGCCGGTGAGCTTCCGCACGCGCGAAGGCGCCTAGCGGCCGGGGCTGTAGTAGGCTCGCGCGGGCATGGCCAACGAGCTCGACGTGGTGAACGACTTCGACGCCTGGGCGGCGGTGTCGGCGAAGCTCTTGCAGCGCACCCCGGCGGAGGTGGAGCACCTGCTCGGTTCGCTCGGCGTGGCCGGCGCCTGGCCGGCGGCCAACGATCAGTGGAGCCGCACGCTGGCGCACGATCTGATGAAGAACCAGATGGAGCGGCCGCGGCGCTACGCGGAGAAGTGCCACCAGGAGCTCGAGCGGCGCAAGAGCGGCGTCACCCCCTCCGACCGGATGGAGATCACCGAGATGAACAGCCTCGGGCCGCCGCGCACCAGCTACCAGGACTTCCGCCAGCTGGCGTCGACGCCGGCGCTGCGCGAGGGCGCGCCGGAGTCGAAGGAGCTGCTCGGCGAGACGATGGATCGCGCGCCGACCGCGCGGATGCAGGCGCGCCACATGTCCGCGATGATCGCGCCGGGGGTGACCACCTCGGCGCCGGCGCAGCCGACGTTCGTCGAGTCGCCGAGCGCGGTGGTGCAAGCGCCGCCGCCGCTGTCGGAGCCCGATCCGGGCCCGGGCGAGACGCGCCTCGATCGGCCGAACGAGGGCGTGCGCGCCGCGCTGCGCGACGCCGAGCAGGTGTCGCAGTGGACCGTGGAGCAGTGGGCGTGCTTCTGCGCCGAGATCGCCGAGCACCCCGAGGCGGCGGAGGCGACCTACGCCCACTACGGCCTCGCCCGCGAGGTGGCGCGCCGCCACGTCCACGCGCGCTGGGACGAACGCTTCCACCAGGACGCCGGCCTCTACGCGCGCTACCAGGCGCTCGTGCAGCAGGAACGCGCCAACATCGCCGCCCGGCGGCAGTGAGAAGATAAGAATCGGCAAGCGACGCCCTGGAATAGAAGAGTGAACAAAGAACAAGGAATTCAAACAGGAAACTGGAAACGCTCAGCGGACGCGGTCTGCACCCGATCCGGCGAACCCTTCGAACATTTCCGGTTTCCGGCTTGAATTCCTTGTTCTTTGTTCTCTTTTGGGGGCGTCTTTGCGCCTCGGCGCCGTCTTCCGCTACAAGGCGGCGCGGATGCTCGCCGCAAGGGCCGCGCCGTCTTCCGGCGACAGCTTCCCCGCCGGCCAGCGGATCCCCAGGCCCTGTTCGCCGTCTTTCGGGATGATGTGGAAGTGGACGTGGAAGACCGCTTGATGGGCGGCGGCGCCGTTGTTTTGCAGCACGTTGAAGGCGGTGCAGCCGGTCGCCTGCTTGATGGCGCGGCACAGGCGCGGCAGCACGCGGCCGATCGCCGCCGACGCGTCGTCGCTCAGCGCGTCGAGGGTCACCGCCGCCTCCTTCGGGACGACCAGCGCGTGGCCGCGCGAGAGCGGACCGATGTCGAGGAACGCCAGCACCAGCTCGTCCTCGTACAGCTTGTGGCAAGGGATCTCGCCGCGGATGATCTTCGCGAAGATGGTCTCGGACATGGATTTTCGCCTATTTCGGGCGGTACTCGGCGTAGAGCTCGGTCGGGTGCAAGGACTCGTAGACGCGCGCCGCGGCGATGCGGACGCGCTCGTCGGCGACGGTCTTGTCGCTGACGTCGTAGAGCCATTGCGCCAGCCGCTCGGAGGTCGGCGTGAACGGGAACACCGCCACCTTGATCCCGCCCGGGCGCTCGTTGCGCGCGCCGCACAGCTCGCCGTCGAGCGCCGGCTGGAGCTTGCCGAGGTTGCCGAGCATCGCGACGCGCGAGCCGACCAGCTTCTCGCCGAGCGAGGCGAGGTCCTTGTGCGTCTCCTCCCAGGTAGGCGCGCCGATGGCGAGCGAGTGGTCGAGCAAGAGATGGCAGCGCTCGAGCACGCGCGCGTGCAGCACGTCGAAGTCGATGACGAACCCCTGGGCGTCGAGCCGCTCGGCCGCGAGCGCCACCTCGAACTTCCAGGTATGGCCGTGGAGCGAGATGCACGGGCCCTCGTGGCCGCGCACGTGGTGGCCGAAGTGGATGAAGATCCCGCCGGTGATGCTGTACATCACCGCTACCCTAGCACGCCTCCCGGCCGCCGCTCCGCCCGGCGCCGAGCTGACGCCCGCCATGCCTCGTAATAGGATGCGGCGTGCCTCGGCTCGACAAGCGCGCGTTCGTCCTTCCGGTCGTGCTCGCCTTGTCGGCGGTGTCGGCGGCGACGCTGAGCCAGAGCCCGCCGTGGCCGCGCGGCGAGCCGCCGTCGAGCGAGGAGCTCGGCGAGGATCTGGCCGAGGCGGGCAAGCTGTTCGAGCGCGAGCGCGCCGAGGAGTTCCTCGAGGCCTCGGAGAAGGGCGAGGACAGCGAGCACATCTTCATCCTGCAAGACGAGATCGACGGCGGCACGGTGTCGCTCGAGCGGCTCTTCACCATCGGCGACGCGACCTTCGAGCACGAGTTCCGGCTGGAGAACGGCTACGGCGACGCCGCGCACGACACCCACTCGCGCCGGGTGCACCGCGGCGCCTACGGCGGGCGCGACACCTTCTCCTGCGCCGGCTGCCACTCCGAGGGCGGCGTCAACGGCGCGGGCGCGGCGCCGGCCACCTCGTACTACTTCGGCGACGGCGAGCGGGTCTCGTCGGCGGTGGCGCGCAATCCGCCGGCGGTGCTCGGGGTCGGGCTGGTGCAGGCGCTCGCCGCCGAGATGAGCCGCGATCTCGCGCTCGCCCGCGAACGCGCGCTGACCGAAGCGAAGACGCGCGGCGCGCCGGCCACCGTCGAGCTCGCGAGCAAGGGGGTTCGCTTCGGCTCGCTCACGGCGCGGCCCGACGGCGGGGTCGACCTCGCGGCGGTCGAGGGCGTCGACGGCGATCTGCGGGTCAAGCCCTTCGGCTGGAAGGGCCACACCGCGCGCCTGCGCCGCTTCGCCGAGCGCGCCGCGCGGCTGCATTTCGGCGTGCAGACGCACGTTCTCGCGCTCGAGCACCGGCTCGATCCGGATCCGGCGACGCTCGGCTGGGGCCCGTGGTGGGACCCGGATCGCGACGGCGTGTCGCGCGAGCTCGAGGAGGGCACGCTGACCGCGCTGGCCGTGTACCTGGCGATGCTCGAGACCCCGCGCGTCATCCCGCCGGCCGAGCCCGACCTCCTGCTGCGCTGGTCGCGCGGCAGCGCCTTGTTCGACCGCATCGGCTGCTCCGAGTGCCATCGCCGCGAGCTCGCCCTCACCACCAACGTGTGGTTCGAGCTGCCCGACACCAGCGCGGGCGCGGGCGTGCGCATCGATCTGTCGCGAGACGGCGAGAGGCCGCGGCCGAGCTCGGGGCGCGTGCCGCTCTTCAGCGATCTCAAGCGCCACCACATGGGCGACAAGCTGCGCGAGCCGAACGACGACCCCGACGGCATCGGCCGCGACGTGTTCTTGACGCGGCCGTTGTGGGGCGCCGCCGAGACCGCGCCGTACCTCCACGACGGGCGCGCCGCGAGCTTCGCCGAGGCCATCCGCGAGCACGGCGGCGAGGCCGAGACGCAGCGGGCGAGCTTCGACGCGCTCGCCGAGGACGAGCAGCGCGACCTCGCGGTGTTCCTGTCGTCGCTCGGCCGCGAGCCGAGGTTGAGGGTGGAGCGATGAGCGGCTGGCGCGCGTTCGTCGCGCTCGTCCTGGCGCTCGGTGTCGCCGCCTACGTGCGCGCGCGGCTGGAGTCGGCGCATGAACGCCACGCGGAGCCGAAGGCGCGCGTCCTCGGCATCTACGGCGCGAGCCTGCCCGAGGATCCGCTCGTGCAGGCGAAGGCCGCGCTCGAGCGCGACGCGCGGCGGCGGAGCGCCCGCTTC
>JACXTT010013652.1_pt1 | contig 10680 bp, 11 predicted proteins | sample 9270951 | NCBI WGS metagenome assembly JACXTT01 (sample SAMN15532306, study PRJNA645909) | rock metagenome | isolation source: weathered quartz diorite | place: Puerto Rico | collected 2017-06-21
GACTGAGCGCGCGCCGAGAGGCGCGCGGTTCCATCATCGCAGCGCGCGATGGCCGCCGTCGCGGATGGCCTGCGCGACTCGCCGCCAGTAGCTGTACTCGGCCGAGTCGGGAGCGTGCGCATCGGCATTCGCGAGCGCGGTACGCCAGGCCGGATCCGGACCGAGCTGCATGACGAGCAGGCTTGCCATCACCTGCTCCGCGTCCGACGGCACGCCGGGCTGCGCTCCCTCCGCGGGGCGCGTCGAGCTCCGTCCACGCGCGGGCGCGGCGGGCGCGAACGGTACCGGTGCCGGAGTGACTCGCGGCGGCGGCGGAGCGAGTTGCGGCGTCGTCGGAGCGAGCTGGGGCGTCATCGGCGCCAGCTGCGGAGCCGGGGCCGGCGTGAAATTCGGAGCAATGGGGGCGGCGTGCTGCGCGTCGGAGCCGTCCGCCCTGAGCGCCGGAGCTTGCGATAGGTCGGCGACGAAGGGCGGGGGCGACGGCTCCGCAACGACGCGCGCGGCCCGGGTCTCATGCCAGGAGGCGAAGACCCGCTGCCAGCCGGGGCTCGCGATGACGATGCCGGCGATGCCAGCAATGCCGGTCATCACGACGCCGATCGCCGCGGCGATCTCGCCTCGCCGCGTCGCTCGGGGTTTGCGTCGAGTGGGCTCGGTCGCGACAGAGATCGCGCTCGCGTCGGGCCAGAGCTGAGGCAGGATGCAGCGGCATTCGTCACAGAACTTGGCGTCGGGATGGTTCTCGTGCTGACACTCAGGACAACGCATGCAGCGCCCCTCCCCGGCGGCGGCTGGCCCCTAGCGAACCGGCGCGACTCTAGCTCGTCGCGAAACGACTCGCAACTCCGTCGGGACCGGCGGCGCGATCGTGCCGTCAGCGCTTCTGGGCTCTGGCCTGGGTCGACCACGCCGCGCGGATCTGCTGCCGGCCCACGGCGATCTCGCGATCGGGAAGTAGCAGCCGACACTCCACCGACTTCAGCATTCCCTCGGACACCTTCGGCGGCACCGCGTAGGTCGAGACGATCCGATCACCGGCGTTGCTCGAACGAGTCAGCGTGATCGTGCGCCGGTTGCCGTCGCACGTGACGTCCGCGGTGGGATAGACCGGACCGATGCGATCCGACAGCTGCAGATAGCGGCCTTTCGCGTCGACACCCAGGGCGACTCGCGGCCCGGCCGGCGCGGCCGCGCCGGCCGCGTGCGCTTGGAGCGCGACGAGCTGAGCGGCGAGGAGAGCGAGGACAACGACGATACTTTGCATAGCCGACTCCCGGAGGCATGCCGATAGACAAACTATCGTTTCAACCACTGTAGCGGCTTTTCGCCCGATTCGCTCGGGCAATCGGCGGAGCCGGCGCGCCTCGCCGCGTTCAAGTAGCGGAAATACCGACTTACCGGCGGCTGGCACGCGCGCTGCTTTCTGCCCCCCACCACGATCCGTGAACGCTCGAGAACGTCGAAAGGGGGATGCCGTGGAGACTCGCCAGGCATGATCGGAATCGGGCTCGGTCTGTACTTGCTCGGGTTCGGAATGCTCACGGGCGCGGTGGTCGAGCGAATGTTCTTCGACCACAAGCGCGCCACCCTCCTGGCCCGCTACGATGAGGCGCTTCGCGAATGGCACGCGTTCCGGATGGAGCTGGAGCGGATCGCGGACCGTCACACGCAGCCGTGACGGCGTCGCCCACGCCGAGGTACCATCGGTCGACCCAAACGCTTCCAGGGAGGCAATCGCCATGCACGACGGCGCCGAGAACATCGCCAAGCTGAAGGATGCCTATCGCCGCTGGAACGACAGCAAGGGTACGGACACCACGATGTGGACCGCGTTGTTCGCGGACCATGCCCGGCTCCGCTCGCTGGCGGCCGGCCGCCCGGGCCTCGAATTCACCGTGGAATGCCGCTCGACGAACGACCTGGCCCGATACTTCGAGGGACTGCTCGGAGAGTGGGAGATGCTGCACTACACGACCGAGCAGTTCGCCGCCGAGGGGGACCGGGTCGTGATGCTCGGATCGACGTCCTGGCGGAACCGAAAGACGGGTCGCGTCTTCGAGACACCCAAGGCCGATCTGATCACGTTCCGCGAGGGCCGGATCGTCGATTTCTACGAGTTCTACGATACGGAGAGAATCTTATGCGCGACACAAGGATGAAGTTCACCGCAAGACCTCTTCTTCTCGGATTCACGATCATCGCTGCGGCGCTGTTGATTGGCTGCGGAAGCGCGACGGTCTCGGGGCAGCGAGACGTGGGCGCCGCGCCATCGAGCCGGCCGGCCGTCGTGTACGTCACCGACTTTCAGCTCGACACGCAGAACATTCGATCGGACGCGGGACCGCTGCCCTCGCCGCCCGGGCCGCTCGGCACGATCCTGCCACCGCCGCCCGGCGCACCGAAAGACCCGGCCGTGCGCGCGCGGGAGCTGGTGGAGCTGATGTCGACGTCGCTGGTCCAGGAGAGCGTGAAAGCCGGACTCAACGCGAAGAGACTCAAGGCCGGTGACGCGCAACCCGCCGACGGCTGGCTCGTGCGCGGCGTCTTCACCCAGGTGGGCGAGGGAAATCGCCTTCACCGCGCCGTGATCGGGTTCGGCGCGGGTCAGACCGATGTGCAGCTGGTCGTGAAGATCGACGATCTCGCCCAGGGCACGCCCAAGCCGTTCTACGAGCTCGACTCGAGCGCCACGAGCGGCAAGGCGCCGGGCGCCCTCATCACGCTCAATCCCTACGTCGCGGTCGCGAAGTTCGCGCTCTCCAACCGCGATCTCGAGCAGAACGTGAAGCAGGCGGCCGCGAAGATCGCCACCGACCTGGCCTCGCGCGTGTCGAGCGCCGGCGGCGCCCCGCGCTAGGCGCGACGTGTCGCGCCCTCAGTTCCTCCGGAGCTGAACCTCTTCGAGCGGCGCCGACCACGGATAGGGATTGATCAGCATCAGCGCCGGCTCCTCGACGCGCGGCCCCACGCCGCTCGGCCACACGTAATCCCAGATCGGCCCGAACCGCACGCGCTCGTGGACGAGCTGCTGGATCTGGTGCAGGAGCGCCTCGCGCTTCTTGCGATCGGTGACGAGCGCCTGCTCCTTGTAGAGCGCGTCGATGTCGGGATAGCCGCCATAGGCGTAGGTCCCGGTGCTCGGCACCCACTCCGCTATGCGGGAGGCGGCATTGCCGTACGCCGCCGTGCCACAGACGCAGAGGCCGCGAAGCTTCTTGGCCTGTAGCGCCGAGGTGTACGCGGCGCGCTCCATCGGCCGCATCTTCAGCCGGATGCCGACGGCCCCCAGATAGCTCACGATCGACTCGCCCATCGAGAAGTACGGCGGCAGCTGGTGCAGCTCGCCACCGTCGAAGCCCTTGGGATAGCCGGCCTCGGCCAGGAGCTGCCTGGCCTTTGTCGGATCGTACGGATACGGCTCGATCGGCAGCGCGAACTCGAAGTTGCGCGGCACGATGCTCCCGGCGGGCTTGGAGGCGCCGAGCGTCTCCGCCTCGCTGAGCGCCCGCCGGTCGATCGCGTAGTTCGCGGCCAGGCGCACGCGCCGGTCGGCCCACGGCGATTTCGGATCCCACTGGTCGAGGTAATCGAGGAAGAAGGCGGCGATGCCGCCGGAGAACGCCAGCCTCAGGGTGGGATCGCGCTTCACTTCCTGGGCCTGGGGCACGTCGAGCAGGTACGCGACGTCGACCTCGCCACGCTTGAGCATCGCCGCACGCGTGATCGAATCGGGGACGCTCTTGAACACGAGCCGCTTCACCGCGGGCATCTTGCGCCAGTACCCCTCGAAGGCTTCCATCACCAGCTCGATGCCCGGCGCGTGGCTCACGAACTTGTAGGGGCCGAGACCGATCGGCTGCTTCTTGAAGCCGTCGTCGCCCACGCGCTCGACGTACTTCTTCGGCACGACCCAGCTCGCGCCGCTGACGAGGGTGCCATAGAACGTCATGAAATCGGGGAACGGCTCGTGCAGCTGGAAGCGCACGCGATAGGGATCGACGATCGTGACCTCGCGGACCTTGTCGTGCAGGACCTTCGATCCCTTCGCGCGGTTGAAGCTGAACTTCACGTCCTCGGCGGTGAACGGATCGCCGTTGTGGAACTTGAGGCCCTCGCGCAGCTTGAACTCGTAGACCTTCTGATCCGCGCTCACCGTCCAGCTCTCGGCGAGGCTCGGCGCCATGAGGTTACCCGGCATCGGCTTCACCAGCGCGTCGTGAATCGCGTAGAGCACCCAGAACGCGGTGAGCCCCATGAACTCGCCGGGGTCGAACCACAGCGGCGATAGGGTCACGTAGAGCGCCCAGCGCATCTCGCCCTCCGGCTTGCCCGGAGACGCCGGCCGGGGCTGGGCGTCGGCGTCACCGAACGGCGCGAGCGCGAGCATCGTGCACAGGACGCCAGCGGCAACCGCAGACCATCTCGGGAGTCTCCGGATCAAGGTCAGGGTCATGCTCGTCTCCGCACCCAGAGGGCGACTCGGTCAGGCCGGTTGGCCGGACCATAGCCGTACCGGGGAATCGAGTCAACGACCGGAGGAGACGACGCGCCTACCGATCGGCGCGGCGGATCTCGAGCAGCGACACCGAACGGGCCCTCCCGGTCACCGCCGCGCTTCGACGACTTTTCGAAGCTCCGTCAGGACCGCTTGACCGGCCCGGAAGAAGCCCGAATAGGGGCCGGAAGTCGAGTACGCGGAGGCGGCGTCGGTCTCGATGACCCGCACGTCGCGAAACGTCCGCAGGTAGAAGCGGACCTTTCCCTTCGCCGGGTACGGGTAGCTCGCCGTCGGCACGGCCGCGTCGTGAAGCGACTCGGCCGCCATCACGAATCGCCGCGCGGCGACGCGGACCGAATCATGACTCGCGCCGCCGAGAATGCCCAGCGTCGTCGTGGTGTAGAGGCTCGCCGATCCGTCCATCGCCGACACGATCGTCGCGGTGTTGTCGTCGAGGGGCCAGTCCATCACCACTCCGAAGACGCGGGGAAACTCCTTCGTCGGCCGCAAATTGAGCGAGGTCGCCGAAGAGGAGAGAAATCTCACCCGAAGATCGCGCATCGCTTTCGCCGGATCCTTCGAGGAGTCCTGCGCGGGACAGATACTCGGTGTGAATCCGACGAGCAGCGCCATAACCATCAGGCGCCCAGCGAGATTCATTGACCGGCCTCCCGCGCCACCACGATCACGCTAGCACGGTGGGTCCGGCCGCGTGGCATTCTCCGAGCGGGGGTCAGACGCCGTAGAACCGGTAGAACTCCCGAGCCGCCGCCTCGAGGCCCAATACCGGCAGCGGGAAGCACTCGTCCAGATTCTCGATGCTCGACTGGCGCCGGAGTCGCTCGAGAAACAGGTCGGCGGAAGTCTTTTTGACCTCGCCCCGGCGGTTCACGAACTGGCCCCACAGCGGCATGTGCTGGAATCGGCCGCGCAGCACGCGCGCGGTCGCGAGATACGACGCGGGAAAGAGGCAACGGTACGCGTCGACGTTGTAGAGCCACGAGGCCCCGACCACCCGGAGCGGCTCGCGCTCGGCCTCCCGGATGCGCGAGAACAGCGCGGCGAGGTCCGCCAGCCGTTGGCCACGACGCTCGCGCGCCAGCGGCGAGGATCCGTCGGTCTCGACGTTGTCGAAATGAAGCCGCAGGCGACCGTCGGGGAGCCGCGCATAGGCGAAGGCGCCGCAAGACGTAACGATCGGAGGGCCGGAGTGAGCGGCTCGCTTCGTGTAGAAGCGATACGTCCACTCCCGGCCGTCGATCGCGTCGCGCAGCCCCGCGAGGTAGTCCCGCCAGCCCGAGTGCGCCGGGTCGAAGTCGCGGCCCAAGCCGAATCGTATGTAGTAGTTGGTGTAGCCGAGCAGCGCGTCGACGAGCGGCCGCCCAGACACGGCGGCGACCGTCTCGGCGAATTCAAATTGGAGATCGAAGAACGCCCTGGCGTAGATCACGCCGTCGTGCCGTCGGCGCGCTCAGCTCGCCGTCAGGCGCGTCCCCAGAGCTGCCGAGTGGCGAGGCGAGCGCCCTCGGCCATCGCGGCAAACTTGAGCCACGCCACGCTCGCGTGTGTATCGTTGAACCGCGCGGCCGAGGCGGCGAAGCCGCAGTCGGCGCCCGCGATCACGTTCTCGCGGCCGACGATCCGCGCGTAGCGAACGATCCGCTCGGCGATCAGCAAGGGATGCTCGATCAGGTTCGTGGTGTGGCTGATCACGCCGGGGATCAGGATCTTGCCGTTGGCCGGCCGGAACTCCTCGAAGACGTGGTACTCGTGCTCGTGGCGCGGGTTGGCCGCCTCGAAAGAATAGGCGGCGGTGTTGATCTTGTAGATGATGTCGATGATGTCCTTCAGCTCCATGTCGTGGACCCGCGGCCCGACGTCGATGCTGTAGCACGTGTGGAACCGCACCTTGTCGGGCGCGATGTCGCGCAGCGCGTAGTTGATCGCCTCCACGCGCCGCGCCGCCCACTGGCGGCAGTCCGCGATGCTCATGTCGGGGTTCATCATGTACTGGGTGACGAGGCGCGGATCGTCGATCTGGAGCACGAAGCCCGCGTCGACGATGGCTCGATACTCTTCGCGGAGCGCGTCGGCCAGCGCCTGCTCGTATTCCTCGTCGGTCCGGTAGTGCTCGTTCTTGAGCGTGGAGAACAGATACGAGGGCGCGATGGCCGGCATGAACACTTCCTCGTGCGGCAACCCCCGGAGCGCGTCCTTGATGCGCTGGATGTCGGCCTGGATCGCCGCGTGGCCCTTGTACCGCACCGGCCCGACGCACACGTCGACGCCGAACTGCCGTCCGCCGCCGCGGCCGCCGGCCCACTCGGCGATGCGTTCCGACCACGCGTAGTAGTCGGGGAACGCCCGATAGTCGCGGCTCGTGCTGCGCGGGTTACCCTCCTGCCCCGCGGCCGCCGCCTTGCGGGCGAAGCCATCGAATCGCTCGACGATGTAGCCGAAGAAGCTCGCCTTACCCTGCTCGCCGTCGGTCACGATGTCGACGCCCGCGTCGACCTGCTTCTTGACGACCTCCGCCACCGCGTCGCGCACGAGCTTGGCGTAGATCTCGCGGTCGTACGGCTGGCCTCGCTCCATCGACCGTAAGATCGGGATGAGCGAGTCCGGCCGGGATAGGCTGCCGACGTGCGTGGTCAGGATCCGGTCCGTGCTCCGCTTCATCGCTCTCTCCTCGGGGGTACTCATGCGGGCCAGTGTCTGCCTTGATTGAGCGCGGTCGGGAATGACTCGAACCAGCGCGAGCCATTGAATGGGCGAGCGGGCGTCGAAGCATGTGGCGCCTGTCTATCAGGCCGGCCGCCGCGGCGTCAAGCGCGGTCGGCCGTGCCCCGGCGGCGCGCGCGCGCCGGGATCTTAGCTCCAGATCGACTTCAGCTGAGTGATCGAATCGTCCGAGAGCTCGAGCGGAGGCAGCGAGGCACCGCCTGCCGTCAGCTTGTCGCCGGCGGGGCTGTCGCCCGGGAGCTTGCTGAACGTCTGGGCCATCAGGTGCGAGTTGTGAGGCTCGTGCCCGAGTGCGTGCACGAATTCATGGGCGGCGATGACCTCGGCGTATCCCACTCCGGCGTCCCGGACGCCTTTCGGCGTGTTGATGCTGAGCTTGACCGGAAGGCGCACCTCGGCCTTGGCCAGCTTCCCGGTGCCGTCCGTCTCGGCGTGGGTCTTGCCGTGCACCAGGGTGCCCAGAATCGACGGGTCGGTCTTGACGTTGATCGTCGGGCCGGCCCCGTTGATCGCGAGGGTCACGTCGATGCCCTTGCGCCGGAACAACAGGTTCAGATCGCGCACGGCCTGTTTGCACGCGTTGGTCCAATGCGAACCGATGTCTCCGAGCTTCACGCCCACTGCCGCCATGGTCGCCCTCCGCAGTCACGAGGGTACTAGACGCTGCAAGTCACGCCCCCAGCAGTCGTCGCAACGTCGCGGACGTCAGCGGCATTCGCTCGACGCGGCCGCCCGCTCCCCCGAGCGCATCCTCGACCGCCGAGGCGATGACCGCGGCGACCGGGAGCGTACCGGATTCGCCGACACCTTTGGCTCCCAGCGGATTCAGCGGCGACGGCGTCTCGAGGTGCTCGACGGCGAGCGGCGGCACGTCGTCGCTTCGCGGCAGCGCGTAGTCCATGAAGCTGGCGCCGAGCGGCTGGCCGGCCTCGTCGTAGCGGATCTCCTCGAGCAGCGCGCTGCCGAGGCCGAGCGCCACCGCGCCGTGGATCTGACCTTCGACGATCGTCGGGTTGATGAGCCGCCCGCTGTCATGGCTCACCCAGTAGCCGAGCACGCGCACACGCGCCGCTTCACGATCGAGTTCGACGAGCGCGACGTGCGCGCCGCTCGAGTACGCGATGTCGGGCGGCTGGAAGAAATGTGTCGCCTCGAGCCCGGGCGCCACGCCCTGCGCGGCCGAGGCCATCGTCGCCACCGACGCCAGACGCCCGAGCTCGATCCGGCGCTCGGGACGCGCGCGCTCGGCGAAGAGCTTGCCGTGCTGCTGGACCTCGTCTTCCGCCACCCCGAGCGCGCCGGCCGCGAGGCGCACCGCCTTGGCGTGCAGCGCGCGCGCCGCCAGCGCGACGGCGCTACCGCCCACCACCGCAGCGCGACTCGCGAACGTGCCGATGCCCTGGCCGATTCCGAGCGTGTCGCCGCCGACCACCGAGACATCGTCGGGCGACACGCCGAGCTCGCCGGCCGCGACCTGAGCGAGCGTCGTCTCGAGCCCCTGCCCCTGCGAGGGCACGCCGGTGAACACGGTGATGCGCCCGGCCGAGTCCGCGCGCACGGTCGCGCCCTCGAAGGGACCCACGCCGGTCAGCTCGACGTAGCACGCGACGCCGAGCCCGAGCTGCCGGCCGGCCTCGCGAGCCCGCACGCATCCTTTCGTGAGCGCCGGGTAATCCGACATCTCCAGCGCGTGGCGCAGTACGGCCGGATAGTCGCCGCTGTCGTAGATGACGTTGCCGGAGCCGCGATAGTTCGGCAGGCCGACATCGTAGGGCATGTCCGCGGAGGTCACGAGGTTGACGAAGCGAACGTCGGTACGGTCGCGACCGGTCTCACGAGCGATCAGATCCATCACCCGCTCGACGACGAACACCGCCTGCGGCTGGCCGGCGCCGCGGTACGGCGTCACTGGAACGCGATGGGTGTAGACGCTGTCGAAGGCCACTTCCACATTGGGGATGCGGTATGGGCCGGCCAGCATCGAGGCGCTGAGCAGCGGTACCACGAGACCGCGCGGCGTGTAGGCGCCGTTGTCGTGCACGAAGTGATCGCGCAGCGCCAGCAGGCGGCCGTCGTCGTCGAAGCCGACCTCGACGGTGTGCACCTGCGTCCGCTCTTGCGTGGCCGTCAGCATGTGCTCGAGCCGATCCTCGAGCCAGCGCACCGGCCGCCCGAACCGCAGCGCCAGGAACGGGATCAGCACGTCCTCGGGATAGACGATCAGCTTCGCGCCGAAGCCGCCGCCCACGTCGGGCGCGAGCACACGCACGCCGTGCAGCGGAAGGCCGAGCAGGTCGCAGACGAACTGCCGCACCTGGTGGGGAACCTGCGACGACGCCCATACGGTGAGCAGCCCGGCTACCGCGTTGTATTCGGCGACGAGCCCTCGCGTCTCCATGGGTTGGCCGCCAGCGCGCCCGATGCTCAGGGTCAGGCGCGCGCGGTGGGGCGCCGCGCTCAGTGCCGCCGCCACGTCGCCGCGGCTCAGGCTCACGCGGCCCGCGAGGTTGTCGGAGATGTCGTCGTGCACGCGCGCCGGCCCCGGCGCGGTTGGCTCCTGCACCGATGGCAGCGGCTCCCAGGCGACGTCGATCAGCGCGCGCGCATCCTCGGCGGCGTAGCGGCTCTCGGCAACAATGACTGCAACGGCCTCGCCGACGAAGCGCGCGCGATCGCCCGCGAGGAGCGAGAAGTTCTTGCCGCGAAGCGCCGCGTGCGGCGGCACGATCGGCAAGGCGCGTGCGGCATCGCCCAGATCGGCGAAGGTCACCACGCCCACGACTCCGGGTGCCGTCAGCGCCCGGGCGGTGTCGATGGCGGCGATGCGGGCGTGGGCGTGCGGACTCCTGACGATGGCGGCGTGCAGCATGCCGGGCAGCGCGATGTCGCCGACGTAGCGCCCGCGGCCCTGCACCAGACGCGGATCCTCCTTGCGGAGGAGCCGGTCGCCGATGAACTTCACCGGATCGCTAGACCTGGCCCAGGCGCGGATGCTGGAACATCGGGATCGTGACGCCCCACGGCGCCATCCGCTTGCGGATCCTCCTCAGGAATTCTGGAAAGACGCGCATCTCGTCCTCGGGCGTGTTGCCGCCCAGGCCTGCCTCGCACGAGATGCGGTCGGCGTCGATCTCGGCCGGCGTCGCGCTGCCGCCCTCGATCGCGAGCCAGAGGTTGCGATAGCCGCGAAACTCGACGTTCTCGATCATCGTGGTGACAGCGGCCTCGATGTTGCGCACGGTCTCCGGCGGGAACGACGGCGCCCACGCATCCAGGCACTGCCAGCCGAACGCGATGTGCCGAACCTCGTCGCGCAGGATCAACTCCATCAGCCGGCGCACGGCCGGATTCGTCGCCTTGTGCACGGCGGCTTTGAACACGTCAATGAGGATCTCTTCGGCGGCGCAGACGAGGCTCGCGAAGATGCCCTCAAGCGAGGT
>JACXTT010013653.1_pt1 | contig 10680 bp, 11 predicted proteins | sample 9270951 | NCBI WGS metagenome assembly JACXTT01 (sample SAMN15532306, study PRJNA645909) | rock metagenome | isolation source: weathered quartz diorite | place: Puerto Rico | collected 2017-06-21
CCGCCGGGATCGCCTGCTGGTTCGGCGCGGCACCGGTGTAGAACACGTTCGGCGACATCTCTTCGCCTTCATACTGCACCGGGTAGAACAGCAGGCCGTTGAGTTCCTCGAACACCGGCAGCACCGACTTGCGCGACACCGAGGTCCAGCAGCCGAACACCACCGCGACCTTGTCCTGGGTCAGCAACTGACGGCTCTTTTCGGCGAACAGCGGCCAGTTGGACGCCGGGTCGACCACCACCGGCTCGAGCATCTTGCCGTTGACCCCGCCCTTGGCGTTGATCTCGTCAATGGTCATCAGCGCCATGTCCTTGAGTGAGGTCTCGGAGATTGCCATGGTGCCGGACAACGAGTGCAGGATGCCGACCTTGATGGTCTCGGCCGCCTGGACAGTCCAGGTCATGCCCATGGCGGCAATCGATGCCGAGAGTGTGAAAGCCTTGAGCAAGCTGCGACGCTTCATTGTGCAATCTCCATGAACTCAACGTTGTTGTGGCACAGGTTGAGTGGATGATTGCAAGCGGTGTGCCTAGTCGGCGGGAGGCAACAAAACGTCGCCTTTCAGCGGTGGGCGGCGAGGGCTGCGCCCCAAGAGAAGGCTTTGTCGCGCCGGAGGGCACGGCCATGCGTCATTCTGGTGCTTGAGGATGCTGGCGCCGGCCTCAACCGCGCTTGCGCATCAGCCCGATGAAAAACAACCCGCCAATAGCTGCCGTGGCCACCCCGATGGGCAGGTCTTCCGGGGCGATCAGCGTGCGCGCCGCGACATCCACCCAGACCAGGAACAGGCTCCCCAGCAGTGCCGACACCGGCAGCAGTCGACGGTGCTCCGCGCCCACCAGGTAGCGGGCGATATGCGGCACCATCAAGCCGACGAAACCGATGGAGCCGCTGATGGAGACCAGCACGCCGGTCAGCAGCGAGGCGATCAGGAACACCTTCAGGCGCACATTGCGCGCACTCAGGCCGAGGGTCACGGCGGTCTGCTCGCCTGCCATCAGGGCGTTCAACGGCCGGGCCATGCTCACCAGCAACACCAGCCCCAGCAGCACGCTCGCCGCCGGTATCGGCAGCAGTTCCCAGCGTGCCAGGCCGAGGCCGCCGAGCATCCAGAACAACACCGCGGAGCTGGCCCGATGGTCGCCGAGAAACAGCAGCAGGTTGGCCAGCGCCATCATCACGAAGGACACCGCGACCCCGCACAGCAGCAGCCGGTCACTGTCCAGCCGACCGTTGCGACTGGCGATGGCCAGCACCACCAGCATGCTGCCCAGGGCGCCGAGAAAGGCGGCGATGGGCAAGGTCAGCAGGCCGACGATTGCGCCGACATGCAGGACCACGATCACCGCGCCGAGGGTCGCCCCGGAGGTCACGCCGAGCAGGTGCGGGTCGGCCAGCGGATTGCGGGTGACCGCCTGCAACACCGCGCCGATCAACGCCAGCCCGGCCCCCACCAGCGCTCCCAGGAGCATGCGCGGCACGCGGATCAGCCAGACGATAGGCTCCTGCCCGGCGCTCCAGTTCACCTCGCCGAGGCCCAGCAGCTTGTACGAGAGAATCCGCCACACCACGTCCACCGGCATCCGTGCCGGACCGAAACCCAGCGAGAGCACGCAGGACAGCAGCAACAAGGTGCCGAGGGCGGCCAGCAACAAGCCGTAGCGGCGGTTCATCATTGCGGGTGGAACGCCTTGGCGAGGGTTTCGATGGCCTGGACGTTATCGATGCCCGGCGTCGCCTCGACATAGGGAATGACCACGAAACGCTTGTTGCGGATGGCGTCCACCGACTGCAACGCCGGGTTGCTCTCAAGGAAGTGCTGCTTCTGCTCGGCGGTGATTTCGCTGTAGTCGACAATCACGATCACCTGGGGATTCTTCTCCACCACGCTTTCCCAGTTGACCCGGGTCCAGCTCGCGTCGACATCGTCCAGTACGTTGCGTCCGCCCGCGGCTTCGATCAGCGCCTGGGGCATCGCCAGGCGGCCGGAGGTCATGGCGCGGTCTTCGCCGCTGTCGTAGAGAAATACCCGTGGACGTTCGGCCGGCAGGCTTTTCTGCACGCTGGCGACCCGCGCCTGCATCGCGCCGATCAGGGCATTGGCGCGGTCCTGCACGTCGAAGATCCGGCCCAGGTTGCGCAGGTCGTTGTAGGTGTCGTCGAGGTTGGCGCCCGCGCGTTTCATCACGAAGGCGCAGGACTCGGTCAACTCGTAGACGTTGATGCCCAGGGGCGTCAGCGTCGCCGGGGTGACGGCACCGCCGACGTTCATGCCGTAGTCCCAGCCGGCGAAGAAGAAGTCGACATTGGCATTGAGCAGGGTTTCCACCGACGGGTACTTGGCCGCCAGTTCCGGCAGGCCGTCGAGGGTCTTCGCCATCTCCGGGGTGACTGCTTTCCAGCCACTGATCCCGCTGTAGCCGACCATGCGCGGCTTGAGGCCGAGGGCGAGCATCATCTGGGTCATGTTGATGTCATGGCTGAGCGCGTGGCTGGGTGCTTCCTTGAAGGTCACCTCGCGATTGCAGCTCTGGATCGTCAGCGGGTAGTGCGTCGACTCGGCCAGGGCGGCCATCGACGTGAACAGTGAACCGAGGCAAAGCGCCAGGTGCCGTAGCTTCATGGTTGGGTTATCCAGGTGATTCGCGGGTAGCCGGAAAGTGGGTGGGTATCGATCAGCGCTTCGACGCCGAAGACCTCGCGCAGCAACTCGGCGGTCAGGACTTCGGCGGGCGTGCCACTGGCGACGATGCGGCCGTGGTGGAGCACATACAGCCGGTCGCAGAAAGCCGCCGCCAGGTTGAGGTCGTGGATGCTCGCCAGGGCGCCGATCCGCAATTGCCTGACCAGGCGCAACAGCTCCAGCTGGAAGCGTGGGTCGAGGTGATTGGTCGGTTCGTCGAGGATCAGCAGCTGCGGTTGCTGGGTCAGGGCACGGGCGAGGATCACGCGTTGTTTTTCACCGCCGGAGAGGGTGGCGAAGGCGTGCTCTTCGAAGCCCAGCATGCCCACCGACTCGAGGGACTGACGGATCAGCCGGTGGTCGGTCTCGGTGTCGCCGTCGAAGAGTTTCTTGTGTGGGGTACGGCCCATGGCGACCACTTCTTCAACGGTCAGGCCAAAGGCATCGGGGAATTCCTGGAGCACCACGGCGATGCGCCGGGCGCACCAGCGTGGCGATTGTTTCCAGACGTTCTGGTGGTCGAGCAGGACCTCGCCGTGCTCCGGCTGGCTGAAGCGGTAGGCGCAACGCAGCAGGCTGGTCTTGCCGCTGCCATTAGGGCCGATCAGGCCGACGAACTCACCGGCTGCCACCCGCAGGTTGGCGTCACGCAGTTGGAACTGGTGATGGCAGTGGCCACGGCCCAGGGGTGTCCAGGCGAGATTGGCGAGGGTCAGCGAAGTCATTCGTTACTCATTGCCGGGGGGAATGTAGGCAATCCCCTTGTAGGAGCCAGCTTGCTGGCGATAGCGTCCGGAAGGTCGATGCAAGACTTTCCGGCCTCATCGCCAACAAGCTGGCTCCTACAGGGGGGGTGTTTGTTATATTATAACCATGTGTAATTGCAACAGATTTGCATTAGAAGTCTACCGATTTCTTTGTGCCATGCCTCTCAACGGCTTCAACTTGAAGATGAAGCCGATTCAGTTTCGCCTTTGAGGCGCGACAGCAGTGCCCAGTCCAGCAGCCAGACGACAACCAGCGAGACCCCGACCAGGGGGAACAGGATCGCCAGGGCGAACATGATCACCAGGGCGGTCTTCCAGCGCGGCAGATCGTGACGCAGCGGCGGCACACCGAGGCCACCTTCCGGGCGACGCTTCCACCACATCACCACACCGCTGACCGCGCTGAGCAGGATCATCAGGCACACCAGCAGCATGACGAACTGGTTGATCGGTCCGAACAGCTTGCCTTCATGCAGCATCACGCCCATTTCCGTGGCCCGGGCGACATTGCCGTAGTGCTGCCAGCGCACATCGGCCAGGACCGTGCCGGTGTACTGGTCGACATGCAGGGTGGCGTCGTTGCGCGGATCATCGGCGAACACGGCGATGGTGAACACACCTTCGGCGCTGGTCGGCAGGGTGATGCTGTAGCCGGGTTCGATCTGGCGCGCCGTGGCGATGTCGACTATCTGTTGCAGGGTGACGCCCGGTGCCGCCGGGCCGGTCGTGGCGGCGCCGTGGTTCATGTGCTCGGCATGCGCGCCGGACACCGGCATCGGCGTATTTTCCAGGGCCCAGGGCACGGTCTGGCGGGTCACGTCGTTGAGGCTACGGGCCTCGACGTCGGACTTGGGCATGTTGTTCCACATGGCGTCGGGAAACTTGTTCCAGACCTCGGCGTACTGCTTGCCCCAGACACCGGTCCAGGTCATGCCGCTGAGCAGCATGAACAACAGCAGCCCCGCGCCCCAGAAACCGCTGACGGCATGCAGGTCGCGCCAGACGATCCGGCCGCGCTTGCCCAGGCGCGGCCAGAGTACCCCGGCGCTGGAGCGGCCCCGTGGCCACCAGAGGTAGAGGCCGGACACCACCAGCATCACCCCCCAACCGGCGGCCAGTTCCACCAGGCGGTCGCCGAGCGTGCCGATCATCAGTTCACCGTGCAGGGCGCGGGCGACGGCTTGCAGGTTGAGCTTGGCATCCTGCTCGCCGAGGATATTGCCTCGGTAGGGATCGAGGAACACGTTGAGCTCGCGACCGTCACGGACCAGCACGAACTGCGCGCTGCGTTCGGCGTTGAGTGGCGGCAGGTATTGCTTGATCCGCACGTGTGGATAAGCCATCTCGACGCGGCGCAGTTGGTCGTCGGCGTCGAGGCTGTGGTGACCGGCCTTGACCGTCATCAGATCGCTGTACAGCAGCGGGTCGAGTTGCGGTTTGAACAGGTAGATGATCCCGGTCAGGGCCAGCAGGACCATGAACGGGGCGACGAACAGCCCGGCATAGAAATGCCAGCGCCAGGCCAGGTTGTAGAAGGAGATTTTAGGTCGGCTCATCAGGAGCGCTCCACAAGGTATTAGTCATTGGATATACGGTGACAGCGTGGCGAGCGGGCTTAGAAACTCATGTCCACCTTGGTCCAGAAGGTGCGCCCCGGTTCGTTGATGGCCTGCGGGTCATTGGCCGGGTAGCCGAACCCGGCGTTGCCCGCCAGGTTCAGGTGCTCGGCGTAGGCCTTGTTGAACAGGTTGTCGACGCCGCTACTGACTTTCACGTGGGCGTTGATCCGGTACGCGCCGTTGAGGGAGAACACTCCGAAGCCGGCACTCTTGGAAAAATCCTTGCCGACCACGTTGCCTTCGTTCAGGTCGATGCGGTTTTGTTGTGCAACCACTCGCCACAGTCCCCCCGCACTCCAGTGGTCCCGGCTGTAGGTCAGGCCCAGGCGGGTTTCCAGCGGTGGCATCTGCGGCAGCGCCTTGCCGTCGCTGGTGTTCTTGCCCCAGGCGTAGGCCAGGGTGGCATCGGCCTTCCAGTTGGCCGTCAGCCGGTAGGCCGCGCCGAACTCGCCGCCCATGATCCGCGCATCGACATTGCGCGCCTGCGAGGTCGTCCCCATCATTCCCGGCTGGTAGTTGAACAGGATGAAGTCGCGCACCTGGCCGACATAACCCGAGGCCCAGGCCTCCAGGTCCTCGGTCTTGTACTGCAGGCCGACATCCAGTTGGGTGGTCTTCTCCGGCTTGATGGCGGCGAAGGCGTTGGGCGAGCCGCTCGGGCCCTGGTTGGGGGAAAACAGTTCCCAGTAGTCCGGGAAACGTTCGGCGTGACCCAGGCCGGCGTACAGCGTGGTCGGGCTGTCGGCCAGATCATGCTCGTAGCGTACGAAGCCGCTGGGCAGGGTATCGGAGCGGGTCTGGTTGGCGGTGGGATTGGCGCTCATCCCGGAGCTGGTGCGCACGCGCAAGTCCTTGGCCGAAGCCCGGTCCAGCCGGGCGCCGCTGATCAGGCGGTCGCGCTCGGCAGCGTACCAGGTCAGCTCGCCGAAGAGGCCGTAGTTGTGGAACTCGGCATCCTGGATGCGCGGCAGGTCCTTGTAGGTGTCGATGCCCGAGCCTTTGCGCTTGCGGTGTTCGTCGGTCTGGGCATCGAGGCCACCGATCAGTTGCCAGTCGGCCCAGCGCCAGGTGGCCTTGAGCCGGGCGCCGAAGGTGCGGCGGTCGACGTTGGAGGCCATGGGCCCGGCCATCATCCCACTGCCGGAGGGCTGGCGCAGCGTGTAGTTGTCCATCACATGGTCGGCGTAGTTGTAGTAGACCTGGGCCTCGAGCTTGTCGAGTACCTCGCCGAGGTTCGACTTTTCAAAACGCAGGCCGAGGCTTTCGCGCTTGAACTGCGCGCCATCCATGCTGCGTCCGGCGTAGCGGGCTTCACCGTCGCCCTTGCCGGCGGTCAGTTCCAGCAGGGTGTCGGCGTCCGGGGTCCAGCCCAGCGCGACGTCGCCGTTCCACTTGTCGTAGCGCGAGGGCACGCTGTCGCCGTTGCCGTCCTTGTAGTCGCCGGCACGGGCCTGGTTACCGATCGCCCGGAGATAACCCAGCGGGCCGCCGGCGGCGGCATCGACCAGCTTGTCGAAACGCCCGTTGGAGCCGGCCAGCACGCTGGCATTGACCCGCGTGCCGAGTTCGCCGAAGTGCTCCGGCTCGCGGTCGAAGAGAATGGTCCCGGCCGAGGCGCCCGGGCCCCAGAGTACGGTTTGCGGGCCTTTGATCACCGTCAGTTGGTCGTAGGTTTCCGGAGAGATATAGGAAGTCGGTGCGTCCATGCGCCCCGGGCAGGCACCGAGCATCTGGCCACCGTTGGTGAGGATGTTCAGTCGCGAGCCGAACATGCCGCGCAGCACCGGGTCGCCGTTGGTCCCGCCGTTGCGCACCAGGGCAAAGCCGGGGATGGTCTTGAGGTAGTCGCCGCCGTCATTGGCGGGGACCGGCTGGCGCGGATCCTTGGGGTCGGTGATCACCGTCAGCGGCGAGCTGGGGGCGATGGCGGTAATCACTGTCGGGGCGATTTCCCGGGTGGGATCGTCCGCCGAGTCGGCGGCGAAGACAGTGGGCGCGAGCAAGGCGCCGCACATCAGCGCGGTGGTCTGGCGCAGACCCGCGCGGGCCTCGTTCAGGACGAACGGCGAGGACGCCCGTGCAGCGCGCAGGCGAGTGTTTGCAGTGGACATAAGCGTTCCATCATTCAAGCGAATACAACACGGCCACCGCCCTGGAACTGCGCTTTACAGTCCAGGCGGGCCGGGTGAGAAAGTTGTGTCGTTGCTTAATGGAACGCGGGCGGAGCGCGGCTGCGGGCACCGGGGAAGGTGGTCTGCTGGGCGTGGCCCAGGCGGGTCTGGGTGACGACGACGGCGGTAGGCCTGGGGCCGTCAAGGGCGGCGAAGCTCAGGGTCTGCGGCAGTGCCGGACAACTGAAGAGCAGGGTGCAATAACCGCATTTTTCCCACAGCGCATGGTGTTCGGCACTCGGGGCGTGGTGCTCGTCGACGCTCTGTTCCATGCCCGCATGCCCGGGCATCTCCATCGACATGTCCATGCCCATCGACATGGGCATGCGGTGATCCATCGGCATCGCCTGGGAAATCAGCGGACCGATAAAGATCATCAACATGGCGCACAGGCTCAGCCAACTGCCGCGTACATGTGCGCGGGAGCGGGGCGACCTGAGGTGTGAGGCGCGCATGGCGTTCAAAGGCGTCGTCGATTACTGCGCGGGCGCGTGGTCCATGTGACTCATGGCATCCGTAGCGGCAGGCGCCTGTTTCTGCACCGCCACCTCGACAGTCACGTCTCCGGCCTTTTCAAAGTGCAGGGTCAACGGGAAGTGCTTGCCATCCTGCAACTGGCTGCGGTCCTTGAGGTCCAGCAACATCACATGAAAGGCCATGGGCGCGAATCGCACTTCGCCTCCGGCGGGTACGTCGACGCTGGCGACGGGCTGCATTTTCATCAGGTCTTGCTGCATCACGTGTTCATGCAGTTCGGCCTTGCCGGCGATGGGACTGTCGACGCTGGTCAGGCGGTCGGCCGTCGTGCCCGGGTTGTGGATCACGAAATAGGCCGCCACCGTCGGGGCGTTGGGTGGCAACTCCTGGGACCAGGGATGGTTGATCCGCAAGTCACCGACCTTGAATTCATGGGCATGGGCAAAGCAGGCGGGCAGCAGCAGGGCGGCCAGCAACAGGGCATTCTTGAGCATGGTGGTTCTCCATAACGATTCATGACGCACAAGGATTGCGAGCGTTAATCAGGTTAGCGGAGAAGCCCTGGGGTTGAGCGAGGGCCATTGCTGGCGCGGTGTGGGGGTGTCGATCTGAGTGGCGGGGCGTGCCGGAAGGGTTTCGCTCCGCACCAGCGGCAGCTGTGCAACATGACCGGGCAACGCCAGCAGCGGGGCGAAGGCAGCACAGCACCAACAGTGCTGCATAGTGGAATGATCGTCGTTCTGCGGAGCTTTCTGTTCCAGCTTGCCGAGGTCGATGGCCACCAGCCGGGTGCCGCTGGCGGAGCAGAAGCTACCCCACAGCAACTGTTCCGGGATCGAGTTCTCCGACGCTTGTGCCATGGCTCCGGACATCGGCATGGCGAGCAGATTGAACAGCACTGCGAAGCAGGCGATCCAGGCAAATGCTAGCCGTTGTCGGGACATGGAAAGATTTTCCGTTAATGTTTTCAAACAGATGGGTTATTTAGCCTGAACGTCCTTCATAAGTAAAAGCGCGGGCTGCGGTGAAAGGTCGCAAGCTTGTGTAGGGTTTGTCTGGTGGTCGTTGTACAGAAGCGTAGCAGCCTGCCGTCATATCGCCGGAACGGCATGGACCTCGATTTTCACGCCGAGCGTGGTGCGAATCACCGCAAAGATGGCGGCCAGGTTATCCATGCTGGGATTGCCCTTGGCGGAGAGCATGCGATGCAGGCTCTTGCTGGGTTTTTCGGTTTCCCTGGCCAGGCCCTCGAAGCCGACGGTGGCGTTGACCAGGTCACGCAGAATCACCCGGGCGATCTCGGGTTCGCCATTGAGAAACAGGGTGGCGGCTTCATCCAGAAGTGCCTGGGCAAACGCCGGGTCGCGTTGTGCCCGCTCGGCGATGGTCTGTTTGAAGCTGCGAGTAAGAGCCATGATAGTTACCTCGTTTTCAGTGCCGCTTTTTTACGGTGCTGGTATTCGGCAATGAGCGCCTTGGCTTGCTTGATGTCGTTTCTCTGGCTGGATTTGTGACCGCCTCCGAACAGGATGATCAACCGCTTTCCTTCCTGTATCAGGTAGATCCGGTAGCCCGGGCCCCAATCGATACGGTATTCACCCAGCCCGTCGAACCACTTGATATTGGAGGTGTTGCCCATCTGCATGCGAAGGATTGCGCTGGACACCTTCGTGGCCGCCTGCACATCCAATGAGGCAAACCAGTTTTCGAATGGGTTGCTCTGGTTGTCCCGAATATATTCTTCGACATCGATCATTGAGCTCACAAGGTAACCTATTGGTTACTATCATTACAAGCTTATGAGCGTGATCTATTGAGCAGGGCTTGCCAATGCGGCAAGTGTTTCATCGAGCGTCTGGAACTCCCGGTCCACCCGCGGCAACGCCGGGCGCTGCAGAATCAGTACCGGCACCCGGCGTTCCCGGGCCACCTGCAGCTTGGGTTCGGTGGCGCTGCTGCCACTGTTCTTGCTGATCAGCACGTCGATGGCGCGCTGCTGGAACAAGCTGCGCTCGTCTTCCAGCAGGAATGGCCCGCGTGCGCCGATCACTTCGCAGCGGGCGTTGCCGGGATAGGTCTCGAGGGCACGCAGGGTCCAGAACTGCCCGGCGGGAATTTCTTCCAGGTGTTGCAACGGCTCGCGGCCCAAGGTGAACAGTGGACGTTGGAAGGGCTTGAGGGCCTCGACCAGTTCGGACCAGTCGGCGACTTCACGCCAGTCGTCGCCGGGTTCCGCGACCCAGGCCGGGCGTCGCAACGCCCAACAAGGGATGCCGCTCAAACGCGCGGCCGTGGCGGCGTTGTGGCTGATTTGCGCGGCGTAGGGATGGGTGGCGTCCAGCAGCAGGTCGATGCCTTCATCCCGGATGAATTGCGCCAGGCCTTCGGCTCCGCCATAACCACCGACCCGGACCTGGCACTGCAAGTCCGTCGGCACCCGCCCGACACCCGCCAGGCTGTAGATATGCGCCGGGCCCAAGGTCCGGGCAATCGCCAGCGCCTCGGTGACGCCACCGAGCAGCAACAGGCGTTTCATGGCTGGATGCTTCATGGCGGTGCTCTTCATGTCGTGACGGCGGCATGGCCGACGATGCCGCCCTGGCGGTCGATGGCGAAGACTTCCACCTGCATCTGCGCGGGAACCACGCTGCGGGCGAAATCGCGGGCGCGTCGGCAGACCGCATCGCCGAGGGCTATACCGGCCGCGCTGGCCATGGCCAGCGCCTGCTGGCTGGTGTTGGCCTGGACAATGGCGTCCTGCAAGGCCTGGTCTGCGCCGACTTCGCCGGCCCATTCGGCCAGTTGCGGCAGGTCGATGCTCGAATGCCGGCTGTGCAGGTCCATGTGCCCGGCCGCCAGCTTGCTGATCTTGCCGAAGCCGCCGCACAGGCTGAGTTTTTCCACCGGGACCTTGCGCAGGTGCTTGAGCACGGCACCGACGAAGTCGCCCATCTCGATCAGGG
>JACXTT010013654.1_pt1 | contig 10680 bp, 11 predicted proteins | sample 9270951 | NCBI WGS metagenome assembly JACXTT01 (sample SAMN15532306, study PRJNA645909) | rock metagenome | isolation source: weathered quartz diorite | place: Puerto Rico | collected 2017-06-21
CCTTGCGGTCCCCTGCTTTCATCCGTGGATCGTATGCGGTATTAGCCCGGTTTTCACCGGGTTGTCCCCCACTACCAGGTAGATTCCTACGCGTTACTCACCCGTCCGCCACTCTACTCGGGGTTGCCCCCTTTCGCGTGCGACTTGCATGTGTTAGGCATGCCGCCAGCGTTCAATCTGAGCCAGGATCAAACTCTCCAAATAAACTTCTTTGTTCCATTCAAGGAACTAAAACTTCATGTGACTGAACGCGTCGCCGGTTAAGGCGGGCATCAGTCACCTTTCATTGGATGACCAGGCTCGACAAGAGCGCCCACACAAATTACTTGATCTTGAATTGTTAAAGAGCAAAGGCCGATACACGGGTGTACCGGCCCAAGGGAGGCGAATTATACGCATCTCGCCCACCGCGTCAACGCTTGATTTCAGCTTCTTTGAGCCAGGTCAGCCGCGCCGGAGGAATCCAGATAAATACCGTGAAAACAGCCTGTTTAATGGGACGAATTATATCCATTTCAGGGTTCAGGAAGCGCTTGACAGGATTGTGTCGATAAACCGGAGATCATCCAGGCCGAAGTCCATGAATGTCATGGCAATTCCGTTAGGCGTGAGGCGCTGCACCCGGGCGCGGATGGAATACGTCCCGCCCTGATGAGGAATGGATAAGAAAGCAACGGTCAGAGAAGCACTCACTTCCGGCAGCGACTTTCCCGTCGCTTCGACAAAAAGTCCACCGATACTGAGGTCACGCGTTTTGGTTCTGCTTCTTCCGCCGTCGGGATAAATCAATTCAACATCCAGATGGATGTTGCTTCGTCGGTGCCGGCGTTTTTCAGTCAAACCATATTCCTCAGCGGATACGGACGCGCAGGAATTTCCGCTTGCCCACCTGAAAAACATGAGCGCCGCCGGCGGCAATTTCCAGCGCCGGATCCTCGGCCTTCTCGCCGTCGATGCGCACGCCTCCCTGCCTGATCAGGCGCATGGCTTCGGAAGTGCTCGCGGTAAGTCCCGCTTCCTTGAGAACGCGCGGCAGCGGCATGGCCCGACCGTTACCGCTCAGCTCGACCTCGGAAATCTCCGTCGGCATCTCGCGCTGCTGGAAACGTGCGATGAACTCACGCATCGCATCATTTCCTGCCTTGGGTCCGCCATGAAAACGGCTGACGATTTCCTTGGCAAGCTCAAACTTGATATCGCGCGGATTGGCCCCTTCTTCAACACTGCGCCTCATCAATGCAATCTTGTCGGGGTGCTCGAACGAAAGCAAGTCGAAATAGCGCCACATCAACGTATCGGAAATCGACATGAGCTTTCCAAACATTTCGTCCGGCGGCTCGTTAATGCCGATGTAATTACCAAGCGACTTCGACATCTTGTTGATCCCGTCGGTGCCTTCCAGCAACGGCAGAGTAATAACGACTTGCGGACTCTGACCGAACTCTTTCTGCAATTCACGTCCGACCAGCAAATTAAATTTCTGATCGGTACCGCCGAGCTCGACGTCGGCCTTCGTCATCACCGAATCGTAACCTTGCAACAACGGATAGAGGAACTCGTGAATCGCGATCGGTTGACCCCCTTTATAGCGTTTGTTGAAATCGTCGCGTTCGAGCATGCGCGCCACGGTGTATCTCGCGGCGAGATGAACCAGATCAGCAGCCTTCATTTCTCCCAGCCAGCTCGAATTGAACAACAGCACCGTGCTTTCCGGCTTCAGGATTTTGTATATCTGTTGCTCGTAGGTCCTGGCGTTCTCGATTACCTCGTCGCGCGTCAGCGGCGGCCGCGTGGCGTTCTTGCCGGTCGGATCGCCGATCATGCCGGTGAAATCGCCAATCAGGAACAACACCTCGTGGCCGAGGTCCTGAAACTGGCGCAGCTTGTTGATGAGCACCGTGTGTCCGAGATGAAGGTCCGGCGCCGTTGGATCGAAACCCGCCTTCACGCGCAGGCGCCGACCGGGCTTGAGGCGATCGGCGAGATCCGATTCGAGCAGAATCTCTTCGCTGCCGCGCTTGATGACGCGCAGCGCTTCGGTTGAATCAGTCATGAAAGCTTCCGGAATCCGAAAAACGTGTCGTCGCCAAGGGTACCATAGCCGACCCACCATGGCATGTTGATGCCGGTGGCGGGTTCACGCCTCTTCGCCGATCGGCTAGACTTGGGGCTGCTGCTTCGAGCGACAATTCAGGATGAAAACCTTGCTCAAGGGACTTCTTCACCGCATCAGACATCTGACGCGCCGCACGGCGCGCCATCCCCGCTTCCGCCGCCATGGTGTGTGGCTGCTGGGACTGGCGATTTTTCTCACCTCGGTCACGATCGCCGCCATCATCCCGCGCGGCGGCGATGCGCTGCTGGCCGGCTCGCGGGTCCCCGCGACGCCGCCGCAAACCGTCTTGTTGGGCAAAGTAATCGTCTCGGGCGGATCGGAAAACACGCAACTCGCCTCTGTGGCGAGCGAAACGCCGATGCCGCCGGCAGGGGGCGGGAATGCATGGGCCGAGGTTACGGTCCGGAGAGCAGACACGCTGTCGGACATCCTCAGGCGCGAGGGTTACGACGGCAATGAAATAAGCCTGGTGATGCAATCCAATCCCGAGGCACGCGTGTTCCGCCAGCTGCGCCCGGGACAGAAGCTGCGGCTGCGTACCGAAACCGGGAAACCATGGCAGGAACTCGTCTACGAAACCGACCCGGGGGAGGTTTATCATCTCGTCCGGCACGAGAACCGCTTCGAGCTTACCAAGGAGCTGCGTACCTTCGAAACGCGTTTCCATTACGTAACCGGTTCCATCGAGACGTCACTATTCGAGGACGGCCAGGACGCGGGGTTGTCCGATTCGCTGATCATGAAGCTCGCGGAGATTTTCGGCTGGGACATCGACTTCGCCCTCGACCTGCGCCGCGGCGACAGCTTTGCGGTGATTCACGAGGAAAAATACTGGCAGGGACAGAAAGTAACCGATGGACCAATCCTGGCCGCGGAATTCATCAACCAGGGGCGTGTCTATCGCGCGATCGCGTACCGCGACGTCAACGGCTATACCTCCTACTACACGCCCGACGGTATGAGCGTGCGCCGGCCGTTTCTGCGCACTCCGGTGGAATTCAGCCGCATCACTTCGCGATTCTCCACCGGACGTTTCCATCCGATTCTCAAAAAATGGCGCGCGCACAAGGGCGTCGACTATGGCGCGCCCACCGGCACACCGGTACACGCCACTGCCAGCGGGCGTATTCTGGCCTTGGGCTGGGGCGGCGGTTACGGCAAACGCATTGTCATCCGGCACAACACCACCTACAGCACCGTCTACGCACACCTTTCGCGTTTCAACAACGGCCTGCACATTGGCAGCTTCGTTGAACAAGGCCAGACCATCGGTTATGTGGGCGCCACCGGCCTGGCCAGCGGTCCGCACCTGCATTACGAGTTCCAGGTCAACGGTGAGCATCGCAATCCGCTGACGTTCCGGTTTCCGGGATCCACTCCGATAGCGCGGGAACACCGGGATGAATTCGCGAACCTGGCGAAAAACTGGAGCGAGCGGCTGGACATCATCAGCCATGGCGGCGCACAAGTTGCCGTCAACCGTTGACCGACCTCTTGTATCTTTCCTCCGGCTGCCCGAAACTCAAACCATGCATTACATCGGCCTGATGTCGGGAACCAGCGTGGATGCGATCGATGCCGCACTGGTCTCGATATCCAACGGCGGCAAGCCGGTCCTGATCGCGTCTCATGCGCATCCGATCCCGCCCGAGTTGCGCGGCGAGATCCAGGCTTTGATGCGTGCTGGCGCAAACGAGATCGAGCGCCACGGCGAACTGGACATGGCCCTGGGCGAGCTTTTCGCCGTGGCGGCGAACGAGGTGTTGCGACTGTCCGGCCTCGGGAAAAAGGATATCCGTGCCATCGGCAGTCACGGCCAGACGCTGCGACACCGGCCGCGTGCGTCACATCCTTTCACGCTCCAGATCGGCAATCCGTCCATGATCGCCGAGCGCACCGGTATCGCCACCGTGGCGGATTTCCGCGCGCGTGATATCGCCGCGGGCGGCGAAGGAGCGCCACTCGTCCCGGCGTTTCACCGGATGATGTTTCATTCGGAACGCTGCAACCGGGTTATTCTCAATATCGGCGGGATTGCCAACGTTACCTATCTGCCCGCCGATCCTGTACAGCCGGTGAGCGGCTTCGATACCGGTCCGGGCAATACGCTGCTCGACCGCTGGATGGGACGTCATAACGCACACGATTGCGATGACGCGGGGCAATGGGCGGCGTCGGGTAAATCCTCAAAGGTGCTGCTGGAAAAGATGCTGACAGACGGCTATTTCGCGCTGGCGCCGCCCAAAAGCACCGGCCGCGAGCATTTCAACCTGGACTGGCTCGACGCACATCTTGAAAAAATCCCGCCGGTATCCGCCGCCGATGTGCAGGCGACGCTCTTGCAACTGACCGCGTCGACCATCGCCGAGGCGATCAGACGGTCCCTGCCGAAAACAGCCGAGATCTACGTCTGTGGCGGCGGTGCGCATAACCGGGAATTGATGGCGGCGCTGACAAAAAATTTTACCGGCTTGCCGGTGGCCACAACCGCAGCGCTGGGATTGCATCCGGACTGGGTGGAAGCCGTGGCCTTCGCCTGGCTGGCGCATCAGACTTTGGAAGGCCGGCCCGGCAACATCCCTTCTGTCACCGGCGCGCGACGTGAAGTCATCCTCGGGGGAATTTATTCCGCATGAATCCGTCCGAAAGCAGACCACTTACGGTGTCTGCTTCAAAAACACAAAGGGCCCGAAAGGGCCCTTTGTGTTTACGGTGATCGCGTCGTCTCAGGTATTGAAGGACGAACCGCAGCCGCAGGTGGTCTTGGCGTTCGGATTCTTGATCACGAACTGGGCGCCCTGCACGCCCTCCTGATAATCGATCTCGGCACCCGCCAAGTACTGGAAGCTGAGCGGATCGATCAGCAGCGTGACGCCGGATTTCTCCACACGCGTGTCGTCTTCGTTGGCGTTCTCTTCGAACGTGAATCCGTACTGAAAACCGGAACAGCCGCCGCCGGAGACAAATACACGCAGCATCAGCGCCGGATTTTTTTCCTCGTCTATCAATTCCTTCACCTTCTTGGCCGCGCTGTCGGTGAACAACAGGGGGGACGGCATTTCAGGCATGGCAGCACTCATCTTGGACCTCCACAAAAAACTTGGTAACAGATTTGAATAATTATCCTATTCCTGACCCATTAGGTCAACTATCCTAGTCTTCAGCTTCCGGCGCAGTCTCTGCGGCGGTTTTCAGGCGGGTGACCGTGCCTTTGCCGACCTCAGTCGTCTCGCGCACCAGGTTGCCGTTGATCACGGCCCCAAGCGCCATCTCGATAACCTTGTAGTAAACATCGCCGAATATCTCCGCCTTGGGCTGGAGTTCGATACGTTCGGCGGCGCGGACATTACCCTTGATCGTGCCGTTGGTGATGATGTGCGGTACCGTGACATTACCGGTAATCACGGCGTTTTCGCTCAGCACCAACGTGCTGTTGCCCTCGCCCTTGGCCATGACGTTGCCGCGGACCTTGCCGTCGACACGCAATCCGCCGGTGAAAACGATATCACCCTTGAGATCGGTCTTGACGCCGATCAGCGTATCAATGGTGTTACACGGCTTCTCCGCCGGAGTTTTTCCCAGAGCAGACAGCATAGACATACCCTCCATGTAGATTAATTGTAGACGTCGCTTGCCCGGAGACAGGACGCGCTGGTACAAGAATTTAGCATAGCGCTGAAGGCGCTATATTACACCTGCGGCCAGTTGTAGCTGGCCTCCGCCATCGAGGCGCCGCTCGGGGTCGTGATATTGATCTTGATGCGCTTGGGCTGGAAATTCCGCGGCAGTTCGAACTTTCCCTCGATGTCCTGGAAATACTTGAAGTTCACCATGATGGCACGCTCGTTCGCTGCCGGAACCTTCAGCAGCACGTCCTCGCCCACCTGCACGCCGCTGATCTCGAAGCTGGCGCGGCCCTGTATGGTGTTCTCATGCTTCAGCGCCTGAATCAGCACCAGCTTGTAGCGATACTGGTTCGCGGCGCCGGCCGGCTCGATGTAGAGATTCTGGATGCGCAAACCGCTTTTCTTGTCGGCCGGCGAGATGATGTTACGATAGAAATTCAGTTCTTCCCGGAGCTTGACGATTTCCTGTGCCGACGCCTTGAGCGATTTGTCGAGATCCTGGTAAGCCGCCTGGTCCATCTGGATCGTCCGTTGCGCGCGGGCGAGCGACTCTTGCAGCTCATGATTCTCGTCGCGCAGCTTGCGCGTCTCGTCCTGCAACGTCTGCTGGGTCTGCTCCGCCGACTGGCGCTCGAATCCGGCGCGGTTCAGGCCATAGTTGTAGATCAGGCCCGCTGAAGCCAGCAGTACCACGACGGCGATAACCGCGAGCAATAACTTGATGCGCGGAGAATACCGCGGCTTGATCACCAGCTCGCCGGGCTTGTTCAGATCGATCATCAGGAGAATCCTGCGGGTTTACCTGAACATAGCCGGATCAGCGGACGATCACAAGCGCACCCCGATCAGGGCAGAACGCCCGCCTGACCAAGACCTGTTTTTTCGTCCAGGCCGAACATGATATTCATGTTCTGGACCGCCTGACCGGCGGCGCCCTTGACCAGATTGTCGATCACCGACAGCACCACGACGGTGTCTCCGCCCTGGGGTTGATGCACCGCGATGCGGCAGACGTTCGAAGCGCGCACCGAGCGGGTTTCCGGATGGCTGCCGACGGGCATGACATCCACGAACGGTTCTGTTGCGTAACGTTTCTCAAACAGGGACTGCAGATCAACGCCCGGCTTGTTGAGCCGGGCATAGAGCGTGGCATGGATGCCGCGAATCATCGGCGTCAGATGCGGCACGAAAGTCAGGCCGACGGGTTTTCCCCTGACCGCATCGAGACCCTGACGAATCTCAGGCCAGTGACGATGGCCAGCGACGCCATAGGCTTTCATCGAATCCGCCGCTTCGGAAAACAGCGTATGCACTTCCGCCTTCCGACCCGCGCCACTCACGCCGGATTTCGCATCGGCGATCAGATGCTGCGCATCCACGAGATCGTTTTCCAGCAACGGAAAAAATCCCAGCTGCACGGCCGTCGGGTAACAGCCGGGATTGGCGATCAGGCGCGCCTTTTTGATTCTCTCCCGGTTGATTTCAGGCAATCCGTATACGGCCTCCGCAAGCAACTCCGGGCAGGCATGCGGCATGCCATACCATTTTTCCCACGCCGCCGGATCCTTCAGGCGGAAGTCGGCGGCCAGATCGATGAATTTCACGCCGGCCTTGAGCAGATCGCGCGCATGCGTCATGGCTATCCCGTTGGGCGTAGCCGAGAAAACGACATCGCAGCCGGCCAAGGACTTGGTATCGGGCTCGGTGAAGCTGAGGTCGACATGCCCCCGCAGGCTGGAAAAGAGATCAACCACCTTCTTTCCGGCCTCGCCCCGGGAAGTAATGACCCGCAAATCCGCCTCGGGGTGCGCGGCCAGCAGGCGCAGCAGTTCCACTCCGGTATATCCGGTGCCGCCGATAATGCCGATCTTGATCATTTCAGGTTCGGGCGAATTGAAAAGCAAACCAGATTCTAACAGATACTTCCGTGCCCAAAACCAAAAAAAACGGGGCCCGTCGGGCCCCGTCAGATACTGCAAATGACTATTTTTTAAGAAGTCATCAACTGCTTTAGAAGTTGAGGACCATGCCCAGCGAGTAGCCCTTCGGGTCTTTTCCGGCGGCCACGGCTGGTACAGCGGTCACGCCATGCCCACCGTAGCTGCTGGAGATATTGCGGGTTGAGCCGGCATCATTGGTAGCCTTGGCGTAGTCGAAATAAACCTTGGTTGTCTTGCTGAAGTTATGGTCAACACCCACAACCCAGGCCTTGGCACCGTCGGCAGTTGTTGCCTTGTCAGTCTTGTCCGCCTTGGCGTACTGGAGTTTGAACAGATTGTTGGCCATCTTGTAGCCGGCGCCGAGAGACCATGCCTTGCTGTCGTTGCCGGATGTACCATTGAGATCTTTCATTTTGTCGTACAGAGCATCGATGTAAAACTCGTTGGTGACATTAAACTTACCAGCCAAGCGTATATCATTCGCATCTTTCAAGGCGCTGCTGTGGGCCTTTTGTGTCTCATAACCCAGGCCGAGATAGATCGGACCCTGTGTCCAGGTGACGCTGCCACTCGTGGTACGAACATCCGTATTCACTTCTGAAGCCCCATACAGCAATCCAAACTGAACGCCGCTGAACGAAGGGCTGTCGTAACGCACCATGTTGCTTACGCGGTTATCGAAAGTCGAGTTGCCCACATAGGTGCGCATATCGCCGATCTCTTCGTTAAACGCGTCAATAGCGCGGCTCATATCTTTAACCGGTGTATCGTGACGACCAAACTTTACCGATCCCCACGAGGAACCCGCGAAACCCAGATAGGTGTTGCGGAGTTGGCCACCCAAACCTAACTGGGCGCCAGTAGAGCCACCACTACCGTCGTCAGCGTTGAATATGCCGCTTTCAACTTGATAGATGGCCTTGAGACCACTGCCCAGATCTTCGTTGCCCTTGATGCCAAAACGGGAGCTGTTGCTGTTCAACAGACCTTTTTCGGTCGTGCCACCGTTGTCGTAGTGGTCCATCGACTCATGAAAATGACCGTAGACCGTTGTGTCCGCTTGTGCCGCCAGCATCGGGCCGGCAACCAGTGCAGCGCCCACCGCCGCGATAAGAAGCTTCTTGTTCATCGATTCCTCCTGGAATGAAGGTTGTGGAGAGTAAAACTCAAGCGCAGTTCATCTGCACTTGGCGTAATTTATAGCACAGATTTTTGCGAATATGCAACTAGTTATTGTAAAAATACTACATACGAATATATTGTTGTTTGTATGCAACAAATGGTATATCCAAACAGTGGCACGTTATTAAAAATGGCTGGGGGACTAGGATTCGAACCTAGATAAACAGAGTCAGAGTCTGTTGTCCTACCGTTAGACGATCCCCCAGTGTGCGGGCTGAACAGCAGAAAATGCCGATATTTATCAGCATTTTCTATTCACCAAAGTTTTTCACCTTTTGCAACTTTATAGAGTATTTCGTGCCGGAACTCCTCCGGCCCTACCGCATACCACTCGCCACCGGACTGATAAATAAACGGCCGCCGGGTGTCAAGAGAAAATTTTTTCATCCACTCCAGTACTTCACCATCTGGATCACGTCCGGCAGGCGTCAAGATGAAAATAGGTACACCACGCCATGTGGCCTTTACAAAAATCACGCCGATTTTATCCGGACGAAAGTATTCCGGCAAAGCACTGTTCTCCTCAAACCACCCGCAGATGAACTTCCGGCAAGGGTCGGGGCGATTCTCGTAAATCATGCAGTCATGTCCTGTGCTGTACTGACAGGGCTTACCGGGATATACATCCTGGCCATGAACAGTGATACGAAGCCAGCCATCGCAGCATGCCGTGCAGGTACCGCATTGACGCGCCTGCTTCTGCTTCACCTCAAGATGAGGCGCGACCGCTCCACAACATTTCTTGTATTTCCTGCCACTGCCACAGGTGCAGAGATCATTGCGATGGGGCTTCATAATCAGGGAAAAGGAATCCTCGTTCGACTACCCTCATCATGAACTTATCTCATGAAAACAAAAAGCCGCCCATTCAGGCGGCTTTCGAAGCAGCGCAACACCAATAGAAATTAGCGCTTCGAGTATTGCGGTCTCTTGCGCGCCTTGTGCAAGCCGTATTTCTTGCGTTCAACGGCGCGCGCGTCGCGTGTAACATAACCTGCCTTGCGCAGCGTCGGACGAAGCGACTCGTCATACGCCATGAGAGCGCGTGTGATGCCATGACGGATGGCTCCAGCCTGGCCGCTGGGTCCGCCGCCGTCCACGTTGATCATGACGTCGAATTTGCTCTCCATGTCTACGGCAACGAGCGGCTGACGCACGATCATGCGCGCCGTTTCGCGGCCGAAATACTTGTCGAGCGACAAGCTGTTGACGACGATGTCGCCCTTGCCGGGTTTGAGGTAGACACGTGCGGTCGACGTCTTGCGCCGGCCGGTTCCACGATAGATGTTTGCCTGAGCCATGAATATCGTCCTAATTATTTTATTTCCAGAACCTTGGGGCTCTGCGCCACGTGCCGGTGTTCGGCACCACGATAAACCTTGAGCTTGCGGAACATCTGGCGACCCAGGGGATTCTTGGGAAGCATGCCGCGGACCGCTTCTTCAATCGCAAAACGCGGTGCGCGCTTCATCATGTCCTGAAAGCTCGATGCCTTCAGACCGCTTTGATAACCGGTGTAGTGATGATAAATCTTGTCCCGGCTCTTCTTGCCCGTCACCTGCAACTTGTCGGCGTTGATGACGATAATGTAGTCACCGGTGTCGACGTGCGGCGTGTATTCCGTCTTGTGCTTGCCGCGCAAGCGGCGGGCAATTTCGGTCGCCACGCGCCCGAGAACCTTGCCGGCCGCGTCGATCACGTACCAGTCACGCTTGACCGATTCCTGTTTGGCTGAAAAAGTTTTCATGGAGAGGGTTCAATAATCCGTTGTCGGGCATCCTGCCCCTGAATTAGCGCCTTCCCGTGCGCCGGAAAG
>JACXTT010013655.1_pt1 | contig 10680 bp, 14 predicted proteins | sample 9270951 | NCBI WGS metagenome assembly JACXTT01 (sample SAMN15532306, study PRJNA645909) | rock metagenome | isolation source: weathered quartz diorite | place: Puerto Rico | collected 2017-06-21
CGTGAAAGCGACGAGAATCATGGTTACGGGATAGCCCAAGCGTGTCCTCGAGCTAACAGAGCGGAATTTGCCGGAAGCCTCAGAGGGTGGGAAGAATCCCATCACAACCGACGACCTTAAGCAGATTTCGAGGCTCAAAGTGGAAGTAAGTCATTATATTTCTATAATATCACCTGCTGTTCGAGGTACGAGCGAGCAGAGGATTTGATTGACTCGCCGAATTCAAATGTCCTACAATTAAGGGCTGCGGATTGTTACGGTGTTTATTCTGTTGCATCCTTTGCCTGGTATGTAATGTTTACTTGAATCCCAGCTCTGGCCGGTCGAATCTAAGTTTTCAACTCTGTATGTCCGAGGTGTGTTAGAAGAAGCGTATTTTATCCCCCGAATACGAGGCGTAACGTTCATGGCCAAGCGACGTGGAAATCCTAACTGGGGTAAGCCCGAACCGATCGGGCCGATCACCCCAACCATTACCGAGTTTGAGCAGGTTGTGCGGGAGTATAAGCTTTCGCCGGACCAGTATTTGAGATCGACCCGGTTGCGCGAGTGGGCGCGACGCAACAAGAATTCCAAGTACATCCCGGAGCCACTGCTCGAGGCTTGGGGATTTGAGATTGAGTCCACACTTTAAGAACTGATTGCGATCAGAGCAACGGCCGCCCGACTGGCGGCCTTTTGCTTTTGCCAGCGCGATATCCTAACCTCCCTAGCATGGCCCTGATGTCACAGCCCTTGTTGGCCCGGCCTTGGCTGTCCCAGGCTTCACTATCGCAGGCCTTTTTGCCGCAGGTTTTGACGAAAATACCGGCGAACCAGATCGTCGCCGCCGTGGTGGCGACCAGCTTCGCGGCGGGACTGAACCTGTACGCCACGGTGGCCACTCTTGGACTGCTGGCACATACCCGAATCTTGGCGTTGCCGCCGGGTTTGGAGGTGCTGGCGAGCTGGTGGGTAATAGGGGCCAGCGGAGCGCTGTTCGCGGTTGAATTTTTCGCTGACAAGATTCCCGCTTTTGACTTGATTTGGAATGCGCTGCACACCTTCATCCGGGTGCCCGTGGCGGCGTTGCTGGCGTACCGCGCCACGATGACACTCTCGCCGTGGGAACAGCTTTTGGTGACGGCGGCCGGTGGGGCCATTGCATTGGCCGCTCACGGTGGGAAAACGGCGGCACGGACGGCGGTGACGGCCTCCCCGGAGCCGTTCTCGAACGCAGCTTTGAGCCTGGGGGAGGATGGTCTGGCCATTTTCCTGACCTGGTTTGCCGCACAGCATCCCTACTGGGCGGCGGCGATTGTGGCGGCGCTGCTGCTGATCATCGTGTTGCTGGCGCGGTGGGTATGGCGGTCGTTGCGGACGCTTTTCCGCAATGCGGAACAAGTCATGGCAGGGTGAGGAGGAGCGAGTTGACGCTCCGGTTTGACGCTATCAGACCCACGTGAGATAGTTAGGCAATTTTCCGGGCTGGCAGAGATCGGCCGGCGCACCAATCCCATCGAGGAGCCCCTCGCTGCATGATCCGTCTGATACCGCGGGAGACCAAATTCTTCCGCATGTTCGCTGAGGTGTCGCAGAACGTCACCGCCGGCGCCCGTCTGCTGCAAGATATTTTGCGGAATCCCGCCAACCTGGAGCCCCGGTTGGCGCGATTGCAAGAGATCGAACATCGCGGGGACGACATGACCCATGACATCATCACCACGTTGAATCAGACGTTCATCACTCCGTTCGATCGGGAAGACATCCACCGCCTTACATCCTCTCTTGACGACGTACTCGACTATGTAAATTCGGCAGGGATGCGACTAACCCTGTACCGGATCGACGCGCCGCCCCCGGTGGCGGCGGAGCTGGCGGGATTGATCGTGCAACAATCCGAAGAATTGGCCAAGGGAGTGTCGTTGCTCGAACAGAACCAGCGGGTGCTGGAGCATTGCGTTGAAGTACATCGCCTGGAAAACGAAGCCGACCGGGTGAGCCGCAACGCCATCGCCGAACTTTTCGACAACGAGAAGGATCCCATCCGGCTAATCAAGATGAAGGAACTGTACGAAGTGCTGGAGACTGCGACCGACAAAGCTGAAGACGCGGCCAACGTGCTGGAGGCCGTGGCTTTGAAGAGCGCCTGATGGTCTTCGATTTCCGCACCACAAAGCCCGCAGGGAGCGCCCGCCGGTGAACACCGGATTACTGCTACTTACCATCACGGTCGGCGTGGCACTGATTTTTGATTTTCTGAATGGCTTTCATGACGCCGCCAACAGCATCGCGACGGTGGTGTCGACCCGCGTGTTGTCCCCCAAGTTGGCGGTGATCTGGGCGGCGTTTTTCAACTTCGTGGCGGCATTTCTGCTGGGGACGGCGGTCGCGAAGACGATTGGGAAGGGCATGATTCGGCTGGACGACGTGACCCAATATGTGGTCATCGCCGGGCTGGCCGGGGCGATCGTGTGGGACTTGCTGACCTGGTGGTGGGGTCTCCCGACATCGTCTTCGCATGCGTTGATTGGAGGTTATGCGGGGGCGGCGATGGCGCGGGCGGCGCTGAACCGCGGACTGGGTAGCGCCTACTCGGTGATTCTGCCCCAGGGCTGGACCAAGACCCTGATCTTTATCGTGATCGCACCCGTCATGGGGCTGGTGCTGGCGCTCTTGTTTTCCAGCGCCAGTTACTGGCTGTTGCGCCACCAGACTCCACGGAACGTCGACAAGTGGTTTCGCAAATTGCAATTGTTGTCGGCGGCGGCTTACAGCCTGGGACACGGAGGCAACGATGCCCAGAAGACAATGGGCATCATCGCGGGAGCCCTGTTTACGGCTGGGTATATGACGCCGGACGAAATGACCCATGAATGGGGCCACTACAAATGGTTCATTATTCTGGCCGCGCACACGGCCATCGCGCTGGGTACCTATTTTGGCGGTTGGCGAATTGTTCACACTATGGGATCGAAAATCACCAAACTGAAACCGCTGGGGGGATTTTGCGCAGAGACGGCAGGAGCTCTGACCTTGTTCGGGACGGCATTGGCCGGGATTCCGGTCAGCACAACGCACACCATTACGGGTGCGATTATTGGAGTGGGAGCGGTGCACCGCTTGTCGGCGGTGCGCTGGGGAGTAGCGCGGAGGATTGTTTGGGCGTGGATCATAACGATTCCGGCTTCGGCAGCAGCGGCGGCGGTGATCTTCTGGGTGATACGGTTGGTGCACCGGGCGGCGTAAACTGCGGCTCTTCGCCCCCCGGACAGAACGAAGTCGGCTGCCCTCCGTGGTCTCCGAGACGAGGGCAAGCGACGCTTAGCCCCATTTGATAACATTTGAGGCACTATGAGATTGCAACCACCGTTCACTGACGTTCCTACCGCGATCGAGGAAATCCGCGCCGGGCGGATGGTGGTCGTAGTGGACGACGAAGACCGCGAGAACGAGGGCGACCTCACCCTGGCCGCGGAAAAAGTTACGCCCGAGGCGATCAATTTCATGGCCAAGTTCGGACGTGGATTGGTATGCCTGGCCATGACCGAGGAGCGACTGGACCACTTGCGCGTGGGTCCGATGACGGTCGAAAATACCTCGAACTATGGCACCGCGTTTTGCGAAGCGATTGACGCCCGCGACGGCGTGACCACGGGCATTTCGGCCTACGACCGGGCGCGCACCATCAAAGTTGCGATCGATCCGGCCACGCGGCCCGCCGATCTGGCGCGGCCGGGCCATGTTTTCCCCCTGCGGGCGCGCAAAGGCGGCGTGTTGTTGCGGGCGGGGCAGACGGAAGCTTCCGTCGACCTGGCAAGGCTAGCCGGGCTGGTGCCCGCCGGTGTGATCTGCGAAATCATGCGGGACGATGGGACCATGGCCCGCGTGCCCGACCTGATCGAATTCTGCGCCACCCACGCGATGAAGATGCTGACGGTAGCGGAGTTGATTCGCTACCGCATGCAGCACGAACGCCATGTGCACCGGGTGGGCGAAGCGATGATCGACACCGAGCATGGCGAATTCCGTCTGATCGCGTACGAAAGCGAAGTCGACGGCGGCGAATCGCACATGGCATTGGTGCGCGGCGAGATTGAGAGCGGGGAGGAGCCTGTCCTGGTCCGGATGCACTCCCACTGCCTGATGGGCGATGTGTTCGGTTCGACCGGTTGCGATTGTCATGCCACCCTCGAGGCCTCGATGCGGCGGATTGCACAAGAAGGGCGGGGAGCGCTGATCTACCTCCATCAGACTTCCAAAGGTTTTTCGGTGGAGAAACTGGCGGAGCGGACCGCACTTGCCTTTCATCGGGAAAAACGACTACCAGCGCTGCCGGAAAGTGAACGCAAAACCCAGCGCGAGGTAGGCATCGGAGCGCAGATTCTGTCGGACCTGAATCTGCGCCGCATCCGGCTGCTGACGAATCATCCGCGAAAGGTTGCGGGGCTGGAAGGATTCGAGATTGAGATTGTGGAACAGATTCCAGTGTCCCTGGAGCGGGCGAGGATCAAGCAGAGCCGCTGACTCCTCCGCGATTTCACGGCAACAGCTCGCAATCGCAAAGGTCATAAAGTGGAACCGTCTTTATTCCGGCTGGAGCCACCCCCCATCCCTGACTGCTCGATGGCCAAATCCACTCGCACCGCCGGCAAATCAACCTATGTGGCTTTGCTGCGCGGGATCAATCTCGGTGAGCACATGCGGATGTGAAGAACTACATTCAAAGCGGCACGTGATTTTCAAGGCCCCCAAGCGCCGGATACTTTGGCCCGAAGAATAGAGGAAAAAGTGCAACGGCAGTTCGGCTTTCCGTGGCGGTGCAGGTGAAGACGGCGGAAGAAGTCGGCGAGGTCATCCGGAACAATCCGCTGGCCAAGGAAAGAGGGATCCATCCGGCAAAGCTGCACGTTACGTTTCTAGCTTGCGCGCCGGAAAAGAGCGCTCTGAAAATGCTGGATGCGATTGCGGCTGCTCCCGATCAGTTTCGCTGCCTGGGGCGGGCGGTTTATCTGCATTGTCCGAATGGCTACCACGCGACCAAGCTAAACAATAATGTTCTGGACAAAATGCTCAAGGCTGGCGCAACCACGAGGAATTGGAGAACCGTGAAAGAATTGTATCGCATGACGGGAGACTGAAGGCGCCGGCTGGCTGGGTCACGACGGCTTGCGGATCACGATGTCGTTGTCGTTGATAAAGAACTGCACGGAACAGTGGTCGGAGCCACAGATTACGGGCAACAAACCGGCGAGCTGTTTGCGGGTGATCAGGCCTAAGGTGCCGCAGTCGGGGCAGGCCAGTACGGCCCAGTAAGGATCTTCTTTTTCGCCCACGTGTCCGGCGTTTTCGAGCACGAAAATCGTGCCCGGCTGCATCTGTTCGGGAATCCATTCGTTCAGGACGTTCAGTTCTGCGACCATCTCTCCTCCCCCTGAGGCTGAAGTCTCGGAGCCAAACCTTCCTGCTTACGAAATTTTTCTGCCAGAACGGGCCCCTTGCGATGCCGTGGCATTAGCCTTTTTTTCGGCATCGCGGACGACGGCGCGCACCTGACGTACGGTGTCGCTGAGGCAAATGGCCAGCATGGGCTGACGGGAATTCTTGAGAATGTCGACAATCTGCCGGGTTGAGGTTTCAAGATAGAGAGTGCGACCGTCGGTAAGCAGATGGTAGTCCGACGAGCCGCTGACGGTTTCCGCAAGGCGCTTGCCGAACTCGCGCTGCAAGAAACGCATGACCGTGCGCACGCGTTGTAGGGAAAAACCCCGGCGGCGCAGCTCGCAAATGACTGCCACCTCGGCCAAGTCTTGGTGCGAGTACAGGCGGCGATGGCCCAGGCGCGCCGGGACCACGATGCGGCGCTCGTCCCACCATTGCAACTGGCGAAGGGTGATGCCGGTAAGGGCTACCACCTCGCGGGATGTGAACTGTGTCTGCATTCGGGGAACAAAAATGTTTCAAACATTTGGAATACAAAATGTTTGAGACATTTTAGGCGTGCATCGGCTGGTGTCAATGACGGAGTTGGGGGATGGGGTGACTAGAGGAGTTCCTAGTGGCTCTGCGGAGGGACGAGAGTGCCTGACCTGGGTTGCATGGAGATGCCAGCGGCGACGAATAGGCCTGAAATGCCAAAGTCAAAGGCGGCAGATCCGCCCCAGGCTTCAACCACCGCCTACGAAGTGGACGATTTCGAGGTTGTCACCTTCCGCGAGGCTGGTCTCCGGCCATTGACCGCGGGGGACGATGTTGCGGTTCAATTCCACGGCGACGCGGTCCTGCTTCATGCCGAGTTGTTCGATCAGTTGGGCCAGTGTGCCGGCAGCGGAGTCCTGCTGCCGCCCGTTAATGATGAGCTTCATCGCGCCTCGATTTTCGCAAGGAATCGCGGGAGGAGCAAGCGAGCAAACGCGTCCGTGGGCAATCGCGGGCACGCGACCGGACCGCAGAGGACATGATGTCCCTAGGTGGGTTGCGGTTAGGCTTCTATTTTTTTTAGCTGGAACTTGCGGGTAGCGGTGCGGCCGGAATAGCTGGCCTGCACCAGGATGGAGGAGTCGGGCAAAGAGGACTCGTCCACTTCAATTTTCATTTCCGCATCGCCGGCCAGATCGGTGACGACCTGGGCGTACAGCGGGGTGGCGTCGGGGCGAGCGAAGCGGACGGTAAGACGGGCTCCGGACACGGCGGAGCCACTCTCGGTGACGCGCAGGCGCATGGTTAGGCTGCGATCGGCGTGCACGGAGTTGGCGTTGAGCCAGTGCAGGTCCAGCTCCTTGATGGCGGCGAGGGTTTCTGGAGTGTCGCGCTTGTCGAGAATGTCATCGAGGCGGCCATCGCGGATGGCATCGAGCACCAGGCGGTGCTGATCGCGCAGGCCATGCTCTTTTTGCTGGTCGGTAAAGCCTCCCGCAAGTTTGTCGCCGTAGGGGGTCGCGCGTTTTCCGATGCAGCGGCCGCGCACGAATACCTGAGTCTGCAGCAGCAGCTCGCCTTCGCGGGCTTCGCTCTGCACATGGTAGACGGTGTCGCCCTGCTTGATATCCGTGTTAAAGCCGAAAATCATGCGCTTCCCTTCACTGGTTCAGAGTCAAGATCATCGGGATGATAGAGAGAAACAAGATTTCGCCTATCGCAAAAATCGATGCCCGTGCGCGGGGCAGGATCAATGCGAAATTATCTTAGAAACTCTTAACAAATGGGGCCAGGTCGCTTGACACTCAGAACTGTGAAATCTAATCTAGAATGTTTAGCAACACTTGGCGCGAATTATATATAGCTCCCCCATGCCCGACAATTACTTCGCCAACTACCTGCCATTACTGATCCACTTCCTGGTGGCGCTCGCCCTGGCGGGAGTAATCGTCTTGCTATCGTACCTGGTCGGATACCGCCGGCCTACGGCCGCGAAAATGTCCCCCTATGAATGCGGCATGACGCCGGTGGGAGATGCGCGCGGGCGCTTTTCGGTGAAATTCTACCTGGTGGCGATGTTGTTCATCCTGTTCGATGTGGAAGCCGTGTTTCTCTATCCCTGGGCGGTGATACTGCGGGATCTAAAGATGTTTGGATTCTGGGAAATGCTGGTCTACATCGGAATCATGCTGGTCGGGTTCTTCTACGTGTGGAAGAAAGGCGCGCTCGACTGGGGCCAGCCTTCAGCCCGGCGAGGCGACGTCTAATGGCGCTGGAAGCGGCCATCACCGATCTGGAGCAGTTGAAGAGTCACCCGGCAATCGCCAAATTAATGGCGTGGAATGCGGCGACGGTGGAGGGCGCAAAGTTCGACCGCAACGAGATCGGTATTTATGTGGAACGGTCGTCGATTCGCGACGCCTGCGCTCTGCTGCGCGACGACAAGGAATGTCCGTTCAACTACCTGGCCGACCTGACCTGCGTGGACTGGTTCCCCTCTGAGCCCCGCTTTGAAGTGGTTTACCACCTGCTCTCTCTGTCGCACCGGGAGCGCCTGCGGCTAAAGGTTCGGCTTGAGGGCGCGAGCCCGGCGCTGGATTCGGTGACCTCGGTATGGCCCTCGGCGAATTATTTCGAACGGGAAGTGTTCGATCTATTCGGAGTGCGTTTCTCCGGACATCCTTACCTGCGGCGGTTGCTGATGCCAGAAGATTGGGAAGGCCATCCCTTGCGCAAGGATTATCCGGTGGAGGGCTACCGCTAGACATCGCCATGGCCCACCTTTCCCCCGCGCTCGCGCTCGAACCCGGACAAGACCGCACCATGATTCTGAACATGGGGCCGCATCATCCGTCGACCCACGGAGTGCTGCGTCTGATCTTAGAAATTGATGGCGAAAATATTGTGCGGCTTATGCCCGACATCGGGTATCTGCACACCGGAATCGAAAAGACCTGCGAAGCCAAGTTTTACCAGCAGGTGGTGCCGCTCACCGACCGCATCGATTATCTCTGTCCGCTGACCAACAATCTTTGCTATGTGCTGGCGGTCGAAAAGCTTCTGGGCCTGGAGATTCCACCGAAAGCGCAGTGGATGCGGGTGATGCTGAACGAACTGACTCGCATCAACTCGCACCTGGTTTGGCTGGGCACGCATGCCCTCGATATCGGCGCCATGACCGTGTTCCTGTATTGCTTCCGCGAGCGCGAAGACATCCTGCGGCTGTTCGAGATGGTAAGTGGGCAGCGCATGATGACCTCGTACTTCCGTGTAGGCGGACTGGCTCTCGAACCGCCGCTGGGGTTTTTCGAGAAAGTCCGCGAGTTCGCCAAGCGGTTCCCCGCGAACGTCGATGAGTACGAGAACCTGCTGACGGGAAATCCCATCTGGGGCATGCGGACCAAAGGCGTGGCCCGGATTACCGCGGAAGATGCGGTGGCGCTCGGTGCCAGCGGGCCTACGCTGCGGGGCAGCGGAGTGGACTTCGATCTGCGGCGGGATATGCCGTATTCCAGCTACGAGAAATTCCAGTTCAAGGTGCCGGTAGGCACGGAGGGCGACGTCTTTTCGCGTTACTCCTGCCGGGTGGCGGAGATGCGGGAGTCCATCGCCATGGTGCAGCAGGCGGTGGAGGGAATGCCGGAAGGTCCGATCAAGGCGACCGCTCCGAAGGTGGTTCTCCCGGACCGCGAGATGATGAAGACGCAGATGGAAGCGCTCATCTATCATTTCAAGATTATCACCGAAGGGTTTGCCGTACCTGCGGGCGAGGTGTATCAGGCGGTGGAGTCGCCGCGCGGCGAAATGGGCTACTACATCGTCAGCGACGGGACGGCGAAGCCCTACCGGGTGCACATGCGCTCGGCGTGTCTGGCTAACCTGCAGTTGTTGCCCAGCATGTGCGAAGGCAGGCTGCTGGCGGATGTGGTCGCCGCCATTGGCAGCATTGACATTGTGTTGGGAGAGATCGACCGGTGAAGGACCGAGCGGTTGCCGGTGGTAAAGGTTTGACCACAGGCAGAGGATCACCGGGGACGGCCGAATGAGATTCTCAGAACAATTCGAGTCCCGCTTCACCGAGATGCTGACGCACTATCCGACCAAGCGATCGGTGCTGGTGCCAACGTTGCTATACGTACAGGACGAAGTTGGATTTTTAAGCGACGATGCCATTGCGGAAATCGCCGGGCGGCTGGAGTTGACCGACCTCGAGGTTCGCAACGTGATCAGCTACTACTCGATGCTGACCACCAAACCCCGGGGGAAGTACAACGTCCAGGTCTGCACCAACATCGCCTGCATGCTGCGCGGGGGTGAGGAACTGCTCAGGCACTGCCAGAAAAGACTGGGCATCGGGCACAAGGGCACCACACCCGACGGCATATTCACGCTAGAGGAAGTGGAATGCATCGGGGCCTGCAGCTGGGCGCCGGCGGCACAGGTGAACTACGACTTTCACGAAAATTTGACAGCGGAGAAGATGGATCGGGTGCTGGAGGGATACGCAAAGCGGGGAGCGTCTTAGGAATTTCAGATTGAGGATTTCCCATCTCAGATTGAAGGGCGACGGCAGCATCAATCTGCGATCTAGAATCATCAATCCAACCATCTCATCATGGCTGACTTAGTTTCTCATCCCGACGAGGTAAAGGTTGTTTCCCGGCGATTCGGCCTGGGTGCGACCAACCTGGACCGCTACCTGGAACTCGATGGGTACAAGGCGGTACAGAAAGCCTTGAGCATGGGGCCGGACGGTGTGGTGAACGAAGTTAAGAATTCCGGCCTGCGCGGCCGCGGCGGGGCGGGCTTCAGCACCGGGCTCAAGTGGTCATTCGTACCCAAGCAGGCGCCCAAACCGAAGTATGTTCTGTGCAACGGCGATGAGAGTGAGCCGGGCACCTGCAAAGACCGGCTGATTTTCGAGCACGATCCGCATTCCGTGATTGAAGGCGTGATGATCGCCGGCCTCGCCGTGGGTTCGCACACCGGATACATTTACGTGCGCGGCGAGTACCGCTACCTGCTGGAAATCGTGCAGAAAGCGATTGCCGACGCTTACGCACGCGGGTTTCTGGGCAAGAACATTTTTGGCAGCGGCTACGACTTCGACGTGTACTGGCATGGCGGCGCGGGCGCCTATGAAGTAGGTGAGGAATCGGCGCTGATGGAGTCCCTCGAGGGCAAGCGCGGCATTCCGCGCATCCGGCCTCCCTTCCCTGCCGTGGTCGGGCTGTGGGGTGGGCCGACCGTAATTAACAATGCTGAAACCCTGGCCAGCGTTCC
>JACXTT010013656.1_pt1 | contig 10680 bp, 8 predicted proteins | sample 9270951 | NCBI WGS metagenome assembly JACXTT01 (sample SAMN15532306, study PRJNA645909) | rock metagenome | isolation source: weathered quartz diorite | place: Puerto Rico | collected 2017-06-21
CGGCGGTTTCGGCAGTTGTTGTCGGTGGATATTCACAAGGCCAAGGATCCGCTGGCGTTGTTGGATCAGGCTGGGGAGTTGTTGGAGGGGCGGTAACCGCAGCCGGCGAGAGACCGCGTTATCGTTCATCGCGAGCAAGCTCGGCTCCTACAAAGGGCGCGCAGCGGTGTTTTCGAGAGCAGCGCAAAAAGGGCGACACCTTCGCAGGTGTCGCCCTTTTTCATGTGCTCGCGGCGTCAGACGGTCAGGTGCGCTCCAGCGCATTCACCAGGTCGTGAAACGCTTCGCGGTTCGAGTCGTTCAAGCCCATGAGGATCTTGTGCGCTTCCAGCACCTTGACCCGCACCACCTCTTCCGACTGGTCCTGCGAAGGCAGGTCGGTCAGGCATTCCGGGCACGGAATCGGCCGGTTGACGATGTTGAAGACCTGGTCGAAACCCATGGAGTCCAGCAACCGGGTGATGTCGTCATGGGTGGTGACCACGGTCGGCAACAAACCGACCTTCTGCCGCGACAGGATCGACAGCTTGGCCAACAAGCCCAACGTGGTGCTGTCGATGCTGCGGGTTTCGGTCAGATCGATCACGATGGCCGAGAAATTCAGCGCCGTGAAGATCTTTTCAATTGTCGCATCCAACGCTGAACAGAGAGTCAGGCGAACTTCACCGACAAACTTCAGAACGAAGGTGCCATCCTGCTCGGCGAACTGGATTCTACCGGTACTCATCAAATGTTCCTGCTCAACACTAACAGGGCGATATCATCCGGCATCTCCCCTAGCGTGGCCAATCCAAAGACCTGGCGCAAGCCATCCAGGCTGCCCCCGGCTGTTTTTACCAACTCAGGTAAAGCAGCCTCTTTCTCTTTGAGTGTATCTTGGTTCAAAAGGTCCAGAATGCCATCTGACATCAGCGTCAGGCTGAACGTCGGCGGCAACTCCAGAATCTGATCTTCATAGGTGGCTTCGTTGAACAAGCCCACCGGCAAACCACGACCTTCCAGGTAACGCACGCTGTCCGGGGTGTAGAGCACCGGCAATGGCAGGTGCCCGCCAATGCTGTAGGTCAGCAACCCGGTCTCTTCATCGATCACGCCGCCGACCATGGTCACGTGCTTGCCCATCTTGAGGTTGATCAGGCCACGGTTGATATGGCCCAGCACCTGCGAAGGCGTGAACTCCGGCAAGGTGCCGTTGCGCTTGGATTCGAACAGCAGGCGCGTGGTCATGAACTTCAACAGCACGGTGACAAACGCCGAGGACGCGCCGTGGCCGGACACATCCGCCAGGTAGAACGCCACGCGGCGCTCATCGACCCGGAAGTAGTCGACGAAATCGCCAGACAGGTACAACGACGGAATGATCTGGTGCGCGAACTGGAACTCGTCGATGCTCCAGGGACTGGTCGGCAGCATGTTCATCTGCACCTGGCGACCGGCGTTCTGGTCTTCCTGGAGCAGGTGAAGGCTGGCTTCGAGCTCGCGGTTGGCGGTTTCCAGCTTCTCGCGGTAGCGCTGGTTCTCCAGCAGCAGGCGCGCACGGTCCAACGCCCGGCGCACGGAGTGCTCCAGGACGGCGAGGTCCTCAAGGGGCTTGATCAGGTAGTCGGCAGCGCCCAGGCGCAACGCTTCGACGGCGTCGTTCATGACGCCCGCGCCGGACACCACGATCACCGGCGTCTGCGGCGAAAGGTCGGTCACCTGACGAATCAGCTCAAGGCCGCCCATCTGGGGCATGCGCAGGTCGCAGATGACCAGATCGGGCTTGGACTGCTCGAATACCTCAAGACCCTGCAAGCCATTGCCGGCCTGCAGGACGCTGAATCCGCTGTCTTCCAAGTAGGCCGCAAGGCTTGCACGCACTACTTCGTCGTCATCAATTATCAGCAGCGTGGCACTGGTTTTTTGCATGTGGGCAAACGGCGCCAGAATTAGGTTGGCGTAGACAGCAAGGCGACATGCCCGACTCGTACTACTGGATTCGCTTTCTAGCCTCTCTGTCTCGAACGGTCGGACGATCACGTCCGGTGCATCGGTATCAGAGGTGCCCTTCTAAGGCGCAGACGGTACTCCCATCCGACGGGCGTTTCAAGCTCATGCCGATGGTCGCTTGACGTCTTTACACCTCAAATCACCGGGAGTTATAAGAACAGTGAAAACCACAACGGAATTGAAGGACTGCGCCGATGAGCCGAATCGATCATGACTACAGTGAAAAGCGTGATTACATCCGTATGCGCGTCGAGGCCGACGTCACGCTGATCCATGCAGGGCTGGAGATTTGCGCGACCTGCCTGGACCTGTCGAGCAGCGGCATGCAGATCGCCGCGCCCCGCGCCTTCAAGGCCGGCGACCAGCTCCTGGTGCGCATCGACTCCGACCACCCCTCCCTCAAGGGCCTGGAGGCCGAGACCGAAGTGGTCTGGGTCCGCGATGACGACGGCGGACAGCGGCTGGGCTTGCAGATCCTCAAGATGAATTGAGGCCACCACCCTCTGTAGGTGTTCAGGCATGAAAAAGGCGACCTCTCGAGGTCGCCTTTTTCATTTGCCCGGTAAAGACTAGAAATCGTCCTCGACCTTGCCGTCCTTGACCTTGAACTCGCGGTTCTGCAGGTAGGCGTTGCGGATGAAGATGTACTTGTCGCCGCTGATCAGCTTCTCGCTCGACAGCAGGCTGGTGCGGGTGTCGATGATGTCCGCGCCGTACGCGATGTTGCGCGCCGGAATGTCGTTCATGTAGCGATAGGGCTGGGTATAAGTGTCAATGTACTTGGACGGCGCGTCACGCAAGGTGCTCGGGCCGAAGAACGGGATGACCACGTACGGACCGCTGCCCACGCCCCAGTGGCCCAGGGTCTGGCCGAAGTCTTCGTCGTTGCGCTGCAGCCCCATTTTGGTGCCGACATCGAAGAAACCGGCGACACCGAAGATGGTGTTGAAGAAGATCCGCGAAGTATCGACACCCGCCGCGTGTGGCTTGAGCTGAAGCACGTCGTTGGCCAGGTTTTTCACATCACCGATGTTGAGGAACATGTTGTGGATGCCGTCCACCAGGAACTGCGGCGTCACTGTCTGATAGCCCTGGGCCAAGGGTTTCAGCGCGTAGGTATCCAGCACATCGTTGAACTTGAAGATAGGGCGGTTGACGCTCTCCCACGGATCTTCGTCTGCCGCCTGTGCGGCAAATGGCACCAGCGCAACACTGGCACACAGGGACAGTTGAGCTAGACGATCGATCCAGCGCATAAAAGAACTCCTTGGATAAGACGGGGTTGGGCACCACGCCCTCGAAAAGCGGGCAGTATAAAGCGGATAACTTCGATTAGGCAGTACGCTCGGAACAAGTCCTGCAAAGAATTGCCGATCAGGCAAGACAGACTCCCCGTCATCCAACTGTCATAGCAGTGTCCTAGCCTGCGAAGTCATTTCAGGGACGTTGCCATGCCATTACCCGCTGCCGTACCGCTGCCCGCGCCCACCGCCCTGCTCTTCGGCCTGACCGGTTGCCTGGTGGATTTCGGCGCCCGCGCCCGCCCTCACCTGGACCCGGACGAGCACAACCACGCGACACCGGGCGCCCTGGAAGTGCTGCAGGGCCTGCAACAACGCGGCGTGCCTTGCGCCTGGCTGGACGAATTGCCCCACACGGTCAGCCAGCCGCTCGCCGCCACCCTGCCAAGCTGGATCAAACCCTCACTCCCCCTCGCCAACGGCGTCCACTGGCCGGCCCCCGATGCCTGCTGGCACGCGCTGATGGCGCTGGGCGTGCAGCAACTGGAGGGATGCGTGCTGGTCAGCGGCGAACCGCGCCTGCTGCAATCGGGCCTGAATGCCGGGTTGTGGACCATCGGCCTGGCCTCCTGCGGCCCCTTGTGCGGCCTCTCGCCCGTGGAGTGGCAGGCACTGCCGCAAAAGGAGCGGGAAAGGAAACGCGGCAAGGCCACCGTGGAGCTGTTCAGCCTCGGCGTGCACTCGGTGATCGATCACCTGGGCGAACTGGCGAACTGCCTGGACGATATCGCCCTGCGCCGACTCAAGGGCGAGAAGCCCTGACGCGACGATCTTGATCGAGGTCATGCAGGTCTCGCGGGAGTGGATTACTCTGACAGTCAGGCGCAGACTTTTATCGCCAGATGGCGGTCTATGTGCCAGAGACTATCCAAAAAGGGAGTACCACCATGCCTGCCCGCGAACTACAAGACCAGCTCGATACCCTGCGCGAGCAACTGGAGCAGAGTCCACCCCTGTCACTGGAAGAGCGTGAGCATCTGCAAGTGCTGATGCAGCAGATCGAAGCCCAGATCAAACTGGAAACCTCGACCCAGGACGCCAGCCTGGCGGACGGCGTGAACCTCGCCGTGGAGCGTTTCGAACTCGAACACCCCGCCATCGCCGTGACCTTGCGCAATATCGTCCAGACCCTGGGCAATATCGGTATCTGAACAGCGCCGCACCTGAACCCGGCGCCAGCCTTGACGGGACGCCGGACAAGCTTTCAGGGAGATGCGCTTCTACAGGTGGGGACTTTCGAGCGTTTGCGCTCGCGCCAACGCCTCCCGGGTCAGTTGCTCCAACCGATTCTTTCGTTCCTGGTTGATCGCTTCGAGTGCCCGCGTGTACACGGCTTCGCCCATTTCCTGGCCGGCGGGAATGTCGGCCAGGGGGATGCCCAAGGTCGCCGCCGTGTTCTGCACCGTCGTTGTCCATTCAGCCCGCTCTTGCGCCGAGGCTTGCGGCTGTCGCAGCAGATCCTCCAGCGCCGCCCTCAGGTCCTCCAGCGCACTTAACCGCTCCTGTGCAGCACTGGCGTAGTGCTCGACCTCGGGCAACGCTTCCAGGTAATCCATCCAGAGCGGTTGCTCAAGCAGCAGTGCGACCCGCTTGGCCAACGTATCCTCGGCGGCCAGCACTCGGGTTCCGGCTTCCCCGGTCATGTCCCGACTGACGTTGCTGGCGCCGCGATACAACATCGACAACGGCTGCCAGGGCAGCCCCAGGCGGTTGGCCAGATCGACCCGATAGGCCAGGAAAATCTCCACCTCGTCGACCTCGGGCCAACGCGCGTCCGCTGCGGTGGCCGCCTAGCGACCCGCCTCCTCGATCTCGGCCTCACTGGCTTTACGGGCCCTGGCAACGCTCATGGCCTCTGTCCTGGCCTCCTCTACCCGGCTCGCCCTGACAAGCTCCTGGTTGGCGGTCTCGACTTTCGCAATCTGGCTCAAACGTCCCAGGCGCGCCCGCCCTTCGGCCAATTGCAGATACGCCGTTTCCCTGGCCTGTCCGGTCAAGCCTCGCGCCTCGTAGAGCAGCACCTCGGCGCCCAAGCGACTGAAGACCTCGGTGAAGCCGTCGGCACAGGTTTCCAACTCGCTCGTCCAGTCAAACAGCGCCTGACGCAGCGCGGTGTCGCGAGTCGCGGCCTCGATCATCCGCCAGACCCGCCGGGTCAGGCGCGCGCGGAACTCAAGGCGATAGTCAGCCGACTGCCGCAACGCGGCGATGGAGGTCAGGAAGGTTTCATGTCCGGGCTCATGGGCGATCAGGTCCCACAAGGTCCGTCTGCGCGCCTGCTCTTCAACCGAGAAACTGCTGTCCAACCAACTCTCCACCACCGGAGTCAGGTTCGGCACGCCCTCTACAACTCCTGTTTCTCCCGGCAACATAAAGCGTACCGAGGGCCGATCACGGAACAGGGTGATGTTTTGTCGGGTCACCTCATCCAGCGGATTACCGTAAAGCAGGACCGTCCTCATCCGCTGGCTGCTCAGGGCATAAAAGCTCCCGGGAAGGGAAGTCAGGCGGTTGTCTTGTACATCCAGCAGCAACAGATCCAACAACTCCAGCGTCCCGGCCGGCCAGGCGTTCAGTTCGCTGCGTTGCACCTGCAGCGCCAGCAGTCCGGGCATGCCCCGGGCGTCAAAAGTGCCCAGGGGGTTGCCGTTAAGGTTCAAACTCCTCAGCCCCCTCATGCTGCGCAGTTGCGCGCCCAGTGTCTGGGTCCAGACGATTCGGTTGCCATTGAGCTGCAAGTTGTTCAGTTCGCCCATCTCCCGCAGACTCGGTGGCAAATGCATGAGCCGGCCACCGCTGATCTGCAAGCGGCGCAACTTGGGGAAATGCTTGAGAAACTCATTGAGATCAGCGCGATCGCGCAGCCCCACCATGGCCAGTTTCAATGAGATCACATGCTCGAACGCTTCCTCCAGTTCGGGTAACTTCAGCAGTTGCGCCCCGGAGAGATCCAGCTCATACCCCAACACCTGCCCGGTGGAATCAAGCAACGGTTGCGATTCCCGGCGCCAGCACTGCTTTATCCGGTCTGCCACGGTTCGTTTAACGACGGTATTGACATGCCACCCCCCGACCCCGCCGCGACCACTTTCGTACTCGGGTCTCAACCGCCAGTAATCCAACGCCAGTTTCAACGTCTGGAACTCGCTGTGGCGCCGTTTCAGGGCCGCCAGGAAGGCGTTGTCACCCTGCCCTTCGAGCGCCAAAAACCGCCGAACCACCTCCAGATCCTGGCCGGGGTAGAGTTTGTCCACCAACCGCGCTATAGGGTTCGATCCCCCCGCCAGGGTACTCTGTCGCTGCCCACCGAGCGGATAACCGATCCGGCCATCTCTCAGTCGCATCGGCGAGCGGAATCCGGGCTTGATTACCGGCATCTTCAACAACCTGCGAATCCGTTCGCGGGACAACCTCAAGCGTTGCACCACGGCCCGTTCCAGCTGCTCCGGCGGAGTCGTTCGCGCAAAGCCCAGGGACATCAGCACGTCGTCCGGCAAGGCCTGCAACAGTGCGGTATGAAAGCTACGCGGCGGCCCAACCTGCCCCTCGATCACATAGCCGTTCGGCTTGCGGACCAGCGCCACTCGGTTTTCAACCGAGGCCGACGCGCCCAGGCTGTCAATCAACCTCAGAGCATCCGGCGCCAGCTCGGAAGGCTCGTACAACTCGATACGCAGCGCTTTCGACCAACCCGGCAGGTTTTCCAGGGAATGCAGAAACAACCGGTCGCTATCCAGGCTGACCGACGACTCGAGAAACATCCCTTCATAAGCCCGGGCGATACGCACCTGCTGCAAATACCAGTGGCTTTCCTCCGCCAGCCGCAACGGGATCTTGCCGGCCTCCAGCATTTCGATTTCATAACCATTGGCCGCACCGACCAGCTCATCGATAACGGCCGTCGGCAGCCCCGGAAACGGGCGGTTGAGCAAAGCAACAAAGGGGTCTGTCGAGCGGGTCCGAAACTCGTAATAGTTCTCGAACAGCACGCTACGCTGGTTTCGCGCCTGCGCAGCCAGTCGCTTGTTCAGGGCTGCCCGTTGTTCCTTGGCGGTCAGCGGCGGTGCACCGGCCTGCCGCCCGAGCAGCGTATCGACCTCCTCGGGATCGAGCCCCCACAACACCACCTCCAACAGCTTGCCGTCACGTATCTGGGCGTCGGTAACCGGCACCACCGGTAGCAGGGTTTTGTCCGCAGGACCGTACTCCTTCAAGACGCGCCCCTCGGCATCAAGGAACCGTAGCACCTTCGAAGAGGGCCACACGGTCTCCAGCAGCTGTTCCTGAATACACCAGTCAACAAGGCCGCCATGGGTGGTACCGCTCTCGATAAAGCGCTGGATATCGGCATTGATCCTGAAGCGTGCCACCGTATCGCTCAACAGTGCCGGTGTCTTTATCTGGTCCAGATAAACCGGGCGCAGGGCATCGGCCTCGACGCCACTGACCGTCATGATCCGCCGGACCTGCTCCCAGGTCATGTGCTTGAAATCGCTGCCCAGGCGCTCGAACAAGGTGCATTCGTCCCACCTTAGCGGCTCTTCCAGCTCATGCACCCAGGCGCCCGAACCGTTGTGCCGGAAGAGCGGTTCATAGGTGGAGCGGGTCGGGTGCTCGGCATGATACTCATTGGCCAACTGGCCGGGCCTGAGCTTGTAGTAGGCATTCTCGAACGGCAGGTAAGCGCTGGCATTGCGCCGATGGAGTCCGGACTCGTCGGCCTTGAGGCCTTCGGGCAGCGTCGGGGTATGCCGATAGGGCTTGAGGTCGGCTTTCCATAATCGGGTTCCCCCCCCAGGCAGCTTGACCCGCTTGAGTGTGTCGATGAACGCGGCGGCTTCAGCATCGTGCGCCACCACCTGCATGAAGGCACCCAGCTCCAGGGTCAGCACCACCCCGAGAAAAGTCAGCACCGCCTGTTTTTTATCAGCATGCTCCCACTCCTCGACCCCCTCATAGAGCTGCACCAGTAGTTGGGCGCCGGCGACCGCCAGCATGGCCTCGCCCAGGCCCGGCACAAAAAACAGCAGGTTGACGCCCCAGCTCAGGAAGGACTGCCAACGCGCGCGGCGGGTCTTCTTGTCCTCCGCATCGGTCGACGCCGCCAGCACCCGGGCATCGTCCAGCATCTTGATCGCATGCTGCGCATACAGCTCGGAAAAAGGATCGCCCTGTATCGCAGTGGTCTTGAGCGGCAAGCGCGCCAGCTCATCAGGCATACGCGGGTGCGCCTGCGCCCGCAGGGGATTGAGCCGCTCGTTGAGGGTGGTGAAAAATATCGGTTGGGTGCGCAAATGGATATGACGCCGGAAGCTGTGCTGGTAGTCGGGCTTGCGAAGCCGGTCGTGCAGCTCATCCTCGAAGGCGACCAGGTTCGGGTATTGCTTGACTGCCTGCTCCGGATCACCGGACAGGTACACCACGCAAGGACGGTCCTTGAGCGCTTGCCGGGTCTCGGAACAGGCCAGGAACACGCCCTTGAGCAGCGCACCTCGATACCCGCTGCCCGGAATCGATACATCGAGCATCGTGACGTCATGACATTGCACGGTCTCCGAGCCCCAGGCCGGACGCGACTCTCCGTTGACCAGGCTTTTGAGCATGCGGTAGGCCGCTTCGTCGATATGCCCTTTCATCAGGGCGATATCAGCCTGTACCGCCAGTTCGGAGGTCTCGCTGGCCACGAACAGTCGCTGAAATTCGTCATCCCGTTGCCCGGAGGCATTCTTGCGCAACAGGAACGATTCAATATGTTTCTTATATTCGCCACCCAGATCCAGGCGTCGACACAACAGCGCAAACCCCTGCAGAGTGATCGGTTTTTTCAGAACGACCTGGTTTTCCCGCAGAATCTGCGAGCCTCGATCAAAGCCAAAGTAAGCCGTCTCGCCTTTCTCGAAATTTTGCAGCGCGGCCTGCAATAGCGTCTGCTCGGTCACACTTTCCTGATAGGGCGTGGACAGTGTTTCTGCCGCCAGTATATGCACGTGCCTGAGCCGGTCCCGATGAATGTCCAGGCCCGGCCCGAACTCGTTGTCCAATGCCTCTCTCAACAAGGGCGCGCAGAACGTTTCCGGGGTCTGCAACCCTCGCAGATAAACAGCCAGACGGGTCTTATCGGCTTGGTGCAGGCGCATGTTATCCACGTAGGAGCGCCGATTGTCGGCGGACGCATTTTTCAACCAGTCCGGCAACCCGCTTTCCACGGCCGCATAATAATCTTCAACATCAAGGGGGACTGCAATATCCGTTTCATCAAGTATAGAAACAGCCATATTCGAAAACCTTAAAAATAACGATGCGTCTTACACTAACCCTCACCCTCCGAGAAAAAGCTTAAATAGTTAAGCGACCGATAAATATCCCAGCAGAATTATTCGCCTATAAAACAGATAACTACTGCCACTTTCTCGGCACGCTATCTTCAAACGCGACCAACACGACCGAGGTCATTCTCCAGGCGAAAAAAAGCCCCGCCTCTCACGAGACGGGGCTTTCTTTCAAAGCGACGCTATCAGTCCATTACAGCCCGGACTGGCCGCTCAATGCCAGGTCCATCAGCTCACGGTTGGCCACCGCGTACATGGCGTAGTCAGTGCCGCTGGCGGCACGGATTTCCACCAGCATCGAACGCCAGCGCTCGGCCATGCTCGCGTTGCGCTCAAGCCACAGGGCCACGCGGGCTTCCATGTCTTGCGGCGCGTCGGCCAGTTTCAGCACCGAGATGGTGATCGCACGCTGCTGCCAGTCCACATCGTCGCGGAAGGCTTCGCGGGCCTGCGCCTGCCAGTTGTTGGCCACGCGCAGGTCGCTGATCTGCTGGGAGTACCAGGTCAGGTCCAGCGCACTACCCACAGCGAAGTAGGCCTTGGCCACTTCGGCGGCGTCGTGACCGGTGACGTCGGCGGCTTCGATGATCGGCAACAGGGTGTACAGGTGCGTGGTACCCGCCACCATCCGCGCCAGCAACTCCGGCACACCGGCCTTGACGTAGGCCTGGTAACGGGTCTGCCAGACTTCACGGGTCGGACCTTCCAGCAGTTCGTCGAGCTTGAGGCCCAACGCCGCCAGGTGCGGACCGAAATGCGCCACGTCACGGGCGGCATCCTGCTCGTTGCGGCGGCTGCGCAGGAACCAGCGCGTGGCACGACGGCCCAGGCGCATCAGCTCGTCCATCAACGCCAGCTGGGTCTCGGCCGAAACCTTGTAGTCCAGGGCTTCGATCTGACGGAACCAGTGCGGGAGGTGGAAGATGTCACGCACGATCACATAGGCGCCAGCCACGTTCGCCGGGCTCATGCCGGTGGACTCCTTCAGGCGCTGCACGAAGGTGATGCCCATGTGGTTGACCAGGTCGTTGGCGATCTGGGTGCTGACGATCTCGCGCTTG
>JACXTT010013657.1_pt1 | contig 10679 bp, 10 predicted proteins | sample 9270951 | NCBI WGS metagenome assembly JACXTT01 (sample SAMN15532306, study PRJNA645909) | rock metagenome | isolation source: weathered quartz diorite | place: Puerto Rico | collected 2017-06-21
TTCAGCCGGCGGGACTCGCTGTCGTGTTGTTCGGCCAGGTCCAAGCGCCGCAGGCGCGGCAGGGCCGTTCTTTCATTCGCGCTAAGAGGCTCGAATGATAGAATTCACCCCTCCTACGGAGGGTTCCTTATGACCATACCCATGATCCACCGGTCTCTGCTTCTTTCCATCCTTGCCTTGGCTCTATCCGCCGCCCAGGCCCAGCAAGAAGACTTCTCCAAAGTCCAAATCAAAGCTAGCAAAGTTTCCGGCAACATCTACATGCTCGAAGGCGCAGGCGGCAACATCGCCGCATCCGTTGGCGAAGACGGCATCGTCATTGTCGACGACGAATTCGCTCCGCTCGCCGAAAAAATCCAAGCCGCGCTCAAAGATCTCAAAATCACCGACAAGCCCGTCCGCTTTGTCATCAACACCCACTATCACGGCGATCACACCGGAGGTAATCCGCCCTTCGCCAACTCCGGATCCACCGTCATCGCGCAGGATAACGTCCGCAAACGCCTCATGTCCGGCGGCACCGCCGGCAACGGCAGCTCCATCAAAATGGAAGTCAAGCCCTCCGAAAAAGCCGCGCTCCCTATTATCACTTTTGATCACGAAGTTACCGTCCACCTCAACGGCGAAGACATTCGCGCGCTGCACTTTCCCGCTGGCCACACCGACGGCGACGCCATCATCTTCTTCCCCAAAAACAATGTCGTGCACATGGGTGACGACTTTGTCCGCTACGGTTTCCCGTTCATTGATGTTTCGAGCGGCGGCAGCGTCCAGGGCATGGCCGACGGCGTCGAAAAAGCCATCGCCCAACTTCCCGCCGACGTCAAAGTCATCCCCGGACACGGCGCGCTTTCCAATCTAGACGACGTCAGGGCCTACATCAAAATGCTGCACGAAACCACTGCGGCCGTACAGAAAGCCATCGACGCCCGCAAAACTGTCGATCAAATGAAAAAGGAAAAAATCCTCGAACCCTGGGCCAAATGGTCCGGCGACTTCGTCAACCAAGACACTTTCATCGAAACCCTCTACAACTCCCTAACCAACCACCCCGGCCCCTTCGTCAAACACAATTGATGCCGTTTGCGGATGCCGTTGCAGCCCGGTAAGGCTGGATCGGGCCGTGTTCCGAGCCGGGACGTTGCTCGATACCGTGATCAATGGCCGACTGTTCTGTTTTCGTTCAGCAGAACCTCGATCCCCTATTCAACGTCACCCTGTCCACCATGGGTCAGGCAAATCGAGCAATCCTGCCGTTGCGATCGGTCAACAACGCTGCCACCCTTGTTGGAAGTTCAGGTTGCACACAGAACGTGGCTTACGCGTCGCCGTGAGCTCTAGAATCAGCAGTTACAGAAAAAAGGAGGGGTAGCCAGTTATGGTTAACTGGCAATGCTGGAGCAGGTCGCAGGGTTTCGGTTCGACTTTTCGCTGTTCGCAAGGCTGCGAAGCCGCCGTCACGGCTTCGCGCTTGGCGAGAAGAACCCGATCGGCAAGTCCTTCGCCGTGCGCAGACCCGCCGGTGCGTCCAGAATCACCGGAATCGAGTTCACGGCCACCGACGCCGTCGCAATGTCGCCATGCGAACCGCCAGGAATCGTCAAGGTGATGTTCGGGTGCCCGGTAAGCGTCACCGTGTCCGCCGGATCCTTCGCGCCGACGTACATCTGCAGCTCCATGTAGATGAGCTCTTTGCCGCCGCCAAACCCGCGCGCGATCTGGTGCACGCCCGCCGCCTGTCCCGGTTCCACGGTCAGGAACTCGGTCTGCAACCGCTCGGTCGCGACTTTCGGCTCGATCGTTTCCCTGATTTCATCCACCGGCAAGCCCAGCGCATCGGCAACCATGGCCACCGACTCCGGCAACCCCACGTGCTTGATCGTGCCCTCGGCAACTTTCAACCGGAACTCTTCGACGGTCATTCCGGCGCCGATTTTTTTCTGCAGCGGCAAGCGGCGCTTCGAAGCATCCACGATTCGCAGCCCTTTTGCGTGCTCGATCCGCTGCGAAACCGCCGCCAGGGTAATCACCAGCTTGTCCATCACGAAGCCGGGATTCACGCCGGTGCCGACGAGCGCTACGCCCCAATCTTTCGCTTCTTTGTCGATCTGCGCAGCCAGCTCCGGATTCGTGCGATAGGGATACGAAAGTTCTTCGCACGTCGAAACCACGCACGAACCGGCTTTCAAACATTCGATCAGCTGGTCCGCGACTTTCACCAACGAGGACGAAGTCGTATGCATCACAATGTCCGCCGCCTGCGACAAAACTTCTTCCGCGTTGTCGGAAACTTTCACGCCCCACGGCGCGTCGCTGGCGCCAACGACTTCGCCCAGATCGCGGCCGACTTTCTCCGGGTCTTTGTCAATCGCGCCAACAAGTTCGACCGACTGTTTTTCGCGCAGTAATTTCGCGATCGACGCACCGATCGGGCCAATTCCGTACTGAATCGCGCGTATCTTCTTTTTCACCAGATTCTCCGTCGTCGCATTTTCGCCGCCCCAACCCTTTGGAACTTGGGACTCGGCGCTCACTGCCGATTTTTCGGGCAAATGGAAACTTATACGATAAAGGATTCAGTCAGCCCAGGCAAACGATTCCCTGCACCCGCAGCGCAAGAAATCCTGTTCACGCGCTTTGCCGGCGCGGCATTTCCCGTAGCGGTTTGCTTGCTGCCAAGCGAATGTTGGTGCCGGAACTTTGCGCCGAATCTCGGCTCCCCGGCAGCCGAATTTGGCGCCCTATTTGGCGCCGGCTTTGGCGGATTCGTCTCTTGCCAGCCCGTCTTTCCAGTATTGGTTGAAGCCTTCGTAGTCCGAAGGAAGGTAGGCCAGGATCGTCCGCCGCAGCTCCAGCATGTCCACCGCCCCCAGAGTTTTGTAGAGCACCTTTCCGTTGGCGTCGAGCAGCACAGTGTAAGGAACGGCCGACTGCCACTCCGGATCAAACGCCGCCTGCAGTCCCGCTGTGTCCTCGGAAGCAAACAGCAGATTGCGGCTGGTCGCATGCTTCTTTTCCAGCAAGCGCATGACGCTCGGTTTTTCATCCGGCATGTTCGCGGCCACCGTCACCAGGTCCAGATCGCGCACCTGGTACATCAGGTAGGTCTCCTGAAAATCCGCGAACTCGGCAATGCAGGAGCCGCACCACGTGGCCCAGAAACTAATCAGGGTCATGTGCTTGGCCGGATTCGCGCGCAGCTTTTTCAGGTCCGCCAGATTCGCCATTTCCAGGTTAACCGGCAGCGAATCGATCCTGCGCAGCGCCGCAAGCCGCGATTCAGACTTCTCCCGCCACTTTGTCGAGCACCCGAAGACACCGGTGTGTTTGACCACAACCTCCTGCCCTGCCAGCAAGGCCTCAATCGCGTTACGTGCGTCCTGGGTCTTCACCAACTTGATACGGTAGCTGTTGTCCATCCGGCCTTCATAGCGCAGGTTCCGTTCCTTATCGAAAACAAAGACGTGCGGCGTCGCCTGGGGGCCGAAAGCACGCGTTACGCTCTGCGTCTCTCCGTCGTAGAGGTAGGGATAGGTCAAATGTCGGTAGGCGACGCGCGATTTCATCTCTTCCAGGGTGTCGCTGATATCGGAGGAGTCCAGTTCGTCAATGCGGATCGCTTTCGGATCATTAGGCTGGATTGCCACGATCGCCACGCCGCGATCGCTATAATCCGCCTGCAGTTGTTCGATGCGCTGCTCATACATCTGCGCGATCGGGCAATGATTGCAGGTAAACACCACCACCAGGACCGGACTGGAAGCATAATCGGCCAGAGTGTGCGTCTTGCCGTCCACGCCGGGCAGGGAAAAATCCGGTGCGCGGGAGCCGATCGCCAGGATGGGGTGGTTGGCCTCTCCCCAGACGGGAAAGGCCAGCAGCAGAAAAAGAAGCAGGCGACGCATCGGTTTGCTCCAAGGAACCACGAACATTATTGCGCGAATGGCGTTACACGGTCATTTCGAGGGCAGCGGCCTCGGCGTCGGGTCTCCCTCCACCAATCCCAAAACCCACTTGATCGCTTCGACGTACATTTTTTGCACGCGCGGATCATCCCAATTCTGATCCACGTGGCCCAGCATCGAATAGAATACCCGGCCCTTCCCGTAGGTTCGCGCCCAGGCCACCGCAAAGTCGCGGTCTTGGCGATGCACGCGCGGATTCTTCAGATCCAGCTTTTCGGCGTCGAGCCGCAGCAGGACGCGCAGCTTGTCGCGCGAATAATCCTTCAGCTGATAAATTTCGTCCTTCAGCACGAACGATTTTGGCCAAGCGCTCATACCAGGAAAAGCGGGATCTTCGACGATGATCGGCGCATCGAAAGTTCCCCAGGGATGCTCGTCGAAATAACCTCCGATCATCTGGCCATATTCCGGCCAGTGGGTGAAGGTGATCGTGGCGCTGTGCACGCCGACAAAACCTCTTCCATCGTCGTGGACAAAAGACAGCAGCGCGGCCTTTTGTTCCTCGTTCATTTCCAGGTCGCCGCCGGTGTAGAAAAGCAGTGCATCGAAGTCGTTCAGCGTCTTTGCGTTGTACTCGAGGTTTTTCTTGGTCAATACCTCGGTGTCGGTTCGAATCGTGGTTGTCCACAATCCGCTTTCCCGGCCGAGGCGCTCGATGGTCGCCATGGCGTGAGAAACAGCTTCGTGGCGATAACCCTTTTCTTCGCCCAGCACCAACAATCGCTTCCTAGCCGGCGGCGCTTGCGCCCCGCAGTGTCCGGCCGTAAGAATCGCACTCATTGCCAACAGCAATTTGATTCTGAGTTTCATCCGTTGCACCTAGTGGCCGGCGGCCCAAAAAATGGCATTGCGAAAGATCAGGGTAAACGCCGGATTTTGAAAGTGCTCCGGCCGGTGACCCATAAAGATATAAACGTTCCTCGCTTTCAAGTGTTCGTTGGTCCAGACCACAGGGTGATCGCCCATTTTCAAATTGCTCGGCGGCGCGTAACTGTTTTCATTGACGCTGGCCAGAACCCGGACATTGGGCCGCGGCGATTTGTCGTAGGTGTAGAACTCCTCTTTCCGGACCACAAAGGTTGCAGGCGCGCCCTGCATCACCGGATGGTTCTTCTCTTCCACCGTCACGGTGCCGTCGACGAACGTGGCGATGTAGTTCTTGAAGCGAATCCCACCCATGAAGTCGCTAAACCACGGCCAGATCGGGAATCCATCGAATTGGCCAAGCAAGGTGGCGTGATGAAATCCAATCCATCCGCCGCGGCCCTGCTCGATGTACTTGATGAAGGCCGCTTGCGCCGCTGGTGTCCAGTTGTAGGGCGGATAGTCCAGCTGAATGAACAGCGCGTATTGAGAAAGAAAGGCTTCGTCAATCTTCTGGGTGTCCTCGATGTAGTCCAGCGCGAAGTTGTTTTCGCGCGCCAGCAGCTCCAGCCAGGGAATTGCGGCATCCACAAACGGCCGGTGAATACTGGCATGTTCGGCCAGCGCCAGCACACGGAAGCTCGGTGCCTTCTGCTGCGCCGAAAGTCCGCAGTCTCGTCCGGCGAGCAAAACCACGATTAGCAAGGAACGAAGTAGGAATTTCACGAAAGAGAGTTTAATCACAATCCTGCCGCATCGCGAAGCCTCAATCCGCAAAGTCCAGTAGCGCGAGGCCGCCCGCAGGATTCATAATGGCTGTAACCGCCCGGAGGTGCATTGTGCCGGCAAGAAAATTGAGCGATGACGAAGTCCAGAAACTCCTGAGCCGCATGCCCGGCTGGCGCGTGGTCAGTGGCAAACTGCACAAGCAATTCGAGTGCAAGGATTTCAACGCGGCGTTCGGTAACATGACTCGCGTGGCCCTGATTGCGGAAACCATGAACCACCATCCGGAGTGGTGCAACGTCTGGAACCGGGTGACGTTCGATCTGGTCACGCACAGCGTAAAAGGCATCAGCGACGCGGATTTTGTGCTGGCGGAAAAGATCGAAGAGATTTTCGCCGCACACATCAGCCGCGCCACCACTGGCACATGATCGAGCGGCACCGTAGCAGCGGCACATGATCGGAGCCCACCAGCCGCAAGCCAAGCGAAAGTCCTGGTTGATCATCGCAGTCCGTTGGGCCGCGGCTCTGGCGGTTCTGGCGATACTGCTCCATTTTCTTCCATTCGCAACGCTGCGAGGGGCGCTCAGCAAGGTTCCGCCTTTTCACTTTGTAACCATTTTGATTTTTTATCTATGTGCGCACACCGTCGGCATCGCCAAGTGGCGCATGGTAGTGAACGCAGCGGGCGCGCAACTCGACTTCTCGACCAGCGCGCAATGCTACCTCGGCGGGCTGTTCGGCACGCTGTTCCTTCCTTCGATTATCGGCGGTGACGTGGTGCGCATGGCAGTTGGTTTGCGGCGCAGTCCGCGGCCTGCAGCAGTCCTTGCCGGAAACGTGATGGATCGCTTCCTGGATGTGCTGGCACAGGCCACGCTGGTCGGAATCGGATTGGTTTTGTTGCCGGGATCGCTGCCGGCGCAATTCCGCACGCTTGGGCTGAAATTATTGATCGCCTTCGCTTTGCTGTTTGCGGTTGTTTCGCTCGCGCTTCTTTTGCTAGGCCGGGTGATCTTTGGAGGGCGCTCGCGCCGCTTCTTGCGCAGGGTAGCGCGGCTACGGCACGCTCTCCGGTCCGTCCGTCGCAGTCCTCAGACCCTCATTTTGGGCTGGCTGCTGGGTGTGTGCATTCAGGGCAGCTTCATCTTCTTCAACGCGATGCTTGCAGTGTCCCTCGGGTTGGATCTGCGCATTCGCGTGTGGGTCTTTGGCTGGCCGCTGGCCAAACTTGCCGCGCTTCTCCCCTTGACGCAAGGTGGAATGGGCGTGCGTGAAGCGGCGCTGGTTGCTTTGCTTCTGCCATTCGGCGCACCCAGCACGCTGGTGCTTGCGGCGGGTTTGGTGTGGGAAGGGATCATCATCGCCGGCGGTCTGGTCTCCGGTTTGGTGGCCTACGCGCTTGGCCGCGTTACCACTACTACCAACCGCTAATCAATTCGCTGCTGCTTCAAACTGGAACTTGACCGCGGCCTTTCGGCAAGGAGAACCGTCTACCCCCTTGCAAGGATTTTTGCCCTTCGAAGATCGCCCCCAGCAATCTCGTTCACCGGTTCAGAGGTTCTTGCGGCGGCCCGAGGTTCGCTCGCTGAAGTTTCAAAATGGCGGAAGCCGTTTCCGAAAACGATGTGACCGGGCGGCGGCAATCTGCGGAAATGGAAGCGGTCTAGTCGGAAAGTTGTTCTACGAAGCGATGAATCAACTTCCGAAAGAGCTTGGGTCTCGCGTCTGTCACCGGGAAACGGGTCGGCTAGTTGTTAGACTAGGGGGCGTGGCTCCCCTGCTGGAACTGAAAAATGTGACGGTGATGCGCGGCGAACGCGCGGCGCTGCGGGACCTGACGCTGCGAGTGGAAACCGGCGAGCACGTTTGCATTCTGGGCCCGAATGGCTGCGGAAAGTCCACACTGATCAAAACCATCACCCGCGAGTGTTACCCGCTGGCCGTTGAAGGTTCGGGGATGCGGATACTCGGGCGCGAGCGGTGGGATATTTTTGAGCTGCGCTCGCATCTGGGAATTGTGACGCCGGACCTGCTCGAGTCCTGCACTACGGACTCGACCGGGAAAGACGTGGTACTGTCCGGATTTTTCAGCAGCACGCGGATTTTTCCTCATCACCATCCGGAGACCGAGCACGGGTCCCGGGCTGATGTGGCGCTGGCGCGGCTCGGAATTTTGCATCTGGCGAAGCGGCCGGTGATGCAGATGTCTTCCGGCGAGGCCAAACGCACGCTGATTGCGCGGGCGCTGGTGCATGAACCGCACACGCTGTTGTTTGACGAGCCGTCGAATGCGCTGGATATTGCGGCGCAGTTTCAGCTGCGGGATAGCATGCGGGACTTGGCGCGGTCGGGGTTGGCGATTTTGCTGGTGACACACCATGTGAGCGAGATCATTCCGGAGATGGAGCGGGTGATTTTGCTGCGCGAGGGTCAGATTCTGGCGGATGGCGAAAAAGACCGGGTGCTCACGGAACGAAACCTGCAAACGCTCTTTGGTGTAAGGGTGAAGTTGGCCAAGCACGATGGGTATTTCTACGCAATTTGAGAGCAAAGCAAGCCCGGATCTGGCGAAGGCCGCCGCACTGCAGCGCTGGGCTACAAAAGAAAATAAAAACTGCTACTTAATGACGGGTTTGGGCTGGGCGGTGCGGGCTTCCGGGCTGCGTGGGGTCCAATCCTCGGGCGGAAACGCGATGCGCCAGAATTGCGGGCGGCGCGCGGAAAATTCCAAGCCGACTTCGGCTTTGTTGCCACGGACTGGTCCGAGAAACGCCACAATACACTCCTGGTCTTCTCTGGTGACGTTGTTGCGCAGGGTGATGGTGCTGCCGCTGGTGACTCGGGCTTCGAGGAGGATTAGGGCGCCGTGGGCATTAATGGCGAGGGTCTCGGCGAATTCTTCGAACGGTTTGCCCTGAGCATCCATACCCTGCAGACGAACGCCAATCTGCATGAGGACCCGCTGGCTGCGGCGGCGAGCGCCGGAGTTGGGATTTGCATTGGGTTGGGATGACATGGGTCGTTCTCTCTCCCAGCCACTATAACCCAGGGCCAAGGGGAGCGGTGCTGGGCGTCGGGAAAGGGTAAATAGGGGGTGGTTCGACGGTCGACATTTGAAAGTTGAACAGACCACGAATCACTTGTTCCGGTCGCTCGACCGAAGAGAGATTCATCGAGCAAGAACGGATGGAAAAAGCGCACTTCGGCGGCGCAGGCCGACCCTGGCTTCGCGAGTGAAACAAAAATCCATCGGCCTGCTCTACTCGGAATACCGTTTGGGGGAGACCGGTCAGGAGCGTTTTTCGATAGGGACGAAGTCGCGGGTATCGTGGCCGAGATAGATCTGGCGCGGACGCGCGATTTTTTGTTCGGGGTCGAGCAGCATCTCCTGCCACTGGGCGATCCAGCCGGAAGTGCGAGGAATCGCGAAGAGCACCGGGAACATGGAAATTGGAAAGCCCATGGACTGGTAGATGAGACCGGTGTAGAAGTCCACGTTGGGGTAGAGCTTGCGCTTGACGAAGTATTCGTCCTCGAGCGCGATGCGTTCGCATTCCAGTGCGACTTCCAGCAGCGGATTCTTGCCCATCAAATCGAATACTTCGTAAGCAACGCGTTTGATGATGCGGGCCCGGGGATCGTAGTGCTTGTAAATGCGGTGTCCGAACCCCATCAGTTTCACTTCACCGGCCTTGACTCGCTTGATGAAGTCGGGAACTTTCTGAACCGTGCCGATTTCGTGCAGCATTCTGACGACTTCTTCGTTGGCGCCGCCGTGCAGCGGGCCGTACAGAGCGGCGATCGCAGCGGCAGTGGCGGAGTAGGGATCGACATGGGAGCTGCCAACGCCGCGGATGACGTTGGCAGAACAGTTCTGCTCGTGGTCGGCATGGAGGATGAAAAGAATGTCCAGCGCGCGCTCGAGCGTGGGATTCGGGTGGTACCGCGTTTCGCTGGTCCGGAAGAGCATGTTGAGGAAGTTGCCGGGATAGCTGAGATCGTTGTCGGGATAGACATAGGGCATGCCCAGCGTGTGGCGATAGGCGAAAGCGGCGATGGTAGGCATCTTGCCGATCAGGCGGTAGGTCTGTTTGCAGCGGGACTCTTCGCTGAGGATCTCTTTGGCGTCGTGATAGAAGGTGGAAAGAGCACCGATGGTGGAAATCATCATGCCCATGGGATGGGCGTCGTAGTGAAAGCCATCCAGGAATTTCTTGATGCTTTCGTGGATGAAGGTGTGGTGGCTGATGTGCCAGGTCCAGTCCTTCAGTTGGGTTTCGGTGGGCAGTTCGCCGTGCAGGAGAAGATAAGCAGTTTCGAGATAGGTGCTTTTTTCGGCGAGTTCTTCAATCGGGTAGCCACGATAACGAAGGATGCCTTTGTCGCCGTCAATGTAGGTGATGCGGGAGATGCAGGAGGCGGTGTTGGTGTAGGCAGGATCGTAACTCATCATGCCGAAATCATCGGGGCCGGTCTTGACCTGACGGAGGTCAACGGCTCTGATGGTGCCGTTGGTGATTGGGAGCTCGTAGGACTTGCCGGTACGGTTGTCAGTGACCGTGAGTGATTCGCTGGAGGAAGCGGCGGCTCCGGGTTTCTTGGTGGCGGCAGTGGAAGTGACGGAATCCATCGAACAGACCTCGCAAACTATCAATGTACACCAAGGAGAGGAGAGGGGAAAGGCGCGGGAGTCAAAGCGCTAAAAACACCGCACAAAACGCTTGCAGCTTCAGGTGACGCCGAAGGCTCAACCTCACGAAGAAGACCTACGAAATAGCGCGGACGGCACCGGAAAAAAGCTGGGAGCAGCAGAAAAAGAAAGGAGTTAGGGTGAGCAAGCCGGGGTCATATACACCTCTTGACAATAGTCGTTATAACGACTATAATGGACTTGTGAGTTTGAGGAGGGCAGCATGATCAAGATTCGCAAGAGCTATGAACGCGGGCACGCCGACCACGGCTGGCTGGATACGCGGTTCTCGTTTTCGTTCGCCGATTACTACGACCCGAAGCACATTCATTTCCGCACACTGCGGGTGATGAATGACGACCGGGTGGCGGGAGGCGGAGGGTTTCCGACGCATCCGCACCGGGACATGGAAATCGGAACCTACGTACTGG
>JACXTT010013658.1_pt1 | contig 10679 bp, 8 predicted proteins | sample 9270951 | NCBI WGS metagenome assembly JACXTT01 (sample SAMN15532306, study PRJNA645909) | rock metagenome | isolation source: weathered quartz diorite | place: Puerto Rico | collected 2017-06-21
GGTACTTGTGGAATATGCAGATTTTGGTGGCGCGGCTTCCCATCCTGTGTCCAGAGTGGCCAGGGCTTAAAGTCCATGGGGGCTTCCGCGTAAAGCGTTCCCGCGTCGGTATCGTTCGGGAACCGCTTGTAAACCTCTCCCATCGCCTTCGCATAAGCATGATCCAGGTCCAGTCGTTTGGCATTCGGGTCGGCCGAATAGCGGACCGCAATCGCATCGATATGCGCGCGTTCGGATTCGTTGGCATTGCTAATGAGCGCCCGGGCTTTTGCAACGGCATCCAGAGCCCGCTTGTTCCGTTCATCATCCAGCGGAAGATTGATGTTCGGACCGAGGGCATTTGCGACACCCCACCACGCCATCGCCAGGTTCGGATCGAGGCGCGCTGCCTCACGAAAAGCTCGCTCCGCCTCGTCATGATTAAAACCGTATGTAAGCCGCAATCCCTGGTCGAAATATTTTTGCGCCAGCTCGTTTCTGGTCGAAACGGCATGATGGTGCGTGCCCAGATCGTCAAACAGCGGCGGTGCGGCGTCGGAGCTCGATGGCGGTTGCGGTATCTGTTCAGATCCCTCACGCGGTGAGCAAGAGGAGATTGCCGCTAGCAGAATGAAAACGATTCCGCTGTAACGTCTCATGGCACCTCCTTCTACTGCTCTCGCCAGGCATTAGAATTACCAGAATTCCGATCGGGCTCGGATTGCAAAACTGCGGGGCACATCCAGAGCTGTTCCGGAAAACACTCCAGCAAAATTGATGAGGTTCAGACGATTGGTGAGGTTAAACGCATCCGCCTGGAAACGTAGTTTCATCCTGTCGGAATGAAGAAGCTCTATACCGGCAGAAGCATCCAGGGAGAACGAAGGCCGGATCCGGCCGCGATCAAAATTCACGCGATTGAGAATTGACGCACCATATTGCCGCGATAGGAAATCGAGATTCGCCGGCCCGTCGATCTCAAATGGAAGCCCGCTATTGTACGCGGCCGCAGACGATAGCCACACGCGCGAGTGCGGCTGAAACCGTAATCGCGACCGGACCGTGTTGCGTTGATCCTGCGAAATCGGAAATGATGCGGTTCCGCCCAACAGTTGATCCACATCGTTACCCAAGAACAATCCACCGGCGACAGGCAGCTTCCCAATGCCCTGCATATTGCTGTAGCTGATTTGACCGGAGAAAGGCCCCACGACGCGCACGTCGATTTTGCCCTCGAAACCACGAACAGTGGCTTCGCGAAATGCGGTAGGAAAACTGACGCCGGTGTTGAACAACAGGCTGTCATCGGCAAAATTACGCAGGCTGCGCCGATACCAGCTTCCCGCGATCCGCATTCGTGTCGAAACAGTCTTCGAGAAGCCCGCTTCAACAAAATTTCCGCGTGATGGACGAAGCGGCAAGAATGCTCCCCCACCGAGCTTCTGTGCCAAATCCGAGCTAGCAAGGAGAATATTTTCCGTTGCCGGAATTTGAAAAACACGGTCGTAAGAGGCATGAAGAGCGATTCTGCCTTTCTTCAACTCGTACACGGCTGCTAATCGTGGACTCCAGGCTGTTTCATCGGCCACCAGACTGTAATGATCGAAACGAAGTCCTGCGCTCACGTTCACATTTCCTATGCGCCAGGAATCCTGAGCGAATGCGGACTGCGTCCGGCCCAGGGCTCTTCGGGAAAAATGAAAATCTGCCGGTATATCGCGGTCGAAGATGCGGACGCTGCCAATCCGATAATTCACAATATGAAAATTCAAATCCTCGCGCACTGATGAGAACCAGCCCTCTGCCCCACCTTTGAATTCATGATCTCCATAATGTAGCGAGCTGCTGGCGGCGACATATCCTTCGTGGAATCCGCGATCCTGTGCCGGCAGTATTGGAGTCGCCAGATTGTTCGACCACAGACGTGCTCGTGTCTGGCGAATCATTCCGTGAAATTCCCCCAGCATTCGCGGTGAGAAGATGTGCGTATGCGAGATCTGCCCGAGTGTTTCGCCACCACCGCGATCCTGACGTTGACCGGCGGTTTGTTGCAGCAGTTCGTTCGGGACCATGAATCGGGTCGTCCGCCGATTGGCATGGACACGCGTGCGATCCGATGCCGACCACTCTCGTTCGAAACTGATTGACGGCCCTGCTCCACTGCCGCGGTTCGTATAATTCTGTTGGACCGGCGGATCCAGGTAACGGTTCGTCGCCATCGCGTCGGCGGCTATGCCAAATAAAGACCGTCCCTGCGAATACCGTAACGACAAAAACGCATCTCGATTATCGAAGCTGCCGGTTTGCAACGATGCCTCTCCGTGAAGACCTGGACGCCTGTCTTGATCAGTCGCCGTCTCAATGACGCCGCCCAGTTTCAAGCCAAACTCGGCCGGATATCCTGCCGTCCGAACATTCAGAGACTGGAACTCTTCCACATTCGTGAGTTGTGCGAACGCGGGCGAGCGGTTGTCGTAAAGCGGAATTCCGTCGACAACATACTGCACGTCATATTCAGAACCGCGAGGGTGAAGAATGCCGTTGGCTTCGAGCAGCCAGCCTGGTTGCGTATTCACCAGATTGATCACAGATCGATTGGCCGCAGCGGAAGTGCGTTCCTCTAGCATCTGGTGTGGCACATATTGGGCGGTTTGTACGGGTTCGAGCAGCGGTTCGTCGCGAATCTCAACCGTCGTGGTGAGCGGTGTCACGTCGAGAGCGATTCGGTCCTCTAGGGGAAGTTGCGAAAGGATCTCAACCGGCAGGACCTTTTCCAAAAAGCCGCTGCTGCGAACGCTGACTTCGTAATGCCCGAGCGGCAAGGCACGAAAGACAGCCTTACCCGTCTCATCCGTCTCAAAAGTGCGATCCACGCCCGTGGCTTCACCGATGATTCTACCGGTAGCATGCAGCACCCCACCTGTTGAATCGATGACCTGAAGTCTCAGTTCTCCGCTGAGCCGTTGAGCCCACGCCGACGAAGCGGCAACCAATATCGCTAATCCCAAACAGATCGTCCTTCGCATCTGGGCGGCACTTTATCACGATAGGCTCCGCTCTATAAATCTCCCTCGAGGGACACGGGACTACTGAACTTTCTGCGCGATTGCGGGTCCCAACATCCATCAACTTTGTTGAGACCAATGTTTGAAATGTACTGATTTAGCCACAGTTAAGCTGCCTTAGGATTGGGCCACCTACGTGCTGGTCAGAGCGTCAAAGCGTCTTGATTTTCATGGAGGATAACTATGAAAAAGGTCATTACATTTCTGTTTGTGCTGAGCGTTGCGGTGTACTTCGGCGCCAATGCGGCTTATGCCCAAGGCAAAGGGCCGAGTTTCCATGGGGCCGGCCAGGGCCATGGTCCGGAGACGATTCACTCCGGCGATCATGCAGGGCCGAAGACGGCTACAAAACCGGACAACGATCACGAAACCGGCAAGCAAACCCGCGACGCGCGGAAAGATGAGACGGCATCCGAGAAAATCGTTGCTAGCATCAACAATAATCCGCAGGTCAAGGCGCAAGTCCAGAACCTGCTGCCCACAGGCGTGGATTTGAAGACGGCGGCAATGGGTTTCCGCAACCGCGGGCAAATGATAGCGGCTCTTCACGTCCACAAGAACCTGAACATTCCCTGGGACCAATTGAAGGCGAAGATGACGGGCGACCCGCCGATGTCTTTGGGCAAGGCGATTCAAGCGCTGCGGCCGGATTTGACTGAGAAACAAAGCGTGGAAGAAGCGGAGAAGGCCGAGAAACAAGCGAAGGAGACGGAGAAAACCGTCAAGCCAACCACATAGGCTACCGCAACACTGGGCACAAGACATTTATCCAAATCTTGTGCCCTCCTCTACCGTTCATCTCTGAAAATCGCAATCCTTGTCGGGCCATCGCTGGACGCACTTGCGCGGTACATTCCCGGAGTGTTGAAGCTCCAGGCAGTTTGGCCGGCGCGTGAAACGACGATGACTCCGCCGGTTCCCTGCAGCGCGGTCAGGCGTTTTTGGATGACTTCGTCCGCAGCTTCCTGGATTCCAAAATTCTTATGCTGAACGAGGTCGCAAATGTCGCGCGCGATCGTCAGCCGGATGAAGAACTCGCCGATGCCGGTACCGGAGACGGCGCACGATTCATTCGACGCATAGGTTCCCGCGCCGATAATTGGAGAGTCGCCAATCCGGCCCCATCGTTTGGCCGTTGTGCCGCCCGTCGATGTTCCGGCCGCAACATTCCCATGCGTGTCCAGGGCGACCGCCCCGACTGTGCCGAACTTGTGCTCGTCCTGCATCAGCTTCGGCAACAGTGCTTGGGGCTGCGGCGCTCCCAGCGGCCGAGGCGGAATGGGTAGGCTTTGGTCTCTTAGAGCCTTTTCCAGTTCCTGCCATCGCCGCTCCGTAAAGAAAAATGACGGGTCCACTTGCTCCAGTCCCTGCTCCGCGCCGAAGGCGTCCGCACCCTCGCCCGCCAGCATCACATGCGGCGACTTCTCCATGACAGCCCGCGCAAGCGCGATAGGATGACGCGTGCGCGTTACGCCGGCCACGGCCCCCGCCTTCAGCGTCGCGCCATCCATAATTGCTGCATCAAGTTCGTTGCGGCCGGCCGCGGTGAACACCGCGCCGCGTCCCGCATTGAAGAGCGGATCATCCTCCATCACACGGATACCTGATTCAACGGCATCGACAGCTGTGCCGCCATCCCGAAGCACCTTGGAAGCGGTTTCGAGAGCCTTGGCAAGAGCGGCGCGATAGGCAGCGTCCGTTTCGGTTGTCATCGACGCGCGCTCGATGACTCCCGCTCCACCGTGGAGAGCCATGGCCCATTTCATGGAAGGAGGACTTGAATGTGCAGCACAGCCTGTCATCAGAAATACCAGCATAATCGGCGAGAGGAATTTCATGCAGCCTATTGTAGCGGAACGATACTGGATGGAGCGAAGGTGTACAGAGCCTCGTCCACAAGTTTTCCGTTCTTAACGACACTGTGCAGTAGCCAGCGCTCCCGATGGTAACCACATTTCTCGAGTACGCGCATTGAAGCGATGTTCCACGCGAAGACGCGAGCGTAAATCCGCCGCACGTCAGCGTGACGTAACAATACATACTTGGTGATTGCGCGAACCGCTTCCGTCGCAATACCGCGGCCCCAATAATCCTGTCCAATCCAATAGCCGATCTCGGCAGAGTGTATTTGTTTACCGCTCAGACGCTGGAACCCTATGACGCCGATAAGCTCATCCTTCGCGGCAATCGCGAAATCCGTGGGTGGGATCTGCTCGGTGACTTTGGAAAGCCACTTTTCTGCATCGTCGCGGGTATAAGGGTGGGGAAATATGTCGAGAAGATTCGCCCACACGGCAGGATTGTTCGCGTGCTTCACCAGAAAACGGGCGTCGGCGGCCTCAAGAGACCGGACGATGCATTTTGAAAGTTCCAGCCGCATCACGGCAAACCCTCAACACCTTATTACCAGGGTTCGCAACTAGGCTGCGGACTTTTTCTCAGGATCCGCCGTGGTTTGGCGTTTCGCTTCGCGAGTCAAATCCCACCACACTCGCGAGCACTGGTCGCAGTCTTGAAGGTGACGATACTCCCTGCGGCTGAGCATCGTAGGCCCGTTGACAAAATTATTGATCCGGTCGGGTGATAGGTGTGGATCTTGTTTTTTCATGCGGACAACGCCAGATTTCGCTGCAGAGCATTGGGGATTCCAAACTCGTTAGCAACGTAACGGAATGGAAAATCAGAACGATAAGAGCAAAGTGGAACAGCACTACCGCATTAAGTCGGTAAGAAATGACTGTGGCGGCGGGGCGGAATTCCCATCTGGCGCATGCACGACCCGACCGTACAATTTTTTTATGCGTGCTGCAGTTACTTTTGCGTTTCTCATCGTCTGCAGTTGCTGGTACCCAGTGGCTGCGATAGCCCAAGGTGAAAAATACGGTTATGAATTCACCGCAAGTTATTGGCCGGTAACTCCATCGGGCAATGTCCTGACTCATGGTGAGCGTACCGATTTCCGATCGGATCTCGGTATCCGAAACCGCGGTCTTCCGATGTTTGCGGCAGTCATCAAAACGGCGGAAAGACATGGATTCACGGTGGAGTTCGTTCCGTACCGTTTCGATTGTGAAAACACCCTCACCAAAAACTTCCGGTTCGGCGGGCGCACGTATTCCGCCCAAGAGAAGATCCATTCGGAAGCAAGCATCAATTACTTTTTTGGCGGATACCAGTACGATCTGGTCCGCCGTGACCGAGGATACCTGGAACTCGTCGCAGGCGTCGCTTATTTCGGAGCAAGTGTCGATGTCCAAAGACAGCAGTTCGGATCTGCAACCGAGGACCGGAAACTGCCGCTGCCGATAGCCGGCGTCAAATTTCGGATCTTTCCGTTCCATGGAGACACTTTCAACATCAATGGCGAGGTGAAGGGAATGTCGTATGGTGGTTTCGGGCGATATATTCAACCGAACGTGAATGCGACGCTGGCCGTTTCTCGGCACGTGCGGCTACAGGCAGGCTTTAATCTGGTGGACGCCGACGCTCATACCTCGGACGAACTGAAAGGCTTCAAAATGCGATTTGCCGGCCCGATCTTCTCGGTTCAGCTTCACGACTAGCCGGCTGTGAAGGATTCTTTAGACGTTCCGACGCTCAGACACTCAGCGACCGTCCGGGTAATAGCGTCGATATCGAAGGGCTTGCCGATCCAGGGGCAGCCTGTATTTTCGATGAAGTGCAGCGTGTCCTGATTCATGAGGTCGCCCGTCACGAAGATGACGCGCTGCTCGAGACCGGTTCCTTTTCGTTTGAGCTCGGAATAAAAAGCCGGCCCGCCAATCTCCGGCATTTTGACATCACTGATGATGAGATCGTAAGTCAGGTGGTCCAGCAAATCGAGGGCAAGCCGGCCATTGCTGACTGCCTGCACATCGTGCCCCTGTTCGCGAAAAATGTCCTCGAACAATTGCCGGATCTGAACCTCGTCCTCGACGACTAGAATCCGCTTTCGCGATACACTCGCAGGCCGTGCGGGCGACGCATCGCAGACAGGTTCGGGAATACAGGTTTGAATCGGCAGCTCGACGATCAAAGTAGCGCCGCGGCCCGGCGTACTCACGACGTCGATTCTTCCGCCATGCTCGACGATGATACCTTGGCAAATACTCAACCCGAGCCCGGTTCCCTTGCCGACAGCTTTTGTCGTAAAGAATGGCTCGAAAATACGGTGAAGATTTTCGTTGGGAATCCCAGGCCCATCATCTGAGAAAAACACCAGTATTTTGTCGCCTTCGGTTCGAGTCGTCATGCGAAGCAACCCCCTGCCGTTTGCATCGATCATGGCTTGCTCCGCATTCACGATCAGATTCAGAAACACCCGCTGCAGGTGATGAGGGTCCGCCAACGTCTGGGGAAGCCCGAGCGCGAAATTGCAACTAACCTCGATATTACTGACTTTCAGTTCATACGCCCGGAGTTCGATTGTCTTTCTTAGGACGGCATTGATATCCGTCGGTATGCGCTCCGGCTTCTCCTGCCTGGCGAAGGTCAGCAAGTTCTTGACGATCTTCGATGCGCGGTCCGCCCCGTCCTTGACTCTCGCGAGCAATTCCACGTTTCTTTCGTTCAGTTCGCGAGTCATCATGAGCTGGATATTGCCGATCACGATGGTCAACGGGTTATTCAGCTCGTGAGCGATGCCTGCAATCACCTGTCCCATGAGCGACGATTTCTCCGATTGGAGCAGCAAGTCATAGGAAGCTTTCAGCTTCGCATTCATACTATCGAGCGTCTTCGCGAGCACGCCGATTTCATCATTGCGATTGAGCGTGAAACCTCCCGTCAAATCTCCGTCGCCGATACGTCTCGCTGCTTCGGTCAGTTCTTCCACGGGCCGGGTGAAGCTGCGGAGAATGAAGAGCAGGCTGGCCATGGCGATGGACGTCAGCACCACGCCGAACACTGTGAGGAAAACCTCCAAGTCTCGCACATCCGCCAGGGCTTCATCGGCGTTCTCATCGCTGATGATTGTCCAGCCCGCAGGCTCGACTTTTGCGGACGCCAGTACCGCCACTCCCGTAGGCGGATATTCATATGGACGCAGTTGCCTCGCCTGAACCGTGCTTGCGATAACGCGGTTTTTGTCGTCGACGAGCTGCACAACGCCGTGGGCGCGTTCGTTTCGACGAAGCATCGATTCGATCGCGGGGTGACTCAGCGGGACGGCGCCGACGAGAATACCCACGATTTGCCCCTCACCGTCGCGTAAAGCCGACGCCACATGAATACTGGAAGTTGTCGAACCGCCGGCCACGACGAAGGCAAAATCCTCGGAGGGATTGCGCAACTTCTGCGCAATTTCCTCATAGGTCGGAAACACGGTTTCAATCAGATCCTGATTGGGGGGTTCGCACCAAAGAACCTTGCCTGTCCCATTGAGCAGGTACACGTCCGAGAAAATGTCGGACTGGTAGAACAGATAATGCAACGTGGTCCATGCGGGAATTTGCAGTCCTTCCCTGCTTTCCTCGAGCGTTTGCAGACCGTAGACGAGGCCAGGCAATGCTGCAACGGTCTGCAACCGGTCAATACCGCGTTTGAAAAACCCGCTGAAATCTTCGGCGATGGCTGCGGCCGCGCTGTTTCGTTCATCGGCCAGCTGCCGCTCCCGTTGCTGGACATAATAGTGGCTGAAGAGCGCGTATACGGCGATAAGCGCCGCGACGCTGAGGGCAACAAAAAAGAATGTCTTCTGCCTGAGACTCATAGCGCCTACTTTTTCAACTCCATCGGTGGTAACTGCAGCACCGCGTTCTCAGTTACTTCGATTTCCATGAGCGCGCCTTTCGGCATCTTTTCGTGCCAGAACTTCAAAATGTATCTTCCAGGCGGGACATCTTTTATCGTGAAGCTGCCGTCCCTGGCACTCGTTGAAAAATATGGTGTCTCGACCACTACAACATATGCCGACATTTCTGCATGCACGTTGCACAGGAGCGTTACCACCCCCGGCTTGTCGAATAAATGAAACCTCGTCGTCTTGCGCGGGTATGTTCCGAGATCGAACTTCGTTGGGGCGGGGGAAAATACATTGTGACGAATTTCATCACTGTTTGGAAACGCTACTTTGGTGCCGACGAGAACCGGGACGACATGCGGCACAAACGTCAAATTCACCTGATCAAGGATGATGGGCTCCAGGGGCGCCTTGAACTGTTGCCCCGAAATCTTCTCGATGTAAATCACCGCGTTGGCGTTATCACGTGCGTTCCTGACGATGACGCGTCCCTCGATATTTGCAGCATGAACGAGGTTATTCGAACCCAAAACAACGAGGATTGAGGAACGCAACAGCTGTCTCAAAATAGGAACTCCAGTCGAATTAATCCTTCGTTTAAACCGGTCCGATCGGTACCGGTTGAGCGGATATGGTTAAAGAGATGTGCCTCGGCGAGAACGCGGACATTTGCCCGCACGAGGATGTTGACGGCAGGTATCGTTTGGATCACATTTCGGCGGCCATCGGAAAAGTTCGTCTTTTCGAATCGGAGTGTCGGCATTACCCAGAGCAATACGCGGTAATCGGCCTCTCCCATAATGGCGCTTGTATTGATCGTTCTGGGGACCAACCCTTCCAGTTCGTCTTTGCCGAACACCACAGTTCCATAAACGTTCAATTTCTTGAACCAGGTATCGACTTTGAATCCCGACCGCGTGAACAAATCTTCGCTGACGCCGATCAGGACGGGCTGTGCTTTGCCTACGTATTTGAAACCCCCGAACGTGACGGAAGTTTCCTCGTAACCTTCAGCAGTCGTCGGTTGCTCGACTAATTCAGTGCGCGAACCCACGACACCAAGGCCGCCGAATTTGTAAGAAACCGCTCCGTAGTAGTCTTTGAAGTTGTTGTTGTCGGGCCGGCCGTTGGTCCCTTGAACAATTCCCGCAGCGTATTCAATTCCTCCGCGATTGTCCGGCCCCGTAGCCGCACCCCACAATTCCAATCCTGCGTCGTGATCCCTGAAGCCGAAACCACCGGGAAATGCGCGGTAGTCGCTGACGTTGAAAGTTTGAGATGTCGTTTTCCGATAGGTCGATGAGAAGGGTTCCGCGCGCGTATCGATGCGCCCAATCTTCAGCGTCAACCAGTTCTGTCCCGCCGATTCACTGATGAGTTTGAACTGCCCGTAAGCACGATCGATGAAAAGTTGGTTCGTCGAGCCGAGCAGAAAAATATCTCCAAAGTATGAAAACGTGTCCCCCGCTGCGCCGGCAAAGTAGCCAAGCAGTCCGTTCGGAAAATCAAAATTAGTCCGAACAGGCGCGGTGGGCCGTATGTTGACGTCGGTCATCACACGAATGGCAATGGGCGGTACGGAAGAAAGTGATCCAGGCCATACGGCCTTCGGCCAGAGTTGCTTCCAAGCCGGAGCTCCGAGGGAAACGTCCGGCGTTTTGATGAACTTCGCCTCGTTGAGCGGGATTTTATAGCCGTTGTTCCGGAAGGCTATACCAAATGCGTTCAGCTTGGGTATAACGACATGACATGTCGTGCAAGACGTTTCGTACCGGCGAGCGAAGATCGGCAGACCCCACCCGTTCTCCGTAAATAGAAAGACGACAGCAGACCACCAAACCCACCACCGAATCACGGCGTATTCCTACCATGCGGTCGCGGAAAATCAATAATTC
>JACXTT010013659.1_pt1 | contig 10677 bp, 11 predicted proteins | sample 9270951 | NCBI WGS metagenome assembly JACXTT01 (sample SAMN15532306, study PRJNA645909) | rock metagenome | isolation source: weathered quartz diorite | place: Puerto Rico | collected 2017-06-21
ACGCACCTGTGTCGCTCAGCGGCTCGGCGCGGGGAATTGGACTTTCGGGGCCTGGCGCGAAGATTCGGACGCTGTGAAATAGTCGTTGTTGCGCTGGAATCCAGCCCACCTGGCAAAGAAATTGTTCGGGAAGAGGCCGATGTAGGTGTTGTAGTCCTGCAACGCGTCGTTGTAACGCTTTCGCTCGACCGCAATCCGGTTCTCCGTGCCGGCGAGCTCGTCCTGCAAGCGCAGGAAATTTTCATTCGATTTCAGCTGCGGATAATTTTCCACGACCAGGAGCAGTCGCCCGAGCGCGCCGTCCAGCTGACCGTTTGCAGCGATTTTGTCGGCGGGCGTCTGTGCGCCGAGGAGCGCGGCCCGCGCGCTGGCGATGTCGTGAAACACGGTTTGCTCCTGCGCGGCAAATCCTTTCACGGTCTCGACCAAGTTCGGGATCAGGTCGGCGCGCCGCTGGAGCACCACGTCCACCTGTGACCAGGCGGACTTCACCGCTTCATTTTTGCGCACCATCTCATTGCGGCTGCTGACGAACATTCCCCCGGCGAGCAGCACAACAATTAGGATAACAACCAGCGCGATCGTTCCTGTTTTCATGCGCTTCCTCCCGTATGCACCGCGTTCTGTGAACTTGTTGAAAAAATGCGCGACTATTGTCGTCCCGAGCCCGCCGCAGCGAGCGAGGGATCTGCTGTTGGCTCAGCCTTTCACTTCAAGGTGCCGGTCAAACTTGTCCGTCACCGCCTCCACAAACGCGAAATACTGATTGAGCGTGCTTGCGACATTGACGTCGCGCTCTTTCAATTTCCCTTCGCGCACCCCGAGAATCGTGTGAAACGCGCTCGGATCGCAGCCCGCGAATTTCGCGATCCTGTCGATTGCCTCGCGTTTCGTTTCCGCGGAAGGCTCGCCCAGCGCGATGAGCGCATGACGAAACAGCGCGGCAAAGGTTGAAAACGACGACAGCATCAGCTCGAGAGCCGCTTTCGGCTTTTTCGGCGCCGCCAGAATCGCCTGACGCAGACGCAACCAGTCCGTGCGCAGCTCGCGCTCGACCTGCATCGAATGAAATCGCATCGGCACGGAAATTCCCGCCAGCACATTCTCTCCGTGCAAAATCCGGTGACGCGATTTCATATCCAGAAGCTCAATCGTGAACACATCGGCGGAACGCTGCAATTCCTCAAGAGTGAAGACCAGCGGCGGGTGCTGGCCGCGGCGACTCCACCACTCGACGGGGCCGCGGAGCGCGTCCAGGTGCGCCGCATCCGCTTGATGAACGAGGCACAAGATATTTAGATCGGAATGCTTCGCGTGAAATTCCTCCGTCGCCGCCGAGCCATAGAGGATCACGGATTTTAAATTTTTGCCGGCCGCCGCCTTGAGCCTCGCCACGAATTCATCGAGTCTGTGATTGATCAAGCGCTGCTCCTTCCGGCTCGCTCCTCACCAGCTCCCGCTCGCTCCGCCGCCGCCAAACGATCCTCCTCCGAATCCGCCAAATCCGCCTCCACCCCCTCCGCCCCAGGACCCTCCGCCGCCCCACGAACCGCCGCCGTACCACGGACCTCCCATCCACATTCTGCCGCCGCGTCGGGAATTGGTCGGTGCTCCCAAACCAAGAAGGCTGCTGATGGCAAAAACGATAAGCGGGAAAAATAGAAAGAACAGCACGAGATAGAGCCAAACAGGACCTCCGGCTGGAGCGCGGAAATTATCTGATTGAGGCGCACGAGTAGGAAACCCGGAAAGAGTGGCCAGTGTGACTTTCTGATCCTCCGCAATGACGGTGGCGATGCGTTCGGTGATGAGCAGGGCGGCGCTGCTGTAGTCGTTTTGCCGCAGAAACGGCACAGCTTCGCGGCCGAATCCGCCCACTTTGCCGTCCGGCAGAATCGGTTCGAGGCCATAGCCAACTTCGATTCGATACTTGCGATCATTCGGCGCGACGAGGATCAGAATGCCGCGCGCCGACTGCTTCGGCCCCACGCCCCACGCCGTCGCGAGATCGATGGAAAATTGTTCGACCGGCTCGCCTTCGAGGGATGAAACTGTCACGATCGCGATCTGCGCCTTGGTCTTCTGATCGACTTCCGCGCACAGCGCCGCCAGCCTTTCTTTCGCCTGCGCACCGAGCACACCGGCAAAATCGTTCACATATCCTTGCGGCTTGAGATTCTTGACTTGCTCCGTCCACGCGTGCGGTGCCAAAAAGGCCAAGGCAAGTAAAATGAAAATCCACTGGATGGCAGACTGGGGAAGGCGAAGTTTAGCGAACATCCGGCATCATCTTTCGTGGAGAGCCCATCTTAGGCTGGCACTGCGCCTGCGTCAATGTTGCCCCGCTTCTCCTAAGATGGATTGTTGAGGATGTATATGACATGATGTGTAGCTAATGCGAGGCAAGACTAGGATCGCGAAGGCGCTTCTGTTTGCCGGTATTATAGGCGTGCTGCCGAGCCCACCGCTGAGGGCGCAATCGACCATACCCACAAAGGATTCAAGGCCATGCGGAGCCATAGACAATGTTGCCGTTGAATCCTCGAATCCGTTCACGGCCGAGCGCTTGACCAAGTCGATCATGACCTCGCCTGACGGAACAAAGAAGCCAATGGAGATCGTAGAGAAGCTGGCAAGAGATAGCGCGGGCCGGATTCGTTTCGAAAAACACGCCAGGCTCTCCGATGACGCCGAGGAGATCACATTGAACACTCGCGACGGCGACAAAATGACGGTCACGAAAGAGCGGCTCACGACGTATGTCACGATTTTTGATTGTCCCAGCGGAAAAACGATTAGCCTTCAGGTGGGCCTTCAAACCGCGCAGGTGAAAGACGGTCCCGCCGGATCCCTGCCCTGGCCAGGAGATCATCTTTACTCTCATTTCTTCACTACTTTGCTTCACCGCGAAAATTTGCATGACGTCTCCGCCGAGGATGTAGGGTATAGAGAAATTGAAGGCATCCTGGCTCACGGCGTCAGGGTCACTAATTTGGGAACCGAAAAAGACGGTGAGTGGAAAGGGAAACCAATAAACATCCATGAAAGCTGGGCATCGGACGACCTTGCAACGACATTGCTCGATATCGACACAGATCTGAAAGCTGGTAGCGAAAGAAGAATCACACTCACGAAAATCAAGCGAGTAGAGCCAGATTCGTCTTTCTTTGAAGTCCCGCCGGGGTACAAGGTCAATCCAACCCCGGACCAAATGCCGTTCCAAGTGCTGAAGTAAGACATTGCAGACGAGGAGCCCAAGATGCAGATCTGTCCGCAATGTGGCCAGAAATTCAGCGGGTTCTCCTTCGGCTCAAAGCCGGCCACGGAGTGCAGGGACTGCCGGAGAGCTAAAGCCCAAGCAGCCACCTTACAGGCAACGGTCGGTCCCGGTTCCGTTGCAGGCGCCCCTGCGGTGGCCAATTTCACTCCTATTGTAACGCTTACGCTGATAGGGTTGAATGCGCTCGTCTACGTCGCCATGGGACTCGGCGGAGTTTCTTGGACCGACCCATCCGTCGAGCACGCCGTTCGATGGGGCGCTGACTTTGGGCCGCTGACCTTGAGCGGCGAGTGGTGGCGCGCGCTTACGAGCGCGTTCGTCCATTTCGGGATCATTCACATCGCGCTGAATATGTGGTGCCTCTGGAGTTTGGGAGTTTCGCTCGAGCGCTTCATGGGACGCGCAGCCTTCGCGGTGAGCTACGTGTTGAGCGGGCTGACGGCCAGCCTTGTAAGCATTGCGTGGAATCCGTGGCGGGTCAGCGCGGGAGCCTCGGGCGCGATTTTTGGAGTCGCCGGCGCGTTTGTCTCGTACCTGTTTTTCAAGAAAGCACCAATCGATAAGGTTCAGGTCCGGCGGAAGCTAAAAAGCCTACTGATCTTCATTTTTTACAATTTGCTGTACGGCGCCGCCGGGAATGTAGACAACTCGGCGCACCTTGGCGGACTCATTGCCGGACTCATCCTCGGATCGCTGGCCCCTGCAATTCTGCGGCGAGCCGATCCGGTGACGCCGGTAACCGACAGTGCGACAACCTTCACTGCCTCCCCAGACTCGCCGATTGTGTTCTCCGAAATCACGCCCGAGCAAATGTCTCGGGTGAATCGAATAACTATGCAAATTGCCGTCGGCAGCTTGGTCGTCTTGTTCGTCGCGGGTGGGTGGATTCGCTCAAGCAATGTTCCCGTCACACATTACGGGGAAGCCATTGCGTTCGTGAAGGCGGGCCATTTGGATCAAGGGATCGCCGAAATGGAGCAGGCGGTCGCACTCAACCCCCAACTATTCTACGCGCCTACTCTCCTCGGAGAATTCCGCCTGGAGCAAGGCAATCCCACCGCCGCCGTCCCGGCTCTCGAACACTCGATGACGCTCGCGCCCAACGTTTACTACGTCCAGCACAATCTCGCTCTCGCCTACCTTGGGGCGGGTCGGTCCACGGACGCCATGCGGCAGATTTCAAGCGCCTTGCAATCTGAACAGGAAGATGCTTGGCGCGCTCAGTACATTTTGGCGCTGGCTGCGGCAGAATCCGGCAATTCCAAGGTTGCATTGGAAAACTTGCGCCTGGTGCTGCAAGCGAAGCCGGATTTTCAAGAGGCGCGAAATGCGCTCGCACACCTCGATTCTGCAGCGAGCCGCAGCAACTTGCCCCCGATTCCCTATTCGAAGGTCGCGTTCAAATCGAGCGCCTGGCCGCTTTATCCTTGATTCGCAAGGGCGGCTTGCGTCACGCCGCCGGCCGACTCACAGCCTTCACTTAACTGATGGTTTGGCGTATGATCGCGGCCAATCTGGGATTCCAGCCTAATTTCCGAGAGGATCATGGAGGAACGATGGCGAAGCGATTCTGGCTCACATTGGCCGCAGTTCTCTTTTGCGCGGTAGCTGTTTCCGCGCAGGACGCGAAAACCGTTTTGCAGTCCGCCCAAAAAGCGTTGGGCAGCGACGTGACGTCAATTCAATACTCCGGCACAGGCCACTTGAATGCGTATGGCCAGGCCTGGATGACCGCAGGTGCGTGGCCGGTCACGAACCTAACCAGCTACACCAAAACAATCGACTTCACCTCGAAGTCGGCGAAGGAAGAACTAGTTCACTCCGAGCCCAATCCGCCGGTCAAGGGTGGCGGCCGCCCATTTGGCGGCGACGATAAGCAAGTTCACTTTGTGAGCGGGCAGTATGCCTGGGATATGCCCGGCAGCGCGCCCGTTCCGAATCTCGGGGCAGCCAACGAATGGCAACTTCAGATTTGGCTCACCCCGCAGGGCTTCGTAAAGGGCGCCATGGAAAACAACGCCACTGCGAAGAAGGAAGCCGCAGGAACCGCGGTGACGTTCATGGCCGGCAAGTTCAAAGTGACGGGCGTCATCGACGCCCAGAACATGGTCGCCAAAACAGAAACCCGGGTCCCCGATGCTGACGTCGGCGACCGGCTGATCGAGACGACCTTCTCCGGCTACAAGGATTTTGACGGCGTGAAGTTCCCAACGACGATCGTGCAGAAGCAGGAAGGGTTTCCAACGCTGGAACTGACCGTGACCAGCGTGAAAGCCAACCCGGGCCTTAGCGTGTCCGTGCCGGAGAACGTAAAGACGGCGTCTATGCCGCCGGTAAAAGTGGTCAATCAAGAAGTCGGCGATGGCATTTGGTTCCTCGGCGGGGGATCACATAACAGCGTATTGGTTGAATTCCCGACGTATCTCGCCATGATCGAGGGGCCCTTGGGCGATGCCCGGTCGGATGCCGTAATGGCCGAAGCCAAGAAACTCGTTCCCAACAAGCCGATCAAGTATTTGATCAACACGCACCACCATTTCGATCACCTTGGCGGCGTCCGGGCGTATGTGGCTGCCGGCGCCACGATCATCACCAATGAAGCGAACGTGGCCTACTACGAGAAACTCTTCAACGCGCCGCATACGTTGGATCCTGACGACCTGGCGAAGAGCCCGAAGAAGGCAACCATCATCCCGGTGAAGGAAAAGTACGTTCTCAACGAGGGTGGCCAGTCGATCGAGATCTATCACATCGACGGCGACACTCATGCCGCCGACCTCATGATGGTCTATCTCCCCAAGGCGAAGGTCCTCGTAGAGGCGGACGATTTCACTCCCAACACTCCGCAGGTGCCTGCGCCGAGCGGAGCTCGCCCTGCGATTTTCTCAGCCAACCTGATGAAGAATGTGCAGCGGCTCAAGCTGGATGTGACCACGATTGCTCCGCTGCATGGAGTTGTGGTGCCGTTCGCCGATTTCCAAAAAGAGGCGAGCGGGAAGGGCTAAGCAGCAGCGCTGGCAAACTTATTTGCACCACGGCAGACGGCGGGATTGATCCCGCCGTCTGCTGTCGTCTAATGACCAGCGGCCGTTGGTCGCGGTCACCCTGAGTTAGCCTGTAACGCTCTTCTCCTAGCCTTGTGCCCAGCTCCCACGTCCCGTGCACGGCAATTGAGAGGTAGAGATGACAAGATGAAAACCGCACTCTACCTATTGGGACTCCAGGGACTCATTGGGGCCTTCGATACGCTCTTCTACCACGAATGGAAGGCTCGGCTTCCCGCACGCGGCCGACGAGCCGCGCCAGAACTGGCCCTCCACGCCGCTCGGGATCTTTTCTACGGAGTTCTGTTCTGCACTCTGCCGTGGTTCGCATGGAAAGGTACGTGGACGATTGCGCTCGTCGGAATTGTCGCCGCCGAGATTGTTTTGACACTCTGGGATTTTGTCGTCGAGATCGCCGTTCGAAGAGACCTCGGAGACGTGTACGCAGGAGAGCGAGTGACACACGCCGTCATGGGAATCATGTACGGAGCAATGTTGGCGAGCCTCGTTCCAACACTCGGCTCCTGGTGGGGCAGCCCAACCGGTCTTACAATCGAGACTTCCCCTGTACCCGAATGGATGCGAATCACTCTGACTGCAATGGGTGTCGGGGTCGTTTTGTCGGGATTGAGAGATCTGTACGCGGCTCTGGGGCTTCGAGGCGGTGCATGGCCTTGGGGAGCGAACGAAGTGTGAGTGCGACAGCAAACCTTCGAAGTGGCCGGCCGCAGCACACATGCTCTACGTGACTGCACTTCCGCCACGCTGCCCGCAAGAGCTAAGGTTCAACCCACACGGTGTAAGTCAGAGTCTGGATGTTGTCGGGGCCGAGATAGTGGGCGGCGATCTCCCAGCAGCCTGACGACGGAATGTCCATGTCCAGATGGGTCACCATAAACATTCCCGCCGCGCCCTCGCCCTCAATGTAGGCGTTATTGGCGTAGCCGCTGTTCCAAACCAGTGGTGCATTGCCGTCGAGTCGTCGAGCCACGACCGTTAATAGGGGAGATGGCTCCTTCATCCAATCATATCCTTGACGAAAATACGGCAGCTTCTGCCCATGCTCTCCGTTGTGAAGGCCCCAATGCGGGTATACTACAGTCCAAAGTGCGGGCGTTCCGTACAAGAACTCGCCGTTCCCAACGGTTGACTTGTAGGGAGGCGGCGGCACAAACGGGTGGTCAGACGGTTTTGTAACGGGGCATCCTCGTTTATTTGCCGCCAGAGAAGGACAGAGACACCCAGCCGAAATAGCGAGCGACAAAGCGAGAAACAGAGATCGGGATCCCATGCGTCATTTCCTTTCGGTGCGATCTCAAAGGGAAGGCATCACCGAGCCCTGCCCTGAGGATATCGTATTTCAAGTCTTTCTGGTTGCCATGAGAAACCATTCCCCTAGAATGTAGGGCCGGGGGTACGTATGCGAAAAGTTGAAGACGCTCAGGCTGCCAATCTAGGCGAGGACCGTGTTGCGGGAAACGGATTGATTCACCGCCGCGCGCTGTTGCGAAGCGCGCTTTTCTCCGCGGGAATCGCGGCTGCGGGCGCGGGCATCGCGCAAGCGGACGACGGCACCGGCGTGAACGCGCCGGAATGGATGAAAACGCCGGGGCGGCCATTTTCCGGATACGGCACGCCGTCGAAATGGCAGGAAAAAGTGCAGCGCACGTTCGCGTCCGCGCCGGGCCGCGCCGGGACGGGTGTTTCGCGAACCCCTCTTCAGCTCCTCGAAGGAACGATCACTCCCGCTGGATTGCATTTCGAGCGGCATCACAACGGCGTCCCCGATATTGATCCGGCGCAGCACGAACTGTTCATTCACGGAATGGTGAAGCGGCCGCTGGCCTTTTCTCTCGACGCCCTCCTGCGCTATCCGATGGAGACGCGCATCTACTTCATCGAATGCTCCGGCAATAGCGGGCCGTATACGCAGCCGCAGCCCCAGCAAGTGACGGCCGGCGAGATCAACGGCCTTATCTCCTGCTCGGAATGGACTGGCGTGCGGCTTTCGACCTTGCTCGGGGAAGCCGGTGTGAACGCCGAGGCCAAGTGGGTGATCGCCGAGGGCGCCGACGCGGCCGCGATGAGCCGCAGCATCCCCCTCGAGAAGTGCCTCGACGACGCGATGATCGCTCTCTACCAAAACGGCGAGGCGATTCGTCCGGAGCAAGGTTTTCCGATGCGCCTGCTTCTACCGGGCTTCGAAGGCAACATGAGCGTGAAATGGCTGCGCCGGCTGAACATCACCGACGCGCCCGTGAACGCCCGCGATGAGACTTCGCATTACACGGAGCTCATGCCCAGCGGCAAGGCGCGCCAATTCACGTTTCCGATGAGCGCAAAGTCGGTGATCCTCAAGCCGTCCTTTGGCATGACGATGAAGGGCCCCGGCCTGTACGAAGTTTCTGGGCTCGCATGGTCGGGCGCCGGCCGAGTGGAGAAAGTGGAAGTTTCCGCGGACGGCGGTCGTACCTGGGCGCTTACCGCGCTGAACGAGCCCGTGCTGCCAAAAGCCCTCACTCGTTTCCGCCTCCCGTGGAAATGGGACGGCCAGCCGTCCACGCTGATGAGCCGCGCCACGGACCAGACCGGCGACGTGCAGCCAACTAGGGCGAGCTGGATTGCGCAATATGCGCCGGGACAGGGCTACCACTTCAACGGCATTCAAAGCTGGGCGATTGAATCCGACGGGACGGTGAAGAATGTGTATGCGTAGACCTGAGTGCGTCCTTGCGGTGATCGCGTGTTGTTTGCTGCCAGTCGCCTCTCGTGCTCAAGGGCCAAACCTCGGCCGCCCTCTGACGCCCGAGGAAGTTCGGAAGGTCGATATCACAATCTGGCCCGATGGCAAGGGGCTACCGCCGGGCAGCGGGTCGGTTTCAGCGGGCGCGGCTGTGTACGCCAAATCTTGCCAATCGTGTCACGGGCCGCAAGGCTCGGGAAAACCCCAGGAGCAGCTCACTGGAGGAGTCGGCACGCTCCCTTCGGGCAAGCCCGCGAAGACGCCGAATAGCTATTGGCCAACCGCTACCACGCTCTTCGACTACATTCGTAGGGCAATGCCCATCACCGCGCCGCAGTCGCTTTCGAATGACGATGTGTACGCCGTAACCGCTTACATCCTTTCCATCGACGGTATCGTCCCCGCGGACGCCGTCCTGGATGCCAAGTCTCTCCCGCGCGTGAAAATGCCGAATCGCGACGGCTTCGTCAGCTGGTGGCCTAAGCCCCCGCGCTGAAATCTTTCGTCGCGAATAGCCGACCGACTACGCCGCGGCATCAATGACAAGCCTTTTGCGCAGCGATAAGCGGGTGTATATTCCCTTCACCGAGTGAGCCTAAGCTGGTCAGCCGGAATCGACGATTCCGGCTCAGAATCCGAGTGGCAAAGCAAATAGGTTTGTGGGTCACGGCTCTGGCCGTGACGTGGTCGCGCTGAAATCAATGCGACTTAAGCTGCGCACGGGATGGGAGAGTCACCAAATGCTTGATCAAGTGAGCGGTCGTTCCATACGCAGGTGGATCTCATTCTGCCGCGTGGTCACGCGTTGCGCGATTGTGTGCGCCGCTCTCGTTCTTCGCGTTTCCACGGCGCACGCCCAGGGACAGGATCGCGCCCCGCAATATTTCCCGGCGGATATTCAGTACGGCGCGCAAATCTTTGCCTCGCAGTGCGCCACGTGTCACGGAGCGAATGGGGACTTGATTGCCGGCGTGAACTTCCGCGCCGGCCAGTTTAAACGCGTCGTTACCGACAACGACTTGCGCGCCACGATCACCAATGGAGTGCCCGGGACGGCGATGCAGCCGTTCGCCTTCGGCGCATCGGAGCTCACCGGTCTCGTCTCGTACCTGCGGAACATGAGCAGTTTCAGCGCCCAAGGGCTGCTGGTTGGCGACGCGGCTCGCGGGAAGGCCCTCTTCGGGGGCGCTGGCAACTGCGCGAGCTGCCACGCGGTCAACGGCAAAGGCCCGCTCCTCGCTCCCGACTTGGGCGACGTCGGCTTGCTTCGCACCGCGGACCTTCTTCACCGCAAGTTGCTTGATCCCGCTGGGACGATGCTGCCGGTCAATCGCATGGTTCGCGCCGCCACGCGAGACGGCAAAGTCGTCACCGGTCGCCGACTCAACGAAGACACCTACACCGTCCAGCTCATGGACGAACAGGAACATCTGCGCTCGTTCACGAAAGCGGAGCTTGCCGAATACACGGTGCTGAAGACTACAACGATGCCTTCGTATAAAGACAAGCTCAGCGCCCAGGAATTGGCGGACATCGAAGCCTACCTTCTGTCCTTGAAAGGTGTGAAATGAACCACACACGCCGCACGTCCGTTCTCTTGCTTCTTGCTT
>JACXTT010013660.1_pt1 | contig 10677 bp, 7 predicted proteins | sample 9270951 | NCBI WGS metagenome assembly JACXTT01 (sample SAMN15532306, study PRJNA645909) | rock metagenome | isolation source: weathered quartz diorite | place: Puerto Rico | collected 2017-06-21
CGGCGCGCTGCACGTCGCGCGGTTCCACCACGATGCGGTCGCCGGCGCGCTCCGGCCCCACGAAGAGGATCGGATGCAGCACCTTCTCCAGAATGGCCCGCAGCGCGCGCGCACCGAGGCGCTGCTTGAGCGCGGCGTTGGCGATCTCGTAGAGCGCGTCGCGCGTGAAGTCGAGCTGGATCTGATCGAGCGCGCAGAGCCGCTGGTATTCCGGCACCATCGCCTCCCGCGGCTGCGTGAGGATGGTCACTAGATCGTCCGCCGTCAGCGCGTCGAATTGCACGCGAACGGGAAGGCGCCCCAGCAGCTCCGGGAGAAAACCGTAGCGCACCAGATCGTCGGTGCCGATCTCTTTCGCCTGCGATGCTCCCTCGCCGAAGAAGCCGATCGGTTTCGTCTCGCTGGCCTCCTCCATGTCGGAGAACGATCCGGCGCAGATGAAGAGGATGTTGGCGATGTCGATCTCCACGTAGTCGTACTTGTTCCAGTGCGCCGTGACGTTGAGCGGGACGAAGAGCTTCTCCCCCTCCAGGATCTTCAGCAGCGCCTGCTGCACACCCTCTCCGCCGATGTCGCGCTGTCCGGTGCCGGTGCGCGTGCCGCCGCTGCGGCGCGCGATCTTGTCGATCTCGTCGATGAAGACGATGCCGTTCTCCGCCGCGTTCACGTTCTGGTTGGTGGCGTAGAGCAGCCGGCCGATGGCTACCTCCACGTCCTCGCCGTAGTAGCCGGCCTCGGTGAAGGCGGTGGCGTCGTTGTAGGCGAAGGGAACATCGAGCACGCGCGCCAGCGTGCGGGCCAGATAGGTCTTGCCGCAGCCGGAGGGGCCGATCATCAGGATGTTCGATTTGCGGATGGAGACGTCGCCGCCGTACTTGAGGTACTCGATGCGCTTGAGGTGGTTGTACGCGGCGATGGCCAGCACTTCCTTGGCGTGCTTCTGACCGACGACGTACTGGTCGAGCTGTTCAAAGATGCGACGGGGTGTGACGTGCAGGAAGCGATAGAACTCGCGTTTTTCCTTCATCGCGCGCCGGGAGCGAGTATAGCGCGCCCGTTGTCATCCCGAGCGTGAGCGAGGGACCTGGGGGGGACCGGGCGGCGCGCTGAATTCACTTCCGTGCAGAGCGGCGTGTCAAGAACTTCTGCACGCATCCCCCTCGCCGTCAACTCTCTTCACGTCGCGCCAACTCGCTCACGCGACTAACCCAAAACACATCAACAACTTCCCTCCTGCCATCTCGTGGCGGCCCGCTTGAAGTCTACCCGCCGCGAAAGGAGGTGGTGAGTTAGCGAGAAAGGTTTCCCGTGTAACGAGATCGAGGGTTCCGATCGACAGCCCTCGAGTGTGGTTTTTCAGCCGCAATCGTCAACGCATCACCCAGTCAACCAAACAACCGACAACTCAAAACGAAAGGAACGAAGACCATGCGGAAGTCCCTCCCGATCTTCATCACTGCTTTCATCATCGCCACCATGTCCGTCGCCGCGATGGCGGCCGACACCCCCACCGCCGCCCCCGCGGGCGTGGTGAACATCAACACCGCCGACGTCGCCCAGCTCTCGCTGCTGCCGCGCATCGGCGCCAAGGTCGCGCAGCGCATCGTCGACTACCGCCAGGAGCACGGCGCGTTCAAGAAGACCTCCGACCTGATGCAAGTCAAAGGCATCGGCGACAAGAGCTTCCAGAGCCTCAGCCCGTATCTGACGGTGGAAGGGAAGACCACCCTCACCGCGAAGGTGCGCGGCCCGAAGAGCAACAAGCGCTCGAAGAGCGCGAGGAGCTCACAGCCCTCCCCCGCGGCGTCGTAAGGCGCCGTCCCGCCAACCGGGGCCGGCTTCGGCCGGCCCCCCTTCCGGTTGCCAGTTACCCGTTAACCGTTACCCGACAGGCAACCGGCAACTGGCAACCCGCAAAGGAGAAACGTGTGCTCGAACTATCTCCGAACGATCAACTCTCGCGCCTCATAGGTCTGCACCACCTTCAGCGCGTTTGCGCGCAGCGTCTCCTCGGAGAAGGCCTCGTTGAGAACGACGCCATCCATGTCGCGCCCCACCGGCAGCCCCGCGGCGTAGAGCACGGTCGGCACGACGTCGACGGCCTGCGCGGAGCGCGGCCTCTCGGCGTGCACGATCCCCGGGCCGGCGAGCAGCACGAATCCGTCGTCGGCGCTTGGATCGGCCGGAAAGACGAGATCGAGCAGGACCGCGTACGGCGTGGTCGGGAGCGGCGGCGGTACAGGGCCCGCGGGAGAAACGACGAGCAGCGTGTGGTCGGGAAAATCGCGCGCCAGGCCCGCCAGAATCCCGTCGAGCTGCTCGGCGTACGCGCGCAAGACCTCCCCCTTCACCGTGGACCGCGGCGGCAGGTCGTTGGTGAAGATGTGCACGGCGCGCTGCGCCTCCTCCAATCCGCCGAGCGCGCAGACCACGAGCGGGAAGGCGCGCGACGCCACGGCGGCGCGCGCCATCGCCACGGCGCTCAGATCGCGCGCCAGCCCGCCGACGATCCGCTGCTTGGCGTTGCCCGTTCCGTTGAAGCGCTGGATCGCCGCCTGCGACGGACTCTGCTCGAGCCCCTCGGCCTCACCGACGAATGCGGGCGGCGTCACCTCATCCGCCTTCTTCGCACCGCGACCGAAGAAACGGTCGGTGACCATCCGCGTCGCTCCTCCCGGCTCGGACCATGGCCATCCGAACACCGCCGCGTGAAGGCCGAGGCGCTCGAAGAGAGTCCAGAACGGAAGCGCGTCGCCGGAGGGGAGGTGCGACGAGACGCGCCTGACCGGCGGAATCAGTCCCCAGACGCGGAAGCCGACGCCGCTCGGCACGATGAGGAAGCGATCCGATGCGTCGCCGCGATTGAGCGGCGTGCGGTAGGCGGACCTTCCGGTCACTCCGTGCCGGAATGGCAGCTTCCCGGTCGCTACCGACGCCCAGAGCGCCTTTGGACTCATGGTCGGGAATGGCTCGAGGCGCGTGAGGTAACCGCGCACGCGCGCCTGCTCGAAAAACGGCAGGCTCCCTTCGCCGGTCAGCGTGAGCAGCCAGTCGTACGGCAGATTACTGACGGCGACTACGATCACCGGCCGCTGCCCGGCCACGGTGCCGATGTTGGCCACCACCACCCCCTGCTTGACCGTGCGATAGCTATCGCGGCGCTGATAGAGCACGAACGACGAGACGGCGATGAGCACTACGCCGGCGATGAAGATGGCGCGCGACGCCGCGCGCTTCGCGTTGCGCTCGGCGAACCAGAGCAGCAGGAGGACGAAGGCCGTCAGCGTGATGAGGTTGGTGGCCTTGGAGAAGACGCGCACCGCGCCGACGGGAAGATAGATCCGAAACACCTCCAGGTGCATCCAGTAGAGCGCGGCGGCAAGGAAGGCGGCGAGAACGACAAAACCGAACCCGTGCGCACGGTGATCCGCGCCTTCCGCTCGTCCAAAGATCTTCACCCGCAGCGCGCGCAGACCCCAGAGGATCGTGCCGAAGAGCAGCCCGCAGATCAGGCCGTAGACGATGGTCACCGTCGCCAGCCGTCCCGGCGTGATGTCCACCTGCGGATTCAGAAAGTAGAGGAGGTGGGCGATGTACAGGCCGAAGATCGCGCCGGCCAGGACGCGTTTGAGGTAGGCCCAGCGGATGGTCATGTCGTCGTTCGCCGTTGGCCGTTGGCCGTTGGCCGGAGAAGTTTAGTCCGCGGCGAACGGGGAACCGTCGTGCGCGGTTGGCCGTTTGCCGTTGGCCGGGGGAGTTTAGCCCGCGGCCAACGGTCAATGGCGCGCGGCGAACGAAGAGCGGTCGTTCGCCATTGGCCGTTTGCCGTTGGCTGGAGAGGCAGTTTGGCCCACGGCCAACGGCCAACGGCGAACGGCGAACGGAGCAGACGAGGCGCCGCTTGATCACCGCCGCCGACCTCCGCGCCTGCACCACCGCGGACGCGGCGCTCGCGTTGCTGTGCGCGCTCGGCTATCCGGTGCAATCGGTAGCCATCGCCGCCGGCGAATGGCGCCGCGCCGGGATCGACGTGGCCTGGAACGGATCGACGGAGCTGCGGCTCGCCGCGCGCACGCCGCAGCTCGACCTCTACCTCGTGAGCGGCGGCGACGCGCGCGACAGCGGCGCCGCGGAGCGCTTCCTCCGATCGCTGGCGGCCTACAACGCCATCGTCAAGCCGGCGCTGGTCGCCGTCTGCGACGGCCGGCTGACGCTGTACGACCTCTCGCCGCGCCGCGCGCTCCGCAGGCTCGACGTCGACCTGGCCCACCCAACCACCCACGCCGTCGATCGGTTGAGCCTCCTCGCCGCCGGCAATGACGCCGCCCGCATCTTCGACCGCGCGCTCGACCGCGAGTCGCTCACACGGCAGTTCTTCGAGCGCTTCCGCCGCGCGGCGGGCGACGTGGCCGCCGCGATCGGCGACGCGCAGCAGGCGCTGCTCATCCTCTCGCGCCTTCTCTTCCTCTACTTCATTCAGCAGAAGGGATGGCTGGCCGGCGAGCGACGCTTCGTGGTCGACCGCCTCGACGCCGCGCTCCACCGCCGCCGCGACTTCTACGCCACCGTGCTGGAGCCGCTCTTCTTCGGCTGCCTCAATACCGGCCTGCGCGAGCGCACCGTCGCGGCGCGCAGACTCGGCGAGATCCCGTACCTCAACGGCGGTCTGTTCGAGCCGTCGGCGTTCGAGCGCCAGAACGCGGTCGTGCTGCCAAACGAGCTGATGCAGCGCGTCATCGAGGACGTCTTCGAGCGATTCGACTTCTCCATCGACGAGAGCGACGCCGCCGGCACGCACGTCGATCCGGAGATGCTGGGCAAGGTCTTCGAGTCGCTGATGGCCGAGGACGAGCGGGCGGCGAGCGGAAGCTTCTATACCCCGCGCGAGATCGTCGACCTCCTCGCCTCGCGCGCCATCGTGGAGGCGCTCGCGGAGGGCGACGCGCGAACGCGCGGCGTGCTGGAGGCGATTCTGCGCGGCGAGATGCCGCGACGCCTGGCGAATGCGACGGCTCTGCGGGCGCGCATCGAGTCGATCACCGTCCTCGATCCCGCCTGCGGCTCGGGCGCGTTCCTCCTCGCCGTGCTGCATGCGTTGGAGCGGATCGCCGCGGCCACCGGCGCGAACGTCTCGCGGCGCGACCTCGTGGAGCGCGCGCTCTACGGCGTCGACCTCAAGCCGGAGGCCGTGCGCCTCTGCGAGCTGCGCCTCTGGCTGGCCATCGTCTCGCGCAGCGGAGAAGAGATCGCGTCCATTCCGCCGCTGCCGAACCTCGACCGCAACATCCTGCAGGGCAACTCGCTGCTCAGCCCCACCGACTTCCTCGGCGACAGCCGCGGCGACGTCTATCGCGACTGGCGCAACGCGCTGCGCGCGCAAGGCGATCTCATCGCCCGCTACCGCGGCGCGCCGCAGGGCGAGCGGCCGGCTCTGGCGCGGCTGATCCGGGCGAACGACCGGCAGATCGCCAGCGAGCTGTTGGCGAAGGCGGTCGATCTCGACGACGCGGAGCTGCAGCGGCTCGCGGCGCCGCAGCGCGACCTGTTCGGCCGCCTGCGCGATCAGAACCTGTCACGATGCCGCGAGCTGCACGAGCGCAGCACCGAGACGCGCCGCGCGCTCGACCGCGTCGAGCAGGGAGAGCTCGGCTTCTTTTCCTTCGACGTTCACTTCGCGCACGTCATCGCGCGCGGCGGCTTTGACGTCGTCATCGGCAATCCGCCGTGGGTGCGCAACAGCCGCATCGACGCCAAGGCCAAGGCGATGCTCGCCGACCGCTACCGTCTCTTCCGCGGCGACGGCAGGCGCGACTCGGCGGCGTTCCACCAGCCCGACCTCTCCATCGCCTTCTTCGAGCGCGCCCTGTCGCTCGCCGCGCCGCGCGGCGTGGTCTCGCTCCTCCTGCCGGCCAAGATCCTCAACGCCGCGTACGCCGCGCCGCTGCGGCGCTACGCCGAGTCGAGAGTCTCGGTGATCGCGCTCGACGACTGGTCGGACGACGCGCGCCGCTACTTCGACGCCGACACCTTCCCCCTCGGCCTCACCGTGACCAAGACGCCTCCCTCGTCACGTCCCGCGCTCACCCTCGGCGGATCGGAATGGGTTCTTCTCCCGCCGGACGTGCACGCCACGCTCTCCCGAATCCACCGCGAATTCCCACCGCTGGCACAAACGCTGGCGCGCATGCCAGTCATGGGGGTGAAGAGCGGCGACAACAGCGCGTTCTTCCTCGAGGTCAAGCGCGTGCGCCGCAATGCGGTGGAAACCACCGACGGCCTGTACGTCCCGCTCGCCGCCGTCTGCCGCTGCGCGCGCGGCCGCGACGTGCGCCGCTGGATCGTCAGCGATCCGGCGTGGATGCTCTGGCCGCCGGCGCGCGGCTGGTGTGCGCGCTCTCGTCCACGGCCGCGTTGGCTCGAGAGATTCGCCGCCGCGCGCGGCGTGGACGTGGCCGCGCTGCGGCGTTCCTACGTCCGCCCCGAGCACCTCGGCATCAAGGTGGTCTGGAAGGACCTTTCGCGCGGCATCTGCGCCGCGGTCCTCGGCGACGCGCGCAGCATTCACGGCCGCGCGGTTCCGCTGGTGCCGAATCAAACGCTCTACGCGCTCGACGCAGCGAGCGCGGACGAGGCGCACGTCCTCGCCGCTGTGCTCAACTCGACCGTCGTGAACGCGCTGACGGTGGCGGTCGCGGAGCGGGCGAAAGATTCCTACTTCCGCTATTTCGGCCGAACGATCGCGCGCATTCCACTGCCGCGCATCGACGCGGCGGGGGCGGCCTGGGCGCGGCTGCTCCGCGCGGCGCGGCGAGCGGCGCGGGATCCCGAGGCCGTGGCGGAGATCGACCGCGTGATGGCGGAGCTGTACGGCGTGTCGGACGACGAGCATGCGCGGCTCGCCGCGTACCTGCGGCGGCGGCTCGGATTCGCCGGCGATGATTGAGCTGGCGGCGCATCAGCGCGAGGCGGTCACGCGGCTGCTCGCGCTGCTGGATCGCTACGGCGGCGCGATCCTCGCGGACGAAGTCGGCCTCGGCAAGTCGTTCGTCGCCGCGGCGGTCGCGGCAGAGATGCAGGCGCGCGGCTGCGCGATCGAGACCATCGTGCCGGCGCCGCTCGTGGCGCAGTGGCGCGACACGCTGCGCGATTTCGAGGTCGATGCGCGCACGCTGACACACGACGCGCTGGCCGGCGACCGCTTCGCCGTCGACACCGCGCCGCGCTTCATCATCGTCGACGAGGCGCACGGGTTCCGCAATCCGCACACGCAGCGCTACGCGGCGCTGGCGCGGCGTTCGATCGGCGCGCGGCTGCTCCTGGTCACCGCCACGCCCATCTGCAATTCGGCGGCGGACCTGCTGGCCATCGTCTCGCTCGTCCTCGCCGACGATGCGCTCCGTACGCGCGGCGTGGCCTCGATCACCGATGCCTTCGCCGCCCGCGACGCGCGGGCCATTGACGCCGTCGTCTCCGAACTCGTCATCCGCCGCGAGTGCGACGTGCTCCCCGACGCGCTGCGTTTCGGCGAGCTGGAACGAAGCGTCGTTCGCCATCCGGTGATCGACTCTCCGATCGCGGCGCTGCAGTTCCCCCTCACTGCCAGCGCGCCGCTACTGCGGCAGTTTCTCTGGCGCCGGCTGGAGTCGAGCCCGGCGGCGCTGCTCGAGTCGGTGCGGCGGCAAACGCATTTCTACGAGCGCGTGGTCGACAGCGGCCGCGCGCTGACGCGCCGCGACTACCAGCGCGCGTTCGCGCACGAGGAGGAGGGCGACTCCTTTCAGCAGGTCCTCTTCTGGGACTTGTGGGCGCCGCCCGCGGCAATCGACCTTACCGCGATCGGCGACGAGATGCAGCGCCTGATCGCTCTGCGCCAATTCGTCGAAGCGGCGCCAGACGCAAAGCGCTCGCTGTTGGCAGGCCTGCTTACGGCGCAGCCGACGCTGATCTTCACCGGCGCGGCCGCGACCGCGCGCGACCTGGCGCGGCACCTGCGCTGCGGCCTGGCCACTTCGCGCGACGGCACCGGCGCCATCGACGCCTTCCGACGCGGCGCGATCGATCTGCTGGTTGCCACCGACCTCGCCTCGGAGGGGCTGAACCTGCAGCGCGCCGGCGTGGTTATCCACTACGACATCCCGTGGAATCCGGTGAAGCTCGATCAGCGCAACGGCCGCGCGCATCGCATCGGGCAGACGCGCCCCTCGGTCCACGCCATCTACTTCCTCCCCGACCGCGACCCCGCGCGCGTGATGAGGGCGGTAGCCGCCAAGAACCGCACGCGCCGCCGCCTGCTCAAGCCGCTGGCGCGCGACGACGACGCCACCACCCTCCTCGCCCTCCCGCAGCGCATCCCCAGCGACGCCGCGGCCGTCGCCCTTCTTCGCGCCCTCCGCGAGAACGGCCTCCCCCCACCACCCACCCTCACCCGCCGCCACCGGGCGGGCGTGGAGCGGCTCTTCGCGGAGATGGCGCGCGAGTACCTCGATAAGGGGCGCGTCGCGGAATTGGAGGCGGTGCTGGAGCGCGAGAGGGAGCTGATTGGTGCCTGAGATCTCGCGGTTCTATGGGATCGTGATTCAGATGTACATCGACGATCATCCTCGACCGCACTTCCATGCGTGGTATGGCGGCGACACGATTGCGGTGCGGATCGCCGACGGCGCGATCACGGGCAGATTTCCGGCGCGGAAGTTACGACTCATCCGGCGATGGCTGGCAATGCACCGCGACGAGCTGCTCTGGAGCTGGCTGCTGCTGCAAAAGGACAAACTGCCGAGGTATATTGAACCGCTAGACTAGACATGCGCTACAACGAATGGAGCAACCCTTATTCGCCGGTCGTCGAAGCACGGCACGTAGACGGCTACACGGTTTGGCTGCGCTTCGCCGACGGGGTCGAAGGTGAGGCCGACCTGTCGGATCTGATTTCCCGCCGGATCTTCAAATCGATCCAAGATGTCAGTCTCTTCAAGCGGTTCTCCGTCCAATACGGCACGATCGTCTGGAACAAGATGCTCGACATTGCCCCGGAATCGCTGTATCGAAGAGTGTGCGAGCGTCAAGCCTCCACCCGCCCCGTATAATCGCTGGTCCGTGAACGTTCTCATCGTCGATGACGAGGCTTCCCTGCGCGACTTCCTCAGCATTGTGTTCGAGGAGGATGGGTGGCGGGTGGAGACGGCCGCCAGCATCGCCGATGGGCGGGCGGCGGTGCAGAAGAGCGAGCCCGATCTCATCCTTTGCGACCTGATGCTCCCCGACGGCTCGGGGCTTGACCTCCTGCGCGAGGCGAAGGCGCAGAACTCCTCCATCGCCGTCATCATGATCACCGCCCACACCTCGACCAAGTCCGCGGTGGAGGCGCTGAAGGCCGGCGCCTTCGACTACATCGCCAAGCCGTTCGACATCGACGAGATGAAGATCATCGTCCGCAACGCGGTCGAGCGGAAGGAGCTGGAGGACGAGAACATCCATCTCCGCAGCGCTCTGGAGGAGCGCTTCACCTTCTCCAACATCATCGGCAAGAGCGCGCGCATGCAGGAGATCTTCTCCATCGTGCAGCGCATTGCCAAGACCATGTCCACCGTGCTCATCTCCGGCGAGTCGGGGACAGGCAAGGAGCTGATCGCCCGCGCCATCCACTACAACTCCGGGCGGCGCGGGAAGTTCGTCTCCATCAACTGCGGGGCGCTGCCGGAGACGCTCCTGGAGTCCGAGCTCTTCGGCCACGAGCGCGGCGCCTTCACCGGCGCCATCCGCGAGAAGCGCGGGCTCTTTCAGGAAGCCGACCGCGGCACGATCTTCCTAGACGAGATCGGCGAGACCTCCACGGCCATGCAGATCAAGCTCCTGCGCGTCCTGCAGGACCGGCTGGTGCGCAAGGTCGGCTCGAACGTGGAGACGCTGGTGGACGTACGCGTGATCGCCGCCACCAATCGCGACCTGAGCGAGTCGATTCGCAACGGCACCTTTCGCGAAGACCTCTTCTACCGCATCAACGTCATCCCCATCGCGCTGCCGCCGCTGCGGCAGCGGCGCGAGGACATTCCGCTGCTGGTCGACCACTTCATTGCCAAGTACTCGAAGAACATGGGCATACCGCCGAAGCGCATCTCCGCCGACGCCATGCGCGCACTCGACAAGTACCAATGGGCAGGCAACGTGCGAGAGCTGGAGAACGTCATCGAGCGGATGATCGCGCTGGAGCCGTCGGACGTGCTGACCACTAAATCGCTTCCCGAGCACGTTCTCATCGGCGGCGCCATCCCCGAGGTGAGCTTCGAGCTGCCGCCGGAGGGGATGTCGCTCGAGCATCATCTGGAGTCGATCGCCAAAATCTTCATGCTCAAGGCCCTCGAACGCACCGGCGGCGTGCAGACGCAGGCGGCGGAGCTGCTGCGGATGTCCTTCCGCTCGTTTCGCTACTACGCGAAAAAATATGAATTGATCGCGCGCGAGAAAGACGAGGTGGTCGAGGTGGAGAATGAGAAGTAGCCTCGCCGCGCTCGTTCTGCTGATGGCCTGCGCCCAACCCGCCGCCCCCCCTCCCCCACCGCCCGCCCAAACCGCCGCCACCCCCCTCATCTTTCCTGACCGCTACGCCGTGGCCCGTGAAAACCCCGCGGACCACGCCCCGCGCCAAGCAGGGTTTATGTACCGCGAGCCGCTTGCCCAGGG
>JACXTT010013661.1_pt1 | contig 10676 bp, 3 predicted proteins | sample 9270951 | NCBI WGS metagenome assembly JACXTT01 (sample SAMN15532306, study PRJNA645909) | rock metagenome | isolation source: weathered quartz diorite | place: Puerto Rico | collected 2017-06-21
ACGTATGTCCTTTTTAACCTGGAGACGCCCGAAGTAGGGCGATTTCCGACCAACCGCTTGACGGTCCGGGACCTAAGTCAACTCGAACGTCGCCGGGTGAATCAGCCGATGCCGGACTGCGGTGTGCGGGGGTCGGATTGCGCGGACTTGCAGGTCGTTAACGAACTGGATGGGTTTAGCGTCCAGCCCCGATTCTCGATACCATTTGACGGCCCGATTGATCCCGGCAGTGTGCCGAGCCGCACCATCTTCATCCTTCGCCTCGAGAGCACGGCGCAGCCCGAGGGTCCGATCGGCACCGTGGTCGGACTCAATCAGCTCGTTTGGGACCCGTCAGCCAATACACTCTACGCCGAGTCCGACGAGCAGTTGGATCAGCACACCGTCTATGCATTGATCGTCACATCGGGCGTGCTGGACCCCAGGGGTAACCCTGTTCTGGCGAGTCAAGAGTTCCGGAATTTCCGGCGAAATCGGCATTTCTCGGAGGACATTCAGCCCAAGCAGCTTCACGATGGTCAGTACGAGAAGAGTATCGATGAGGGGATCCAGGCTGCCGTACGGGCTGGCGTCCGTGACAGCGAAGTCGTCGCGGCGAGTGTGTTCACGACGCAGAGTGTTACAGCGGTCCTGGAAAAGGTCAGTGCACAGCTCGATTCCACAACTGCCGCTCCCGCCAACTTTCTGATCGGCCGACAGGGACAGAGGACCGTTTTCCGGCTAGATCAGATCAAGGGCATTACTTGGAACCGGCAAACGGGCGATAATCCGCCGGTGTTCACGGTTTCCGCCATTGCGGTCTCGCTCCTGAACGCATATGCGCCGGGCGCAGTCGCGGGAATCGCATTCGGGAAATACACGTCGCCGGACTATATGAATCACCCCGGGGAGTACATTCCACCAATTAAGACGCTCACTGGCATCCCGCAGGTCCAAGGCCTGAACCAAGTCTACTTCAATCTCTTCCTGCCATCTACTCCCAGGCCTCCAGCCGGTTGGCCGGTGGTGATCTGGGGGCACGGCGGGTCGGGCAGTAAGGATGACAACGTCTACAACATCGCCGCGTCGCTGGCGGGGCAAGGTCTTGCCACCATAGCCATCAGTGCCGTGGGCCGAGGAGGCGGACCACAAGGAACGCTGCAAGTTAATTTGATGACCGGAGAGTCCGTGATCCTACCTTCCGGGGGGCGCGGATTCGACCAAAACGGTGACGGTCTGATTGATGCCCAGGAAGGCGCCGCCGCGAAAACACCGCCAGACATTCTGGGCCAGAGCGACGCTCAGCGCCAGACCGTGGTGGACTGGATGCAACTCGTGCGTGTGATTAGCGGCGGTATGGACGTGGACGGAGATGGCACCCCAGACGTGGATGCGACGCGGATCTATTACTTCGGAGGTTCGTTCGGCGGTGGACTGGGACCACAGCTCTTGGCCATGGAGCCGCGCGTCCGCGCTGGCGTGTTCTCCTATCCCGGCGGCGCCGCGGGCAGAATTGACATCATCCGATTGCGCCCTGCACAGCGCGGGTCCTTCACAGGTGCCGCCCTAGCCGCGCGAACCCCGTCGCTCATCAACGCCGGTGGACTCACCAGCCTCGACGGAGTCCCTGTGGGTCCTCCATTTTTCAACGAGAATTTACCTCTGCGCGATCAGCCGCCGGTAATCAATGATGTCGCCGGGGCGCTCGAAATCCAGGAAGTGTTCGCGCGCACCGAGTGGGTATCGCAGACTGGCGATGCGGCAGCTTACGCGCCATACCTGCGCAAGAGCCCACTTTGGGGAGTTTCGCCCAAGTCTGTTCTCATACAGATTGCTAAAGGAGACGAAACCGGCCCTAATCCCAGAAACACAGCGATCATTCGCGCTGGCGATCTGGCGGATCGCACGACATTTTTCCGGAACGACTTGGCCTACTTTGAGGATCCTACCGTGCCCAAGGACCCGCATGGTTTTCTGAACAGATTCACCTCGCCTGGAATTACTGGCGCGGTCGCGCGGGGCGCTCAGATGCAGGCAGCCGAATTCCTTGCATCGGACGGCACTAGCATCGTTTGGCCCGAACCGCGCCGGTTCTTTGAGGTCCCCATTGTGCCTCCCTTACCTGAGGTCCTGGCGTTCATCCCTTAGAGAGAAGCGTAAGGATATTCGCTCACAAACGAAGATCAGAAGAGCGAGTTTTACAATAAGGTCCTCGACGGTCTCGAATCTATGCCTGGTGTGCAATCAGCGGCGGCTTCCTGGGTGAGATTGCTGAATGACAATCAATTCAGATGGCCGATCTGGATTCCAGATCATCAACTGATAACAGCGGACTCAAACCCGATTACTTCGGGTTTCTCCCGGACGATGGGCTTAGTTCTCAGGGCGGGGCGCACTTGGTCGACAAGTGACGATTACCGCCCCGTGCGCGAAGCGGTCGTCAGCGAATCGTTCGCGCGCTACGTATTCGGCGATGTCAGTCCGAACGGCCAGAACGTGTCGACCTGGACCGACCGCAGCTAGCGGATAGATTCTTCCTGCGTAACTTCTCCGCGTTTCGCGGAGAAGTTACAAAGATAACACCAAATCCTGAGCGCTGATAGCTGAAGGCTGATAGCGCGCGGCCAGCCGAATCTCTCAACTTTGATTGCGGCAACAGGCCGCGCTAGGAAGGATAAATGGGGTGTCGCCGCGGGTCAAGCGGCGTCGGTCTCTAGAAATGGGGATTCTGGTAACCACCGGGAACGGATCAGGCTGCTCACGGCCAATCGATTAGGATGCACGAGATATTGTCTGGGCCACCATTTTTACGGGCTGCGGCGATCAAGCTCTTCGCGGCCAGACCCGGCTCTGTTGTGTTAGTCACGATCAACTGCAGTTCTTCAGGAAGATTCAATTCGATGTCATAGCCAAACCGCCAGGACGGACCGTTGCGGGGACTTTGATGGAGCTGCTGATCACTGCCACAACCAATTCGGACGCATAGGCGCCGCAGCGCTCACCCCCCATTCCATCGGCAAGCACAAAATGCCCGGTCATCCAGATCGAACTAGATCGTATCCTCATTCGCCGAGCGCTTACAGCCAGAGTCGCTTAATGCCGCAGCGCGGATAATTGCGGGAAATGCCATTTCGTCTCGCCGTTTTCATCATACGGAATATCGACCCGCTCCCACCCGACATCCAAGATGCAACGGGCTGGGTGCTCTTGACGGACGGCAAGTACGACGAAGCCGCTACCCACTGCGATCGCGGGTCGGAAAATTTGCCATGTCAGGCCCGGGTTCGACTGGCTCAGGGTCGCATTGATGAAGCCATCCCGATCCTCGCCGCGGCCTCCACTCCCACCGAGCTCGGGTATCTCGGTTACGCATATAGGCGCGCCGCCCGCCGCGCGGAGGCGGAAAAAATTGCCGCTGACGTGGCGTTCAATGCGTTCTCCCAAGCTCTCATTTTTGCCGGCTTGGGCGACAAGAACCGCACCCTCGAAGCCCTCGAACATGTGATTCCACTTGGTGCCTTGCGCATCGGCCGGGCTCTCAACGAGCCGGAATTTGCGTTTCTTCGCGACGACCCGCGTGCGAAAGCTCTTCGCAGGAGGGTTGGCTTGCCGCAATAAGGATATTCCGCAAAGGAAGAGGCATCTAAAGAGCCAGCCTGAATTTACGTTGTCGAACTGATCAATTCTTCGTCGACTTCGATGTTGGTGGTGCTCATACTTGGATCATTATCACTAATGCTGTTGATTGCCACTCATGAAAAAGCGACCAAAAGCTTGCCGTTTGTTTGCCTTTTAGAAGACGCAACAATCCGCAAACCGAAGCAAAGCCTTGCTCAATTCGGCAACGTCACAAAGCCGGTAAATGCAAAGGGACGAATGAAGGAGCAACAATCGGCAACTCCCAGCAAAAATATGGAAGCCCTCTGTTAACCGGAGGGTTGTAGGTTCGAGTCCTACCTGAGGAGCCTTTTCTGTTACTTGCACGCTTCTCATGCAGGCTGTTTTCGAGTTTGGCAAACTCTTGTCAAATCGTTTCAACGAACCTGCACACCAAACGCAATTCAAGAATCGCGATGATTGCCGTTACAGGATCGTCCCGAGCCGTGCGCAAGATTCACCCGGTCGAAACTGCTCGTATCGTAGGAAATTGAAAACGTGTGTTGTGAAATCCCTTGCAAGGAACAACCAAGCGCCTGCTAAGATGGCCGCCAATAGCAACTGTGAATCCCGTAGGAACATTCCGAAGTCGTCATTGATTGCGGAAAATCTTCCTCCGCTGGTCCATGTCCACGGGATTTTTGTTCACGTCCTGGATCGTCGCTCAAATGACGCGCGATGACTTCAGATAAAGAGGGAGCAGTGAGACCGAGGAGCATATTGCTTGTTTGTTCGATTCTGCTAGTTGCGGCAACCAACCTCTGGGCACAGGCTACGGCTAGGATCGTTGGGACGGTGATCGACACGAACGGAGCAGTGGTGCCCAACGCAAGCATCACTGTGACGCAGAAGGAGACTGGCTTGACCCGGCGGGTCACCACCAACGAACGCGGCGTTTATGTCGTTCCCTCGTTGCCTGTGGGCACCTACTTGGTAACGGCGGAGGTGTTGGGGTTCAAGCGAAGGACGCTGACCGACATCGTGCTCGAGGTAAATCAGGAGCCGAGGATTGACCTGGAGCTTGAGGTGGGGCAGGTGAGCGAGACGATCACCGTCACCAGCCAGGCGCCGCTGCTGCAATCCGAGAACGCTTCTGTCGGCCAGGTGATTGACAATCGCTACACGACCCAAATCCCCCTTAACGGGCGAGACTTCTCGCAACTCATCCTTCTCACGCCGGGGGCCGTGACCCGGCCTGGTGGATTTGAGCTGACCACCGGCGCAACAACCGGGAGCCTCGGCTCCGGCGTAGCAATTGGCGGGCGCGATGCGCACAACAACTTCATCCTCGATGGCGCCAGCAACAATGCTCGCCAGTTCGGCAACGTCGCCATCCGGCCTTCAATCGACGTAGTACAGGAGTTCAAGGTTCAGGCCAATTCATACTCGGCTGAATTTGGTCAGGCGGCTTTCGGACAGGTCAACCTCGTCACCAAATCGGGCACAAACCAATTTCACGGCTCGGCCTTCGAGTTCTTACGAAACGACAAGCTGGATGCGCGCAATTTCTTCCTGCCCAATCGCGGCAAGCTTAACCGCAGTCAGTTCGGTGGCACGTTGGGCGGCCCGATCCTGAAGAATCGCACCTTCTTTCTTGTCAACTTCGAAGGGCTGCGCGAACGGCGCGGCGTCGAACTTCGCAGCAGCGTACCTCCCGAGTCGTGGCGCCAAGGCGATTTCTCCGGCGTGCCCGGCCTGACGCTGATAGACCCTCAGACCGGGCAGCCATTCGCGAACAATCGCATTCCAGAGAGCCGTTTCAATCAGGCGGCCAAGGCGGCACTCCCATTGTGGGCCAAGCCCAACCTCGGCCCGGCAACGCAGACAGTCAACAATCTGCTGATCACTCGCCCCATCGCGATTGACGACGACCAGTTCACTGTGAAGGTGGATCATCAGTTCTCTGACCGGCACACCATCAATGGCCGCTACACGCGGGCGAGTCGCGAGGAATTCATCACCAACTTGACGCTGCCAGGGTTTGAGACGATCAATCCGCCGCGGAATCACGTCGCCTCGATCAACTACACGCCCATCTTCAGCCCGAATCTGCTCGGCGAGTTCCGCATCTATTTCACGCGTTCGGTGTTCACCGCGATCAGCCCGAACACCGGCAAGGATGGCTTCTACAAGCAATTCGGAATCAACAGCCCGCTGGCCGGCTCGAAGTTCGAGGGGGCGCCGACCTTCGTCTTTCAACGCATCACGCTGACGACGTTCGGCGACGGTGACTTCATCCCCCAGAAAGATGTGTCCAACGAATTCGGCCCGTCGGGCAGTCTCACCTGGACCAAAAGCAACCACACGTTGAAGGGCGGTTCATCCATCACGCGTTACCAGCAGAACACGCCGGGACCGATCACGGGTTTTCGTCGCGGCCAATACGTTTTCCGAGGTGATTTCACCGGACACGCTTTCGCCGACTTCCTGCTCGGACTACCGTTCCAGGCCCAGCGCGTGGTGGGTAAAGGCGTTGAGACAGGGCGCTCGACGTGGCAGTCGTACTATCTCAACGATAGTTGGAAAGCCTCGCGCAACCTGACGCTGAATTTCGGCATTCGCTACGAGTACGTCAGCCCACTGGCGGACATCCTCGACCGCCGCTCGACCTTTTATCCGCTGACGAATGGCTACGGCACCGGACTGCCTGGACAGATCATCGTGGCCAACAGCAGTGAGTCCCGCAGCCTGCTCCAGCTCGACGGCGTAGCGGCGCGGGGACTCTACCAGGCGGATCGCAACAACTTCGCGCCGCGTTTCGGCTTTGCCTACAGCCTCAACCCGAAGACCGTCGTCCGCGGCGGCTACGGCATCTTCTTCACCAACTCGCAGAACTTCCTGAACAACTTCGTCATCAACCGGCGGCAGCCGCCGTTTGCCGAAACGCAGCAGGTCATTTCATCCACTACCACGCCGCAGATCGATCTCTCTAATCCCTTCATCAACGCTACCGCGCCGGCGGTCATCGGCACCCAGAACATCGATCCGAAGTTCCGCGAGGGCTACGTGCAGCAGTGGAACTTGTCGGTGCAGCGCGAACTGCCGGGCGGCATCAGTTTTGATGCGGGCTACGTCGGTAACAAGGGCACGAAGCTCACCGAACTAGTCTTCTTCAACATCCCGACTCCCGGCCCTTCGGCCACGATTCAGGCCCGGCGGCCGTTCCCGTTGTGGGGCACGGCGCTGGCGCTCGAATCCTACGTGACCTCGAACTACCACTCGCTTCAGACCAAAGCGCAGAAGCGCTTTTCGGCGGGGCTGTCGTTCCTCGCCTCATACACTTGGTCGAAGTCGATTGACCTGTCGAGCGAGCGCGGCAATGGTGACCGGGGAGGCGGCTTTGAAGGCGGCAACCCACGCGATTTGCTCGGTTACTTCCGCGGGCCGTCCGGATACGATATTCATCATCGCCTCGTCATGAGCTACGTTTATGAACTGCCTTTCGGCAAACGACGCGCGTTCCTGAAAGACCTCTCTACGCCGGCAGACAAGCTCATCAGCGGTTGGGAGGTGAGCGGCATCACGCAGTACCAGGGCGGATTCCCGTTCACGGTGTTGATGTCGGGCGATCAGAACGGCGATGGCCTTGCCGGTGACCGGCCGGATCTGATCGGCCGGCCACAGATCAATCCGGGCAATCCGAACTGCTACATCGTTGACCCCCGCAATCCGGCTTGCGGCACAAACGCGGCGAGCGCGTTTGCTGCACTGCCGACGGGTGAGTTGCGCTACGGCAGTGCCGGACGCAATATTCTCAACGGCCCCGGTTTTAGGAGCTGGGACATCTCAGTGTCGAAGAACAACCGCTTCGGCGAGAGCTTCGATCTGGTTTTCCGCGCCGAGTTCTTCAACGCTTTCAATAATGTGAACTTCGGCCAGCCGAGCCGAAATTTCAATGTCACGGCCCCGCTGTTCGGCACTATCAACACCGCAGGCAGACCAAGAGAGATTCAGTTCGGGTTGAAGCTGGAGTTCTGAAATCGAGCGACCTGTCAAGAAGCGCTGATTTTTTGTTCCGGGCTTCCAGGATTCAAGGGGAAGGCGGGCTTTTCTTGGGCGGCAGGATCAAAGCTATCGTGTCTCTCGTAAATCAGATCGTCCCACCGTCCTGCAGTCGATCTCTGTATGGAGCAGTGGGGCGGAGCGACATCAGAACTACGGAATGGGTTCCGCCGACGCCAAGTTCATACCCTGTTGAACACTGAGTCTTTCTCGTCTACACATCTCAACGTAGGAAATGACGTCGTCACTCAAGGCGGTTCCCCAATTTGGTGCGGGAAACCTCAAAAAATGTGTCAGTTTTTGTGTCACCTCGTCGGTCATTATTGGTAGAAATCAATTCAATTGGTAGAAATAATCGAGCACGACGCGAAGCGTTTTTGCGTTTGCGAACACATGCCTTGGCGTGAAGTGATTCCAACAGTGGGGTTTCTAGTTTTCGCTTTCGACGCCACTGTTAACCGGAGGGTTGTAGGTTCGAGTCCTACCTGAGGAGCCTTTCTTGTTTTCAACGACTTGGAAATTTGGAAGGCTTCTGAACCGGTAGCCGGAGGGTCGGAGAGGATTCGATGATCGCCGCTTGCCGGACTTGCGATTTTTTCGCTTGGGAGCAAAGCTGGTGAAACACAAGCGCAAACGCCAATTGGTTCAGAAGGACTACACGAAGACTTGCGCCTAGTGTCTCAGTTCATCGTTGATCCGCACCCAGAGCCGATCATGCTCGCTGTCTGTCACTGAATTGGGAGGCGACGAACTCGATATCTGGTCTCCTCGACGGCAATAACAGCACCGGCACTGAGGTCGATCCCACATTCGGACAGAATCTCAAAGAGTCTTGGCCACACAGAACAGGGTGTCTGGTTAGGTAGTCGAAAGATAATTGCGCTTGGTAGCTTTTCGCCGGAAGCCGCCAACAGGTCACACCTCTAAATCAAAAGTCAGCACGATGCAGCGACTCGGTGTTCTTCTCCTTCCTTCCGTCGAGATTCGTCGCCACGAAATAGCATAGTCGGCCACGAAACCGTCCTTGATTTTCATGCAGACCCACTATGTGTAACGGACCCTTTTCACACCAGTATCAGTGATCAAGGTCTTTAACTTTTTCAACCGTGTGCTTTAAACAGCAATACCGTCGCCCCTCGCCTTTTGGCATGCCTGCTGCATACGCGTAGAAGGGCAAGCGGAGTGGACGAAGTTCAACGTTTCGTCACGAATAACCTAACTAGAAAGGTTGTGGCGCGTGTTCGCGAAACATTTAACCGCTGCGACCGTCACCCTTCAACGAAGGAAATCGATTATCAATCTGGCGAAACAGCGCTGACAGCATCAGTGACTACCGTCCCGTCCGCCCCATATCAGCGCTATCGGCCTTGGTCGCCTCAGAAACCGGTCAAGTCCATTTCAAAGAACGCTAAAAGGAGACACGAATGATTTTTAGATCGGAACAACGCACTCAAATTTTCGCCAAACTGCTGTCACGTACTTTTGTTGCGATTGCGCTCGTCAGCGCTGTGCCTTTGATTGCGCAGGCGCAACCAAGCCCCGGTGTATTCGGGCCAGGTCCTGGCTGTAATTTGTTCCCAGCGCCTGCATCGGTAGGAGCCAGCGTATCCCTATCGTATTTCGGCCCCCCGCCCTCGCAGAATAATCCCAGCCTTGTGGGACCTGTTCAGTTATTAAAGTCGGGGGTGGTTGACGAGAAAAACGGCACAGTGACTCTGCCGCTTTATCAAGGGTATCTTGCGCCAGGAGCGTCTGGGGGGCCCGGACCGTTCGGTACCATGAACAAGAAGAAAGTATGGTTTATTCTTACCGACGTCAGCGACCCGGAGATCGCTTCGCTGCTGGGGCTGGAATTTTCGGCCAAGCTCAATTTCGCCGCTAATGGCGCGCGCAACGCTACATTTGATGAGAACAACAATGTGATATTCGATAGAGGGTCGGTCGATTTTAGGCCTGCGCGGCGAGTTGTCCCGGGACCAACCGCTGCTCCATTCCCGCCAGCTTCAGCTCAGGCAGGGTCTGTCGGCGACCAATTCTATAGCCCGTTGGTGCGTGTCGGGAACGTCATCTACAATGCCCCGATCATTGCATTTGACGTGGAGGCGAACGAGATCAATTTCCCAAATGGTGGCGTCGATTACACAAAGGTCCACGATGGGGTTCTTGCGATCGACCCGATTGAGGGGACAGTCACCCTGCAGATGGTTAACGGATTCAGCTTCGGGCGTCCCCTATGGTACATCTCGATGGACGCCAGCGTTCCTGATGTGGCCGCTATTGAGGGTGCGACCTATGCACCCTTGATGCAGGCGCTGGTCACGGGACGCGACGACAGCTTCAGCAGCCCGGTCGAACGCTTGTTCATCGCGGTCAATGGGCCGGCGGACGGGGGTTGCAACAATCCCATGAGACAAGGTCTCTATGCGGCATTGACGGATGGCCATCGGCCAAACAATGTTTTCGGAGGCATTCCCACGATCGCTCCCGACTACAGCCCGATGTGGAACGGGAACCTTTACGAGTGGACGCTGGATGCGGTCAATAAAGGTTATCGAGGTCAGCTAAGGGAAGAGTTCCAAATCCTTACTTACGTTCAAGACGGCATACTGACGGGTCCCGGCGGAACCAAGTTCGGCGACAGCAAGTTCATCGTGAACTGTCCGCCGATTCAACGGCTGAATTAGCGGAAGCGAGCGCCCGATCGTACAGGTTTGATTACACGGCGCGCAGCTATTTGCTGGGCGCCGTGTGCCGGCATTTTCAAAAGGAGTACAACGTGACCCGCGTGCTTGCGATTTCAGGAAGCCTCCGAAGCCAATCCTCAAACACAACACTGCTGCACGCCATCGCTATGCTGACTCCCCCAGGTGTGGCGATCTCGATTTACGAGGGCATTGGTAACCTTCCGCATTTCAATCCCGATTTGGAAGGAACACCAGGTCCTGCGGTGTTGGATTTCCGCCGACGCCTGCAGGAGTCCGATGCCGTGCTGATCAGTTCTCCGGAGTATGCTCACGGTGTTCCGGGCGTACTTAAGA
>JACXTT010013662.1_pt1 | contig 10675 bp, 10 predicted proteins | sample 9270951 | NCBI WGS metagenome assembly JACXTT01 (sample SAMN15532306, study PRJNA645909) | rock metagenome | isolation source: weathered quartz diorite | place: Puerto Rico | collected 2017-06-21
GGCGCCACCGTCTCCGCCTGCGCCGGCCGCTCCGGCGCGGGCGGCAGCTCGGCGACGGGCGCGCGCTCGCTCGGCACCGCTTCGCCCGGCTCGCCCTCGATGTCGGGCAGCGACACGCGGAAGGTCGAGCCCCGGCCCACCACGCTCTCGACCTCGACCGCTCCGCCGTAGAGCGTGGTGAGCTCCTTGACGATCGCCAGGCCGATGCCGGTGCCCTCGAAGCGGCGGTTCGCGCCCGACTCGACCTGCACGAAGCGGTCGAACAGGCTCGGCAGGTGCGCCGCCGGGATGCCCACGCCCTCGTCGCGCACCGACACGCGCCACGAGTCGCCCGCGCGCTTGATGGCGATGCGGATGGTGCCGCCCTCGTGGGAGAACTTGCAGGCGTTCGACACCAGGTTGAGCAGGATGCGCTCGAAATGGGCGTGGTCGCCGCGCCACACCGCCTTGTCGGGCAGCGACGACTCGATCGTCAGGCCGAGGCTCGTCGCCAGCGGCTGGGTGGCCTCGACGACGCGCCGCACGCCCTCGACCAGGTCGACCGGCTCGTTGCGGCGCTTGGTCTCGCGCGCCTCCAGCTTGGCGAGGAGCAACAGATCGTTGATGAGGCTGAGCAGGCGGGTGGCGTTGCGCCGCATGCCCACGAGCAGCGAGCGTTGCGCCTCGGTGATCGGCCCGGGATCCTCGGCGATGAGGCTCTGCACCGGGGCGAGCAGCAGCGTCAGCGGGGTGCGCAGCTCGTGGCTGACGTTGGCGAACAGCTCGCTCTTCAGCCGGTCGAGCTCGCGCAGCTGCGAGTTGGCGTCCTCGAGCTCGAGCCGCGCGCGCACCTCGCGCAGGAAGATCGTGGTCGTCACCCAGTTGGCGATGAGAGTAATCGCCATGTAGTCGACGAGCAGGATGAAGTTCGACACGAACCGCTCGTGGCCGTGCTCGGGCTGGAGATAGCCGAGCAGCAGATAACCGAGCGGAAGCGCCGCGCTGGTCACGACCACCGCCGGCATGCGGGCCGGGAAGAACACCGCGATACCGAAGTAGATCAGGTAGTAGGGAAAAAAGAACGTGCTGTCGGTGGGACCGCCCGTGATGGCGAGCTGCGCCACCTCGGTGCCGTTCGACACCACCCCGAGGAGCAGGCCGAAGGCGAGCGCGGGGTAACGGTCGAGCGCCCCGCGCACCAGCGCGAGTAGCAACAGCAACACCGCGCCGCAGGCCAACGCCGACAACACCAGCCCGTCCGACATCCGCCCGGGAAAAAAGGCGCTGTTGTACAGCAGGATGGTGAACGGGATGACACCGAGGGCCACCCCGCACAGCACCTTCGAGCGCACGAGCAGGGTGATGCGTTGCGCTTCGCGGATCTCCGGCGGTTGCGGCTCGACGGTGCGGCGCAGTTCCTGCCACCAGGCCTTGAGCGCCTCGTCGACCGCCGCTCGGATCCTCCTGCGCATGTTTCCTTATGGGGCCACGACCGCCCGCCGAGGTCAATTTTGCCTACACGTAAGCTCCAGAAGGCCGTCTTGTGACGGACCCGAGCGGCGAGTAGGCTCTTGCGATGCCGGGCGACAAGCATCGCGTGCTGTTCGTGGACGACGACCCGCTGGCGCTCGTGTTGGTGAAACGCATCTTCGAGACCGAGCCGGACATCGAGCTCGTCACGACCACGTCGCCGAACGAGGCGATGAACCTGATGCTGGTGAGCCCCGCCGACCTGGTCGTGTCGGATCAGCGCATGCCGGAGATGCTCGGCCTGCAGCTCCTCGCCCGCATGCGCGAGCTGGCGCCGGGCGCGCTGCGCATCCTGCTCACCGCCTACCCCGACCTCGAGATCGCCATGGAGGGCATCAACAAGGGCCTGCTCCATCGCCTCGCGCTCAAGCCGTGGGACCCGGACGACATGGTGCGGACGGTGCGCGGCGATCTGGTGGCCAAGCGCACCGCCGACCGCAACCGCATGGTCGCCGATCAGCTGCGCGGCTGGTTCTCCGGCGTGCTCGAGAGCGAGCGCGCGGCGGTCGCGACCGCGGTGCGCAACAGCTGTCTCGGCTCGCTCGAGACCATCCAGCGCGTGTGCCAGGAGATCGAGGACGAGCGGCGCAAGCTGGTGGAGGTTGCCGGCAAGACCGACGACGTCGAGCAGGTGGTGCTGGCGGCGCGCAAGATCGCCGGGCACGCCCGCACGCTGGCGACCATGACGGGCAGGGGCGGCGAGCTCGCCTTCATCGCCGCGCGCGCCGACGAAGCGGCCGCGCACGAACCGTGGAACCTCGGCGACATCGTGCTGACCGCGGTCCACCTCGCGTTCGGGCCGCAGGGCGACAAACAGCCGCGGCTCGAGCTCGGCCGCACCCCCGGGCTGCTCACGCCGGGCGAGGACGTCGCGGCGATCGTGCTGCATCTCTTGGCGAACGCGCGCGACGCCACGCCCGAGACGCTGCGGCGCGACATCCGCGTCCGCACCTGGCACGAGAAGCGCGAGATCTTCATCGAGGTGCGCACGCCGAACGGGCCGCTGCCCGAGGAGGTGAAGCAGAACCTGTTCAAGCCGCAGAAGACCGCGCGGCCGAACCGTCTCGGCCTCGGGCTCGCGACCTGCGCGGTGCGCGCCGGCAAGCTCGGCGGCCGGCTCTTGCTCAGCCACGACGATCGCGACGGCGTCGCCTTCCAGCTGGTGATGCCCGCGCGCCCGACGAGCTCGCAGCGGCCGATCGACACCATCTCGTAATCAGCGCGCGCACTGCACCCGCGCGCCCACCTTGCCGGCGTCGGCGTCGACCGAGCAGCGCGCCGGGCACGCCGGGCCGCCGTCGTCTCGACCCTTGCACAGCGCGGCGCAGGCGAGCAGCACGGTGCGGCGGCGCAGGGCCTTATCGTCCTCGCCCGAGCTCGCGCGCGCGGTGGCGCGGTACATGCCGCTGCCGTCGGTCACCTCGGCGGTGCAGTGCAGCGGCTTGGAGCAGCCGGCGAGGGCGAGGGCCGCGGCGATCGCCCGCTTCACGGCTCGCTCCGGCTCGCGACCGGGCGGCCGTCGGACAGGTGCCAGCGCCCGGTGTAGTAGAACAGCTGACCGTTGGGGCTCCGCACGGTGGTGGCGCGGGCGTAGTACGCCCCGGGCGCGGGGGAAACGTCCCAGCGGCCGCGCTGCCACGCGAAGCCGGTGCCGGTCCACTCCCAGTAGCCGTCGATCCACAGCGCGTCGCCGCTCGGCCGCGGCGGGAGGATCTCCACCTGCGCGGCCGGCGGCGGGTACGGGACGATCGCCGGCTCGTCGCCGCTGTGCAGGCCGTTCGGCGGCACCGCCACGTGCGGCGCGCACGCCGCCAACAGCACGAGCCACGCGAGCCTCATATCCCGCTGATCCAGCCGAAGATCCGCTCGCGGCCGATGAGCAGGCACTCGAGGATCGCCAGGATGAGGAACGGCCCGAAGGCGATGCGCGCCTTGCCGAGGCCCTCCTCCGGCTCGTCGGCCAGCGGATCGCGCGCGAGCTCCTTCTCGACCTCGGCGCGCTCTTCCGCGCTCATCTTCTCCATCTCGGCGCGGAGCTCCTCGCGCTCGCGCCTCACCGCCTCTGGTTCCTCGATGGTCTTGCCGCTCGCGACGATCGCCAGGGCCGCGACCGTCCCCTGGATCGCCCCGGCGCCGAGCACGAACAGCGCCCCAGGGTAGCCGAACCACGCGCCCGCGAGCATGGTGAGCTTGGCGTCGCCGAGGCCCATGCCGGGCTTGCCGCGCAGCTTGGCGTAGAGCACGTCGAACGGCAGCCACACCAGCACGAACCCGACCGCCGCGCCGATGACGCAGTCCACGAGGCGCATGTCGCGCAGCGCGAAGGTGGCGATGCCGAGCGCGGTGCCGCCGAAGCTGATCGAGTCGGGCACGATCATGTGCTCGAGATCGATGAACGCCGCGGCCACCAGGCCGAGCGCCAGCGCCAGATCCGCCAGGTACACCGCCAGCGCGTGGATCGCCGGCGTTTCCGGAGGAAATCCGAGGATCACCGCCTCGACGATGCCGAGCGAGACGAGCCCGCCGCACGCCTCCACCAGCGGGTAGCGCGCGGAGATCGGCGCGCCGCAGCAGCCCGCCTTGCCGCGCAGGAGCAGCCAGCTGAGCACCGGGATGTTGCGGTAGCCGGGGATGCTCGCGCCGCAGCCCGGGCAGTGCGACGCCGGCCGCACCACGCTCATCCCGCGCGGCAGGCGGTAGATCACCACGTTGAGGAAGCTCCCCCACACCAGGCCGAACAGCACCGCGGCGACGCGCAGGCCGATCGGCGGGAAATCGGCGAGGAGCATGGTCATTTCTGCTGCGCCGCGAGCTTGAGCATCATCGTCAGCGCCAGCTCGAGCTCCTCGCGGGTCGGCTGCACCGGCTGCTCGGCGAGGGCCTGCTTCAGCTCGACCAGCTTGGCGCCGAAGGCCTCGTACTGCCGCCGCGACGCGCCCGTCGGCGCCTCCGCCAGCCAGCGCTTGACCACCTCGCGCAGCTCGTCGAGGTCGCTGCCGAGGATGAGCTGCGCCATCTGCGCCGCCATCGGGTCCGGGGGGCTCTCTTTCACCACGCTCGGGAGAGCTTACCTCCGGGGCCACCAGCCGGCCATGCGTCGTCAGGGCACCTTGCCGGTGAACGTCGCCTTGTAGGGGCAGTGCTCGATCTTCTTCGAGTCCTTGCTGTCGACTGCCACGCCGTCGACGTCGAACACCGCCGACACGGTCTTGCAATCGTCGGAGAGCGAAAGCTTCAGCGTCCCGCCGCCCGACGCCTCCATCGGCAGGAGGAAGCTGTCCTGCATGCCGTCGGCGTGGATGACGCGGCACTCCCAAAGCATGCCCGAGTAGACGATGTCGCCGTTGCCGATGTCGTTGTAGGGCCAGACTTTGAACGTCGTCGTCGAGCCCGGTTGAAGTGGCGGCGCCGCCAGCTTGGTCGTGACGTGGAGCTCGGTGGTGCCCACCGGGGCGGTGCCCGACACCGGCTCCGACGTCGCCAGCGTGATGCGATAGCCGCACTTGTTCGCCTGGCAGTTCGGATTGGGGTTCTCGAGCGTCATCTTGGAGGCGTAGGAAAACGCGTCGCCCGAGGTCGTGCCGGTGAGCGTGCCGATCGCGCCGGTGCTCTTCAGCGCGGCGAGGACGTCGGCGGGGCAGCCGTCGCAGCTCGGCGGCATGCCGTCCTTCGGCAGCAGCGGAAACGGCTGCGAGACCTCGGCGTCGTAGCCCTGCGGCGGGATCTTTCCGGCCGACCAGTCGTAGCCGTCGAAGACGTTGCTGCCGAGCACGTTCTCGACCTCGCTCGGGCTCTTGGCCGGCGGATAGGCCGCGAGGCACGCGCCCGGAGCGGTCGCCTTGTACTTGTTGGCGCCGCCGTAGAGGCGGATCGAGTCCGCGCCGACGAAGCTCGGCGAGTCGAGGTTCTCGGACGGCGTGTTGGGGAACTCCGCCGGCAGGCTCGCCGCGCCCCAGTAGGGCGTCGCCAGCTTGGTCGCGGCGTCGCTGAAGTCGAAGAAATCGAGCAGCGCGTCGGCGTTGGCGTCGCGGCGGGTGAGCGCGGGCAGGCCGAACTTCGCCTCGATGAAGTGCAGGATGCTCGTGTGATCGTAGGTGTAATGCGACACGTAGCCGTGCCGCACCCAGGGCGAAATCACCAGCAGCGGCACGCGGACGCCGTAGCGATCGAAGTGGCCGCCGTAGCGCCGGTCGCTCTGATCGCCGAATTGACCGTTGCCGTAGGCGCCGCCCTTGTAGTTCGGATCGAGGTTGTCGGGGGTGCAGGCGTGCGGCGGATCGACGTGATCGTAGAAGCCGCCGGCCTCGTCGTAGGTGACGAACAGCACGCTGCGCTTCCACACCTCCGGATTCGCCATGAGCACGCGCACCACGTCGTAGACGAAGCGCTGGCCCATCTGCGGCACGCCCGGCGGGTGCTCGTCCTCGCCGTTGACGTCTTCCAGCGACGACGAGTCGATGAAGTTCACCCGACTGCCTTGGGCGCTCTTGGTGTTCGGATCGTCCTGCGGCACGATCGCCGACGGGTCGTCCGAACCGAGCCGGGCGCGGATGCGCGCCTCCTCGTTGGCGACGTACTTCTCGAACCCCTCGCCGCCGTTGAACTGCCCGGCGTCGTAGGTGTACTTCGACTCCGCGATGATGCCGTTGCCGCCGTACCAGGCGCCGTAACGCGGGACCGACACGATGTTGGAATAGCGATTGCGCACCCACTGCGTGTACTTCACGTTTCCGTGGACGAGCGCGTCGTAGATCGTGTCGTTGCCGTTCGACACGTCGGGGACGGCCTTCTCGCTGCCGGCGGTCTGGCCATTTTCGTAGAACATCCCGCCGTACTTCTCGGAGCCGTTGGCCACCAGACCGCGGCTGGTCGCGCCGTACAGGTAATCGCGGTTGGGCCAGGTCGGGCCGAGCAGGGACGAGAAGTAGTGATCGCCGAGGGCGAATTGGTCGGCGAGCCAATAGTAGAACGGGATGTCCGTCTGATCGTAGTAGAGCATCGCGCGCGCGCCATCGAGCAGGTTGGTCTTCGGCTCGCCGCCCTCGTAGTAGCCGGCGTTGCCGGCGTAGAAGCCATCCATCCGACCCGAGTCCCACGCCAGGTGCGAGCACCACCACTCGTGGCAGGTGTCCGACACGCACTGGTCCAGATCGCCCTTGGCGTGGTGCCAGTAGTGCTTGTGCTGCTTGTCCGGCGGATCCTTGCCCGGGTCGTCGGGGTTGAACGGCGCGTCGACGCGCGGGTCGTAACCGCCGTCGAGCACGGCGTCCTGCTGCTTCTTGCCGCAGGCGTCGCGCAGCTCGTAGGGCGTGCCCGGGACGTCGATGCCGGAGGGCGACTCCTGATCGACGTACATCCCGAGGCGAACGTCGTTCGTGCGATGGACGACGTCCTTCAGATAAGCCTGGAACCGGCCGTAGTAGTTGTCGAACGAGCGGTTCTCCTGCATCAGCACGAACACGTACTGGATGGGCAGCGCGCGGTAGCCCGGGTCGCAGCGCGACCCCGCGTGGAACGAGCAGCCGCCGCGCGCCTGGCGGCCGGACAGCGAGTTCTCGCACGGATCCGGCTCGGCATCGTCCGGCGGACTGCAAGCATAGAGCACCAGTCCCGTCGCGAAAGCCCCCAGCAGCCAGCGCATGCAGCCTCCTCGTCGATCAGGGTACATCAGGGTACGGCGCGCCGTCGCGGCGGTTACGCGGGATGCAACGCGTGGCGATCCGCGTTACGCCTTCGGCGATGCGTTTCGCGTGGCTGTGTCTGCTCCTCGGCGCCTGCAAGCGCGACGCGACGGCGAAGGCCGCGCCGAGCGCCACCGCTTCGGCCGCGCTGGTGGAGGCCGCCGACGAGGACGCGCCGGCCGCGCCGCAGCAGCAGAAGCACGGGGCGGCGAAGAAGGCCGGCGAGAAGGTCACCGTGGCCGCCGGCAAGCTCTCGGCGGGCAGCACCCCCGGCGATCTCGGGCGCGATCCGACGCTCGAGCCCGCGCTGCTCGAGGTGGACATCGGCGAGTTTCAGATCGACGCGCTGCCGTACCCGAACGATCCGCAGAAGCCGCCGGTGACCGGCGTCACGCGGGCGCGCGCCGCCGAGCTGTGCGCCGAGGCGGGCGGGCGGCTGTGCGCCGAGCTCGAGTGGGAGCGAGCCTGCAAGGGCCCCGACGGTCAGCCGTTCGCCGGCTCGTCGGGCTGGGACGCGGGCTGCGCCAAGCACCCCGAGGGCTGCGCCTCGGGCTTCGGCGCGCTCGCCATGGGCGGGGCGATGCGCGAGTGGACGGCGAGCGACGTCGAGCCGATCAAGAACTACCGCGCGCAGAGCGCCGCCGCCGTGCGCGGGGCCGCCGCCGACGCAGCCGACGTCGATCACCGCTGCGCCCACCGCCTGGCGATCGATCCGAGCTCGAGCTCCGGCGACCTCGGTTTTCGCTGCTGTCACGGCGCGGCGAGCGCGCCGGCGGTGCCCTCGCCGCAGTGGCTGCCCACGGTGCAGAAGGTCGAGCTCCCCGCCGAGCGGCTCGCCGGGCTCTTGTCGTCGAACCCCAAGCTCCGCGCGCTCGCCGATGGCGTGAAGTACTTCCGCGAGGAGGCCGCCGTCGACACGGTGCTGCGCCGCGGCCGGAGCTGCAGCGACGCGGGCGCCCCCGCCGCGGCCGAGACGCTCACCACCTCGCCGCTGCTCTGGAACCCGGTGCCGGGCGAAGAGCTGCTCGTCGTCACCGGGCAGGCGGCCGGCAACCGCTCGTTCATCGCCGCGTTTCAGCGCCTGCCGGGCGACCGCTACCGCGTGGCCGCGGCGATGCTGCTCGACGACGAGCCCGGGCCGATCGCGTTGGTCTACAACCTCAACGTCAAGAAGAAGCTCGAGTGGGCGATCGGCTGGCAATGCCTCGGCGAGACCGGCAACGTCACCTACCGCGACGAGCACCGCGTGGCGATCACCCAGAAGTGAAGCGCCGCGGCAGCCGCAAGGTCATCGTGCTGGCGCCGTCGTCGCCGGCGATCACCAGCTCGGCGCCGCTCGCCTCCGCGGCGATGCGGGCGATGAGCAGGCCCGCGCCACGGCTGTAGCGCGAGCCGTTCACCCGCCCCTCCTTGAGCTGGCCCGCCGGGCTCATCGCCTTGTCGCGCGCGTCGCAGGGGATCGCCCCGCCGCTGTCGCCGACCTCGAGCACGAGCGGCTCGCCGCGATCGACCAGGCGCACCGTCACCGTCGAGCCGCGCGGCGCGTGCTGGATCGCGTTGCACAGCAGGTTCTCCAGCGCCAGCGTGATGAGGCCGCGATCGACCTGCGCCCGGGCGCGGCTCTCGTCGCCTTCGAGCGCGAGCGTGAGCCCGGCCTGGCGCACGCGCGCCGCGCAACGAGTGAGCACCTCGTGGCAGATCGGCCCGAGCGCCACGTCGCCCGGCGCGGGCGGCGCCGGCAGCGCGAGCACCTCCAGGTTCGCGATGAGCTGGCGCAGCACCTCGCAGGCGGTCTGCGAGTCGACGATCGACTCGACGAGGTCGGGATCGCCCGACTGCGCCACCACCCGGCGCGCGAACTCGAGGTTGGTGACCACCGCGGCGAGGGGGTTCCGCATGTCGTGGGCCAAAACCTTGAGCAACCCACGCAGCTCGGCCTCGGCGATGCATCGACTCGCCATCGGCGGCATCACATCACATCGCCGCGCCGCTCGACAACACGCGCTCGCGCAAAAACCCGGCGATTCGCTCCCACACGGCTTCGCGCCGCTCGATCGGCACCACGTGCGTGGCCCCGCGTACGAGCTCCAGCTCCCCCTTCGGGATCGCCGCCGCCATCTTCTCGGCGAGGTGCGGCGGGGTGAAGGTGTCGAGCTCGCCGGCGATCACCAGCACCGGCACCTCGATGCTGCCCAGCATGTCCTCGGCGGTGGCGTCGCCGACGGCGGCGAGCATGCGCAAGAACATCGGCAGGTTCATGTTCGCGACGTGCTCCATGTAGGGGAGCAGGTCCTCGGGCGAGACGCCGGCGTCGACCTCGCCGGTCGCGAGCGCCACGCGCGTGGCTACCGTCGGTGGCAGGTTCGCCCACACTGCCCGCGCGAGCAGCGGGTGCCGATCCACCCGCTCGATCAGCCCCGGCAGCGCCCGCGCGAGCGCGTCGCGGCCCTTGAAGGTGTGCGTCACCCGCCCCGGCGCGCCGCACACGAGCACGAGCGCCGCCACGCCCTCGGGCCGCCGGCGGTAACCCTCGAGAGCGACCTGGCAGCCGAGCGAGTGCCCGAACAGCACCGCCGGCGTCGGCACCGCCGCGGCGCGCACCACCTCCAGGTCGTCGATCAGCGCCTCCATCGTCACGCGCGTGAGATCGGCGGGATCCGAGCTCTTGCCGTGCCCGCGGTAGTGCCAATGCACCACCCGGACGAGCCGCGTCAGATCGTCGGCCAGGTAGCGCCAGATGAACCCGTCGCAGGCGATGCCGTCGCACAGCACCGCGGTGACCGGAGCTCCGCCCTCCGACTCGCGCTCACGCAGGTAGAGGCGGGTGCCGTCGGCGCCCTGCACGAACCGCTCGCGCCAGCTCACGGCGCGGACCGCTCACTCGCCGTCGCCGACATCGTCGCCGATGTCGTTGACGCTGGGGATCTTGCGGATGTCGGCGCGTGCGAGCTTCCAGGCGCGCTGGACGACCCACGACAGCGACCGATCGAGCCGGGCGGCCTCGTCCTTGATCTCGGAGAGCATCGTCTCCGGGAAGTAGAGGCTTTGCTTGCGCTTGTCGCTGCGCTGCGTGTTGTTCGAGTCGGCCATAAACCCCTCAATACCCCTATCAACCTACCTTTTATCCTAATGTGGGGCAGCATCGCCAGCGTCATTTTCGCTGCAGGGTGACCTCGGCCACGCGCACGATTTCGCCGTCCTCGCTCGAGGCGCGCAGGAAGGCGTGGATGGCCTTGCCGTCGACCTTGTCGCTCACCAGGGTCCCGGTCATCGCGGGGGCCTCGTCGGCGGCCGCGGTGGCGCCGGCGCGCAGCGCGCCCTCGTCGATCCGCCCGCGCAGCTTCAGCGGGCCGAGCGCTCCGCTCGCCTCGCCGTCGACGAAGCCCGCGGCGTCGACGGTGATGGCGACGCTCCCGTTGCCGAGCCGCGCGCCGTCGTCCTTGCGCCACGCCGGCCACGGGTACTGCTTCGGCAGCTCGATGGGC
>JACXTT010013663.1_pt1 | contig 10674 bp, 10 predicted proteins | sample 9270951 | NCBI WGS metagenome assembly JACXTT01 (sample SAMN15532306, study PRJNA645909) | rock metagenome | isolation source: weathered quartz diorite | place: Puerto Rico | collected 2017-06-21
TCCAAGGACATCGATTCCGCTAGGGACGATGAAGATTTGGACGTTATTGTTCAGTTTGTCAGCCTTCCGACCACGCAAGAATTGGCAACGCTTGGTCTCTCCAAAGTTTCGTTGCGCTCAATTAACGGCGGCGCCTTCCGATTGAAGGGCGCTGCGGCAAAGCTTCTGAAGAACAATCCTCGCATCAAATATGTGTCCAGGGACCGTAAGATCTCGCGGATGTTGGACTATGCAAACCCAACCGTCTTTGCCGACATGGCATTCAACAGCGGGTGGACGGGCGCGGGCGTCGGAGTCGCCGTTCTCGACAGCGGCATTGCTGATCACCCCGATTTCAAAACCTCCGCTTGCGGCTCCCAGAGCCGAGTGGTCTACAAGGCGAACTTTGTCGCCGGAGAGACCAGCACCAATGACGGCTATGGCCACGGCACACATGTCGCCGGCATTATCGGCGGCAATTCAAAATGCGCGGAACTCCTGATGAACCGAAAATTTCAAGGCATCGCCCCATACGCCAACCTCATCGGCATGCGAGTGCTAGACAATACCGGCGCCGGTTCCGACTCCGGTGTCATTGCCGCGATCGACGCGGTGATCTCACTCAAAAACACATACAACATTCGCGTGATCAATCTTTCGTTGGGCCGCCAGATTTTCGAGAGTTACACGTACGATCCACTCTGCCAGGCCGTCGAGCGCGCATGGCAGGCGGGTATTGTAGTGGTGGTCGCGGCGGGCAACAACGGCCGATACGCAGTCACCAATGGGTACGGCACCATCTCTTCGCCCGGGAATGATCCTTTCGTGATCACGGTCGGCGCCATGAATGATAAATCGTCCTCGTCCCGCGCCGACGACGTGATGACCACCTACAGCTCGAAAGGCCCGACGATGCTCGATTTCATCGTGAAGCCAGACCTCGTCGCCCCCGGCAACGGCATCATTTCCACGATGCTGGCGGGAACTACCCTCGCCACGCAGATTCCGAACGCCACGGTTGCACGTTCCTACTACAAGGTGGCTCTCGGCAACTCCTCTTACTATTTCAAGCTGAGCGGCACGAGCATGGCCACGCCGATGGTGTCGGGCGCCGCAGCGTTGTTGCTCCAAAAGAATCCTGTAATGACGCCGAACCAGGTCAAAGCCCGGCTGATGAAGACTGCATCGAAGAACATGCCCCTCACCTCGACGGTCTATGACAGTTCGACGGGCACAACTTACGTGATGGCTTCCGACGCATTTACGGTTGGCGCGGGTTATCTGGACGTTCAATCGGCTCTCGCCAGCAACGATTCCTCACAGGCTCCCGCCAGCACTCCTCTTTCGCCCGGCGTCGCGTTTTCGACATCGACTCGCAGGGTTTCCTTGATCCGTTCCAACTCTCTCGTGTGGGGAGATAGCCTCGTGTGGGGAGACAGCCTGGTTTGGGGGAACAGTCTGGTTTGGGGCGACAGCCTGATTTGGGGCGACAGCTTGATCTGGGGCGACACGACGTCGAAAGGAAATAGCCTGGTCTGGGGCGACAGCGTCGTCTGGGGAAACAGCCTGGTTTGGGGTGACTCTCTCGCCGCCTCTTCGATTCTTGGGAACGGCGACAGCAACTAGACCGGAACTCTTGGCAGGCGCCCCATGTACACTCGAGCCACACAGATCTACCTATGCGTCGTGGTTGGCGCCGGCGTGATTGCTATTGGAATGGCGGCGGTGGCGCTGCGCGTCTCCGATCCGGCGGCCGCCACATTCCTCACGGCGTTGGCGCTGGTCGCAAGTGCGCTCAAGATCGAGGTTCCAGGGGTTGACGGGAATATCTCGTTGAACTTTGTGCCGATTGTTCTGAGCACGAACCTGCTCTCGTTACCGGAAGCAATTCTGCTCACTGCGGCCGCGGCGGTGGTTCAAAGCACGGCGTTTGTGAAGAAATTCAACGCCGTTCGTGGGGCCTTCAACTGTGGGGCGTTGGCCGTCAGCGTTGCGCTAGCCGGGTTGGCAAGTTCATACCTCGCCGACAAATCGCCGCTCATACAAATGGCTCTCTCGGCGTGCGTGTATTATGTGGTCAACTCCGCCCTGGTAACCATCGTCGCCGGACTGGCGGGCGGCAAGCCGATGGCCGGCGTCTGGAACGACTGCCTGAGCCTTTACCTGCCCTACTTCGCGGCGGGGATCGCGTGCGCGATGGCGACGGTTTCGGGCGTCACGGTGGATTTCAACCGCAGGGTCGTGCAGTCGCCGGGATTCATTCTGCTTCCCTCGATGCTGCTCGTGCGGCAGTACTTTAAAGTGGCGTCGTTGCGCGCTGCCCGCTGAAGACCTTCGCTGCAGCAAGCAAGCTGGACTACATCCGGCCGGCGGGACCGGAATAGGCGCGTTCGACCTTGGCAATGCGGTTGATATAGCGCGTGTACCATTCCCGCTTACCGCGTTCCTGGGCGCCACGGTGTTCCAATTGCGCCTTCCAGTTGCGAATCGAAGCTTCGTCCTTCCAGTACGAAACCGTGATGCCGAAGCCGTCTTCGCCGCGGGCGCTTTCGACGCCGAGGTACCCCGGCATGGTGCTGGCGAGTTCCTCCATGCGAATTGCCGTTGCTCCGTAGTTGTTGTCGTCGGGAGTCCGGTGCGACGAAAAAATTACTGCGTAGTAGGGTGGTTCGATGACAGGTGCGAACATAAATCAGTCGTCAGGCGTGCCGCCGGTGCGAGCGGCCGGTGATCAGCCGCAGCAAGGTTACCGGAAGCGTTACGACCTCCCAGACCAGTGCAAGGACGCCGGATACGGCGATTCCCACGATGCGGAATGGCAACAGCAGCAACCAGACGAGCGGGTACAGGACCAGCGCCATGAGCGCGATTGGCCAGCAGACGACCAGCAGCAGACACCATAGTAAGAACGTGAACATTGCGAATGGGCCCCTTCCAAGTAGGAATTACGTAAGGAATTTGCGAGAGTTCCAATTTCCGCGAGCCATATCCCCTCAACCGCGTTCCGGCATATCCCAAGGGGTAGATCGGTGACAGACCTGGTCTGTCACTTTTCCCTTGTAAGTTGTAGACAGCGTTCAACTGGCGACTTTACGTTCGCGCGGCGCTTCTCGCGGAACGTCCCACAATCGGCGGAGGCGATGGCGGCAGGACCTCTTCCACCACAATCTTCTTGGGGCGCGCATCCAACCGCTTGTTCACCAGCGTATCTTTTAGCTTTTTGAACTTCGGCGTTCCCGGTTCCGCTCCCGTGACATCCGCATCGGTGACCTCGTTCGCCACCTGCACGTACTTCTGCAGGTAGTTCTTGATGCGATCCTGGACAATCCGCTCGTTGCTGCGTGCGAGCACGAATAGGATTTCCTCGCCTGGCTGCTCGAACAGCGCGCGATAAACCAGCGACGGTCTGTTGAGCTTGCCTCCTTTCATCACCTTTTCGAGTTTCTTGCCGTTGGCGTCGAGCTTCTGCCAGTTCTTCACGTCCTTCTGGCTCAACGAGCAAGTCTTCAACAAGCCGGAAACTTCCTTCGGCGTCAGCTTCTCCGTCAAAAAGAACAGGAACAGCGGAACCCACTGCACCGGGAACTCCACCACAAACGGCATATTCTGCTTTGCCTTCAATAGCTTGGCGAATCCAGGAAGATTCAGTTTCGCTCCGCTCAGCGCTGGTGAGAACAGTGTTAGCAATCCCTCTTTGTCCAGCTCCTCGAGCACTGCGCCGGGGTTCGCTTCCTCGGCGATCCGCATTAATTCGGACCGCAAGGCCTCCGCCGGAATCTTCTGCTCGAGCTTCTGTTCGCGTACGTTACGGTATTGCGATTCGGTGCGCTCGGAAAGCGTCAATCCCATGCGGACCTTCAAGCGCAACATCCGCAGGATCCGCGAAGGATCGTCGTAGAGTGTATAGTTGCTGACGGTCCGAAGTTCGCGCCGCTCGAGATCCGAGGCGCCGATGGTCGGGTCGAACAGCAGGCCTAGCGACGCCTTGTTGAGCGACAGCGCGATGGAGTTCATGGTGAAATCCCGCGCCTTCAGATCCTCGTGGATGGTCGCCGGGGTCACCTTGGGCTTGGCCCCGGGCTTTGCGTACTTTTCGGTGCGCGCCATGGCGATGTTCACGGTTACGCCGCCCGAAAACAGCAATTCCACCGACTTCTGGTTTTCGTCGGTCGAGAGAAGCTGCGCTGCGCCTTTCTTCTCGATCGCCTTGGCAAGCTTAGGGGCGTTGCCTTCGACGGTAAAGTCCAGTTCACGAATGGGAAAGCCTCCCAGCATGTCGCGCAACGCGCCGCCGGTGAGGTACAGGGATACGCCGGTTTCCGCGGCCGTCGCCTGAATCGTTGTCAGCGCGCGATTTTGCTCGGCCGACAAGTGGCTTTCCAACATGAATTTGTAATCGCTCATCGTGTATCTTACTGCCCTTCAAGCTCTCGGATGGTGCTCATCAATGGTTCTCCGCAGACGGCTGCGGACCACATGCGTGTAAACCTGAGTGGTCGAAATGTCGGAATGCCCGAGCATCGTCTGGACGCTCCGCAGATCGGCGCCGCCTTCCAGAAGGTGAGTCGCGAAGCTGTGGCGTATGACGTGCGGCGTCAATTGCCGCGAGATGCCGGCTTTCTTGCCGTGCAGCCCGAGTAGTTTCCAAAACCCCTGCCGGGTCAGCTTGCCGCCCCGGCCAGTGACGAACAAGTACTTGCTGGACTTCCGCTTGAGAATCGCCGGGCGGCCGCTTTCGAGGTATTGCTCGATGGCGATCAACGCAGATTGACCCACGGGAACAAGCCGCTGTTTGTTGCCCTTGCCCACTACGCGTATGACGCCGAGGTTCCGCTCGATGTCCGATACCTGCACTTGGCAGAGTTCGCTCACGCGCAAGCCGGAGGCATACAGCAGCTGCATCATCGCCCGGTCGCGCAATCCAAGCGGATGATCGCTCGGGGGGGCTTCCATTAACCTGGCGATCTCATCGGCGTTGAGAAACTTGGGGATCGTGGTCCACTGTTTGGGCGACGATAGGAATTCCGTCGGGTCTGTTTCGACGAGCGCCTGCTCGAGCAAGAACTTGAAGAGATTGCGAAGCGTGGTGATATGGCGGGCAATCGACCTGCTTTGCAGGCCCTTCTTGTAGAGCGAATCGACGTAAGCGCGTAGCTCGTCAGTCGCCGGGTAGCCCGCGATTTTCTGATCCGCAGCCCACGCGGCCAGGCTGGACAAGTCACGCCGGTAGGCGTCGAGCGAGTTGGCCGAGAGCCCCTTTTCGACACGGCAAAACGTGAGGAACGAGGAGGCCGCGATAGAGACGCGGGTTCCTTCTCCGGCTTGTTTCGTACGGAGTTGGGGGGGCTCGGTTCTAAGGTCCGCGAGCCGCATTACTTGTAATGATACAATAACTTACCGTTTTGTTTCGAACAAAACTTGTGGAATACTGAGAGATCGGCAGGTTTTCCACAGCCGTTTCCACTCATGGCCTCCTCCACTAACAAGCGCGTGCTCGTCGTCCGTTTCGACAAGGAACCGGTGACGGGAGTGGTCAATCCAACCGTGCTGTTTCAGGACGGAACGCTCGAAGTGCTGGCCCTCGGAGGCAGCCTCGTGACCGTCTCGATGCATGAGACTAAGGCTGTTTGTTTTGTGAAGGATATCCCAACAAGCGAGACTTGGAAACCAAACCGCTTCTTCACAGTCCGGCCGAAGATGGAAGGCCTCTGGCTGCGCCTCAAATTCCGCGACGAGGACGCAATGGACGGGGTCGCCCCAAACAACCTCCTCCTGCTGGAGCCACATGGCTTTCAGGTCATTCCGCCAGACCCTGCGTTTCTCAACCAAAGAATTTTTGTGCCGAAGTCCGCGCTGGTGGAAACGCAGGTTCTGGGAGTCATCGGTAGTCCCTTGCGTCGCGTCGCCTCCCCCGTGGCCCGGAAGAAACCGGCAGTTCCCGGTCAGATCGGGTTGTTCGACAACACCGACTGAGCCCGCCCGGGTCTCAGGCTAAGACTTTCAGGTGGGTGTAATGGAACCACTCTCTGGATTTCAACCCATAACCCAGCACACGGTCAAATGCGAAGTGGGCGAAACCCCTTTCATAGTGAACAACGTACGCTATGCGCAAAACATCTTTGTCAAGACGTACAATGTTCACTATGCCTTTCCCAAAGAAGATTCAAAACGACGCCATCCTTGCTGAAGCGCTCGAGCTGATTCGCGACGGTGGCTTGGAGGCTCTGTCGATGCGGGAACTAGCAGCGACTCTGGGCGTGCAAGCGTCCAGCCTCTACCGTCACTTTCCCAACCGCGAAGCCATCGAGGCAGCACTCGCCACCAAGGCCGCCACTGAACTCGAAACCCGTATGCGAAACGCCGCTTATAGCCGCACTCCGGCCGACGCCTTTCGCTGCGTTGCCTGGGAGTATCTTCGCTTTGCGCGCGAGGATCCCGCACTGTTCGAACTACTCGCCGGACCTTACGAAACTGGCGCAGCCGGGAAAGCCCTCAGGAACCTGATCCTGGAAATCATCGGCGCGGTCACCGGCAACCCGGATGACACCTCCGCTGCCGTTGCCCTCTGGTCGTTCCTGCACGGCTTCGCGATCCTCGAAGGCTCTGGCCTGTTCGGAGCGAGCGGACCGCAGGAGGGCTACCTGGCCGGCATCGAGGCGCTACTCCGTGGATTTAGTTCAAGACTGGATTGACGGACTCCAGTACACTGGATGCATGTGGACTTCCTTGTCCAAACGCTCCTTCCTGCGGCTATCCGGCCTCGCTATCGCCGACCGCGTGATGCCGCGCTGGCTTGTCGCCGGCCCTGCCAAGGACCAGCGCCACAAAACCGACACTCGCAACAAAGTCATCATCGTCACCTTACGCGGCAGCGTACGCCACCCCGAAACTTTCGCTCCCGAAGGCATCCACAACATCCCCCGTCTCGCCGGACTCCGCGATAGCGGAATGTTTTATAAGCAGTGTTCGAACTCAGGCGTCCTCTCCCACTACAACTCCACTGGCAGCATTCTCACCGGCAACTGGCAGCGAGTGGACGATTTCGGCGTCGAGCGCCCCGCCTCCGCCACTGTCTTTGAACACTATCGCAAGCAGACCAAGGCAAACTCGACCGATGCCTGGGCGATCTGCACCAACAAAAGCTTTTCGATGATCGGCTCCAGCGCGGACCGCGACTTCGGCACGGGCTATGGCGCCAATGTCGTGCTGCCCAAGCAGTTGCTTCTCGAGGCCGTGGACACTGTGGTCAAGAATCGCAAGGGCGGAGGCGCCGCCGACCGCCAAGCCGTGCTGAAGCAGCTCGAATCCCTGGTCAATGAAAGCTACGAAGGCTTGGGCTGGACCATCTTCAAGGCAGGTCGCGAACTGGATTCCGCGGTCAAGAGCACGTTGTTGCGGTCACTCGTCGAATACATCGAAGGCCCGGAAGCGCCGTCCTCAGGCGATGAACTGACCTACTTCATGTCCCGCGAAGTGATGCGCGAATTCGCCCCGCGCCTGTTGCTGGTCAACTTCTGGGACATGGACGTCGCGCACTGGGGTTCGTACTCGCTCTACCTGCAGGCCATCACACGCACCGACCGTCTCACGGCGATGTTGTGGGACGAGATCCAGTCGCTGCCCGCCTACAAGGACAAAACCACGCTGCTCGTTCTGCCCGAACTCGGCCGCGACGGCGACCTCAATACCGCAAACGGTTTTCTGAACCACCGCAGCGGCGACGCGTCCTGCCGCAATATGTGGATGCTCGCCCTCGGCAAAGGCATCCGCAAAGGCGAAATCGAACGGCCCATCTCGCATATCGATGTCGGCGCCACCGCCGCGGAGATCCTCGGCGTCAAAACGAGCGGCATGCAGGGTCGAATTCTGCAGGAAATGCTGTAGGCTCCGGAACGTTTCGCGGTAAAGCACGTATTAGCATCAAAGTACAACATGCCGAAACTACCGCTGCTGCTCGTGTTGGCGCTGCCGTTTCTTAGTAGCGGCCGCGCCGCCGAGGCGCCTTACACCGTCCCAATCAGCTACTTCAAGCTCGACAACGGATTGAAGGTCGTCCTTTCCAAAGATTCGACCGCGCCGCTTGTCACCGTCGCCGTCTACTACAACATCGGGTTCCGTATCGAGCCAAAAAACCGCACGGGATTCGCGCACCTCTTTGAACACATGATGTTTCAGGGCTCGAACAACCTGCCCAAAGGCCAGTTTGACAAGCTCATCACCGGCAACGGAGGAACCAACAATGGATCGACGCGCTTCGACTTCACCAACTATTTCGAGATCGTGCCTTCGAACGTTCTGGAACTCATGCTGTGGGCCGAAGCCGACCGCATGAAAGGGTTGCTGCTCAGCCAGGCGAACCTCGAAAACCAGCAGGGGGTTGTTTCAAACGAAGTGCTGGGCAACGTCATCAACCAGCCATACGGCGGATTTCCTTGGCTCGACATGCCGCAATACGCCAACAAGAACTGGTACAACGCCCACAATTTCTACGGAGACCTGAACGATCTGGAAGCCGCGAACCTCGCGGACGTGCGCGAGTTCTTCAAGCTCTATTACTCGCCGAACAACGCGGTGCTGTCTATCGTCGGAGATATCGACGAACCGCAGGCGCGCAAATGGATTTCGAAGTACTTCGCCGGCATTCCCGCCGTGAAGCGTCCCCCGATGCCCGACCTCACGGAACCCCGCCAGACGGAAGAGCAGCGCGTCAGTAAAACCGACAAGCTCGCCAACCAGCCTGCGCTCGGCATTGCCTATCACGTGCCGGAACGAAACACGCCCGAACACCTGGCCATGACTCTGCTCGCCGAAATCCTCGGCGACGGCGACGATGCCCTGTTGCGGGACGAAATCGTCAAGAAGAAAGGCTACGCGGGCTCTGTGGATTCCGGCATCAACTTGCTCGGCAACGAATTCAATTACCGCGGGCCGATGCTTTGGACAATCTCGCTGGTCCACGACGCAAGCACGCCCGCGGACAAGATTCTCGAGTCGCTGGACAGCGTCATCGAACAGATTCAACAGAAAGGCGTGACCCGCTCGCAGCTCGATCGGGCGATCGTGAAGTTCCGGGCCAACTGGTACACGAACCTCGCCAACGGCGTTGGACGGGCCGACATATTGGCCTGTTTCGCGCTGTTCGACGATGCTCCGGCCAGAGCGAATCAGGTGGAGGCCAGCATCCGTAAAGTGACGCCGGAACTGATTCAGCAGGTCGCCAAAGAGTACTTGCGCAAAACCAATCGCACGATTCTCACCATCGTGCCGGAAGCGGGGAAAGCGAAATGAACCGGAATCTTCTCTTTGCGGTGCTGGGCGCCGCCGCCGCTGCTGTGACCTTTGCGCAGCAGGCGGAACCGATGCCCGCCAATGGTAAGCCCAAGCCGTTCAATGTTCCTCCCCGGGAAGTCCTCCACCTCGCCAACGGACTGCAGGCGAGCCTCGTGCCGTATGGAACCGCGCCTCTCGTTAGCATTTCGGTCGTCGTACAGGCCGGGAATCTCAACGAGGCCGCGAATGAAGACGCGCTTGCGGACCTCACCGCGGAACTCATGAAAGAAGGCGCCGCGGGCAAATCGGCGAAACAACTGGCCGAAGACGCTTCCGCGATGGGGGGCTCGCTCGGCCTGCAAGCCGGCCCGGATGCAACCAATGCCTCGATGAGCGTCCTGGCGGAATTCGCGCCGCAAGCCCTGCAAATGCTCGCCGATGTCGTGCAGAAGCCGAATCTTCCGGCATCCGAGCTCGAACGGTTGCGCAAAGACATGCTCCGCAATGCGGCGCTCGCCAAATCGCGCCCGGCGATGCTCGCGGAAGCCGCCTTGGCGAAGACATTGTTTCCGGCAGGGCATCCGTATTCGCGCGGGGTGATTCCGGATGAAGCAGCAATCGCGCGCTACACGCTGGACGACTTGAAGCGGTTCCATGCGACGGAGTTTGGCGCGGCGCGCACTCGCATTTATGTGGTGGGCAAGTTCGATCGCGCGCAGGTGCGGCAGGCGATCGAAAAGGCTTTTGCCGGGTGGAAGAAGGGTCCTGAAGCCACACGCAATGTTCCGAAAATGGAGGCGAAGAAGCAGGTGGTGTTCGTCGAGCGTCCGAACTCAGAACAGGCGGTGGTGCGGTTCGCGGTTCCGGTGGGCATCGACCCTGCCAAGCCGGATTATGTGCCGCTCGTCGTACTCGACAGCCTGCTCGGCGGAAGCTTCATCTCCCGCATCACCACCAATATCCGCGAGGAGAAAGGCTACACCTACAGCCCGCGTTCCACGATTCGAAACAACTATAAGTCCGCGTACTGGGTGCACTCGTCGGACCTGCAGAACAAATTCGCGGCGCCCGGCGTGAAGGAGATTCTCAAGGAGATCAACAAAATCCGCGCGGAACCCCCGCCGCAGGATGAGCTCGATCGCATCAAGGCCGAGGCCGCCGGGATGTTTGTCTTGCGCAACGCGTCGAACGACGGCGTGCTGAACCAGCTCCGCTATGTGGACAAGCACGGCCTCACTGATGAATACCTGCGGACCTACGTCGATCGCGTGCAGGCTGTGAAGCGCACGGACATACAACGTCTGGCTGAAACGTATCCAAACCCGGCGAAGATGGCGGTGCGCGTAGCCGGCGACAAGAGAAAGATCCAGGAACCGCGGGACGCCCGGCAATAAGCCCCCGCAAAGACCCGCACCGCCACTGCGG
>JACXTT010013664.1_pt1 | contig 10674 bp, 11 predicted proteins | sample 9270951 | NCBI WGS metagenome assembly JACXTT01 (sample SAMN15532306, study PRJNA645909) | rock metagenome | isolation source: weathered quartz diorite | place: Puerto Rico | collected 2017-06-21
CGAAGGCGTTGAGCTGGGCGAGGTCGCGCTTGCCGGCCAGCCGCAGGAGGACGGCGATCGCGAGGTAGACCGCGATGGTGCGGATCACCTTCTCCGTCACCGAGATGTCGAGGTGTGTCAGGTCGGTCCACATGGATCTCATCCTGCACCTCGCGGTGCGGTGCACCCGCGCGCCTGAGACGATGGCGAGCGTGGAGGCGTCCCGGACCGACGAGGCCGCGGCTGAGCCGGGTCGTCAGGCGTGGGCGGTGTGGACAGTCTCGCTCGGCGTCTACATACTCGCGGTCTTCCACCGCTCGTCGCTGGCCGTCGCCGGCCTCGCGGCGACGCACCGCTTCGGCATCTCGGCCTCCCAGCTAGCCACTTTCACCATGCTCCAGCTGCTCGTGTACGCCGGCATGCAGATCCCGGTCGGGCTGCTGATCGACCGGTTCGGTCCGCGAGCGGTACTGACCGTCGGCGCGACCGTCCTGACCTGCGCCCAAGCCGGCTTCGCGTTCGCCGACAGCTACGGGCTGGCGCTGCTGGCGCGGGTCTTCGTCGGGATGGGCGACGCGATGACCTTCATCTGCGTGCTCCGCCTGGTCAACACCTGGTTCGCGCCGCGGCGGATCCCGGTGATGGTGCAGTTCACCGGCGTCCTGGGCCAGCTCGGTGCGATCGGTGCCGCCGTACCGATGACCTGGGCGCTCGGCCATCTCGGCTGGACCACGTCGTACCTGCTGGCTGCCTCGCTCGGGATCGTGATGGTGCTGGCGCTGCTGGTCGTCGTCCACGATGCGCCGGGATCCCGCAACATCCGGGGCCCAGCCCTGAGCGCCACCGCGATCCGCCGGAGCCTGACCGAGTCGTGGAGCCACCCGGGCACCCGGCTGGGCTTCTGGATGCATTTCACGACCCAGTTCAGCGCGACCGTCCTCGGATTGCTCTGGGGATTCCCGTTCCTGGTCAAGGGGGAGGGTCTCAGCGAGAACACGGCTGGCGTGCTGCTGACGGTCATGGTCGTCGCGATCATGGGGACCGGCCCGCTGCTCGGCTGGCGGATCACGCTGCGGCCGTGGCACCGCTCGACCCTGGTGCTCGGCATCGTGGGATCGATCGTCACCGTCTGGACCGTCGTCCTGGCGTGGTCGGGCCCGGCCCCGCTGTGGCTGCTGGTCATCCTCGTCGTCGTCACTGGCATCGGTGGTCCGGCGTCGGTCATCGGGTTCGACCTCGGGCGGACCTCCAACCCCCCGCACCGGTTGGCCAGCGCGACCGGGATCATCAACCAGGCGGGGTTCTACGCCAGCCTCACGCTCGTCATCGCGATCGGGCTGATCCTGGACGTGAAGACCCCGAGCGGGTCGGACTACACCCCATCCGCATTTCGGTGGGCGATGAGCTTCCAGTACCTGCTCTGGGGGATCGGGCTGGTCCAGATCGTGCGCTACCGCCGCAAAGCACGGGCCCGACTTCGCAGCGACGACCCGGAACTGTGGTCGGAGATGTCGGGTGCTGACCCGGTTTTGTAGGCTCCGCGAATGATCCTCGCCAGCGTTCGTCAACGCGCTGTCGCCCACTCGGCCTCACCTCGCTGGCGCTCGGCGGGCGCTCGGTAGGCTTCGCGCGTGAGCACCGAACTGAACATCCCACCCGCGCCGGCGATCGCGGGGGCGGTGCACATCCACTCGGGCAAGGTCCGCGACCTCTACCGGATGACCGAGGGTGAGTACGCCGGCCGGTTGCTCATGGTGGCCAGCGACCGCATCTCGGCGTACGACTTCGTGCTCGAGAGCACCATCCCGGACAAGGGAGCGATCCTGACCAGGATGTCGTTGTGGTGGTTCGACCAGCTCGCCTCGCTGGTGCCCAACCACGTCGTCTCGACCAACGTGCCCGAGCAGGTGCGTGGCCGTGCGGTCTTCTGCGAAGAGCTCGCGATGTTCCCGGTCGAGTGCGTGGCGCGCGGTTACCTGACCGGGTCGGGACTGCTCGACTACCGCGCCACCGGCGAGGTCTGCGGCATCGCGTTGCCAGCCGGTCTCGAGGACGGCAGCCGGCTGCCCGAACCGTTGTTCACCCCGGCCAGCAAGGCGGCTGTGGGCGACCACGACGAGAACGTGTCGTTCGACGCCGTCGTGAGCGCGGTCGGGTCGGACTCGGCGGCCGAGCTCCGGGATCTGACCTTGCGCATCTACGGTCGGGCTGAGGAGGTCGCCCGCGAGCGCGGAATCATCCTGGCCGACACGAAGTTCGAGTTCGGATCTCGCGGCGATAGCACCACCGTGCTGGCCGACGAGGTCCTCACTCCCGACTCGAGCCGGTTCTGGCCGGCGGACCTCTGGAAGCCGGGCCAGCAGCAGCCGTCGTACGACAAGCAGATCGTGCGCGACTGGCTGACCTCCGAGGACAGTGGTTGGGACCGCACGTCAGGCGCCAAGCCTCCGGCGCTGCCGGAGAGCGTCATCGCACACACCCGGGCCCGGTACGTCGAGGCGTACGAGATCCTCACCGGCGAGAAATTCTGACGGATCGCCTTGGTCGTCTGGCACTGGCTGCCTAGCCTGAGGACATGAACGACACGCAGACCTGGACGACCATCGGCGGGCTCTTCACCGTGCTGAGCGCGTTCCTCGGTGTGGTCGTCGGCTCGGTCGAGCGCTCGATCAAGTCGCTGGAGACCTCGATGCGGTTCGGCTTCGACACCATGAACGCGCGCTTCGACCGACTCGGGGCCCGGGTCGACGGACTCGACCGCAACGTCACCACCGTGATGCGTCGCCACTTCGGCTCATGACCCTCTTCGACGTCCCCGCTGAGGTCGCCTTCGACTTCCTGGTCGATCCCGCCAACCGTCCGCTCTGGCAGTCCTCGCTGCGCCGGGTCGAGGCCGTCACTCCCGAGATTCCGGTCGTCGGCCAGACGTGGGTCGACGTCACCACCCCAGGCTTCAGGCCCGCCATGGAGACGACCGTCCTGGACCGACCGCGGACCTGGACCGAGACCGGGCGCTGGCGCGGCATCACCGCAGAACTCACGCTGACGTTCCAGACGGTGGGTGCCGGCTGCGAGGTGGCGGCGCGTGCCGTAGTCACGGGCCTCGTCGTCGGTCCGGTCCTGACCCGGCTGGCGCCGTTCGCGGTTCGTAGCGACCTGAAGCGGGCCGCCAGACTCCTGTCGGAGCGCGCGTCCGGACAGTAGGTTGGCCGCATGCTGAATCTGTCGATCCTGCTCGAGGACTCTGCCCGCAGCTTCCCCGATCGCGATGCGCTGGTGCTCGGCGACACCAGGCTCACCTACGCCCAGGTCAACGCGGCTGCCAACCAGGTGGCCAACCTGCTGGTCGACCGCGGTGTGCAGCCCGGCGACAAGGTGGCGCTGAGCTGCCCGAACCTGCCCTACTTCCCGATCGTCTACTACGGGATCCTCAAGGCCGGGGCTGTCGTGGTGCCGCTGAACGTGCTGCTCAAGGGTCGCGAGGTCGCGTACCACCTCGGGGATGCCGACGTGAAGGCGTACTTCTGCTTCGAGGGCACTCCCGACCTAGCGATCGGTGCCGAGGGGTACGCCGGATTCCTGGCCGCACAGGCCGACGGCAAGCCGGTCGAGCAGTTCTTCCTGATCACGGCCGACCCGGGTGCTGCGTCGCCGATCGAGGGCACCGAGACCCTCGGCCAGGCGCTGGCCGGCAAGTCGCCGGTCTTCGACGCGGTCGTGACCGAGCCGAGCGACACCGCGATCATCCTGTTCACCTCCGGCACCACCGGCCAGGCCAAGGGCGCCGAGCTGAGCCACTCGAACACGATGATGAACGTGACGACGATGAACCGGCTCTTCCGCAACGAGCCGGCCAGCGACACCCACGTGCTGACGCTGCCGCTGTTCCACACCTTCGGTGCGACCGTGCAGATGCACGCCGGGTTCGCGACTGCTGCGACGCTGCTCCTGGTGCCCCGCTTCGACGCCGAGCAGGTGATCGGCCTGATGCAGAAGGAGGAGGTGACCTTCTTCGCCGGCGTACCGACGATGTGGTGGGGTCTGCTGGCGGCACTCGACGCCGACCCCGGCATCGACGTCGAGCGCATCGCGCGCAACCTGCGGATCGGCGCATCCGGTGGCGCCAGCCTGCCGGTCGAGATCATCAGCCAGGTCAAGGAGAAGCTGGGTGTGCAGATCCTCGAGGGCTACGGGCTCTCGGAGACCTCACCGGTGGCGACGTTCAGTGATCCCGGTCGGGAGCCGCGGCCGGGATCGATCGGCGTACCGATCTGGGGTGTCGAGGTGAAGCTGATCGACGACGACTGGAACGAGGTCACCGAAGTCGGTGAGATCGGCGAGATCGCGATCAAGGGCCACAACATCATGAAGGGCTACTACGGGCGTCCGGAGGCCACCGCAGAAGCGATCCGGAACGGCTGGTTCCGCTCCGGCGACCTGGCCCGACGTGACGAGGACGGCTTCTACTACATCGTCGACCGGTCCAAGGACATGATCATCCGCGGTGGGTTCAACGTGTACCCGCGCGAGATCGAGGAGGTCCTGATGACCCACCCCGACGTGTCCCTTGCCGCCGTCGTGGGCATCCCGCACGAGTCCCACGGTGAAGAGGTCAAGGCGTTCGTGATCCGCACCGCCGGCGCGAGTATCACCGAGGACGAGCTGGTCGCCTGGGGCAAGGAACAGATGGCCAACTACAAGTACCCACGGATCGTGACGTTCGTCGACTCGTTGCCGATGACGGCGACGGGCAAGATCCTCAAGCGAGAGCTGGTCTGAGCATGGTGTCCACCTATGAGCTGTCCTCGTCGACGGTCGTTCCCTTTCCGGTCGAGGTTGCCTTCGACGGGGTCATGAACGCGCCGCTGGAGGAGCTGTTCCCGCATCGCGCCGGGATGATCCCGCCGGTCAAGGAGTGCACCGGTCAGGTCGGTCCGTGGGCCACGGTGGGCCAGACCCGCAAGGTCATCACCAGCGACGGGAACTCCAACACCGAGACCCTGGTGACCTACGACCGCGCCGGCGGCGTCTATCAGTACCGGCTCAGCGACCTCACCGGGCCGCTCAAGGCTCTGGTGGCCGGCGTGGACGGTCAGTTCAAGTACGTCCCCGAGGGCGACGGGACCAGGGTGACGTGGAGCTGGTCGATGCACCCGACCAACGCGGTCACCCGCGCGCTGCTGCCGGTGATGGGCATCTTCTGGCGCCAGTACGCCGCGAAGATGTGGCCGCTCTACGCGGCTCGCCTGTCGGCCTGATCGCAGGAGGCCAGCGGCGAGCCCGTAGGATTGGCAGCACCTGCTCGTCCAACACCAGGAGCGCCCCGTGGCCCGTGTCGTCGTCGACGTCATGCCCAAGCCCGAGATCCTCGACCCGCAGGGCAAGGCCGTCCTCGGCGCGTTGCCACGGCTCGGGTTCGACGGTGTCACCGAGGTCCGTCAGGGCAAGCGCTTCGAGCTCGAGATCGACGGCGACCTGACCGAGGACCGTCTCGCCGAGGTCAACGCGATGGCGGAGACGCTGCTCTCCAACCCGGTCATCGAGGACTACGCGGTCCGGGTCGTGTCATGAAGGTCGGTGTCGTCACCTTCCCGGGTTCGCTCGACGACGCCGATGCGCGTCGGGCTGTCCGCCTCGCCGGCCACGAGGCGATCGCGCTGTGGCACGGCGACCACGACCTGCAGGGCGTCGATGCCGTGCTGCTGCCCGGAGGATTCTCGTACGGCGACTACCTCCGCTGCGGGGCGATCGCGCGATTCGCGCCGGTGATGACCGAGGTCGTCGATGCCGCGCGGGGCGGGATGCCCGTCCTCGGCATCTGCAACGGCTTCCAGATCCTGTGCGAGTCGCACCTGCTGCCGGGTGCGCTGATCCGCAACGACCACCGCAAGTTCGGCTGCCTCGACCAGACGCTGACGATCGAGAACAACACCAGTGCGTGGACGTCGTCGTACGAGATCGGCCAGCAGGTGACGATCGTGCTCAAGAACGGCGAGGGCTCGTTCGTCGCCGACGAGAAGACGCTGGACACGCTCGAGGGCGAGGGCCGCGTCATAGCCCGGTACGTCGGCAACCCCAACGGCTCTCAGCGCGCGATCGCCGGCATCACCAACGAGGCCGGCAACGTGGTCGGACTGATGCCGCACCCCGAGCACGCCGTCGAGGCGCTGTGCGGTCCGGGGACCGACGGGCTGGGCTTCTTCAGCTCGCTCGGGGCTGTACTCGCCTGACAATCACCACAGTCCCTGGGTGAACGCTCCCCAGGTCAGGTTGGCCACGATCCCGTGCACCGGCGAGATGTGGTTCGCCTTCTGGTACGCCGCGACCGCCTGCTGGGTGACCGAGTCGTAGATGCCGGTGATCTTCACCGGCGTCGAGTCGGCAGCGTTGATCACCCGTTGCGCGCGGATCACGTCGGCCCCGCGAACCCCCGGCTTGAGCACGGTGCCGGAGTTGCCAGCGGCCAGGATCGAGACCCAGTCGGCCCGGCTGAAGGCTTTCTGCTGGGGGTGCTTGACCTTCCGCTGCCAGGCTGCGACACCGTTGGCCGTCCGGCGGTTCCAGTTGCCGGTCACCCCCACGGTGTAGAGACCGCGCTGCTTGAGCAGGCACTGCAGTGGAAGGATCAGGCTCTTGCGCCGCGTCGGTGAGGTGAACCGGTACGCCGACCGGTTGATCGAGCTCGTGGTGCACTTCGGATCGGTCAGCGACTTCGCCAGCGCGCTCTCCGGGGTCGTCGGAGGCTGCGGGGTCGCCGGTCCGCCGGACAGGTTGAGCCAACTCCGGTCGATGTTGATCGTCACGCCACCCCAGGTCTCGTTGTGCCCGCCCTGGTACTGGTGCAGCCGTCGTCCGGACCACCCGTCGCTGCGGACGTAGGTCGAGCTGGTGCTGGCGGTGTTGTTCCAGTCCGCGATCCAGACCTGGTACGGCATCGAGATCGTGTTGCCGGGGGTGACGCGGGCGTCGTCGAGCGCCTTGATCCCGGACCCGGCACTGGAGTAGACGCCGGAGGTGTAGCCGTTGCCGGTGATCTTGTTCGTCCAGGCCGACAGGAACTTCAAGGCCGACATCCGGCACGAGGAGTCCTTCACGTTGAAGTTCTCGAGGTCGTAGTAGATCGTGCTGCGCGCGACGATCCCGAGCGCCTTCGCCGCGGCGGTCGCGATGTTGGCCTCGGCCCGACCCTGGGCGCGCGCGGCCGAGTAGTCGTCAGCCGGGTTCGCGTTGATCAGGTCGCCCTTGTACCGGGCGCGGCTGTTGCACGACGCCTGGGCGCCGAGGTGGATCGGGAGCAGGCGCCACCCGGTCGAGAGCTGGGTGGCCACCCAGGTCGGTGTCAGGTTGGGCTGGTCCGAGCAGAACCGCAGCGCTCCCGAAATGTAGATCCCGACAGCGCGGAACGGCGAGCTCTTCAACCACGCGGTCATCGCGGCCTGGCTCGGGGCGTTGCACTGGTCGAATCCGTAGCCGGTGAAGTTGCCCGGGGTGATCGGGTTCGGGGGCGCCGGCGTCGTCGCCAGGGCGTTCGATGCCGTCAGTCCGAGGGTCGCCACGAGGGCGATGGTGACGACGCTCGCAAGGCTGCGACGCACGCGTGACGGGGAAGTCATGAGGTACTCCTGGCTGGGGAACCTCGTCACCATAACCACACCAGTCACACCAGTAACAGGCCTCGGATTTAACTACAAAGTTGTAATTCGCAAGGCCCCGCTCGGGTGCTCCCGAGGGTGGACCGCGCGCGGCCCTGTCGGCCGCACCCAGTAGATTTGGTCCTGACATCCGACCGAGCCCGGAGTGCCACTTCTTGTCTGACGCACGCACCACTCTCGACACCGTTGCCGTCGCCGCTCAGGACCCGGATCGCGAGCAGCCGTGGGCTGACCTCGGTCTCAAGGCCGACGAGTACGAGCGGATCCGCGTGATCCTCGGTCGTCGCCCGACCAGCTCCGAGCTGGCGATGTACTCGGTGATGTGGAGCGAGCACTGCTCCTACAAGTCGACCAAGGTGCACCTCAAGCAGTTCTCCGAGATCCCGCAGGAGACGCCGGTCGGCAAGATGCTCGCCGGCATCGGGGAGAACGCCGGCGTGATCGATGTCGGCCAGGGCTACGCAGTCACGTTCAAGGTCGAGTCGCACAACCACCCGTCGTTCGTCGAGCCCTACCAGGGTGCTGCGACCGGCGTCGGCGGCATCGTCCGCGACATCCTCGCGATGGGTGCACGACCGGTCGCGGTGATGGACCCCCTGCGGTTCGGTCCGCTCGATGCGCCCGACACGCAACGGGTACTGCCCGGGATCGTGGCCGGCGTCGGCGGGTACGGCAACTGCCTCGGCCTGCCGAACATCGGCGGCGAGGCCGTCTTCGACGAGACCTACCTCGGCAACCCGCTCGTCAACGCGCTCTGCGTCGGTGTGCTGCGGCACGAGGACCTGCACCTGGCCAAGGCGTCCGGCGTCGGCAACCAGGTGATCCTGTACGGCGCCCGCACCGGTGGCGACGGCATCGGCGGTGTCTCGGTCCTGGCGAGCGAGACCTTCGACGCCGACGGGCCGGCGAAGCGACCCAGCGTCCAGGTCGGCGACCCGTTCATGGAGAAGCTGCTGATCGAGTGCACCCTGGAGATCTTCGCGGCCGGGCTCGTCGCGGGCATCCAGGACCTCGGCGGTGCCGGGCTCTCCTGTGCGACCTCCGAGCTGGCCAGCGCCGGCGACGGCGGCATGCAGGTCGAGCTCGACCGGGTGCCGCTGCGCGACTCGACGCTCGCCCCCGAAGAGATCCTGATGAGCGAGTCGCAGGAGCGGATGATGGCGGTCGTCGAGCCGGCCGACGTCGAGGCATTCATGGCGATCTGCGCGAAGTGGGACGTCGAGGCGGTCGTCATCGGCGAGGTCACCGACGGTGACCGGCTGATCATCGACTGGCACGGCGAGACCGTCGTCGACGTACCGCCGCGCTCGGTCGCGCACGACGGCCCCACGTACAACCGACCGTTCGCACGCCCGACCTGGCAGGACGGACTCCAGGCTGACGGCGCGGAGTCGCTGCCGCGCCCGTCGACCGGTGCCGACCTCCGGGAAACCGTTCTCCGTCTGGCGGCGAGCCCCAACCTCTGCGACAAGTCCTGGATCACCGACCAGTACGACCGCTACGTCCAGGGCAACACCGTCCTGGCGCAGCCCTCGGACTCCGGCATGATCCGGATCGACGACGAGACCAACCTCGGCGTCGCGGTCTCCACCGACTGCAACGGCCGCTTCGCCAGGCTCGACCCGTACGCCGGAGCACAACTCGCGCTCGCCGAGTCCTACCGCAACGTCGCCACCGGGGGTGCCCGGCCGCTGGCGATCAGCGACTGCCTCAACTTCGGATCGCCCGAGGACCCGGACGTGATGTGGCAATTCGCCGAGGCGTGCCGCGGTCTCAAGGACGGCTGTCTCGAGCTCGGCATCCCGGTCACCGGCGGCAACGTGAGCCTCTACAACCAGACCGGCGAGACGGCGATCCTGCCGACCCCGGTCGTCGCCGTGCTCGGGGTGATCGAGGACGTCACGAAGCGCACCCCGACCGGATTCCAGGCCGCCGGCGAGACGGTCGTCCTGCTGGGAGAGACCCGCGACGAGCTCTCGGGGTCCGAGTGGGCGCACGTGGTCCACGGTCACCTCGGTGGCAAGCCCCCGGTGGTCGACCTGGCTGCGGAGAAGGCGCTGGCCGAGCTGCTCGCCGACGGCGTCGGACTGCTCACCTCTGCCCACGACCTCTCCGAGGGCGGCCTGGCCCAGACGCTGGTCGAGTCGGCTCTGCGTCACGACGTGGGTGTCACCGTCTCGCTTCCGGGAGATGCGTTCACGGCCCTGTTCAGCGAGTCGGCCGGTCGCGTCGTCGTGACCGTGGCGCCGGGAGACATCGCGGCCCTCACCGCTCTCGCCGGCGCGCACGGCGTGCCTCTGACCGAGCTCGGCGTCACCGGTGGTGGTGCGGTCTCCGTCACCGGTGAGTTCGACCTGCCGCTTTCCGAAGCGCGCGCCGCGTGGACCGCGACCCTGCCTGCGGCCTTCGCCTGATGCCCGAGCCGGCCGACGCCAAGGCACTCACCAGGGAGTACCTGGCTCGGCTCGCGGCCAAGGCGCCGGGCTACTCGGTCGAGGTGCGGGTGCCGCCGTACGGCGCAGTGCAGGCGGTCGAGGGTGGCCGGCACACCCGCGGCACACCGCGCGCAGTGGTCGAGACCGATCCGGAGACCTGGATCGCCGTGGCCACCGGCGAGCTCGGCTGGGCCGAGGCGATCGAGACCGGCCGGATCCGGGCGTCCGGGGAACGCACGGATCTCTCGGCGTACCTGCCGCTGACCTGAGGGCTACGGCAGGACGGCGACGTCCGCGCTGTTGAGCTGGAGGTAGGTGGCCAGCTGGTCCTGGCGCAGGGCTGTCCAGAGCACGGCATCCTTCGCGGGATCGAGGCGGATCTCGTCGACGCCGTTGACCGTGACGAGCGGCCTGGCCGCGACCGGGATCGTCAGGAAGGTCGTGCTCGTGCTGCGCAGGTGCCGCATCGACCACACGGTGCCGAACATGCTCGGGTAGCCGTAGTTGTCCTCCAGGGTCAGGTGGCCCGCGGTCGCCTTGAGGATCTTGTTGATCGTGAACGGGTTCGCGAGCTGGCCGCCGTCGACCGCGCCCCGCATGATCGCCTT
>JACXTT010013665.1_pt1 | contig 10674 bp, 7 predicted proteins | sample 9270951 | NCBI WGS metagenome assembly JACXTT01 (sample SAMN15532306, study PRJNA645909) | rock metagenome | isolation source: weathered quartz diorite | place: Puerto Rico | collected 2017-06-21
TGCAGGCGGCGACGACCAGCGCGAGCACGAGCCCGCCCGCGGCGACCCGGCGTCCGATCACGGGTCGAGCGTGCCCGCGCCGTGGGTCGCACGCCAGCCCAACTCGAGGATCCCGATCGCGATCACGACGATCGTCGCGATCACGACGTCGAGCCGGAGCGGCGGGATGTCGAATGCGAAGAAGTCGCGCAGGCGCGGAACCGCCAGCGTTGCCGCGAAGGCTCCAGCCATGGCGGCGACGAGTACGACGCGCGCCCGCGTGAACGGCCGCGCCAGCAGCCCGAGGATCCAGAGTCCGACGAACATCAACGTGATGGTGGCGGCCGTACGCGCCTGGCCGAGCGAGACGCCGTAGGTCCCCCGGGCGAACGCGTACGCGGTGAAGGTCGCGGCCGCGGCCACCAAACCGGCCCGGCTCGCGAAGCGCACCACGCGGTCGACGAAACCGGGGACGTACCGGCGCGTGCTGGGCCCGAGCGCGAGGAAGAACCCGGGAATGCCGATGGTCAGGCTACTGACGATCGTCATGTGCCGCGGCAGGAACGGATAGGGCCAGCGCATGATGCCGACCGCGAGCGCGAGCAGCATCGCGTACACGGTCTTCGTGACGAAGAGGTTCGCGACCCGCTCGACGTTGGCGATGACCCGCCGACCCTCGGCCACGACGCCGGGCAAGGTGTCGAATTGGCCGTCGAGCAAGACGATCTGCGCGACCGCGCGGGTCGCCGCCGCGCCGCTCCCCATCGCAATCCCGAGGTCGGCGTCCTTAAGCGCGAGCGCGTCGTTCACACCGTCACCAGTCATGGCGACGACGTGGCCGCGTCGCTGCAGCGCGTCGACGATGGCGCGTTTCTGGTGCGGCGTCACCCGGCCGACGACCGCGGTCGACTCGAGCAGCCCACCGAGCGCGGACGGCTCCTCCGGGAGCTCGCGCCCGTCGAGGGCCTCGGCGGCGGCCGCGACTCCCACCCGCGCCGCGATCGCGCCGACTGTCCGCGGGTTGTCGCCCGACATCACCTTGCACGCAACGCCCTGCTCGGCGAAGTAGCGGAGCGTGTCGGCCGCGTCCGGCCGGATCTTCTCGTCGAACATCACGAATGCCGCCGCGGTCAGTGCGGCGGGCAGCGCCTCACCGTCGAGTGGCTCGTCGCAGCGCGCGAGCAGGACGACCCGCCTTCCCGCGGCCGCGAGGTGCTCGGAACGCTCTCGCACGGGATCGTCGACGGGCCGGCCCACCCACACCATCTCCGGCGCGCCGAGCACCCACGTGCCGCGGTCGCCGAACGACGCGGCGCTCCACTTGCGCGTCGACGAGAACGGGACCGCGCCGGTGCGCGTCCAACCTTCGGCCGGTGGGAAGGCTTCGGCCAGCGCCTGCATCGTCGCGTTGCGGTCCTCGACGGCGGCCAGCGCGCCCAGCGCGTCGGCGATCGCATCGTCCTCCGCGAGCTCCTCGAGCTCGTCGAAGCGCATCGCGCCTTCGGTGATCGTCCCGGTCTTGTCGAGCATGACGACATCCACGCGTGCGAGCCCTTCGACCGCAGGCAGCTCCTGCACGAGGACCCGCCGCCGCGCCAGCGTCATGGCCGCGAGCGCGAAAGCAAGGCTGGTCAGCAGCACGAGGCCTTCGGGGATCATCGCGACCACACCCGCGATCGCGCTCGCGATCGCACCGCGGAAGTCGTTGTGAAACGCGACGAACTGGCTGAACGCGAGCAGCGCGGCCGTCGGAACGATCGCCCACTGCACCAGCCGCAGGATCCGGTTCGTGCCGTCGACAAGCTCGGAGCGGGCGAGCGTGAAGCGCCGCGCCTCGGTAGCGAGCTGTCGGGCGTACGCGTCGGCACCGACCCGCGTCGCCTGGAAGCGTCCCTGGCCGGCCACCACGAAGCTGCCGGACAGCACCTCGGCATCGCGCACCTTGTCGACCGGCTCGGACTCGCCGGTCAGCAGCGACTCGTCGATCTCGAGCCCGTCGGCCGACCGGATCACACCGTCGGCAACCACCTGGTCGCCGGTGCGCAGATCCAGCAGGTCGTCGAGCACCACCGCGCCCACCGCGAGCTCGCGCACAACCCCCTCGCGCACCACGCGCGCGCTCGGCGCCGAGAGCACCGCCAGACGATCGAGCGTGCGCTTCGCCCGCCACTCCTGCACGATCCCGAGCAGCGCGTTCGTCACGAGCACGAAGCCGAAGAGCCCGTCCTGCGACTCGCCGAACACGAGGATCAGCACGAACATCGTGCCGAGGATCGCGTTGAAGCGCGTGAAGATGTTGGCCCGGGCGATCTCGACCAACGATCGACTGGTGCGTTCGTCGGAACGGTTGACGAGACCGCGCCGCTCGCGCTCGGCGACCTCGACGGCGCTCAGCCCGTCGGGACCGGTGGCGAAGCCGGGGGACTCCTCCGCCGCCACCGTGTCCGCCACGACCGAAAACCGTAGTAGCCGACCAGTACCGTTGAGCCCGCCATGGCGACCTGTTTCCACCATCAGGACCGCGAAACGGGTCGGGCCTGCACGCGGTGTGGCCGCCCGGCGTGCCCGGACTGCCTGATCCAGGCGCCGGTCGGTTCGCAGTGCTTCGAGTGCGTACGGGAGGGGCGCCCCAAGGGAAGCGTACGAATCCGACAGACGATCGCGCGCGATCAGCTGATCGCGACGAAGGCGATCATCGCGATCAACGTCGTCTTCTACGCGTACCTCTCACTCAAGGACGGGACCCTCGACGGCGGCATCACGTCGTTCCGGCTCGCGTTGATCGGGCCCGCCGTCGACAACGGGCAGTGGTACCGGCTCGTGAGCTACTCGGTCGTGCACTACGGCGTGCTGCACATCCTGTTCAACATGCTGATGCTGTACCTGGTCGGCCGGCTCTTCGAGCCGGCGGCCGGCCCCGTCCGGTTCACGACGATCTACGTGGTGTCGGTCCTCGGCGGAGCGGCCGGGGCGCTGGTCGCCACCCCGCACGAATTCACGGGCGGCGCGAGCGGCGGGGTGTTCGGCGTCGCCGCGGCCGCCACGCTCGTGATGAGCCGGCGCGGCGTGCGTTTCTGGGACACGGGCTTCGGGCCGTTGCTCGCGATCAACCTCGCGCTCGGCTTCTTCCAGTCGCACATCTCGATCGGTGGCCACATCGGCGGGCTGATCGCGGGCGCGGCAACCGCCGAGCTGATGATGCGGGCCCGCAAGGCCGACATGCCCGCGCTGGGCTACGTGGGGGCCGGAGCCGTGGCCCTGCTGTCGATCGCCATCGCCTACGCCGCCGCGTCGGGTTGACGCCCGACGAACGGCTCAGTCGTTCGCCTTCACCAGCTCGACGGTCCCCGTGTCGTCGTCTTCGACGAGGTGGTACCCGCACTGCTCGGCCAGCGCCTCGCGGCCGTCGCGCGGACCGTTCGCGAGCACGTCGTCGCCCGCTTCGAGTCGCACCCGGCCGCGCGGCCGGTAGAGGTAGCGGCCGCCGCGTTTGATCGCGAGCAGGTGGAACCCGGTGTCTTCGCCGATCTGCGTCCCGCCGACGAGCGCGCCGTCGAGGGCGCTGCCCGTCGCGATCGGATACTGCACGACGACGTCGTCGGTCTCGCCGAGGGCGGCCTCGAGCACCGGATGCATCTCCTCCTCGGCTTCGATCAGCCACACGAGCTGTTGAGCGGCGTCGCCGACCTCCTCCGACGCGGCACCGAGGTGCAGCAGGCCGCGCAACCCCGAGGGGTCGACGGTCTCGGCGGCGGCACGCAGCACCCAGAGCTCGAGCTGCTCCCGCATCTCGTCGAGGCGGTCCTCGAGCTGGCTCACCTGCGCGGCCAGGCCGACGTCGCGGAACAGCAACGCCGAGTAGGCGAGGCCGACCGCCGCCTCCGACAGGTTCTTCATCTCGACCAGGACGTCGACCGCGCGGTCGAGGTCGGTGATCGCGGGCTGCTCCTCCACCGATGCCGGCCGCCACTCGGGGGCGCCGGCCAGCTCGCGCACTTCGGCGATGCCCTCACGCCCCCCGCGCAGGATCACGACGTCGTCGGCGAGCAGCAGGTCCTCGCCGTCGGGGTCGAAGATCCACTCGCGCCCGCGGCGGAGCGCGACGACGCGCATGCCGACGTCCATCGGGAGCTCGACGTCGGCGAGCTTGCGGCCCGCGAGCGCCGACCCTTCCCGAATACGGACGCGGTGCGACACCTCCTCGGCCGCCGCGAGGTCCGCGACGAGCGTCGGCGGGATCCCGAGGCGGTGGAGGACGATGCGCGACACGTCGACCGCAGCGTTGCCCATGCGTTCGATCGCGGATACGACGTGCAGGACGCTCGACATCTGCTCGGCGTCGTGCTTCGAACGCGCCGCGAGCACGCAGACCTCGCGCATCTCGTGCACGAGCTCGGTGAGGACCTCCTCGAGCTCCGTGACCTCGTCGGCCATGCGCGTGTCGCCGAAGTACAACGACGCGTAGCCGAGGTCGACCATGAGCTCGGAGGTGTCCTTCGCCTCCGACAACATGGCCTTCAGATTTCGGGGTGGTCTTGGGCGTTCGTCCATCAGGGTGAGTCGGAGGTGCGGCCTCAGGCGAGCCCGAGGATCACGATGGCCAGGATAAGCGACAGCGCGCCCAGCAGGTCCAGGCTCGACGTGACCATGGGAACGCCGTGGTTGTCGGGATCGAGCCCGTACCGGTGGGTCGCGACGGCGGCGTAGAAGCCGACCACGACGGCCGCGGTCGTCGCGAAGAAGCCCGCGAGCAGCGCGACGCCGAGCATGTCGAGTGCGCCCGGGCTCGCCTTGTTCGCGACGTGGGCGACGATGATCGAGGAGGTGCCGAGGAACACGAACACGGGCACCGCGTACGCGTAGATGAGCATCACGTCGTCCGCTACGACCCGCCAAGCGCCCCGGCCGGGCTCGATCGTGCCGAGGTGGAGCTTGGTCGAGACGCGCGCCGCGAGGATCGCACCCAACGAGCCCGAGTCCTCGAGGAAGGCCGGAACGAGCACGAACAGGGCCGGAAACGTGAGGAACGACTCGAGACGCTTCTCGATGGTGATGCCCGCGAGGACGTCGACCAGGCCGGCGAGTACCAGCACCGGCAGCGACTCGAACACGATCCGGCGCAGGATCGGCAGGTTGGATCGCACCACGTAGAGCAGCGACGCCACCGCGACGGCCGCACAGGCCGCGGCGATGAGCGGCGTCACGAATCGGTAGCCGACGAGGTAGGTCGCGAGGAACAGGCTGGGCAGTGTCGCGATGTCGCCGGCGGCGGTGACGATCGGTGCCGCCACATTGTCGAGGTCGAGGCTGCGGTTGGCGCAGTAGACGGCTACGCCGACGGTGAGCACGCCGACGACGATCGACGAGATGATCGCGGCGATCACCGAGATGACCATGAAGTCGACGACGGAGATGGCCGGTGTGCTCACGAGCGCCGACGACACGACCTTGGCGAGGACGGCGAGCGCCGCCGAGATCGAAAGCGAGAGCACGATCGCGGCGCCGATGTTCTGGCCGAACAGCGTGTCGACGCGACGGGACACACGGAAGGTGCCGGCGTGGATCTGCGTACCGAGGCGGCTCCCCAGCGCGCCGAAGATGTTGCCCCGCATGCCGATCGCGGCCGGGATCAGGATGAAGAGACCGGGGAGCTCCGTGAGCGTGCCGGTGATCGACGCCAGCGTGAGGCCGGTGACCAGGTCACCACCCGACGAGATCAGGAGCGCGAAGAAACCCGCCCGAACTCCGGCCGAGTCCGAGCGCAGCAGCGCGACGAAGCGCGCGACGGCACGACGCGGGAATCGAAGCATTGCGGACTCGGCGGTTCGGACACGTCTTCCTGACCTCGGACTTCCTGACTTCGGAGCCGGCCGCCGACCCGAGACCAACGGGTTGAGGCCCGGCAAAAAGAACGCGTCAGTCTACCCCGACGAAGACGGTGGCCTCGACGACGGCGCCCGCTCGCGAGCCCGACGGAGGACACTCGGTCCGAAGAGCAGCGCGAACAGGACGAGCGCCCCGAAGAGGATGAGCTCGGGATACCACGAGGTCGGCTCGTACTTGAACACGACGATGTGGTCGCCTACCGGTACGGGCGCGCCGACGAAGCTCGGCGCGACCATGCTCGTCTTCACCCGCTTGCCGTCGACGTACGCGGTCCAACGGGGCGAGTACGACTCCTTGAGCATGACCCACGCCGCGCGACTCGCGTGCACGCCGCCCGAGAACCGGCCGTCGGCGTACGACACGCTGCTCCAACTGACATCGCCCGGCGGTCCGGTGTAGGCATCCGACGTGCTCGCTGACGGCGGCGGCGGCCTCGCACCGTCGAAGGCGACCAGGGGATGCCGATACCGCGCCACGTCGCTCGAACCGAGGTACGGGATCATCACCGCCGCCATGCTGCGGTTGTTCGCCTCGACGGGCTGCGTCGTGTCCACGACCTCCAGGTAGCCGCTCGTTGCTACCTGCCACAGCGTGTAGTCGCCGCGTGAGGCGACGGCAGTCGCCGGGACGACCGGGCGGTGCCCTCCGCCGAGCACCACGTACTTGACGTTGAAGAGGTCGTAGTGCGCGGGTACGGCGTCGTTGAAGTAGGGCTCGAGGTCGGCGCTGAGCGAGTTGGTGCGCAGATAGAAGCCCAGGGAGTCGGCGTCCTGTTGCGCGGGCAGCTGGTACAGCGGCACCTGGTCGAGCTTTACTTGGGCACCCCAGTTGCCCGACGCGCCGGCGTACACGCGCCCGTCGCCCCGCTGCTTCGCGATGTCGATGAGCGCCGCGATGTCGTTGCGGGACACGGCGTCGGCCTCGCGCTGACCGTCGATCCAGAACCGGTCGGCATCGGCGTACTGCTTGCGATCGTTGAGCACCGGCGCGAGCACGGCGATCGCAATGACACCCGCGATCGCGCCCGCGATGACGGGTCCGTAGCGCACGCGCAAGACCGCGCGAGCGCCGCGCGCGATGCTGCGAAACGCCCAAGTGCCCCCGACTCCGGCCATGAACATCCCGGCGAGGTGCACGCCGATGACGTAGCGGTGCAGGAGGATGTTTGCTCCGCCGGGCAGATGGTCCATGACCGGACCGACAACTCGGTGACCCGAGTAGAGCACGAGGCTCAGCACCATCAGGCCGAGGAGCACGCGACCGACCTCTTGGCGTCGCGCCCGGACGCAGCACACGACTGCGCCGGCCGCCACCAGCAGGCTGACGACCGGAAGCCGCCCGAAGTCGAAGATCTCGCCCTGCACGAGCCACGTGAGCACCTTGGCCGGACCGAACGAGTTCACCCAGAACGTTCCGGCCTGGAACGAGTCGATGTTGACGTAGTCGATGTCACGGATCGCCGGGACGAACACGAACGCGAAGATGGCCAACCCGCCGACGCCGACCAGTGCCGCGCGTCCGAGTCGTCGCACGTACTCGGGCGGCCGCGCGAGCACGAACACGCCGAGCGCCAGCAACACGAGATAGCCCGTGATGAAGTGCAACGCGCAGGTGAGGCCGACCACGAACGCGGCCAGGGCCACGCGTTCTCGACGCGCGACGGCGCGCCACGCGAGGCCGAGTGCGATCGGCAGCAGCCAGAGAGCCCAGAGCATCGACCACATGCCGCTGCCGAGCCAGATGAAGCTCCCCCATTCGAATCCGTAGCCTTTGACGTTCACGAGCATCGGTGAGATCAGGGCGGCGGTGGCGGCTTCCCAGCGGTCGAGGTCGAGGAGGCGGGCGCCCGCGTACACCGAGATCGGCCACGTGCAGATCAGGAGATAGTTGCTCCAGCGAAACAGCGACTCGCCGAACGGGATGCTGAGCAGCCCGACGACGATGTGCGACAACGACTGGTATTCCGAGAACTGCGGCGAGCCGAGACCGAGGTAGGGGTACCAGGCGTCGAACGGGTTGTGGCCCGCGCGGATTCGCGTCTCGGCGAATCGGACCATCGACGCGTGCACCGTTGCATCGTTGGGATACGGCACCGCGCGCAGTTCGGGACGCAAGAGCCAGGCGCCGAAGGCGACCGCGAACCCGACGAGGACCCACGGCGCGTACGCCGACCATTCGCGGCCATCACGCTCCGGCGCCGGCTCGGGTTGTCCAACCGTCGGACGGCTGTGCGCCTCGACCAGCTCAACCACGACCGCGACCTTCGTGTGCCGCTCGGAGGGTCATGCGCCGGCGCTCACCCACTCCGGAGAACGCTACCGGGACCGCAGGGCAGGGCGTCGCCGCCCGTCGCGCCCTAGCGGCGTTCCGCGTCGAGCGCCGACTGGCGATAGATGCGCGCGATCAACTCGCTCTGCGACGTCACATCGTACTTCCGGAGGATCGCGCTGATGTGCTTGCGCACGGTGTAGATGCTGATTCCGAGGTCGCGCGCGACGGCCGACGAACGCCGACCCTCTGTGAGCGCGATGGCGATCTGCTGCTCGCGCGCGGTCAGCCGCGGCAGAAGTTCCACAACATGTCCGGCCGCGTTGCCGTTCGGGTGGGCCGCGGGCACCGCGCTCGTCCCGGGAACCCCGCCGGCCGTCTTCACGCTCCGCGCCGGATGCGTGAGCAGCAGCGTGCAGAGATCGGCGAGGAGCACGAGCAACGCCTGCTCGGACCTGTCGAATCGGTTCCGCGCGGCGAATCCGATCACCAGCGCGCCGATCGCGGTGCCGTGCGCCACGAGCGGTAGCGCGGCCAAGGACTCGACCTCGTCGCCCACGGTCAGCTCCGGGTAACGCGCCGCCAGCTCGTCGGGCGCGAGCACCCAGACCGGCTCGCACAAGCCGATTGCGTCCGTGCACGGATCCCGCGCGTCGGACAGGTCGATGTCGAACTCCTCGCGAGCGATGACGACGGGCGCTCCCCAGCGCGCGACGTCGACCAGGACGTTGTCGACCTGGCAGCCGATCACCGCGGCAACCGGGCGCAGCTCCTCGGCGCCGCGTCCCACGATCACGCGCAGCACGTCGTGCAGATCGGCGGTCGATGCGAGCGCGCGCAGCACGCCGTGCATGCGCGCGAGCGCGCCGCCCGGTGCGAAGATCCCTGGCTCCGCGTCCAGCCGAACCTCGGGCACGAGTCCCCCAAACGTCCTCCTCGCCGGACCCGGGGCGCTCGCCTCCTGCGAGGTTCCCGGTGGCTCAGATGACTACCCCACGCAACGAATTGCGCAATTTTGGTGATCACCCAAAGGGTTGTCAACTACACGTAACGGATATCCTCGCCGACATTTCTCGGTTTCGATGAGGATGCAGTGACGGAGACACACCCGCCGGCAGCCTCGGCATCCGAGCGCGCCCGGCCCGACGTCCTCGTGGTCATCCCCGCGTTCAACGAGGAGACCACGGTCGGGTCGGTCGCCGCGCGGGTGCGCGCGCTGGGCTTCGCAACCCTGGTCGTCGACGACGGCTCGCTCGACCGGACGGCCGAGGTCGCCGCGCGGAGCGGCGCGACGCTCCTCAAGCTTCCGGTGAACCTCGGTGTCGGAGGCGCGCTGCGGTGCGGCTTTCGGTACGCCGTGTCGAACGGCTACCGGATCGTGGTCCAGTGCGACGCTGACGGCCAGCACGACCCGGACGAGATCCCGCAGCTCCTCGACGCACTCACCGCGCGCGAGGCCCACCTCGTCGTGGGCTCGCGCTTCGCCGGCGAGCAGCCGTACGCGGTCACACGGGCGCGGCGCATCGTGATGCAGCGCCTGGCGCGGATCGCGTCGCGCCGCACCGGCACGACGATCACCGACGCCACATCCGGCTTCCGCGCCATCGGCGGCGATCTCCTCGGCATGTTCGCGGCCAGCTATCCGAGCGAATACCTCGGCGACACCATCGAGTCGCTCGCGCGCGCTGGACGCGCCGGATACCGCGTCGTCGAGATACCGGTCTCGATGAACGAGCGCACCGCGGGCGTCTCGTCGGCGTCGACGATCTCGTCGATGTGGTTTCTCGCCCGGGTGGTCGCGGCGATATGGCTCCAGCGCTACCGGCCGACCGGCCGTCGCGTCGTCCGGCTGACGCACTGGGAGAGCGAACCGGCGTGAGGTTCGCCATCACCGGCGTGACGGGGTTCATAGGCCGTCACCTCGCGACGCGCGCGCTGGAGGCGCGACACGAGGTCACCGGGTTCAGCCGAAGGACGTGGACGGGCCCGCCGTTCGTGCCGCTCGCGGACCGCCACTTCCTCGAGTTGCCCGCATGGCCGGACCCCGCGACGCTCGACGGCGTCGACGTGGTCGTGCACCTCGCGATCGCACCGCAAGGCGGAGATCCGAACGTCATCGACGCGGTGAACCGGCTCGGCACCGAGCGACTGTTCGAGGTCGCGCAGCGCGCCGGCGTCAAGCGGTTCATCTTCCTGTCGTCGCAGTCGGCTCACGACAGTGTCGAGTCGGCCTACGGCCGATCGAAGTACCTCGCCGAACAACGGCTCGCCGCGGAGCCGACCGCGGTGATCGTGCGGCCCGGAATGGTCTACGGCGACACCGACGACGGGCTCATGGGCCGCGCCACGGCGACGGCCGCCAAGCTCCGCGTGCTCCCGGTGATCGGCGGGAGTGCCGCGCGAGCACAACCCGTGCACGTCGACCATCTCGCCTACGTGCTACTCGCACTTGCGGCCACTCCCGATCCGCCCCACCTCGTGAAGCTCGGCGACACTCCGGTCGAGCTGGGCGAGATGGTCCGCTCGGAGGTCCAGCGGCGC
>JACXTT010013666.1_pt1 | contig 10673 bp, 14 predicted proteins | sample 9270951 | NCBI WGS metagenome assembly JACXTT01 (sample SAMN15532306, study PRJNA645909) | rock metagenome | isolation source: weathered quartz diorite | place: Puerto Rico | collected 2017-06-21
TGAACAGGCAGGCGGCAGGTCAGGTTACCGAGGTTCGATGCGCAGCAGATGGGATTCTCGGCGGCGTTCTGCGATGACTAACTGGCCAGGTACCGGCGTGACTCCGACAGGTGCCCCAGCCACTAACGTTCACCGCCGAAGTTTGAGAAAAAAGTGGCGCGGCCAAAGAGGAGGGAACCGCGCCAGAGTCGGCTCAGTGCTGTCAGGACTCTCACTCTGCCCGAAATGCTGCCGGAAGACAAGCAATCTTTTGGCTCCGGCTGGCAGCATCTTTCGATGCTCGGCTGAAAGCAAAGCCTTAGCTCGGTGACAGTGCCACATTGAACTTTAGCGGGTCTTGAAATCCGCCGCTCCCACTTGCCATACTGGAAGCATGTTTCCCAAACGCCAGGAGGAGGAAGAAATCCTCAGATGTTCGTTTTGCAGTAAAACCGATGACCAGGTAGACACGCTCATCTCAAATCCGTCGGAGGCTTCCAAGTGTGTGTGTATATGCAACGAGTGCGTGGCAGTCTGCAATGCGGTTTTGGAAGAGCACAAGAAGGCGAAAGAAGCCACGGTGGAAGCTCGTTTGAGGGCTTCGGTTCTGGAAGAGCACAAGAGAGCCAGGGAGGCTAGCGCTACGGTGCTAGGCCGTTTGAAGGCGTTGGCAGCCCACCAGTGAGAAGATCCATACTCCCAGCGTGACCCTCAAGAATGCAGCGCTTCTGGCGCTAGATGTTGCGGTTCGGGCATTGCGCTGTCCTGGGCGTTTTCCGCTATACTGATCACCATTATGGCCACTTCAGTTACACTTCACCCTCCTACAATCGAGGAACGAAAACAGCTCGATGAGGACCTCGGGTTGATCGAGGAAAAACTGCAAGGCATCATCGTCTTGATGCATGCATGCTACGGCAAGAACAGTAACGCGGCAATTCGTGCCGATGAGATTGCCGGAGCTATACAGCGGTTAGAGTGGGAGTTGGAACGGGTGCAAGAAAAGACTCAGACAGCGGGGGCTTAAGAAGCTGCGTTCAACGATGAACGCCTGCCCGACAGGTGTCCCCATATCTTTCTGTCCGGTCCGATTGAAGGAGCCGCTAATCAGGTTTCCTGATCCTTGGATTGCTTCTTCCTCGATTTCGTCTGGGCGGGTTCTTCCATCGCCTTCATCCACGACGGCGGTCGGCCTCTTCGCTTCCCGCCAAGTACTTTTTCAAGGGCAATAATCGCTCTTTCAATGTCATCCCTCTCGGAGCGGAGGTCCTTGATGATTTTGTTGATGTCCATAGCTGCTGCACTCTCCTAATAGTTTCTCAAGAACTGTTGACCTCCATCTTGAATCTCCAGGAGGTACGCTATCTGAGGAGGGTGCCATGAAGAGCATTTATGTTGCCAACCTGGCTTTCCGCACAACCGAGCAGTCCATCCGGGATCTCTTCAAGCCGTTTGGACGGGTGCAACACGTCACTCTGATGACGGATCGTGCCACAGGCCGCTCTCGTGGTTTTGCTTTCGTCGAGATGGCAGACGATGAAGAGGCTGCGCACGCCATCGCTGAACTGAACGGCTGCACACTGGATGGTCGTGTGCTCAAAGTGAATCAGGCGCGGACCAGAGCCACTCGCTAGAGGTGGCTTCGTCATCGCGAATGTTTCTCCCCAATTAACCGTCGGGCGGGACTCCGAACAAAGGAGCCGAGCACGGTGATACAATCGGGACCGCACTTCAAACAAAGCAAAATTGAACATACGGGGAGACAGTACGCATGGCAAGAGCAGATAACGATTTACTGGCGATGGCTTTGGTTGGGTACGAGGCTCAGAAAGCCAAAATTACCGAGGCCATCAAAGACATTCAGGCTCAACTCGGGCATCGGAGTCCAGGCCGTCCGAAAGCTGCAACGGATGGGGCTGTGGCTCCAGCAAAGCGAGTTCTAAGCGCGTCAGCACGAAGAAAGATTGCCGCTGCACAGAGGAAGCGGTGGGCAGCGCTGAGGAAAAGCAAAGCGGCATCGGCTAAGGCTGCTGCTCCGAAGAAACGCAAACTCAGTGCCGCTGGGCGTAAGGCGATTATCGCCGCGACTGAGAAAAGATGGGCGGCTACCCGCAAGGCGGCTGCGAAAAAGACCAAGACAGTTGCGAAGGCGGCTCCGAAGAAGGTTGCAGAGAAAGCTGTTGCTGCTGTTGCCTCCTGAAGTACCCGCACGGTAAGCCTCGCCCCATGACCAACCGGCCTGTGAAAGGAGGCGGTTGTGGACTTGCGATACATGGGCTTCGACCAGCACGACAACACACGTGCGTATAAGTTCGATGGCGTTGAAGGCGGACACCGCATTGTACAGTTGGTGATAACCGCTGATCTGACGCTTTTCCTGAAGCACCACGTGAGCATCCAAGAGGGACCATCCCTCTGTGCCCACAAACTGAGCACTGATCCAGCCGAGCTTGGACCTCACGATCACCAACTCACGAACGATGATCTGCTGGCATTTGCAACCGCTCGTGCTGATGCCCACGAGGAGGAGTTACGCCGACACCATCGTCGGTATTCTCGGCCAACGCCTGAGATGCCCAAGTCATAATACGGCCTGGAGAGATCCAGCTTTTCGACTCGTCGCAATATGTTTTACCAATTCCAGCGCCGTTTTGGTGCCGTCCTAGACTAAATCTTTCAGCACACCCCTTCACGACTGCCAAGAACGCAAGCAGGCCACCCCGCAGGCATCGAATTGAGTCATCGGAAAACCTAAAACATCTCGCTGAAGGCCACTTACTACGGTACCCCTCATCTCACTCCCGCTCACGCTGTAGCAATAGGTCGTAGTTAGTCACACTTTCATAAATATTGTTTGTAAGTTAATAGACAAATGACCAATAATATGGTATAATTGTCCTAAGTGGTCGGGACGAGCTTGGGGTTGGGTTGGATTGTCTGAATTTAACTAACTTATCTTCAAGATACTCGAATCTCCTACCGCTGTCAAGGCTTTTATTGAGGAGAACTTATGACGGAACAAAGATTAGCGCTCGGCCTGAAAGACGCTGCTTCAAGCATTGGGCTGAGCGTTTGGACCCTGAGGGGCTGGATTCGGACCGGCAAGCTGCGCTGTGTGCGACTTGGTCGGAGGGTAATGATCGAGCCTGTGGAATTGCAACGTCTGGTAGAAGAAAGCCGACGTGGCAGTCGATACTAAGTAAATTAACGGAGGAAACAATATGGAAGAACTTAAGAAGGTAGCCGAAAACAATGAGTTGGTTGGTGTGCTCCATTGTACTCTCATCAAGTTGAACGAATTTTGGCAAGATCCTGATTCCAAGACCCTTGCTCAGTTCGTGAGCGACGATGTAAAACAGCACTACGGTGTTGCGCGGATAGAGGAAGTGGCGAAAGAGATGTTGCGGTATTGCGGCGGTGAATTCCCTGCATTATCAAAGAAGTTGACCGGGCTCTACGAACTCTTCAATGAGCGTTACTTCGATGGTGAACTGCCTCCGTACACAGTGGACGTGTGCTATGTCATCAATGGCTTTGAAACTAGTCAGCTCTGGCGGAATCTGCATAAAATTCGCATTCGCGTATGTTCAGAGCCTCGAATGGTCCGTAGGTTGTTAGACGAGATGGCTCGTGTCGCTACTACCGATGAATATGGCGAGTGCTGGAACCGAGAAATGAATCGGCTTCACAAAGCTGGGGCACCTCTGGTTGTTTACGAGAAGATGAAGTATTTGTCGGCCGAAGAATTCATTGCCGCTAATCAAGAGCCCAGGGCGACAGTGTAAAAGTGTTTTGGTATTTAGGGAGTATAGAGTGACTCGACGGAGTAGTAAATAGGATGCTGGTATTTAGGGCGGAGGACGAGTACTCCGCCCTTTACCAACTGGTCCCGCCTCCGACTGAGCGTCGGTCTCAGTCGACAGGAAAGGCAGGATCGGAGAGGATCGCAATGCAAACAACGTACAAAACCTCAGAGCTTGAACTGGCCAGCTTCCTGAAGACACGCCGCCATAAGTTGGTTGGTGCCAAGCCGCAGGGGAGGATCGTGGAATTCGCTTTTGATGGCAGCGCAGCCGGTGATCTCGATGCCTATATCGCAGGGGCGGAAGTGCCAGCACGGGAGCTATTCGAGGCCCATCGCAGTTTGCGGGCGTTGATCCAGCAGGTGAAGGAAAATCAATCACAACGGAGCGGATATGAGCATGATTGCGGTCGAAGAAGAAGTAACTCCTAAGGCGGCCGATCCCGGCCATGACGCCAGAACCGTTGAGGGGCCTCCCGAAAAATGCGAACAACATGCTCTTCCCGTTGGCCCGTCAGGGCTGTGCCCACGGTGCGACTTTGAAGCAAACGCCGAGAGATGCGAGCAGCACGGCCTGCCGATCCTACCGTGGGGAGGATGTGAAGATTGTGAGGCCGACTTTCTAGCGCATGATTATACAGAAAGGCAGCTGCGCATTGCCAAGAAGTGGAACATCGTGTCTGCTGACGAAGTCTCAGACCGCGCCAAGGAAGCCGGCGGCGCTGAACTTGTCGAGGGGCTAATCGCAGAGGGTTCTTTCAATCTGCTGATCGGCGATTCCTCACTCGGGAAAAGTCCGTTTCTTTATCAACTCGCACTTTGCATAGCAACCGGGAAGCCGTTCCTGGACTATCCAGTCAAGCAAGGTGATGTTTTGATTGTGGACTTTGAAGATGGCTACCCCGATATTGACACTCTGCTGGGCAGCCTCTGTCGATTTTTAGGTCTACAGCGCCGCCCGAGCAACCTGCAAATCTTCAGCCAGTACGGAGCACCTGAGCAGTTCGGTCAAAGAAACTACCACATCAAAGACTTAATCCGCGAGATGCAAACCCCCGGACGAAAATTGACCATCGTCGATACCCTGCGGGCATACTCGCCAGGTATTGTTGAGAAAAATGCAGATGCTGCGGCCGAAATTCAATTCTTCCGTGAAATGAGCAGAATTTCTGGTGGTGCATTCATCGGTACTCATCATCTGCGCAAGCCGTCTGAAGATCCTAAGACGCCTGAATTAGACACGCTGGACAAGTCTCGCGATTGGTTCAATCAGGCTAGCGGGGCACTCGCACCGATAAACGGCGCTGACACTCGCATTGGGGTAGCAGTGCCCAAGAAGAAGACACCGGAGGATGTCGCATTTGTGCTGCGTGGATTCAGGCGGGTCTACGGCGAGTTACCGATGTTGTATGTTCGCCGGGTACGTGATGAAAATGGCAAACCGTTAGGATACGAGCGGCTGACGGACCAGAGGTTTCTGTTGACGGAGCCGTTCAAGGCCAGATTTGACAACCTCCCGAATCAGTTTCGGCACAAGGATGTCATTGCGGTCATTGAAAAGGAAACGGGCAAAAGTCCCGGTGCGGGAACCGTCAGCCATACCCTGGAAAAATTCAAGTCGTTTGGACTGGTTCGGGACTCAGCCAACGGCGGCTATGAAAAGGCCAGCCCAAAATGACGTGGCTTGGGAAGCGTGGATTATGTGGAGTGATGAACGTAAACGCTTTGTAATCATGGGCACTCTACTCCACGTACGTGTGGAGTACCCGTGGAGTACGGCGGCGTGAGAAATACTCCACGTTGCTCCACGCACCTCCGTTCGGCTCGTGGAGTAAGCCAGTATTGGAAATAGTGGATTTAATGCCTCTACTCCACACACTCCGGGGTATTCCCTCCTGGGTCCACCGGGTGCGCCTCGGAGGAAAGTATGCAAGAAAGATGAAGACTGCTGGCATCGTTCTCGAAATTTCATCCCACTCCGTGCTAGCCCATGGCAGTTGGTGCGCAACGGTGCTCATCGAGGCTGGCTCGGCTTTCTTTGTTTCGGCGTGGAGGATATCATGATGCTATGCCTCAGATGATCCCGCCAGCGGAATTACAATACCTGCATGACCACCCTGGCCGTGCCTTCTGTCGGCCATGCCTGCGCAAGCTCACGTCGCAATCGCCTCCGCATACGGAGCAATCAGAGCAGTCAAAGCCCGTCTCTGACCGTACCCATTCTGAGGGCACAAACACCTGTTCAAGTTGTGGTCGTAGAACATCGGTTCTTCGGTCACCGTGACGCGTCAGATGTGTGATGTGTCACAGCGCCTCGCCATGCGGACCGGCTAATAGCTGGTGGGCGTCGTACTTACTTGAGTTTCTAGGTAGCGGCTGACTTTGGTCCAGCCAAGATGACCAGAAATGGCGCGGCTGTATCTGTAAAGTTTAGCATGTGTTAGGCTGGTGATATGGAGATTGCCCGTTATCTGCTCGGCATCCTCCCTTGGGAGGCCGTAAAAGATTGGCTTAAAAGCAAGGGCATCCCGGTGTCGCTAGCTATTGCCGCTATTCTGGTAGTGTTTCTTCTCGGATGGTGTAGCGCTGAGTCATCGCGTAAGAAATTGTCTAGTTCGTGTGGAGTGGTTCATAAACTATGGCTGCGCTTATTGGCACTTGCGTTGAGAGGTCCACAGGTGACTATTGATTATACAGATGACTGTGACAGTCGTGATGTCCCGTTCAAACTGCGTAATCATTCTGACAGGACAGCATTCCGTATACACATTGTGGACATCCGGCATATTTTGCACGTAGCTAGTTTTGATGAGGTGTCAGAAGCCATACGAGGTGAGCCTGTAGAGATATACTGCAATCTTTCCGTTCAGGGGTCACTACTAACGGCCTTTCGTCACAGATTCTGCTTGCGCCTGCGATCTAACGAAGAACAGGTAGCATCTTTCCGCAGTCCAATTCTGCGATTGCCGGTCTACATTGAGTATGTGGATGTTCACAATCGACCATTCGAGACAGAATGCGAAATATCGTATAATTACTTCAGCCGTAAAGCTACCACGACATTCAAAAAGTGGGGAAAAAGAGGGACAATACAACGTGGCGAGAGTATTCCGCCAGCACCTTATCACGCAGAGATCTGACCCAGGGTGCAATTTGTTTAATGCTTCGGAGGACTAGGAAGCGTGAGAATTTCTTGAATTGATGCTCACTTGGTTTCTGCTTCGATTCGCCAGAGCAATAGGTTAGGACCTCATTAAGAAGTGATTTCCCCAAATAACTCCCCTCCAACCAGTCCCACCCGGACCTACTCCACACCAGCCAGAGCAACGCGGTGCGAGAACGGCGATTTGAAATTTCCGACAATAATTCCAACCCGACGTTGTGTCAACAACTTACAACGAAAGTGCCCTGCTTTGGGTCCTCTGAGCCAACCTTATATATAAGTGGCTTGCTCAGTATCAGCGCCTGGGTCGAGGCTCGGTAAGTTGAGGGATGGCGAGTTACGCATTTTCATCGTTCTCATCAGCCTGTCTGTCTGATTAAGAAAGCTCAATGTAATAGGTAAGGCCAATCGAGTCAGTAGGTTGGCAATCAAGAGGTAAGTGACTGATAGCAAAGGGCCGGAGTAAGTGGTGTGTTATCAGGGGCGTCGGTCAGGTTAGAGAATTTATCGAGCCTTCCTTGGAATGCGGTAGATCAAGATAACGGGTTATCCGGGGGAGTTTCAATACTTTTTGTAGTTCCTCTTGGGAATTGGATCTGGCGAGATGTGGGGTTTCCATTCACGTGCCAGCCGTTGGGCCTCGGCGATTTGGGCGGGTGTCATGGTGATCGCTAGGGTGTCGCGTTCTTTTGCTGCCGTCTCCACGCAATATCCCCAACCATAATTCAGGCCTAATTGATCTGCTGCCGCTGAGTTCATCCACTTATGAGCGTGGATATCGTCCTTCGTAACCCCCTGCCCGTCACGGTACATCTCGCCAAGCTGCAATTGTGCGCATGGAATCCCTTGGTCGGCAGCCTTAAGGTACCACTTCGCGGCTTCAACGTAATCCTGTCGAACATACTGTCCTGACCAATAGTAACTGGCGATCTGCACCTGTGCGTCTCCGTGCCCTTGCTCGGCAGCCAACAGAAACCATTTCACTGATTCCCTCCACCTTTTCCTCCAATAAGGCATAACCTCCTCTGTCCGAAGGTCCGGTTTGGCTTCGTTTGATTCGACATCACGGATATAGAGCCTGCCAAGAATGCTTTGCATACAAGCGTCACCCTTTTGCGCAAGCGTGGTCACTTCAGCGGTTTTCCAACCGAAAGGATAAGGGGATGCAACGCTTTGTTCAGCCCAGGCCGAATCATACCTGTCATCCAAAAAACAGCCCTTCCACCAGATGTTCGGCCAATAAGGATGTTGGGCGTGCAAGGTGCCAAGAGAGAATGACAGCAAAAGTGCGAGGCGGGTACAGCATTTACAACCGCCTTGCGTGTTCACGGCTTCTTTGCCCTCTTCTCGCAGGCGTCGATGAAGGCGTTTTTGGCCAAATCGCTTAAGGGCTTGTCCCAGCTTTCGGGATGATCGGCAATGTACTTGTCCAAAATCGCTGCCATCTGGCCGTTTGTAACTGTCCCAGACCCGAGGCATAACATGCCACTCAACACGTCGCCTGTCATTTTGGCAACCACCGTGTGTTGAAGGTTCCCGTTGAGCGAAGCACGATGTATCACGTCAGCCGCAAAGAATTGGCCCTGCAGATAACCGTTGACAAAGCCACTCGCATACCCCGTACGAACAGTCTCGGGCAGGTTTTGATAAAACTGACCTGTTAGGCCTTTGTCATCGCCAGCATGTAACGCTACCGCCATCAAGAAAACCAGCATTAGCTTTTTCATCAAGCGCAATCCTAAACTCTGTCCCTTCGCCTTCGATATCAACAGACTCAGGACCGACCAAAAAATCTATCGACGTTGAAATAGATTTTGCGGGCCTTCCCTGTTCGGGAATCGACTACATTCCAAGAATCATATTGGTGCCCGCCGGTGGGCATTGTTGCTTGCATTCCTGGTAGGAGGCCTAGTGCGTTCATAACAGCGTGCTCCTCGGCGATTGAGACAACCGTCATTGCCGATTGTGGCGTGGCTCCATCGCCTGAGTCCAAGATCGAGCGAATGAGTTTCTGTGCGACATCATGATGAAACCTCGCACGCGACGAGTCCCCGAGCGCAGTATAAGCCCAATCCAGGACCAGGTGTGGCTCTGGTTGGACATAAACCTTGTTCAGTAGCTCTTCTGCCAGCTTCACTGCTTGAGTATATTCCTTTGCCGTGACTGCTTGAAACATCGCCCGCCTCAAGGTCACCAGATTCATTTCGGTCACAAAGGATGACGAAGTGGCGTAAGCGTACCGGAGAGCCTGAAAATCGATACTCATGTCTCCAGCCTTGAGCTTTTCGAGCAGCGCTTCGTATGGAGTTTCGCTGACGGGCCCATTACCGGGTGAAATCTGCAACCCATTCAAAAGCTCCATAAAGTCGTTCTCGCGTTCTCGAATCTTATCCGAAGAAGTGGCAACCACAAGCTCGAAAGTTCCAGCCTTTCCGCCGTAATAGTAGCCGTAGGATGTAAATTCCTGCTCCTCCCCGCGATTGCTCAGGATCATGAAACACACCGCGGTGCCATTGACTTTCCTGTTCTCGCGCAGCAACACTCTTGGCTGATTGGAATTTGCCACTCTCAGATTCGCCACTTCGTCCGAGGACCGTCGGGAAAGATCGGCCAAAACGAAGGCGAAGGCATTACCGAGGCGATGATCAAACCAGATTCGCCCTTTGTCATCGTCGGGTCCTTTGGTCCATTTGTCACCATCGTAGGTGAGTTTGATCCTGCCGTTATTCAGCATCAGCAGTTGAGGGCCAGTGGCCTTGCTAACCGAAGGTGTAGGAGGCGCTTCCTCCGGCATTTCTAAACCGCTGACAAGCTCTTTCAGGACGGGCTGGTTTTTCTCAAATACGTCTTTGGCGCAGTATGCGAGGAGCATTAAACCAGCAGTCCTTCCGACATAGGAGCAGCCATAGGTCACGGCAGGTCGGTTATTGATTTGCGAGTCATACGTCATGCAAAGAAGCTCGTGGCCATTCACTATCGGTTTTTCAACAACCACCCGCTCTTTCGGATCTGTCTTCCCAGTGCGAAAGAGGGCACGATATACACCATTATAATTGTCACCTTGTGAGACGCTCCTTGAGTCCGGTGCTTCACCTGCAAGCCACATTGCTCCAGCGCCACTATCGGTAGTTTCGAGATAGACCACCACGTGGTTGGCGAAAGCAGGATCACTTTCCCTTCTTACTTCACGCCAGTGTTCGGGATTAACCCACAGCACAAAGTTGCCAGCGGGAGCGGAGACGGACCTTGTGGCCGAGCGGTCTTTTGTGTATACCAGGTGAGCAGGGGAGCTGACAGTCTGAGCAGAGGAAATGGAACTGAAGAACGCGAGGAAAAGCAAAACGGCACGCAAGGAAGAGTTCGAATCAGTCGTTGAGGCTGGTGGCATCATCGGTCGAATATCTCAAATTCAAACTGGCGCGAATCATCTCTTGTGATGCCCGTATTGATCCCCAGTCCGGGCGTTCTTGTAATGGCCATTTTTGTGACTCCTTCCCTGTCCGCCCGGATAATGCCCGCCGTGGCTGGTGGTGAGCTTCGTGCCAAGGTATTGGGGGCCTGACGAGTGGGCACGAACCGGCTTCTGAAACGAACAGGAGTGAAAACATCAGCTAGCAGCCCGTGTCTAAAATCACTTTGAGCTGAGAATGTTTCAGCTTAAGATTCTGCTATGGCGATGGGAACGCGCAAGCATCGGCAGAGGCAAGAGGATTTCTGGTATCGCAGTGA
>JACXTT010013667.1_pt1 | contig 10673 bp, 10 predicted proteins | sample 9270951 | NCBI WGS metagenome assembly JACXTT01 (sample SAMN15532306, study PRJNA645909) | rock metagenome | isolation source: weathered quartz diorite | place: Puerto Rico | collected 2017-06-21
GGTGTGGGCGGCAGTTCCGGCCCCCCGCCCCCCGCGGTCGCCCCCCCGGCGCGTGGGGTTGAAAATGGGCGCCCGCCCCGAGGCGGAACGCGACGCGATGTCCGGCGCCCTGGATCAGCTGGTTCCGCTTGTCGCCCGGTTTCTCGCTTATGCGCGGCCGGTGGGTGCGCGCCCGCCACAGGCCATCGATCTATCCGCGCTCGCGCTCGAGGCCCTGTCGCGCAGCCGCGTCGGGGCCGCCATGTGCTGCCGTGTCGAACAGCACATCGAGCCCGGCGTCCGGGTGCTGGGTCATCCGACGGAGCTTTCGCGCGCGCTCGACAACATGTTCAACAACGCGGTGCAGTACGGGCGCGACGCTGCGGGCGAGCTGAGTCTGAAGCTGGAAGTCCACCTGCGCGGCAGCGAAGCGGTGGTCGCGGTGTCCGATTCAGGACCCGGCATTGAGCCTGGGCAGATCGAGCGGCTGTTGAGGCCATTCGAGCGGGGCGACACCTCCCGCTCGGGCTCGGGCGGAGCTGGTCTCGGGCTGGCGATCGTCGATCGGATCGCCCGCGCCCATCACGGCCAGCTGCAGCTCAGCCCCAACCACCCGAGCGGCCTGCGCGTCGAGCTGAGGATTCCCGCGATCGAGGCACGCTGAGCAGCGTGAAGTACCGGCGGTCGGCGGGGCTGGCCGACGGGAAGGGTCGTCAGCTGGCGGGGACTTTCAGCGTGCGACGAGCCTTCTCGGCCTGCTCGAGCGCGTGCGCCGCATCCGGCGGCATGTAGTTCTCATTGTGCTTGGCCAGCACTTGGGAAGCGTGGAACAACCCGCCCGACTCGATCCGCCCTTCCGCGACCACACCCTTACCCTCCCGGAACAGGTCCGGCAGGATGCCGTCGTACGCGACCGTGATCGTCTGAGCGGTGTCAGTCACGCGGAAGGTCACGCGAACCCCATCGCGCTTGACGCTTCCGCTCTCGACCAAGCCGCCGACGCGGAAGGTCTGATTAGCCGGCGCCTTGTTCGCGACCACATCGCTCGGCGTGTAGAAAAACACCAGGTTCTGCCTGAACGCAGACAGAATCAGCGCGGTCGCGACCCCGAGCACGGCCACACCGGCGATGATCAGCGCGGCACGACGATGTCTGGGTTTCATGGCGTCGGTCCCTTGCTCGACCACTCGGAAGTGCGGCGCACCGTTTCTCGCGCGCGGCGCACCCGCGCCCGCAACAACACGGCCTCGGCCGCCAGCGCCAACGCAACCAGCCCGTACGCACCCCACACATAGGCGCCCGACCCGCCCATCGCCCAGAATTCCTGCCAACTCGCCCAGTGCATCGTCACTCCGTGGCCACAGCCTGGGCCCAATTCGAGCGCTTCTCGCGCTCCAGCAGGATCGCGCGCGCGCGTGCCAGCGATGCTGCGATGCTGTACATCCAGAATGCGAACACCATCACCAACATCGCCTCCAGCATCGTGGTGGCCACCGTCGGCGCCCGCGTGGGGCTGATGCTCGCGCCCTGATGCAGCGTGTTCCACCACTTCACCGAAAAATAGATGATCGGCAGGTTCACCACCCCGGCCAGGGCGAGCACGCCGGCAGCGCGATCGGCGCGGCGCGGATCGTCAATGGCCGCATGCAAGGCCATGAATCCGATATACAGGAACAGCAGAATCAGCGTCGAGGTCATCCGCGCATCCCAAACCCAGTAGGCGCCCCACGTCGGGCGGCCCCACAGAGCGCCGGTCGACAGCGCCAGGAAGGCCATCAGCGCGCCGGTCGGAGCCATCGCGCAGGCCCACATCGACGACATCCGGGTATTGAAGGCCATCCCGAAGCCGGCCCAGAACGCCATCACCGCGTAGATGAACATGGCCATCCAGGACGCCGGAACGTGAATGAAGATGATCCGGTACACCTCGCCCTGTTGGAAGTCGGTCGGCGCCACGAAAAATCCGAGATACAAGCCGAACGCAGCCAGCACCGCCGCCACGGAGCCGAACCACGGGATCAGCCGCCCTGCCAGCCGATAGAACTCCGGCGGCGCGGCGAAGCGATGAAGTCCGAATTTCAGGGGACGTATCGTCTCGGCTTGCATAGGGCGACATTATTTCAAATTATTCGACCGATACCCGTAGCGCCGCCCCGATTGCCCAGGGCGCCAGCGCGCCGGCCCCGAGCGAAAGACCCGCCAGAAGCATCAATTGCGGCTGAGGCGACAGCCCCCCGACTGACGCGCCGACAGCCCCGGCGCCGAAAATGAGAACGGGAACGTATAACGGCAGCACCAGCAAGGTCACCAGCACCCCGGCCCCGCGCAGCCCCAATGTGAGCGCGGCTCCGATCGCTCCGATCAGGCTCAGATACGGAGTTCCGAGCAGCAGCGAGGCCACCAGCGTGGCGCTAGGCGCCGCCGCCATATCGAACAGCAGCATGGACAGCACGACCGACAGCAGCGTGATCGGCGCGCCGGTCATCAGCCAGTGCGCGGCTATTTTGCCGAGGACCGCCAGCGACAGCGGCTGCCCCGACAGCATGATCTGTTCCAGCGTGCCGTCGGCGTAGTCCAACGCGAACAAGCGCCCCAGCGACAGGATGGCCGACAGCAGCGCGGCGACCCACACGACACCCGGGGCGATCATCCGCAACATCTCCTTGTCCGATCCGACCCCGAACGGAACGATCGTGACCACGATCACGAAGAACAACAGAACGTTGACCACGTCGCCGCTCTGGCGCATCGCGATCATCAGATCGCGACGGGCGACCGCGAGCAGCGTTCGAATCACGCTCCAGCCTCCGCCACCAGGTCGAGGCGGACCACCCGAACCGGCGCCTGCCACGCCTGGTGCGTGGTCAGGATCACTGCGCCGCCGCTGGTGACGCGTTCTGCAATCAGCCGGTTCAGGATTTCGACACCGTGCCCATCGAGTGCGTTGAACGGTTCGTCCAGAATCCAGATGTGCGCCTGGCCGGCAAGGGTCAGGCGCGCCAGGCCTATGCGCCGCTTCTGCCCCTGTGAGAGCTGTCCCGCCGGCCATTGAGCGAAGCGCTCGATCGCCAGGTGGCGCAATGCCTGCGCAACCTGCACAGCCTGGACCTGCATCCCGGCCATCGCCGCCCAAGTGCTCAAGTTCTCGGCTGCGGTCAGATCGTCCTTCACGCCGTTCACGTGGCCCACGTAGACCAGATCGGAGCCATATTCGTCGCGCACGCGGTTGATCGGTCTGCCACGCCAGCGCACCTCGCCCGACGTCGGGCTCAGCAGGCCGCAAAGGATCCGCAGCAGGCTGGTCTTACCGGCTCCATTGTCGCCCGCGATGTGCAGGCACTGCCCGGTATCGACCCGGAATGAAAGCCGATCGAACAGCCGCCGATGCCCGCGTTCGCACTGCAGCTCAATGCCCTCCAGCACGGTCTGCGTCGCGCTGCTCATTCACCGAACAACAAGACAACGGCACTCGCCGCGATCGCTTCGCCGCGGCCGATAAAACCGAGCCGCTCGGTCGTCTTGCCTTTCACGTTGACCCGCGCCGGGTCGGTGCTCAGCAACTGGGCGATCGAGCCGCGGATCGCCTCCACGTAAGGCGCGATCTTGGGCTGCTCCGCGATCACGACGCAGTCCAGGTTGCCCACGCGCCAGCCCTCCCGGTGAACCCGCTGAACCACCTCGGCCAGCAGCGCACGGCTGTCGGCGTCGCGATAGCGCGGATCGGAGTCCGGATACGATCGCCCGATGTCGCCGAGGCCGGCCGCCCCAAGCAACGCATCGGTGATCGCGTGCAGCAACACATCGGCATCCGAATGGCCAAGCAATCCCCGTCCGTGCTCGATCGAAACCCCGCCCAGCACGAGGCGCCGCCCGGGTACCAGCGCGTGCACGTCGAATCCCTGACCGATTCGAATCGGCTCTACCATCGTCCGCCCGCCTTCAATACAGCCTCTGCCAGGGGCCAGTCGGCTGGAGTCGTCAGCTTCAAATTGGCGCCGATCGCGCTCACGATCTGTGGCCTTAGCCCGAGGCGCTCCACCGCGCTGGACTCGTCAGTGACCGAGTCCAGGTCCTGACAGCTGTCCAGCGCGCGCAGCAGGATACCGAAAGGAAACAGCTGCGGCGTCTGCGCCCGCCAAAGTCCCGCTCTTTCCACTGTCTCGGCCACCTCCGTCCGGTCGACCCGCTTCAGCGTGTCGGAAAGCGGCGCCGCCAGCAGGCCCCCTGCATCCTGCATTCCGACCGCGTCGATCAGAGCCGACAGGTCCTGCGCGGAAAGGCAGGGCCTCGCCGCGTCGTGCACGAGAACCCGATCGTCGGCGGCGAGCTCGTCGGCCAGCGCGCGCAGACCATTTCGAACGCTTTCGGCGCGCGAAGCCCCGCCCACGGATGCAAGCCGCACGCCGCGGGGAAACGAGAGTGTCTGCGCGTGCCGGTCCCCGGGCGACACGACGATCAGAACCTGCAGCACTCGCGGATCCGACATCAACGCTGCTGCTGAATGCTCGAGCAGCGTGCGCGATCCAAGGCGCAAGTATTGCTTCGGAATATCGGCCCCCATCCGGGAGCCGTGTCCGGCAGCCGGAATCAGACCGAAATAGCGGATGGCCACGGGTGGATTCGGATGGCGGTGTTATCGTGCCTGCCGCCGCGGTCCCCGATGCGAACCATCGGCAATCGCGGCGACTTCTGATGAATTCTCGCACGCCATGAGCCAGTGCCTTTCGAGCAGCGCGACCGAGTTTGATCTGCCAACGCTGAGGGCGGCCGAGCGCGTCGTGATTGGCCGGCCCGCCGGATCGGCCGACTCGCTGCTGCTGGCGAAACTGGCCGAGCGGGAGCGGCAGCAAGGCCACCTGACGGTCGTCGTGTGCGCAGACGCGTTGGACGTGCATCGACTGTCCGAGGAACTGCAATATTTCGAGCCGGCGCTGGGCGTGCGCGCGTTTCCCGACTGGGAAACGCTTCCTTACGACATCCTGTCGCCGCACCCGGATCTGGTGTCGGAGCGGATCGAGACGCTGTATCGGCTGATGACGCGCAGACCGGCGGCCGACGCGCCAGGCCCGGACGTGCTGCTGATCGCGGCCAGTACGGCCATGCAGCGGCTGACTCCGCCTTCGTTTGTCGCCGCGCGCACGTTTCGGCTGCGCCAGGGCCAGCGGATCGACGCCGAGCAGCTGCGTGCCCAGCTCGCGCTGGCGGGCTATCACAGCGTCTCGCAGGTGGTCGGGCCGGGCGAATTTTCGCTGCGAGGCGGCTTGATCGACTTCTTTCCGACCGGGGCCACCCTGCCGCTGCGCCTAGATTTGCTCGATGACGTGGTCGAGACGATCCGCGCATTCGATCCGGACAGCCAGCGCAGCGTTTACCCGGTCCCCGAAGTCCGCCTGCTGCCGGGGCGCGAATTTCCGTTCGAGGAGCCGGCGCGCACGGCCTTCCGCGGTCGCTGGCGCGACGCGTTCGAGGGGGACCCGAGCCGCGCTCCGCTGTATCGGGACGTCGGCAACGGGATCGCCGGCGCCGGAATCGAGTACTACCTGCCCTTGTTCTTCGATCAGACCGCGACGCTGGCCGACTACCTGCCGGTCGAGTCCCGCATCGTGCTTCATGGCCCGGTGGAGGCCTCGGCACGGCGCTTCTGGAACGAGACGAACGAGCGCTACGCGTTCTTGTCGCGCGACACCCAGCGCCCATGTCTGCCGCCCGGGCGGCTGTACCTGTCGGTCGAAGAACTGTTCGTGCAGCTGAAGCCGCTGGCGCGGCTGACTCTGTCCGAATCCGATCACCCCGACTTCGAACCGCTGCCGGCGCTCGCGGTGGACCGCAAGAGCGCCGACCCGCTGGAGCGATTGCGCCAATGGTGCAGCCAATTCCCCGGCCGCGTGTTGCTGGTGGCGGACTCGGCCGGGCGCCGCGACACGATGTCGCAGATGCTATCCGAGTCCCAGTTGCCATTTTCGGAGTGCGAGCGCTTCGAGGACTTCACGCTCTCCGATGCGCGCCTGATGCTGGGGACCGCACCGCTGCATCAGGGATTTGCCTCCCCGACCGCGCGCCTGGCCGTGGTGACCGAGGCCGAACTGTATGCGGCGAGCCCGCGCCGTCAGCGCCGGACGCAGCGCGACCGGGCGACCAACGTCGATGCGGTCGTGCGAGATCTGGCCGAGCTGCGCACGGGCGATCCGGTCGTGCACGTCGAGCACGGGATCGGCCGCTACCTCGGGCTGGAGACGCTCGATCTGGGAGAGGGACCGACCGAGTTCCTGCGCTTGCAGTACGCGAGCGACGCCAAACTGTACGTGCCGGTCGCGCAGTTGCATCTGATCGGACGCTACATCGGGGCCGATCCGGATGCGGCGCCGCTGCATGCGCTGGGCGCCGGTGAATGGGACCGTGCGCGACGCCGCGCGGCCCGCCAGGTGCGAGACACCGCAGCCGAGCTGCTGAACCTGTACGCCACACGGGCCGCGCGTAAGGGCCACGCCTTCCAGTTCTCGGAGCGCGACTACCAGGCTTTCGCCGACGGGTTCGGATTCGAAGAAACGCCCGATCAGCACGCCGCTATCGAAGCCGTATTGAAGGACATGCGTGCCGGATTCCCGATGGATCGGCTGGTATGCGGCGATGTGGGTTTCGGCAAGACCGAGGTGGCGTTGCGAGCGGCATTTGCCGCCGTGGCCGGCAGCCGCCAAGTCGCCGTACTGTGTCCGACCACGCTGCTGGCCGAACAGCATGTCCAGACGTTCCGCGACCGCTTTTCGCCGTGGCCGGTGAGAATCGGCGAGCTGTCGCGCTTCCGTTCGGTGCGTGAAGTGGGTCAGATCCTCGAGGGTTTGGTCGACGGCAGCGTCGACATCGCAATCGGCACGCACAAGATGCTGTCGGCCGATGTCCGATTCGCCCGGCTCGGACTGGCGATCATCGACGAGGAACACCGCTTTGGCGTGCGTCAGAAGGAGCGGCTGAAGTCGCTGCGCGCCGAGGTTGACGTGCTGACCTTAACGGCGACACCGATTCCTCGCACGCTGGCGTTGTCGCTGGAGGGAATCCGCGACTTCTCGGTGATCGCCACGGCACCCCAACGGCGTCTGGCGATCAAGACCTTCGTATGCCCGGAAAGCGGTGGCCTGATTCGCGAGGCTTGCCTGCGCGAGTTGAAACGCGGCGGGCAGATCTATTTCCTGCACAACGCCGTCGAGACGATCGAGAACCGCCGGCGGTTGCTGGCCGAACTGATCCCGGAAGCGCGCATCCAGGTCGCGCACGGGCAGATGCCCGAGCGCGAGCTCGAGCATGTGATGAGAGATTTTTACCAGCAGCGCTTCAACCTGCTGCTGTGCACAACGATTATCGAGACCGGGATCGACGTGCCGACCGCAAACACGATCCTGATCCATCGCGCCGATCGTTTTGGACTAGCCCAGCTGCACCAGCTGCGGGGCCGGGTCGGGCGCTCGCATCATCAGGCCTATGCCTACCTGATGGTGCCCTCCGAAGATGGCCTGACCCGCAACGCAGAGAAGCGCCTGGAGGCCATCCAGAACCTGGAGGAACTGGGCAGCGGCTTTTACCTGGCGATGCACGACCTGGAGATCCGGGGCGCCGGCGAAGTGTTGGGCGAGTCGCAGTCCGGCAATCTGCAGGAGGTCGGGTTCGATCTGTACACCCAGATGTTGAACGCCGCGGTGCGCGCGCTGCGCAACGGCCGCGAGCCGGATCTGCTGCAGCCGCTGGCGGCGGTGACCGAAATCAATCTGCATACGCCGGCGCTGCTGCCGGCCGATTATGTGAACGATGTGCACCAGCGTCTTTCGCTGTACAAGAAGCTGGCCTCGTGCGAAGACGACGCGAGCCTGGAAGCGGTGCGAGAGGAATTGGTCGACCGGTTCGGAAGGCTGCCGGTGGCCGCGCGCGCGTTGTTCGAAACCCACCGGCTGCGGTTGGTCGCCCAGCGGCTGGGTGTGCGCAAGATCGACGCCTCCTCGGAGTCGATCGGGTTGCAATTCGGCACCGACACCCCCGTCGACCCGGCTCGCGTGATCCAGCTGCTGCAGCGGGATAAGCGCCTGCGGCTGGCCGCACCGGACCGGCTGCGTCTGAATGTGAAAACCGCTCAGGTTGAAAACAGGCTGCAGGAATTGCACGGCTTGCTGAAGGAACTGGTGTGACGATCGCCACGAGACGGGTGGGCGGCGCGCAGGATGCGCTAGCGGACCTGGTCATCCAGGCCCCGGACCTGTCGCCCGACGCGGTCGCCGCTTTTCGCGACAGCTTTCCGGACGCCTCGCAGCGCCGCCAGAGCGCGTCGGTCCGGTTCACGGGAGTCGGCCGGGAGCCCGAGGTCGTGGCACAGATCGCGGATCTCGCCGCCTACTGGCGCTGCGACGCCACGCTGGTTCCACCGCACCTTGTGCTGTCGGGATTCCGGGTACTGGCGCTCGACATGGATTCGACCCTGGTCCGGATCGAATGCATCGATGAGCTGGCGGCGCTGGCGGGCGTCGGATCCGAAGTGGCCGTCATTACCAACGCGGCGATGCAAGGGCAACTCGGCGATTACTCGGAGAGCTTGAGGCGGCGAGTCGCGTTGCTGTCCGGAGTCGATGCGTCACTGTTGCAGACGGTCGCGCAGCAGCGCCTCGAGCTGTCCGCCGGTGCCGAGCGCCTGCTCGGCGCTGCGCAGCGGGCCGGACTCCAATCGTTGCTGGTGACTGGCGGCTTCGCCTATTTTGCGAAGATCTTGCAGGACCGGCTCGGCATCGATCGAGTGTGTGCCAATGACGTGCAGGTTCGTGACGGACGGCTGACCGGAATCGTGGTCGGGCCCAGCGGAACCCTCGAGCCGCTGGTCGACGCGCAAGGCAAGGCGAACGCGCTGAGGCAGGCCTGCGCCGACGTCGGCTGCTCGACTGCGCAGGCAATCGCGATCGGCGACGGCGCCAACGACCTCCCGATGCTGGAACTGGCCGGCATGGCCGTCGCTTATCACGCCAAACCCCGCGTGCGAGAACGCATCGCCTATTCGCTCGATTACAGCGGGCTGGACGGCGTGCTGCAGTGGTTCAACGACGCCGCGGTCGCCCTCTCGCCAAACAGCGCAGGGACGATTCAGCCTGTCCAGTGCTGAGACGTTTCGCCCGACGTCACCGGCCGCCGGACTTCGCCCTCAATCGTTCATTGAAGCGGTCCAGCTCGATCAAGGTGCGTTGATGCGTGCCGGCGCCGATCTGTTCGAGCCCATCGAAGGCGCGCACCGCGAATTCGACGCGTCGCCCTTCGACTCCGGTGACTTCAGCCTCGCCGATCACGGTGCGCCCGATCGGAGTCGCCGCCAGGTGCACCACGTCCACGCGAGTTCCCAGCGCGCTGTGACCAGCTGTCAGGTACGGCTTGATCGCGTTCAGTGCGGCGTTTTCCATCACGAGGATCATCACTGGCGTAGCCAGCACCGCGGGTAGCGCCGAGTCCTTGAACCGGTTGGCCAGGTGTTCGGCGCCCACCACGAGCTCGAACGAACCACGCGCCCCGACCGGAATCCGACTCATCGACGGCGGAATCAGCTGGAAGCGACGCGCTCGAATATGGCGGCGATCCCCTGCCCGCCGCCGATGCACATCGTGACCAGCGCATAGCGGCCGGAGATGCGCTGCAACTCGTAAAGCGCCTTGACCGTGATGATCGCGCCTGTGGCTCCGATCGGATGGCCGAGGGAGATCCCGCTGCCGTTCGGGTTGACCTTGACCGGATCGGCGCCGAGCTCCTTGGTGACCGCGCACGCCTGGGCCGCGAACGCCTCGTTAGCTTCGATCACGTCCATCTGGCCCAGCGTCAGACCGGCCCGTTCCAGCGCGATGCGCGTCGCGGGAACCGGCCCGATCCCCATGATTTTTGGATCCACGCCCGCGTGTCCATACGCGACCAGCCGCGCCAGCGGCTTGGCCCCACGCCGGCGCGCGACCTCGCGCTCCATCAGCACGACCGCGCCTGCGCCGTCGTTGATGCCGGACGAATTGCCCGCCGTGACGGTGCCGTTCTCCGGTGCAAATGCCGGCTTCAGTTTTGCCAGATCCTCGAGCTTGACATCGCGTCGGACGTGCTCGTCCGTGTCGAACGAGACCGTACCCTTCTTGCCACGGATTTCGATCGGCACGATCTGGGACTTGAAGCGACCCTGCTCGATCGCCTGGCTTGCCCGGCGGTGGCTTTCAAGCGCCAGCTGATCCTGCTGCGCGCGGCTGATACCGAACTGGGCCGCAACGTTTTCGGCCGTGACCCCCATGTGGATCGAATGGAACGGGTCCTGCAGCGCGGCCACCATCATGTCGATGACCTTCGCATCGCCCATGCGCTGACCCCAGCGGGCCGCCGGCAGCGAGTAAGGCGCTCGTGACATGCATTCGGCGCCACCGCCGACCGCGATGTCCGCGTCGCCCAGCAGGATGGTTTGCGCGGCCGAAATGATCGCTTGCAGCCCGCTTCCGCACAGCCGGTTCAGGGTCAAGCACGGCGTTCCGTGGGGCACTCCCCCCTCGATCGCCGCCACGCGGGCCAGATACATGTCGCTCGGCTCAGTGTGCACCACGTTGCCGAACACGACGTGACCCACGTCCGCTCCGGAAACGGCGGCCCTGGACAATGCCTCGCGGATCACGACCGCGCCAAGCTGACCCGGCGAGAAATCCTTCAGGCTG